>Ga0255338_1000365_pt1 | contig 160559 bp, 130 predicted proteins | sample MeOH1_35cm_T4_19_FD_203715 | JGI IMG/M metagenome (GOLD analysis project Ga0255338, IMG submission 203715) | Sandy soil microbial communities from University of British Columbia, Vancouver, Canada - MeOH1_35cm_T4_195 | ecosystem: Engineered > Artificial ecosystem > Sand microcosm >...
CGCCGCGCATCATCATCACGATGCCGCCCACGGCCTCGGTCTGGCCGTTCTTGACCAGCGCGCCCTGCCGCACCTCGTGGCCGATGGTCACCTGCGCCACGTCGCGCAGGTAGACCGGCGTGCCGTTCACCTCTTTCAGCACGATGCTGCCGATGTCGTCCACGCCCTTGGCCAGGCCCACGCCACGGATCAGGTACTGCTCGGCATAGTGCGGCAGCACGCCGCCGCCGGAGTTGGCATTGTTGCGCGCCAGCGCCTGGTACACCTGCTGGATGTTGACCGCGTAGTGGCGCATCCGCTCCGGGTTGACCAGTGCCTGGTACTGCCGCACGTAGCCGCCCTGCGAGTTGATCTCGGCCACGCCCGGGATGGAGCGCAGCAGCGGCCGCACCACCCAGTCCTGCGCGATGCGGCGCTCGGCCAACTCTTCCTGCGTGAGTTCGCGGTTGCCGTCGTCGGCGCGGTCCAGCGTGTACTGGTAGACCTCGCCCAGGCCCGTGGAAACGGGGCCCAGCACCGGCGTCACGCCTTCCGGCATGCGCCCCGCCACTTCGATCAGCCGCTCCATGACCAGCTGGCGCGCAAAGTAGACGTCGGTCTTCTCGGTGAACACCAGCGTGATCAGCGACAGGCCCGCCTTGTTCAGCGAGCGCATCTCTTCCAGGCCGGGCAGGCCGGTCATCGACATTTCGATGGGCACGGTGACAAAGCGCTCCACCTCCTCGGGCGAGCGGCCCGTGGCTTCGGTGGCGATCTGCACCTGGACGTTGGTCACGTCGGGGAACGCGTCGACCGAGAGCTTGCCGGCAGCGCGCAGGCCGAAGAAGAACAGCACCACGGCAATCACGCACACCACCAGCCGCTGCTTGATCGCGGCTTCAACAAGGGATGTCATCATGGCCGCTTACCCCTGTTCCAGGCGCTTGCGTTCATTGTCCAGATGGAACGCGCCCTCCACGACCACGCGGTCGCCGGGCTTGATGCCGCCCTGCACCACGCGCATGCCGTCGCTCTCGGCGCCCAGCTTGACCTTGGTCAGCCGGTACTGGCCCGCGGACGCCTCCACGTACACCAGCTCGTCGTTGCCATCGCGCACCACGGCAGACTCCGGCACCACCAACTGATCGACCGGCTTGCCGGCAATCAGCATGCTGGCCAGCATGGCGGGCTTCAGGCGCCCTTCCTTGTTCTCGATTTCCATGCGCACGAGCACCGTGCGCGACTGCGGGCTGACCGTGCGGCCAACGTAGATCAGCTTGCCGGTAATCTGGGCGCTGCCGTTGCCGAGCGACGGCACCTCGATATCCACGCTCTGGCCTTCGGCCACTTGCGCGGCCTGCTGCTCGGGCACCTCGGCCACCACCCACACGCGCGACAGGTCGGCCACGGTGTAGAGGGCATCGGCCGGCTGCACCACCTGGCCTTGCGCGACATTGCGCTCCACCACGGTGCCGTGGATGCTCGAATAGACCGGCGAGTATGAGTCGATGCTGCCGTTCTTCGCCAGCGTGGCGATCGCGCCGGCGGACATGCCCAGCACGCGCAGTTGGTCGCGATAGGCGCGCATCTCGGCGGCGGCGATCTCGTATTCGCTTTCGCGGCGCTGCAGTTCGGCGCGGCCGATCACGTCGGCGGCAAACAGCTGGCGCGCGCGCTCGGCATTGCGGGCCTGGAGCGCGTTCTGCGCCTCGGCCTTCAGGAACGCCATCTGGGCGGCGCCCAGCTCGCTGCTGTGCAGGCGGGCCAGCACCTGGCCGGCCTTGACCTCCTGGCCCAGCACGCCGTAGAGATCGGTCACGCGGCCGGTCACGCTGGCGCCGATGCGCGCCACGCGCTGTTCGTCGAAATCAATACGGCCGGCCACGCGCAGCATCTCGCTGAACGGGGACGTGGCCACGGGCGCCACCTTCAGCGTGCGCTGCAGGTTGGGCTCGGGCTTGACGATGCCCGGCGGCAGTTTAGGGGCCTCGGCGGCCGCGGCGGGACCATCGGAGCAGCCGGCAACGGACATCAGCATTACCGCGGCGGCTGTCAGGGAAAGCAGGAAATGGGGGCGCATGATCAGTTCGGATTCGGCGGATTCGGGGCAAGGGACATCGACGGCGCAACAGGTGCAGCAGGCGCCACAGGCGCGGCGGCGGTGCCGGGCGCGCTCGACATGAGCTTTTCAATCTGGATGGCGGCTACCTGGAGCTCGTACTGCGCCGCGATCAGTTCGCTACGGGCATTGCGCAGCACGCGCTGCGCGTCCAGGTAGTCGAGGATGCCGCGCTCGCCGAAGCGATAGGCGGCTTCGGCCACGCCCAGCGCCGACTCGGCCTCGCGCACGATGCCGGACTCCAGCGCCGTGACCTGCGCCTGCGTGATCTCGTACTGCCGGTACGCGGCCTCCAGTTCCTGGCTCAGTTCGAACTCGCGCGCCTCGAGCGCGGTGCGGGCCTGCGTGGCCTGCGCCGTGGCCTCGCCCACCGGGCCGCCGCGGCGATCCCACAGCGGAATGGTCATCACGAGGCCGATCTGCGAGACGTTGTTGTCCGGCTGGCGGTCGGTGCTGGCGCGCACGGCCACCTCGGGCCAGCGCAGCGAGCGCTGGTAGTCCACACCCAGGCGGGCGCGTTCCAGCTCCATGCGGCGCTGGGCCAGTTCGGCGTTGCCGGCCTGCATGGTGTCGCGCAGGATCGCCAGGCCGGGCACCTCGGGCGCGTTGCCGAGGCTGCCCGCCAGGCCGAAGTTCGGCGGCAGGGCGCCGCCCACCTGCTGGCGCAGCGTGGTCTTGGCCTGCTCCACACGCAATTCCGCGGTTTGCAGCGTCTTCTGCGCGGCCAGCAGTTCGGTCTCGGCCTTGATCAGTTCATAGCGCGGCGCTTCGCCCACTTCCACGCGCACCTTGGCGCGGGAATGGATCTGGCGCATCAGGGCCAAGTCTTCCTGCGCGGCGGCCAGTTCGGTCTCGCGGCGCAGCACCTGGTAGTACGACGTCTTCACGCGCGCGGACAGGTCGCTGCGGAATGCCTGGCGCAGGGCCTGCGAGGCTTCCAGGCCACGTCCGGCCATGGCTTCGCGCAGGTTGCGTTGCTGCGGATAGTCGAATTTCTGGACGAAGGCGTACGACGGCGCGCTGCCGCTGGCCACGCCTGCCTCCTTGCCGTGAAGTCGGCCATACATCACTTCGACTTGCGGATTGGGATAGGCGCGCGCGCTGGTAATGGCGGCGGTGGCGGCGTCCACGTTGGCTTGCGCGGCCTCGACGCCCTTGTTGGTGGACTGCGCCAGCGAGAGCAGGTATGGCAAATCGAAGGTTTCGGCGGCCGGTGCGGCGGCCCGTGGCAGGGTCACGGCGGCGGGCGATGCGGCCCATGCCGGTGCCGCCGCCAGCGATAGCGCCGCGACCCAGGTCAGCGTTTGGTTGAATGTCATGTCGGGAGTCAATCGAGCGATACAGCTGCCCGACGCCGCCACGATGGCCGTGTCAGCCCCGCCTGCGGCTGCGGGAGGAGGACTGGCAAAGCATCACGCCGCGACGGCTCAGGTCACGGACACTTGGGGGCGCACAGGGGCAATGAGATCGGCGCCGCCGTGGCGCTTTCGGCACACGGCGGGACCGGAACGGTCAGGCGAGGAGGTTGGGCGGCCGGAACAGGCCGTCGGGCCGGGACGCGCTGCGTCCTGGCGGGACTTGCGCCACGCCGTCGATGGACTGGGCAAGCTTCAGGTCGGGAAGATCGAACAGCGCGCTGGATTCCTCGATCTCATCGAGCAGGTCCAGCGGGTCGAGCAGGTCGGCCGACCAGATGTTGCAATAGCCGGGCGGCGGACTGTTGTCGATGAGGGCTTCAGTTTCAAGCGCGGCGTCGCCGGGCAGGACGATCTGGGACAGATCATCGCCCGCGACCAGCATCGCGTAGTCCGGCGCTGCGGCCTCCACCGCCTGTCCACCCGCGCGCGCGCCCGCCGCCGCCGAAAACGACAGCGCGGACAGGCACAAGGCAGTCAGCAGCAGCAGGACAAAACGCATTGGAGCGGGGGCGCGATACAGGCGTTTGGGGGCATTGGGGCGCAAGGCAAGCCGGCGGGCATTGCTGCGGCACAGCATTGTAACCGAACGCAACAGTTGACCGGTCAGAGGGGTGATGAGTTCCTTGAAAGTGATCGGCGCTCGATCCGCGCGCCTTTCTGGTGCTAATCTCCTATCCTTGCCCAGACATTCAGCCATGAGCATGATTGTCTGGACATTACGGCGTGGCCCCCCGATCCCGCGCCGCTGCCGCGGCTCCCGACCAGGAGACCATACCGCGGCGCCACATGGGCACGCCAGCCGGGCACGCATCCGGGGCGGCCAACTCCTAGACCCCACGCAATCGCATCAGAAAGAGACACCGTGACTTCTCTCACCCTCGATTCCTTCCTGGCCGGGGTTGCCCGGCGCGACCCCGATCAGCCCGAGTTCCTCCAGGCCGTCAAGGAGGTCATGATGACCTTGTGGCCGTTCGTTGAGCGCCATCCGCGCTACGGCCAGCAGGCGCTGCTGGAGCGCCTGGTCGAACCCGAACGCGTGATCCAGTTCCGCGTCGCGTGGACCGACGACCGTGGCCAGGTGCAGGTCAATCGCGCATTCCGGATTCAGCACAGCTCGGCCATCGGCCCCTACAAGGGCGGCATGCGGTTCCATCCGACCGTCAACCTGTCGGTGCTGAAGTTCCTGGGCTTCGAGCAGACCATCAAGAACGCGCTGACCACGCTGCCCATGGGCGGCGGCAAGGGCGGATCGGACTTTGATCCGAAGGGCAAGTCCGACGCCGAGGTGATGCGCTTCTGCCAGGCGCTGATGGCCGAGCTGCACCGCCACCTGGGGCCAGACACGGACGTGCCGGCCGGCGACATCGGCGTGGGCGCGCGCGAGGTCGGCTTCATGGCCGGCATGATGAAGAAGCTGTCCAATCAGTCGGCTTGCGTCTTCACGGGCAAGGGCATGGCTTTCGGCGGCAGCCTGATGCGCCCGGAGGCCACCGGCTACGGCACGGTGTACTTCGCGCAGGAGATGCTGCATCGGCGCGGCCGCGCGTTCGATGGCCTGCGCGTGCTGCTGTCGGGCTCGGGCAACGTGGCGCAGTACGCCGCGGAAAAGGCCATCGAGCTGGGTGCAAAGGTGCTCACCGTATCGGATTCCGGCGGCGTGCTGCATTTTCCGCGAGGGATGGACAGCGAGCAACTGACCGCCCTGATGGCCTTCAAGAACGAGACCCGTGGCCGCCTGGCCGACTTCGCCGCGCGGCATGATCTGCGCTTTGAAGCCGGCAAGACCCCCTGGCACGTGCCGGCGGACGTGGCGTTGCCGTGTGCCACCCAGAACGAGCTGGACGGGCACGACGCCGAGCGGCTGTTGTCCAACGGCGTGTTCTGCGTGGCCGAGGGCGCCAATATGCCTTCGACGCTGGAGGCGGTGGACCGATTCCTCGCGGCGCGCATCCTCTACGCGCCGGGCAAGGCCAGCAACGCGGGCGGCGTGGCGACTTCGGGCCTGGAGATGTCTCAGAACGCCATGCGCATGACCTGGCACCACGTCGAGATCGACGAGAAACTGCATGCCATCATGCAGGACATCCACAGCAACTGCATTCACCACGGCCAGAAGGACGGCGGCTACATCAACTACGTGGAGGGCGCCAATATCGCCGGCTTCGTCAAAGTGGCGGACGCCATGCTGGCGCAGGGCGTCATCTGATTCGCCGGCGGCGCAATCCGCGTCAAGGCGGGAGCTGCTGCCATCGGCACCTTTGCGGCAAGGTTCCCGCCGACACGTACCTCGATTGCCGATCGCCACTGCCTCAGCGACGAGCCTAAAGAGAAGGTTCATCGCCGATTTCCGGGGAAGGCCGCCCGGATCTTGAGGAAGAAGTAGTGGTGATCGCGCAAGCCGTAGGCCATGCGCTTGATCGCCTTGATCCGGTTGTTGATACCTTCGACCAGATTCGTGCCCAAGGGCCAGCGGGTGCGGGCCAAGATGCCCGGCAGGTAAGGCTTTGACTCAAGGCGCACCAGCGCACGCCATTGTGAATTTCCGCCCAACCTTCGCCCAGCCGATAGCCGTCACAGCGGCCAAGCTGGGCGCAATGCCCGACATTTGGCCAGGGTAGGCTGCGTACGGTGTGGCTTTCCTCCAAGCGCACTGCCACCAGCTTTACCGGATTCAGTCGGCGATCGAGACTGCTTCGCACGACCTCGGCCGACCCATTGCGCGCCCAATAGGGCCATCAGCTTATCTACGGTTCCAGCGTCTAACCGCAGGGCCGGCGGCGGCGGCCCAGTAGCCGCCATGCAAGCTAGCCGGTATCAGTACCCGTTCGCTTGTCGGGAGAACCCGCCCTCTTCCTGCACTGCATCATCGCCCAACTAGAGCACCACGGCCGCGAAGCGCCACCTCTCGGCCGATAGCGCAACCCTGCCCTGCTCGGTCATTACCTAGTCCGTGCCGCTTTCAGGGAAAGCACCAGTGTGCCTTGTCAACAATATAGCTAGTATACCAACCATTGGTTAGCGTCCTATATACAAACAACAACGGGGGAGTCAGCAGATGGCATTGAAACGGTTGCTTGTGTCGGCGGCAGGTGCTTGTACGTGTGCGGGTCCGGCCTTTGCGCAGTCGATGAATATTTCGGGATTGCTAGATGTCGGGGTGCGCTATGCGTCGGGGCCCGCCAAAGCCTGGGCGATGAACCGCGGCAACAATAACCGGCTGATCTTCTCGGGAACCGAAGATCTGGGCGATGACCTGGCAGCCACCTTTGCGCTGGAGATGCGCTTCGAGCCAGATACGGGAACGCTGGAGAGCAACAACGGGTTGCTGTTCGGGGGCGAGTCGCGAGTGGGACTGCGCGGCAAGTTCGGGCATATCCGTCTTGGCCGCGGGCTGACCGCCGTGCAACAACCCAACGTCTCGTATGACCCGTGGGTCAATACAACCGTCGCAGCTCTGCAGCCGTTGCTGACCGCCTTCTACAACTCCGAAGATGCATCGGTCAATACGACGGGCGTGGGCACCGCCGTGCCAGGACAGGTTTCGCGCTGGCGCAATGCGGTGTTCTATGACTCTCCCAGCTTCGGCGGACTCGTTGGCAGGATGAGCGTGCAGGCAAAGGAGGACAACCCAGGCTCACGCAGCTATCCCATTAGTGCGTCGCTCAACTACAGCGACGGCCCTCTTTCGGTGTTGGCCGGCTATGAAGTCAACAACCTGAACACGAAGTACGGCCAGGTCGCCGCCGCTTACACCGTGGGTGGCGTCACGCTACTTGGCTCCTTCGCCATCAACGACCCGGAAGGGCCGGCCCGCCTGACTGGCTACGGCGGCGGCGCGCGCATCCCGGTATGGACCGCGACGACCATCAGGATCGGCTACGCGGCCACCCGTAGCAATCTGCCGGGCGTGACTACGGCCAAGCGGCCCGACGGTACTCTCGTGACATCCCGCATGCCGATTGACGTGTTCCGCCAGATTTCTGACAACGACCTCAAGGCGCTAATCACCTATATGCGGTCGATTCCGGCGGTGAACAACCCCGTGCCGCGCACCAACTCGCGCCTTGACCCGCCACCTCCGCCGGGTGGCTATGGCCCCAGGATCTCGGTGCCCGACGTGCCACGCACCAACAAGATTCTCTACGGCCGCTACTTGGCAACGGTGGCCCACTGCACGGAGTGCCATACACCAGGCGAAGGCGCCAAGAAGGACTATGCGAACCGCTTGGGCGCAGGCGGAGCGGAGTTTGTGCGCTGGCAAACTGGGGAGGTCTACAACGTGTCGCGCAACATTACACCCGACCCCATCAGCGGCATCGGCAACTGGACCGATCAGGAAATCAAGGATGCGATCACAAAGGGGATTCGCAAAGGCGGAGGGATGCTCAGGTTCCCGATGGCCTTCTCGTATTATCAAAACATGAAGGCGGAGGACGTTGACGCCATCGTCGCGTACCTGCGCTCGCTGCCACCAAAGAAGGGATTCGGGGCACACGAGTAGCGCCCAGCGTTCGATCGCCGGCGGGCCCTGTGCAGCACACTCCGACTTGGCCGCTCGACCATGGCGCGTTCACACGCGGATGAGTTTCCCTCGCATTCGAACTGCAATGGGACGTCATCTAGCGGATTGACGGCCGCGAATTCTCGAACGCAGCCCTTCATCTCAATCGCGATAACTAAACACAATCTTCCCTTTTAGCCCAGTTCGACGTCAATATTAAGTGTACCAACGGTTGGCTAACACTATCAATTTCCTAGTGCTCGCCGCCAAGAAAAATACCCGCGACAAGTCGGGTCAACAAACAGGAGGAGACTGTGAACAAAGCAAACTTGACCATGCTGCTAGCTGTAGGTGCGCTTGGCACATGCAATCTGGCGCAGGCCCAAGCGTCGTCAGTGACGCTCTACGGTCTAACGTCCGTTGGCATCGGATATGCCAGCAACGATGGGGGACATTCGTCAGTCAAGATGTTGCCAGGAACCATGCAGAACAATCGCTGGGGGATTCGCGGCGTTGAGGATCTTGGTGGCGGAAACAGAGCACTCTTTGTGCTCGAAAGCGGCTTTGCCATCGATGACGGGAAGTCGCAGCAAGGGGGGAGACTGTTTGGCCGGCAGGCGTACGTCGGGCTTGGCAATGACACGTACGGCTCCGTAACGCTAGGCCGCCAGTATGACGCCGTCTATGACGGGCTCGATATCATGTCTGCTCCGGTTGCCGCAGCCGGCCTGGCGGCTCACATTGGCGACAACGACAACGTCTTCGGAAGCTATCGCCACAACAATACCGTCAAGTACGTAACGCCGAACTTTGGTGGATTTCGGGGCGAAGCATCCTATTCACTCTCCGACGTAAGTGGCGCTGCAAACAATCGTTCTTTCAGCGTAGGGGGCATCTACGAGAGTGGTCCCCTGCGCGTGGCATCGGCGTATCTGCAACTCGACAATCCCGGCCTGGCCGCAAGCAACAACCCCAATGGCGCCGTTACTGATGACTATGCCGGCGCACCGTTTGTGTTGTTCCACTCGAGCCCGCTCAATCCCGCGGTAGGCGTTGCCAGGCAGCGCGTCGCCGGTATCGCCGCAGGCTACAGCATCGGCGATGCTCGCATCAACGGCATGTATACCTATGTCAAATATGACTACAAGGATAGCACCGGCCTGCGACTTAACAACTTCGATCTCAATGCCACCTACAACTTGACACCGTCTCTGGTGCTGGGGGCGGCCTACGTGTTCACCAGCGGAACCTATAGGGGCATCGCGAGCACACCCAAGTGGCACATGGGACAACTCAGTCTCGACTACTTCTTCTCGAAACGCACTGACATTTATATCTTTGGCGTGTACCAGAAGGCCCAGGGTGCTAATGCCGACATCTATCTGCTGGCGCCTTCGAGCAATCAGCATCAAGCAATGGTCGTAACCGGCATCCGCCACAAGTTCTGAGCGACGCTGTCGCCCGTGTTCGGTCTGGCCGGGACTTCCATGCTCCCGGCCAGAGAAGCATTGAGGCGTGCGTAAGATGCCAACATCGCTCCCAGGGTTCTTGACCGCCCGGACAGTGGTCGGTCCGTGGCATGCACCAGACAGATGTCGCGCTCCGGCAGCGCCAGTTCCAAAGGGACAGCCTGCAACACCCTGCCGCCAACCCAATGCGAAACAATGGCGCGCGGCAGGATTGCCAGCCGATCTGCTTCGCGCACCGCCCCAACGGCATCGAACAACGAACGGAATACCATTAACGAGCGCGGCCGAGGCAGCCGGCCTATGTCGAAGAGCTCTTGCCAGCGTGGCGCTCCATCATCGAATCCACAGACTCCCGCTAGACGTACCCAGTCGCAATTCGTCAACTGCTCAACTGACCGCACATCGGCGAGTGGATGCTGCTGTCGACAGACAATGGCGGAGAGGCTCCGGTACAGCGATATGCTCGTCAGACCGGCCATGGCTGAAATTTCCGGCACTCCGGTCACCGCCAGTTCAATCTGGCCGCTACGCAATGCGCCAAGGATTTCATCAGAGGGGCCATTCAGCACGAATAGCTCTGTCCCGGAGTAGCTCTGCTGGAAATCCTGGAATACCTTGCCCGCCATCGTGATGGATGGATCGAGCGAGACGCCGACATGGACTGCGCCACTCCCTTCAACCGTCATCTCACGCAGCACCCGGTCTGCTCGCTCAAACTCTCGTAACACCGATTGCGCGTGCTGTAATGCGCGCTCACCCTGAGTCGTCAGCACTATTCCGTGGGTACGCCGTTCAAACAAGCTGACGCCGTATTCACGCTCAAGACGCTGCAAACTTAGCGTAAGTCCGGCTTGGGACGCGCTGCGCGCCCGCGCCGCAGCACGAATACTCCCGTACTGTGCGATTGAGACGAAGTCCTGCAATTGCTGAAGTTTCATTGCCGCTCTCCCTGGCAAGGCGCTGCCCATATGCATGTGGGCAGCGCCGCCATGACGCACTAGATCAAGAATCGCTCCATTGTCTCTGGCGCGAAAAGCATCTCCGGCGTCAACCCTGCCGGCGACAGACCTTGCTCATGGTGATAGCGCAGGAAGGTCTCCAGCACTTTGCGGTTAGCAGCAAAGCCATATGGCCACCAGTCACGGCCGAGCTCCCTTTCTGTATCTTCGACATGCGCGGTCAGCCATGGCAGCATAGTCTTGAGCGCGGCGGTCTGATGGAGATCCTCATATGCCTTCCGTTGGGCTTGAGCGAAGGCCTTGCATAGTGATTGCGCGACCCACCGATTTGCTTCGTACACATCGCGGCGAATTACCAATGTGTGCATAATCGGAAAGATCCGAGTCCTACGAAAATAGTCGAGCTCCACATCCTGGTAGCGATCGAATAACCGACGTACGTCCTTCGGCCGAGTATGAAAGGTCGAAGGCGTTCGGGCCGTGAACAGCGCATCGATCTCCCCGTCTGCCAGCATCTGCGAGAGCGTCTGCTCAGGACCGATGGCGTTGAGCCTGAATCGGTCAGGCAACGTGAGCTTGAGCTTCTCCTCTCGACCAGGCTGTTCTTCCCCACCCGTCCAATGCTCCACGCTATCAGGGGCCACGCCATACTCGTCCGCGAGAATCCCCCGGATCCAGACAGGCGCTGTCATCTGGTACTCGGGTACACCGATCCGCTTACCAATCAAGTCGGACGGCTCGCGAATCCCACTGGCTGCCGAAACGAATATGCAGGAATGCCGGAAGAATCTCGATGGAAACACCGGAACGGCTACAAACGGGGGATTCTCCCTCGTGAGAGAAACCACGTAGGACGACAATGACATCTCGGCGACATCGAACTCCCGATGCCTCAGCATACGGAAGAATGTCTCCTCGACTGGTTGCGTCAGGAAATTCAAGTCGACACCATCAACTGCGATATCGCCGGACACGAGGGCCGAGACACGATCGTAGTCCCAGCAGCCCAGGGTAATCGGGAGTTTGCTCATGATTCTGTGTATCTTCTTATTTAAGTAGTCTACAAATAGTTGGTTGACTGCAAATATCCTTACCAATAGTCAGTACAATGTTGCTATTCAGTGTCAGCCCCACTTGAAACAGGAATTCCTGCCATGTCCCTTGAAGTCTTCTACTCGCGCGCGGGTCATTTGATCCGGCGCCTCAACCAGATCTCAGTAGCTCTGTTCCTTGAGGAAACGGCCGGTAATGACCTGACGCCACGCCAATACGCTGCGCTGAAGATGATTGAAGAAGTCCCCAACATCGACCAGATGACGCTGTCGAGCATGATCGCGATGGACAAGACCACGATGGTCAAGGTCATCGACAGACTCATGGAGAAAGGTCTTGTTACGCGCACCCGCTCGCCTGAGGATCGCCGCGTCAATTTGCTCAATGTGACGCCTACGAGTCGAGAGATACTTGCCGAGATTGAGCGCCAACTTGACCGCAGCGAGGCGCGCATACTCGCGCCACTGAGCAAGAGCGAGCAACGCGCTTTCATGGAGATGCTGTCCAGGCTGGTCAGCGTTAACAATGCATACTCTCGTGCACCGCTTGATCCCTCGCGCATGGATGATTTGGCTGTGCAAGGACGGATCGGACGCAAGCCATCCCCAGACGAACCGCCGACGCGAACTCGCAAGGCCAAGGCCGCCGATGAGACGCCAGCGGGGTCGAAACCCCGCAAGCGCGTGACGCGTCGTACCAATGAAGCGGAACGGGACTAAAAGATCCATGAAGCAGTGGCGCGGACAATCAGCAGTCGAAGAACACCGTTTCCGCGTCTCCCTGCAGGATGACATCCCAAGCGAGAATGTCGTCGGCTGATCGCTTCGCGATCAAGCTTGTCCGGCGCCCCTCCGGAACCCTTGCCAGTACAGGATCGAGCGCGTTGGCGGGCTCTCCCGGGAAGTAGATGCGGGTGACCAGTTGCCGAAGAATGCCGCGCATAAAAATGGCAACGACAAGATGCGGCGCCTGCCACTGACCTTCTGGGCCGCGCACCTTTCCTGGCTTGACGGTCTGGAAGCGGTACTGCCCATTGGCATCCGTCGCCACGCGACCCCAACCGCGAAATCCTGTCAAAGGTGCACGACCGCCTTCGGGATGGGCATAGCGGCCCTCGGGATCGGCCTGCCAGACTTCCAGCATTGCGTCATTGACCGGCAAGCCATCGCCGTCCAGCACGCGGCCGGAAATGGTCACACGCTCCCCTTCCGCACCCGGCGCGAAGTCATCGCTGGTCAGCCAGGTTAGTCCGATATGCAGGTATCGACCCGCCGCGTTCGCCTGCCAGATTTCCACAAGCGTATGTGGAACGGGCTTTCCGTTTTCATCGAGCACGCGCCCGCTGACGATGATGCGCTCGCCAATCGGCTCGCCTCGATGCTGCGCAGTAAGATCGTTGTCATGCTCACCAATCTCCTGATGGCCGAACACGGGGCCAGTGATCTCAGACAGCGTGTGCGGCAGCCAGACCAGCGGTTGCTTTGGCGAGCGATTCTGCGTGGCCACATAGCGCGGGAACAGATAATCCGGTTGCGTGCCCGTCGTTGGCCGACGGTAGCCAGGTAGCTCAATCATGTCGATGTTGTCCTGTGAAATCGTAGAAATGCACCAGCTATGAAATCAGTTGCTCTCACCCGATGCGCGCAGCGTGTCCGCGTCGAAGCCGGCCACCCGCTTGTAACGCTCCTGCCATTCCTGCAACTCGTCCTGGGAAATGACATCCTCGATGCGGTCGAACGGCTTGCCTGCCGTGCGCTCTTCCACCACCAGGAGAATCGCGTCGGGAGCGATCTCCCGATTGGCGAGCACCACGTCGCCGGTGGCCTTGATTCGCTTCTGCTCGTAGAGCTTGAGGGCACTGCGTGAATCGTCCTCGGTCGCCAGCAGTTGGGCCAGGATGGTTGCGTCGATGATGGCCTGCGCAGCACCGTTTGACCCCCGCGGCATCATCGGATGCGCCGCATCCCCGAGCAACGTGACACAACCGACGGTCCAGAATGCAAGTGGATCCTGGTCAACCATCGGGTACTCGTAGACCGCATCGGCCGCACGCAACATCTTGGGAATATCAAGCCAGTCGAAATGACAGTCCTCGAAAAGGTGGATGAAGTCCTCCACCCTCCCCTTGCGGTTCCAGTCCCGCTCTTCCTCCTCGGGCTTCGCATACTCGATGACCCAGTTGATGAGTTGGGTGCCTTGTCCATCGATGTTGTCGCGAATGGGATATGTAATGAGCTTGCCAGTTCGGTAGGTTCCAACGTAGGCCATGCTCGCTCCAGACATGAAGGGCTTGGCGCGCGTCACGCCACGCCATTGCGTTGAACCCTGATAGCGCGGTTTCGCCTCGGCTGGATGGAACTGCTTGCGGATGGCGGAGTGAACCCCGTCGCACGCCACCACCGTTTTCGCGCGCACAGACGGCAATGCCAGGCCAGTGGAAGAATCCACTAGATAGACTGTCGCGCTACCGTCATCCTGCTCCACCCTCACGCAGCGTTGACCGAGATGAATGACATCGGAACCAAGCCGCTCATGCACCGCCTGAAGCAGTGTCATTTGAAGGTCGCCCCGATGAATCGAAACCTGCGGCCAGGCATAGCCAGCGAACTTGCCGCGCGGCTCACGATGGACAAGCTGGCCATGGCTGGTAAAGAAACTGTATTCACGCGTCTCACGCCCTTTGGCTAGAAGCTGCTCCTCAAGGCCCAATCCCGCCAGTTCCTTCATGGCATGCGGCAACAGGTTCAGCCCCACGCCAAGCGGCTTGATTTCGGAAACGCTTTCGTAGATCCGGCACGGAATGCCGACGCGGTGCAATGCCAACGCGAATGTGAGCCCGCCAATGCCGGCACCGATGATGACAACTTCCTTATCCGATTGCGTGGAATTGCCCGTCTGATAGGCCATGAACTTCTCCTCTGAGGTTGAATCAGGGCGAGCGCCGGCCTGCCAGCCGGGCATCGCTTCAATATGGAAACTGTGTGAAAGAGGGGGCCGCGAGGTTGGCGGCCTCGAGGTCAGCGGTACGTCACGGATCCGCCATGTGTGGTTTGCGGAGTGAACTGGTCTGGCGCATGATGCTCGTTCAGTCGATGTGAGCGCCGGACTGATGCACGACCTTGCCGAGCCGGACCGTTTCCGCCTGCATCATGGCCGCGAACTCGTCAGGCGTTCCGTTCATCATTTTCGCGCCCAGCTCCCCCATTTTCGCCATGACCTCGGGATTGCGAGTGACTTTGTTGATCTCCGCATTCAACCTTGCAACCACGGACTTAGGCGTTCCGGCTGGCGCCACAATGCCAAACCATGCATTGAGAACAAAATCGGGATAGCCGAGTTCGATCATGGTCGGCACGTTTGGTAACAGCGGGGATCGCTGGGTATCCGCAATCGCCAGTGCACGAACCCGACCCTCGCGTACCAGAGGCAAGGAATCGACTATCCCGTTGAAGAAGAAGTCGAACCGCCCGGCCACGGTGTCCGCAACCGCCTGTGATGACCCTTTGTATGGCACGTGGGTTGCCTCCACTTTCGTGCGTGACCGGAACATCTCCGAGAGCAGATGACCACCAGTACCCACGCCCATCGAGGCATAGACAAGGCCGCCAGGCTTCGTATGCCCCAGGCTGACCAGTTCAGCAGGTGTCTTAGTCGGGCTGCCGTTCGCCACAATCAGCACGTGAGTGAACGAGAACAAGGGGGCGACCGCGACGAAATCCTTCACCGGGTCATAGCTGAGCTTGGTGTAGAGCGAACTGTTGATGGCATGCGAGCCGACACTGGCGAGGTATAACGTATAGCCGTCGGGCCGCGCGTTCTTGACCGCACTGGCTCCAATCTGGCCCGCACCGCCGGGGCGGTTGTCGACGAGAACCGGTTGGCCCAGCCCCTCTGTGAGCTTTTCCGCAATACGCCTGGCGCCAACGTCCGCTGCGCCTCCGGCCGTGAAGGGAACGACGATCGTGATTGGCTTGTTTGGATATTCTTCCGCATAAGCACCCGCCGGCAGAATGCCGGCAGCGTATGCCATCCACGCGCTCAAGAGCGCCCGCCGCAAGTTTTTGAGGGTCATGACTATTGTCTCCAGGTATCTGTTTTTGAGTTTTTCTATCGAGAACGGGACGGGCGCGCCGTCCGCTGCCGCTCAGGTCGATGTCAACGACAGGTCAGCACGGCTTTGCTCCCTAAGGTATCCGAGTTTCCGCATCAGCTCGCGATCGCTGACCAGCATCAATGTGGCTTCAGACGAATGTGCGGTGTGTTGCAGCCATTGCCAACGCGGCAAGGTAAACACGTCGTGTTGCTTCCACTCGAAAACGTGTTCTCCTATTGAGCTGCGCCCCTCCCCTTCAATCACAACCACCAAGGCATTGGCGGTTGTGCGCTGCGGCAGCGTGGGCTGCCCCGCGCAAAGGCGGAGGGCCTCCACGTCGATCGTGGGCATGACGCTACCGCCATCTGCCGGATTGATATAACGCAGACGACGAGACCCATCCGCGCCCGGCGACATGGCTGCCAGCACTCGATTCGCCCGCTCCCAGGCATACCGATACAGGGGGGAGTAAGGCACTACCGATGCATCCCCTTCCGGCAGCATCCCTCCTTCGGCGAGGCTCTCGTCTGGCGCTCCGGCCAGGCCGAGCGGTGGCACCGGCCCTGGCCCCATCTCGAAGAACACCGCGCCGAGATGGCGTGCAAGCGGATAGTCGAGCCCGTCGAACCAGACCATACGCTCAGTGCCCTCATGGCAATGCTCATGCCAGCTCCAGGCTGGCGTCAGCACCATATCGCCTGGCGACATCTCGCAACGCTTGCCGTCGACGGTCGTCACGGCACCATTACCAGTCATGACAATGCGCAGCGCGGCCAGCGTATGGCGATGGGCTCCGGCGGACTCGCCGGGATTGAGCACCTGCAAGCCACCCGACAGCGTGGGCGTGGTGAATACGGTGCCGGGAAAGTCAGGGTGCGTCAGAAGCAACACCCTGCGCTCCGCTTCCTCCATGCTGATCTCGGTGGCAGCCCGCTCTATCAATGGAGCCATCGCGGCCCACGGCCAGTGCAACGGGGCATGGTATTGGGGCTCGCGCGTATTGAGCCGCATGTAGCGGTCCCACAACGGTTGCGAGTTGACGTCCTCCAGAGCCTCCAGAAGCGGTTTCTGCGTTTGCTTGACGATGTCATTCACGATTCTCTCCGCCGTGGTCAGTGGGTCGACGAGTGTGCGCGGACTTCAACGTCCATGGCATCCAGGCTCTCGCATGCGGCATGGAGCATGTCGCCCGGCTTGATCGGACCTACTCCCTGAGGCGTGCCTGTGAACAGAATGTCACCTGGCCTCAACGTATAGAACGAAGACGCGAACGCGATGAGCTTCGCTACGCCGAGCACCATGTCCGCCGTCGACGTGTTCTGACGCACGATGCCGTTTTGGGTCAACGTGAGTTGCAGTGCATTGGGGTCTGGCACCTCATCTGCCGTTGTCAGCCAGGGCCCCAGGACGGTATAGGTATCGATCGACTTCCGGAAACTACGATCCTCGGTACCGCGTACAGTGATGTCGAGTCCGACGGCATAGCCCGCCACGTATTCCAATGCCGACTCCACGGATACTTCGCTGGCGTACTTTCCGATTACGGCTACCAGTTCCACTTCGAAGTCGGTACGACGATCCGGGAAGCGTACGGCGATACCTTCCGAAGGGCCCACCAGCGAAGATGTGGCTTTCATGAATAGCCCGGCCTTCTCGATATCCGCGAGGTTGTGGCCCGGGGAAATGTTGCTGGCGAGCATCTCCGCAATATGCGCGTGATAGTTGACCGGGGCCGCCACGATCTTGCCTGGCGAACGCACGGGCGACAGCAGAACTGCCTCGCTCACCGGCACAGACGGCAGAGTCGAAAGGTCTTTGGGAAGCGACTCGCGAATATGGTCCAGATGGGAGATGAGTGGGTCACCACGCCCTCCCTGGACCACGCCGTCAAGCACACGGTCCACGTGCATCGTGATGTCGACAATTTGCTGACCGAGTACCACGCCAACCCGATCTTCGTTGAATCTGCAGAACTTCAAGAGCGTCTCCTATTGATGAGAACTGCCTGAGGCAGCACGTTCGCGTGTTTCATGGAACGACGCGACATGATTGGTGAGTATACAAACGATTGGTTAGCTGTCAATAAATTTGATTCGTACACAAACTTTTTGTACACTTACCATGACTCGACGCGGTGACTCGCGTCAGCATGGAATATCGCAACCCCAAACAGGAATCGTCATGCCTATCCGTATCGCCGCTATCGACGTCAGCCACTGGCACTCTGTTTACGACGCCGCCTATCTGAAGCAATTAGTCCAGATGGACGATGTGGAGTTGGTGGCTGTCCAGGACAGAAACCTTGGAGTTGCAGCAAATCGCGCCGAAGCAATTGGGGGCTGCGCGGTTTACGACGACTATCGGGTGATGCTGCGCGAGCTGCAGCCGGATTTTGTTGTCGCACTTGGCCAGCACGACCATATGGCCGAGACCGCGCACTACCTGCTCGATCACGGCTTTTCGTTCCTGATGGAGAAGCCGATGGGACGTAATGCGGGCGAGGTGGCGGAGATTGCAGCCAAGGCTGCGGCACTGAGTGGATTCGCGGCCGTTCCCCTTCCCCAGCGTGGTGCTCCCTTTATGCGCAAGGCGCAGGAAATGCTCGCCGCAGAGAAGTTCGGGCGACTGTCGCATTGCTACATCCGCATGAACCGGTTCAGCTCCGCGCGCTATGTGGCCTGGAACTCAGACTGGATGCTCGATCCCAATGCATCAGGCGGGGGCTGCCTGCGTAACCTAGGCGCTCATGGGCTGGACGCACTGATGGTTTTGGTTGACGAGCCATGGGAGGTGACTGGCGCGCAAATCAGCAATCGTGCGCTCGGTCAGCCGGTGGAAGACTATGCGACTGTGATGTTGCGTAGCGATAGCGGAGTGCTGGCCACGCTTGAAATCGGCAACACCTATCCACGGCGGACGACAGAAGGCGCGAATAAGTTGCCTACACGCGACCGCCTACTCGATGGTGCCGACGGCGAATGGAAGATCTGCGGCGAACAGGCACTTCTCATGGCAAAAGACGGCATGTTGCGCATTGTCACCGCTGACGGGGAAGAAACCCTGCCTGGTGAACCTGACGGCAATCCGTCCTTTCATATGCTGCGCGAAACGCTGGATGCCTGGCGACGCGGAGACCCTCCTCCCGCCAGCGTCGAAGACTGCCTGCGTTCAGTTCTCTTGATCGACGAGGCCTATAAGCGCGCCGGATCACTGTAGGTCCCGCTGCCGACAGAGATCATTCGAGCAGGCGTAACGCTCAGCAACCATTCGAAATGCCGAATTGGTCGATCAGTCATTGCCTGACCGACGTCGCGTCGGGCGCTTCCCGCCCGATAGTACCGCTGCTCGAGATAGCTGCAACGCCATTGACTAACGTCGCAAAATTGCCTGAGCCGACATAGCGTTCGGCAACGCTGAGCGTCTCAGAAGGGTCGTTCTGCGACCCTCATGCTACCCCGCAGATCTGCGATAAACAAAAAAAACGCCGCAATCCCCAACGGGACCGCGGCGTGTCAATGTGCCGATCGGGCGGCACCCACTATGCCGCCCATTGCACCCACATCAGGCTCCGATCGGCTTGCCTTCGTTGTGCCGGATGACAACCGTCGACGAGCGGGCCGGCAGGCTGGCGCTCGGCCACTTGTCGTTTGGATGCTGGATGTTCACGAAGAACGTCGTCAGATCCGGCGTGTATGCGATACCGGTGATCTCGCAACCGTGCGGGCCGACCAGGAAGCGCTTCACCTCGCGCGTCACCTGATCCACGTAGTGCATCGAGTTGGCGCCGAAGATGTTCGTCACGCTCGTGCCCGTGCCCGCATCGGTCTGCACCCACAGGCGACCCTTCGGGTCCACGCGGATGCCGTCCGGGCTCGAGAACGTGTCGCCCACCATGTTGCCCTTCAGGTTGGCCGCCGCGATGGACGGATCGCCTGCCAGCAGCAGGATTTCCCACTTGAAGGTCATGGCCAGCGGCGAGTTGCCGTCTTCCACCCAGCGGATGATATGGCCGTGCGAGTTGGTCACGCGCGGATTGGCGGCATCGGTCACCTGACGGCCGCCGTTGTTAGTCAGCGTGCAGTAGACCGTCTTGTCCATGCCCACGGTGATCCACTCAGGGCGGTCCATCAGCGTGCCGCCCGCCACGCGCGCGGCGGCCTTGGTGTTGACCAGGACGTCGGCCTGCGTGTTGAAGTCGATGGTGACCGGCGCCGGCGGCGTGGTGGATTGCGTGTAGTTGCCCGGGTCCGATGCCCCCGTCACCAGGCCATTCTTGCCTTGCGTCAGTTCCACCCAGTTGCCCGAACCATTGGCGTTGAACCTGGCCACGTACAGCGTGCCGGTGTCGAGCAGGCCGGCGTTGTTCACGCGACTGGTTGCATCGAACGCGGCGCTCGGGATGAACTTGTAGATGCAGCCCGGCGTGCCGTCGTCGCCCATGTAGAACGCCACGCGATTGTTCGTGTCGGTCATGAACGCGGTGTTCTCGTGGTCGAAACGGCCCATCGCGGTGCGCTTGACCGGCATGGCGGCCATCTGCTGGAGCGGATCGATCTCCACCACCCAGCCGTAGCCCTCGTCGGCCTGCGTCGGGTCCAGGTAGTTGTCGGTCGTCTCCTCGCAGGTCAGGTATGTGCCCCACGGCGTGTAACCGCTCGAGCAGTTGTTCAGCGTGCCGACAACGGTTGGACCCACCACGCCCGCCGCCGGGCCCGATACGCGGTACAGCGTGTTGCCGGTGTAGCGCTTGTTGTACGTGGAACTCCGCTTCACCTGCCACGCGTTGGCGACGAATTCGATCTCGATCACGGACACGCCCACCGACGACAGCGCGAGGCGCTTCTGCTCGGCCGTGGCCGTGGCGGCGTCGTACGCGCCCGCAAACAGGATCGCACTGTCCATGGCTTCATGGTTCATCACCAGCAGGCCGCCCTTCTGCGGGTCCACCCCCGGGATCTCGAAGTAGTGCATGCCGTCGTGGTTGCCGCCGGCCTGCCGCTCGGTCTCCGCCGACGACTGGAATGCGCCCTTGTAGCCCACAGAGCCCGCTTCCACCGGATCGCCGGCGGAGAACAGTACGGTGTACGAATAGTTGGTGGGCAGCGTCACGGTGTCGGCGGTCACCTTGTCGGCCACCGGCGTGAACTTGATGCTGTAGTCCAGCGGCTGCACCGGCGTCGGGCCCGGTGCAGGAGCAGGCGCGGGCGCCGGCGCAGGCGCGGGTTCGTCGTCGCCACCACAGGCAGCCAGCAGGCTGCCACCGCCAAATGCCGACAGCAGCGACAGACCCAGGCCGCCACGCAGCACCTTGCGGCGCTCCGGGTTGGCGGCAACGATTTCCTCCAGGGTCTGGCCCGGAATGGTGACAGAGCCCTGTGCTTCGCGGCGCGGGGCGCGAAACTTGTCTGTGATGTACGACATGCGTAGAGACCTCCAGTTGTGGGGGCCACCGGAATGCTGATGCCCCGGTGGGGGTTCTTTCCGGCCCAGATACTAGAGATCACATATGACGGTTTCGTTACATAACGTCTTTCCGACAATGCATTTCAACCATGCCAGCATGAGAGACATTTAGCCGATGCATGTGAACGGACTATTAACGGCTTGTTAACTTCATGTGAATGTTGGGGCACTTTCAACAGGTTGTCACAGTTAGTTCATAGGATGGCGCTCGGCCTGACCGCTCGATGGTCGTTTCCAACAAGGCGGCGTGGGCATAGCAAGAGCCTGCCCAGTCGCTGACAACACGAAAAAAGGACGAGAAAACATGCTGGATCAACCCAATGATTCCCGCCGCAAGGCACTGAAAATCCTGGCAGGTGTGCCGATGTTGCCCCTGGGTCTGGGCTCGGCGGCGCTGCTGGCCGGCTGCGGCGGCGAAGCCGACGCGGCCCCGGCCACGTCCGCGCCCACCACTGGCCCCACCCCCACGTTCGCATCCGCCGAGTTCACCGGCATGGCCGCGCCCACGTTGAGCAACCCCGCCGCGATGGCCACCACGACGGTCGGCTCCTCGCTCAAGGTCACGCTCAGCGACGGCAGCAGCCAGACGTACCAGCTGGCCTACCAGCCGTTCTTCATCACCGGCGACCAGGTGTCGAATGGCAATGGCGGCAAGAGCCTGGCCGGCGGCTACTTCGACATCAACAACCAGCCGATCATCGACCGTTCGGTGGCCGGCAAGGAGCGCCAGTTCTTCTCCGATTCGCCGGACGGCACCTCGCTGCTCAAGATCGAAGGCGCCAAGGTGGCCGGCGTCACAGGCAATACCGTGTTTGCCGTCGTCCAGTTCGAATACAACACGGCCGACCAATCCGGCGCCGATACCTACGGCCGGCTGCCCTCCCCGATCGCCGTCCTCACGCTCGACCAGAACCCCACGACCGGCAAGCTCTCGCTGGTGAAGTATCACAACGTCGACACCTCCGGCGCCAATGGCCTCTGGATCACCTGCGGCGCGAGCCTCTCGCCGTGGAACACCCACCTGTCGAGCGAAGAATACGAGCCGGACGCGTTCACCGCGTCCGCGGGCAACCTGGCCCAGTACGCCGCCTTTGCAGCCAACCTGTATGGCAATGCGAACATTCCGCTGAACCCGTACCTGTACGGGCACCTGCCCGAGGTGACCGTGAATGCCGACGGCACCGGCTCGATCACGAAGCACTACTGCCTGGGCCGCATCTCGCACGAACTGGTGCAGGTGATGCCGGACAACCGCACGGTGCTGATGGGCGACGACGCCACCAACAGCGGCCTGTTCATGTTCGTGGCCGACAAGGAAAAGGATTTGTCCGCCGGCACGCTGTACGTGGCCAAGGTGGGCGCCGGCTTCTCCATCGATCCGGCCGCCGCGGGCGCGGGCCTGACGTGGGTCAATCTGGGCCACGCCACCAGCGCCGAAGTGGAGGCGATGGCCAAATCGCACCGCCCCACCGACATCATGGACGTCAAGTGGGCGGACCCGGCCGATGCCAGCTACACGAAGATCTTCACGGGCGGCGTGGCGCAATGGGTGAAGGTCGTGCCGGGCAAGGAGCACGTTGCCGCGTTCCTCGAAACGCACCGCTATGCCTATCTGGCCGGCGGCAGCATGGGCTTCACGAAGATGGAAGGGACCACCGTCAACATCAAGGACAAGGTCGCCTACTCCGCGCTGCAGAACATCGTGGATTCGATGGTCAAGAACAACAGCAAGGGCTGGAATGCCGCGAGCAACATTGGCGTCGACGCAGCCCTGAAGGCCGGTGGGGTCATGCAGCACAAGCTGGCAGGCGGCCAGCTGGACACCAGCGGTGCGGCCATCAGCAGCGAGTGGGTGCCGGTCCAGACCAAGGCGCTGATCGTGGGCAAGGATATTGCCGCCGATGCCCTGGGCAACACCGCCGACCCCGAGATGGTCGGCAATCCGGACAACCTCAAGTTCTCGGAGAAGCTGCGCACGCTGTTCATCGGCGAGGACAGCAGCCAACACGCCAACAACTTCCTGTGGGCCTACAACGTCGACACGAAGAAGCTGAGCCGCCTGATGTCGGTCCCGGCTGGCGCGGAATCCACGGGCCTGCATGCGGTTGACGAGATCAACGGCTGGACCTACATCATGAGCAACTTCCAGCATCCTGGCGAATTTGTCAGCGCCATGCCGGCCGGGGTCAAGACCACGCTGGACCCGCTGGTGCGCGCCAACTACAAGGACAAGTTCGGTGCGGCGGTGGGTTACCTGACCGGCGATCCCACGAGCGTCAAGCTGGGCTGATGCCCGCCTGAATAACCAGTGCCTCCCGGTTAGCCGGGCGGCACTGGCAATGTGGCAAAAAACCCACGCACGGAAGGCGCCACCCATTCCGATTCCCGATCGGGGCCCGTGATTCAGGCGAATCGGGAATATGTCATCTTTACGCGGCCTTTTCCATTTCCACCTACACTCCTCGCATTGCCCCCCGGGGCCCTTCCCCCTGCTGATGGAGTTGTCATGAAGATCGATCTTTCAGGCAAGACCGCGCTGGTTACCGGCTCCACCGCCGGCATCGGCTTTGCCACGGCCAAGGGCCTGGCCGAATCGGGCGCGCGCGTCATCATCAACGGCCGCAGCAACGCCAGCGTCGAGCGCGCGCTGGCCAAGCTTGGCGCCGAACTGCCGAACGCCCAGGCGCAAGGCTTTGCGGGCGACCTCGCCGATGCGGCCACGTGCGACAGGCTGGTCAAGGCCCATCCGGACGTCGATATCCTCGTGAACAACCTCGGCATCTTCCAGCCGCAGGACTTCTTCGACATTCCCGACAGCGAGTGGACGCGCTTCTTCGACGTGAACGTGCTCACCGGCGTGCGGCTGTCGCGCGCCTACGCCAAGGGCATGGCGGATCGCCAATGGGGCCGCATCGTGTTCATCGCGTCGGAGTCCGGCATCAATATTCCCGTGGAGATGATCCACTACGGCTTTACCAAGACCGCCCAGTTGGCGATCTCGCGCGGACTGGCCAAGCGGCTGGCCGGCACCGGCGTGACGGTCAATGCCGTATTGCCGGGCCCGACGCTGTCCGAAGGCGTGGAAGCGATGCTCAAGGACGACATCGCCAGGACCGGCAAGAGCGCCGAGGAAGTGGCTGCCGACTTCGTCAAGGCGCATCGCAGCACATCGATCATCCAGCGCGCCGCCACGGTGGAAGAAGTGGCCAACATGATCGTCTACACGTGCTCGAAGCAGGCGTCGGCCACGACGGGCGCCGCGTTGCGCGTGGACGGTGGCGTGGTGGATACGATTATCTAACCCCCAGGCACCCTACGCCGCGTCGGTACTCCACGAACGGATCAGATCCACGGCGCCCGCTTCGGCCTCGCACGCGGCCGCGCCGATCTCCCTCGCCCAGTACCGCTCCGATCCATCTGCCAGCCGCCACGCATGCAAGCGCCGCGTGAGCAGTTGCAGGTCGTATTCCTCGGTAATGCCGATGGCACCATGCACCGCATGCGCGATGGCCGTCACCGTGGCCACGGCATCGCTGGCATTGAGCTTGCCGATCGCCACACGGATCGGGTCCGGCCACGCGTCGGCGGACGCACACGCGACCTGTGCCGCCATGCGCACCGCCGCCACCTGCTCGGCCATCACGCTGATCTGATGCTGGATCGCCTGGAACTTGCCCACGGGCCGGCCGAACTGCTCACGGTCGTTGGCGTACTGCAATGTCATGTCGAAGACGCGCGCCATCGCGCCCGCCATCTGTGCGGCATGCACGCATGCGCCCATCGTGCGCAGCGCCCCCGGCGCCAACGGGAAACCGGTCACCGGCGGGCGGCCGATGGAAACGGTCAGGTCGCCATGGACACCAGTTTCCTCCACGTCGGCCTCCGCCCGGCGCACCAGCGCCGCATGCCCGCCGTCCTGCACGAGGAACCACGCGGCCGTGGCGCCGCACGATACATGCGTGCGCTGCGCCGCATCGAAGCTGGCCAATGCGATCGGCCCCGCGGGTATCCCGATGCCCGCGCGATGCAGCACCGCCCGCGCGAACATCGTCTGGCCCAATGGCAGCGGCAAGGCATGCTGGCCGATCACGAACAGCAGCGGCGCCACGTCCGTCAGCGCCAGCGCGGCGCCGCCGGCAGTCTCCGGCAGCAGGCAGTCGGCAAAGCCACTCTCGTGCAATACCTGCCACAGCGCGTCGCCGCCCTGCCCGGACTCCACGGCGCGCACGCGGGCCGGCGTGCAGTGGTCGCGCAGCAGCACGGCAAGCGCGTCGGAATAGGCGTTATCCATGTCGAAGCTCCTTCAGCGCAAGCCCAGCCCGCGCGCGATCATGCCGCGCAGGATCTCGCGCGTGCCGCCGCGCAGCGAAAAGGTCGGGGAAATCTGGCTTACGTAGGCCGCCGTGCGATAGAGGCTGGCGTCGGCGGCCAACGCCGGATCGTCACCAAGCGCGGCTTCCGCCAATGCACCGATCGCCTGTTCCAGCCCGGTGCCGAGGTCCTTGACCAGCGCCGCCTCCACGAGCGGGCTTTCGCCGGCCACCAGCCGCGCCGTGACCGCCAGCGACATCGCGCGCAGCATGGCCAGCCTGCCGACCAGCCGGCCGATGGTCACCGTATCGCGCCGGATCGCCGGCAGCCGGCGCAGCGCAGCCAGCCACGCGTCCAGCAACACCACGCTTGAATAGAGCCGCTCAGGGCCGCTGCGTTCGAACGCGAGTTCGGCATTGACCTGCTCCCACCCGGCGCCCTCCTGCCCCACCAACGCATCGGGCGCCAGCTTCACGTCCTCGAAGCTCACCTCGGAGAAGTGCGCATCGCCGGCCAGGTCATGGATCGGCCGAATCGTCACGCCTGGCGCGGACAGATCCACGATCACCTGCGAGAGTCCGCGCTGGCGGTCGGCGGGCTCGCCCGAGGTGCGCACCAGCGCCAGCATGTACTGGCAGCGGTCGGCATTGGTGGTCCAAATCTTGCGGCCGTTCAGGCGCCAGCCGCCGTCCGGCAGCGGCACCGCGCGCGTGCTCACGCTCGCCAGGTCCGACCCCGCGTTCGGTTCGCTCATGCCGATGCAGAAGAACGCCTCGCCCCGGCAGATGCGCGGCAGGTAATACGCACGCTGCGCGTCATTGCCATAGCGCAGGATCAGCGGTCCGCTCTGCCTGTCGGCAATCCAGTGCGCGGAAACCGGCGCGCCGCAGGCCAGCAGTTCCTCCACAAGGACGAAGCGCGAGAATGCGTCGAGCCCCGCGCCACCGTATGCCGCCGGCAAGGTGATGCCCACCCAGCCACGCCGCGCCAGCGCGCGGCTGAAGCCCGCATGGAAACCCATCCACGAACGCGCCCGCACATCGGGCGGCAGCGCCGGCAAGTGTTCGGCGAGGAACGCCTTGACCTCGGCACGGAACGCCGCCGCCGCGGGCGGCAACGCGGTCAGCTGGAACGTCGCAAACAACGCACTCACATCGGCTCCCTAGTCCAGCGTGACGCCGGAATCCTTGACCACCTTGCGCCAGCGGTCAATCTCCTGCGCCAGGTACTTGCCATAGGCCTCGGGACTCGAGCCACGCGGCTCCGCGCCCTGTGCCGCCAGGCTCGCACGCACCTCCGGCGCGGCCAGCGCGCGCAGCGCGGCGGCGTTGAGCTTCCGGACGATCTCCGGCGGCGTCTTCGCGGGCACCAGCATGCCCTGCCACGCCCCCACCTCGAAGCCGGGCATGACCGTCTCCGCCACCGTGGGCACATCCGGCAACTGCGAGCTGCGCGTGCTGCTGGTCACGGCCAGCGCCTTCATGCGCTTGTCGCGGATAAACGGCAGCGACGAATTGATCGTGTCGGTCATGAACTGCACCTGCCCACCCGCCAGGTCGGTCAGCGCGGGGGCGCTGCCCTTGTACGGCGCGTGGACCGCATTGAGCCCGTTGGCCTGCAGGAACAGGAACGCCGCGAGGTGCGTGACGTTGCCATTGCCGGCGGACCCGTACGTCATCTTGCCCGGATTGGCCTTGAGCCACGCGATGAACTCCGCCACATTGTTCGCTGGCACCTGCGCGTTCACTTCCAGCACCAGCGGCACCATCGCCGTCATGGCCACGGGCGCGAAGTCGCGCAGCGCATCGTAGGACAGCTTCTTGTACAGCGCCGGGCTCAACGCGATGGACGAGGTGTTGTACAGCACCGTATAGCCGTCGGCCGGGGCCTTGGCCACCATCTCGCCGCCGATATTGCCGTTGGCGCCGGGGCGGTTGTCCACCACGACCTGCTGGCCGAGGTCTTCGGACATCCTCCTGGCAATCACGCGCGACACCAGGTCCGTCGGGCCGCCCGGCGGGAACGGCACCACGAGCTTGATCGGATGATCGGGAAAGCCCGCCGCCAGCGCCGGCATGGCCAGCAGCGCGCCGGCCAGCGCCATCGCGGCGGTGGCCAGCCGCAGGATGCGGCAGCGGGGTGTGGGGTAGTGCCTGGCATTTTTGCTCTGAACTGGCATGTTGTCTCCTCCTGTGAATGCGTTTGGCCGCCGCGCGCCGCCTATCGCCCGGCCAGCAGGCGTCGCGCGGTGTAGGTCATCACCAGCTCGTTGCGCTGGTTGAAGACGTCGATCGTGGAGTCCACCACCGCGCGGCCGTTGCGCGATGTGGGCCGGATGCCGGTCACGGTCACCGTGGCGCGGATGGTGTCGCCCACCACGACCGGCCCAAGGATCTTCTGCGTCAGCTCCAGCATCGCCAGGCCCGTGCCCTGGATCATCGTCTGCAGGATGAAGCCCTCGATCAGCGCATAAGTCAGCGCGGCGGGCACCGGGCGCCCCTTGATGGCGCCGCCCTCATAGCCCGCCTCGATGAAAATGGCCTCCAGCATGCCGGTGACCGAGATGAAGTTGACGAGGTCGGTCTCCGTGACGGTGCGGCGGAAGGTCTCGAACACCTGGCCTTCCTCGATATCCTGCCAATAGAAGCCCTGCCCGAGGCGTCGGGTCTGTGCTTGGGTCATGCCGTCTCCTTGAGTGTGTATGTGCCGCCCTTCAGCGGGGCTTCGCGGCAAACGCCGCGCCGTCGCGGGTCAATACGTCGATGTCCTGCGCGTCCAGGCCCGCCTGGCCCAGCACATCGCGCGTGTGTTCGCCCAGCCGTGGCGGCAGCGCCGCGCGGGCGCGCTCGCCGTCGAAGCGCACCGGTGCGCCCGGAAAACGCAGCGTGCCCATCGACGGATCACCCAATTCGTCGAAGAACCCGGTCGCCCGCAGGTGCGGATCGTCGATGAGTTCGTCCAGGCCGTTCACGCGCGCCACCGGGATCTGCATGGTCTCGCAAAGCCCCAGCCATTCCTCGGTGCACCGCTCGCGCACCAGTTCGCCGGTGATCTCGTAGAGCGTCTCGATATGGCGCGTGCGCGCCCCGATATCGGCAAAGCGCGCATCGGCGGCCAGGTCGGCGCGGCCCGCGGCCCGGAAGAAGTCGCGCCAGTGCGCATCGGTGTACGGCATCATGCAGACGTAGCCGTCGGCGGTCTGGTACGGCCGGCGCAGCGGCGCCAGCACGCGCGGGTAGCCGGCCGTGCCGCGCGGCGGGTCGAAATGCTGGCCGTACAAGTGCTCGACCATGTTGAACGCCACCATCGATTCGAACATCGGCACCTCCACCAGCGCCCCCTTGCCGCCCTGCCGCTCGCGCCCCGCCAGGGCTGCCGAGATCGACAGCGCCGCCACGAGTCCGCTGGTCTTGTCCGCGGCGATGGTCGGGAAATAGCGCACCGTGCCGGTCTGCGCCGCCATCAGCGCGGCGTTGCCGGACAGGCCCTGGATGATGTCGTCATACGCGGGGCGGCCGCCATAGGGGCCGTCCTCCGCAAAGCCAAGCAGGCTCGCATAGACCAGCTTCGGATGCCGCGCCATCACACTGGCCGGGTCAAGGCCGAGCCTGGCCAGCTTCTGGGGACGCATGCTGTGCATGAAGACATCGGCCGTGGCCAGCAGCCGTTGCAGCGCGTCCTGGGCCGCCGGCAGCTTCAGGTTCAGCACCACGCTCTTCTTGCTGCGGTTCACGCCAAGAAAGATGGCCGACATGCCGTCTTCGGCGGCGGGGCCGGTGCGGCGAGTGGAATCGCCCTCGGGCGGCTCCACCTTGATGACCTCGGCGCCCAGGTCGGCCAGCCACTGGCTGGCGTATGGGCCCATCACGACCGTGGACAGGTCTACCACGCGGATGCCTGACAGCGGCAGCATGGGCGTCTCCTTGCAATGTCTTTGTCTTCGAGGCCCGAGATTAGCGTTGCCGGTCACTTCCGTCTAATATTAGTTTTTTAGCAATCGATATTCACTGGATATCACCATGGACCTGCGCCAGCTGCGGCAGTTTGTCGTGCTTGCCGAAACCGGCAACTTCCACCGCGCGGCGGAGCGCCTGCATATGGCGCAGCCGCCGCTGTCCATCTCGATCCGCAAGCTGGAAGACAGCCTGGGCACGCCGCTGTTCGCGCGCACCACGCGCGGCGTGCGGCTCACGCAGGCCGGCGAGGCCGCGCTGGCCGATGCCCGGCGCGCGCTGTTCCACGCCGAACAGGCGCGCGCCGCCGCGCTGTCCGCCGCACATGGCGAGCGCGGCGCGCTGCGCGTGGGCTTTGTCGGCTCGGCGACCTACGCGCTGCTGCCCCGGCTGATCCCGGCATTCCGCGCCGCGCACCCGGGCATCGAACTGATCCTGCATGAGTCCACGTCGGCATCGATCCTCGACCGCCTGGAGCGCGGCCTGCTCGATGCCGGCCTGGTGCGCTTTCCGATCCTGAGTTCCGGCCCGTACACGCTGACGCCGCTGGAAGACGACACCTTCGTGGCCGCCGTGCCGGCCGAGAGCCGGTTTGCCAGCCACGACGCCATTGCGCTCAAGGCGCTAGCCGGCGAGCCGTTCATCATGCACCCGAGCGCCGACGTGCCGAACCTGCAGGCCGTGGCCATGCTGCTGTGCCAGCAGGCCGGATTCGTGCCGCGCGTTGCGCAGGAGGCCGTGCAGGTGCAGACCATCGTCAGCCTAGTGGAAAGCGGCCTGGGCGTGGCGCTGGTGCCGGGCGTGGCCGCACGCTACACCAACCGGCGCGTGCGCTTCCTGCGCCTGTCCAGCCCACGGCCGGCGGCGCGCATCGGCATTGCGCTGGCCACGCGCGATGCCGGCGACGACCGCCACGTACAGCACTTCACCGCCGTGGCGCGCGGCATGATGGGCGACGCATAGCCCGATATACTCCCCGCATCGTTCGGCAATGACGGGGAGATGACGCGTGGATCGACTGCAGGCGATGAAGACGTTTGTCACCGTGGTGGAGAGCGGCGGATTTACGGCCGCCGCGCGCAAGCTCGACGTGTCGCTGTCGGTCGTGAGCCGCGTCGTCACGGAACTGGAGGCGCATCTTGGCGTGCGCCTGCTGACCCGGACCACACGGCTCGTGCGGCCCACGGACACCGGCGCCGCCTACTTCGAGGACTGCCGCCGCATCCTGGCCGAGATCGATGACGCCGAGCTGGCCACCACGGGCGCCCACACGGCGCCGCGCGGCCAGCTGTCGATCACTGCGTCGGTGCTGTTCGGGCGCCGGTTTGTCACGCCGATCGTGGTGGAGTATCTGCGGCGCTATCCCGAGGTAGACGTCAGTTGCCTGCTCATCGACCGGATCGTCAACTTTGTCGACGAGGGGATCGATGTCGGCATCCGCATCGGCGAATTGCCCAGTTCGTCGTTGCAGGCCGTGCCCGTGGGCCACGTGCGCCGCGTGGTCTGCGCCGCGCCGGCCTACCTGGCACGCCATGGCGAGCCGGCATCGCCCGCCGAACTCGCCGGGCACACCGTGATCCAGACCACCGGCATCTCCACGCTGCCCGAATGGCGCTTCATGGATGGCGGCGAGATGGTACCGACGCGGCTCACGCCACGCATGGCCACCACGACCAACGATTCGGCAATCGCGGCCGCCGTCGACGGCTTCGGCCTGGCGCGCGTGCTGTCGTACCAGATCGCCGACGAGCTGCGCGACGGCCGGCTGCGGATCGTGCTGGCCGCCTTCGAGCCGGCTCCGCTGCCGATCAACGTGATCCACCGCGAAGGCCGCCACGCCACGCACAAGGTGCGCGCGTTCCTTGACCTGGCCATCGGCACGCTGCGCGCCACGCCCTCGCTGAACTGACGCCATCGCGCGCATCGTTCGCATTCTTCGCGTTGGCGCAAGAGTGCTTTCTCGCGGCGGGGATTTTTCGTGCGCGGTACGGCACCTATAGTCGAATCCACCCCCAACGAGGATGTCGACATGAAACTGTATTCGTTCCCGCTCTCCGGCCATGCCCACCGCGCCCGGCTGTTCCTCTCGCTGATCGGCCAGCCGGCAGAGATCGTCGATGTCGACCTGCCTGGCGGCGCGCACAAGGCGCCCGAGTTCCTGCGGCTCAACCCGTTTGGCCAGGTGCCTGTGCTCGTGGATGGCGACACAGTAGTGCCCGACTCGAACGCGATCCTGGTCTACCTGGCCAGGAAGCTGGGCCGGACCGACTGGCTGCCGGAGACGCCCGAAGGCGCGGCGGCCGTGCAGCGCTGGCTGTCGGTGGCGGCCGGCGATATCGCGGCCGGGCCGGCCGCGGCGCGGCTGATCACGGTGTTTGGCGCGCAGTTGAACAGCGAGCAGGTCATCGCCCGCGCCCATCTGGTGCTGGGCCGCATGAACCAGGCGCTCGAGGGGCGCCCATGGATCGCCGCCGATCATCCGACCATTGCCGATGTGGCGCTGTACAGCTACACGGCGCGCGCGCCGGAAGGCTTCGTCGATCTGATGGACTACGCGAACGTGCGGCAATGGCTGGCGCGCGTGGAGGCGCTGCCGGGCTTCGTGCCGTTCCAGAAGTCCAACGCCGGGCTCGCGGCCTGACATTCTCGCAAGACCTGACCGAAACCTGACCCGGAGCCCGCCATGCCGCACGCCACCCTCCTTCCCGAACTCCCCTGGCATACCGGCGAACGCCTGCTGCAGGAGCGCGCCGGTGTTCACGCGCGCATGGAGGAGATCGGCAAGCGCGTGGTACGCGACCACATGCCCGACCAGCACCGCGACTTCTTCGCCCAGCTTCCGGTGGTGGTGCTTGGCGCCGTGGCGCCCGATGGGCGCGTCTGGGCCACGCTGCGCGCCGGCCATCCGGGCTTTCTCCACTCGCCGGACCCGCGCCTGCTGGAAGTGTCAATCGGCCGCGACCCGGCCGACCCCGCCGACCCCGGCATGGACGACGGCAACGCCATCGGCCTGCTCGGCATCGACCCCATGACCCGGCGCCGCAACCGGATGAACGGCAGGATCGACCGCATCGGCACGCAGCGCTTTCGGATTGCAGTGGGGCAGAGCTTCGGCAACTGCCCGCAGTACATCCAGCAGCGCGCGTTCGACTTCACGCGCGATCCCGGTGTGCTGGCGGCCCAGGCGCCACGAGTCCTGCCCGCGCTGGACGACCGCGCCCGCGCGCTGATCGCCGATGCCGACACGTTCTTCGTTGCGTCGTATGTGGACCTGCCCGGCGGTCAGCGCCAGGTGGACGTGTCGCACCGCGGCGGTCCACGGGGTTTCGTGCGGCGCGATGCCGACGGCGGGCTGACGATTCCGGATTACTCCGGCAACCGCTTCTTCAATACGCTGGGCAACCTGGCGGCCAACCCCATCGCCGGGCTGGTGTTCGTGGACTACGCCACGGGCGACCTGCTGCAATTGTCGGGCCGCGCCGAGGTATTGACCGACTCGCCCGAGATTGCCGCGTTCGAAGGCGCCGAACGGCTCTGGCGCGTGATACCGGACCGCGTGGTCTGGCGCGAGGCGGCGCTGCCGCTGCGCTGGCACCCGGAAGCACCGCAGGACGTCAATCCGCCACGGCCGGCATGGCCATCTGGCCAAGCAGCCGCAGCACGGTGACCTGGCCGGCGGTCCAGCGCTCCACCGCCGCCAGGTAGTTGAAGGTGCCGATCACGTGGCCGCCCTGGCACAGCGGCACATTGACCACGCCGTTCAGGCCCAGGCCGCGAATGACGGCGATGTCGTCGAAGACGGCGGCCAGCGCCGCGTCGCCCTCTCCCACGAACACCTCGCCGCGCACCAGCAGCTGGCGCGTCCACGCGGTATCGCCCTTGACCTTCTTGCCGCCCACCGGATACGCGGCGGGGTCCGACGACCACAGCCGCTGGATCTCGCCGGTCTGCGCATGCCACGTGTTGATCGTCAGCAGGCCGGGGCCGAGCAGATCGAGCGTGGCCTGCCCCACCGCGTCCATCACCTCGACCGGCGTGGCCGCATGGCGCAGCCGGTCACAGAGCGCGCCGAGCCGCGCGAGGATGCTGGTATCGACCATCGGCCCTTACTCCGCCTTGATGCCCAGGTCGCGGATCAGCTTGCCATAGCGGTCCGCGTCGCGGCGCAGGATCTTGGCAAACGCCTGCGGCGTGGACGTGGTGGTTTCCACGCCGATGGCGTCCATCTTGGCCTTCACCTCGGGCAGCGTCATGACCTTGTTGATCTCGCGGTTCAGGCGCGCGACCAGGTCCGCCGGCATGTTCTTCGGACCGAACGCGCCGTACCAGACCGACAGTTCATAGCCGGGAACGGTCTCGCCCACCGTGGGCACGTCGGGCAGCAGCGGCGAGCGCCTGGCCTCCGTCACCGCCAGCAGGCGCAGCTTGCCGGCCTTGACGTGCGGCAGCGTCTGCGTGCCAGCCGAGAACAGCAGCTGGGTCTGGCCCGCGACAAGATCCACCACGGCCGGCGCGCCGCCCTTGTAAGGCACGTGCAGCATCTCCACGCCGGCCATCTTCTCGAACAGCACCGCGCTCAGGTGATTGGTGGAGCCGGAACCGGCGCTGGCATAGGCCAGCTTGCCCGGATTGGCCTTGGCGTAGGCGATCAGCTCCTTGACGTTCCTGGCCGGCACCGACGGATGCACCACCATGGTGTTGGTCACATAGGCCAGCAGCCCCAGCGGCGTGAAATCGTCCACGCCCTTGAACGGCATGTTCGGCATCAGCGCCGGGTTCATCGCGTGCGTGCTCATCGAGCCGATCAGCAGCGTGTAGCCATCGGGCTGCGCGCGGGCCACCGTGGCCGAGCCGATGTTGCCCGAGGCGCCGGGCCGGTTATCGACGATGACCGGCTGGCCGAGCGCCTTGGTCAGGTGTTCGGACAATACGCGCGCCAGGATGTCCGTGGAGCCGCCAGCGGCCCATGGCACGATCAGCGTGACCGGCTTGGTCGGATACGCGTCGGCGGCCCCGGCCGCGGTGATGGTGGCAAACGACAGCGCCAGCGCGGCGGCGCCGCGCAGCAGGCTCTTGACTACGGACCTCATGACTGCAACTCCCTCTTCGTCGTGCGAGCCGCCCCGTGCGGCCCGACTGTTGTTGTTGCGAACCCTGTTTGCGCCGGCTCAGCGGCCCACCGCATAGCCCTGCATGCCGCGCGCATTGGCCCCGGCGCGCAGCACCAGCCGGCCCCTGGCGTCGCGCTCGCGCGTGCACGCCGACATGCGGCCTTCGGACCAGTCGTCGCCCACGCGCACCGCGTGGCCCCTCGCGCGCAGCGCGTCCAACGTGGCGGCCGGAAAGCGCGCCTCGACGCTGATGCGGTTGAGCACGGTCTGGCGCGGCCAGAACGAGCCCGGGAAATGATCGATATGCCAGGCGGGCGCGTCGATGGCCTCCTGCAGGTTCATGCCGTGCACCGCATGACGCAGGAAGAATGCCAGCGACCACTGGTCCTGCTGGTCGCCGCCGGGCGTGCCGAAGACCATGTACGGCTCGCCGTCGCGCAGCGCCATCGAGGGCGACAGCGTGGTGCACGGGCGCTTGCCCGGCGCCAAGGTGTTGGGCAGGCCCGGTTCCAGCCAGGTCATCTGCAGGCGGGTATTCAGCGCAAACCCCAGCGCGGGAATCGTCGGGCTCGAGGACAGCCAGCCGCCGGACGGCGTGGCCGCCACCATGTTGCCGTGGCGGTCGATCACGTCGATGTGGCAGGTATCGCCAACGAACAGTTCGCGCTCGGCCCATTCGGTCACGGGCGGCAGCGAGGCAAACGTGGGCTCGCCCACGCCGAAGCGCACGTCGGCCGTGGCCAGCGTGCGCGCGGCCACGCCGGGGTCCGGCATGCGCGGCGCCACGCCGTGCAGCGTGCCCGGCTCCATCGTCAGCGCGGCATGCTCGCCAATCCGTGCCGCGCGCGCGGCCAGGTAGTGCGGATCGAGCAGTGCCGCCAGTTGGCTGTCGACAAAGCGCGGATCGCCATACCAGGCGGTGCGGTCGGCCATGGCCAGCTTGGCGGCCTCGGCAATCTTGTGCACGAATTCGGGCGAGGTGGGCGCGTGGGCTTCCAGCCCCGTATGGCGCAGCATGCCCAACTGCTGCAGGAACACCGGGCCCTGGCTCCAGATGTCGCACTTGGCCACGGTGTAGCGGCCAAAGTCCAGTGTCACCGGCGCCTCAACCGTGGGCGCCCATTGCGCCAGGTCGGCGTAGCGCAGCAGGCCGGTGTGCTTCTCGCCCGTGGTGTCGCGCACGGGCGTGTTGCGGCAGTAGGCGTCGATCTCCCTGGCCACGAAGCCGCGGTACCAGCAGTCCATGGCGGCGTCGATCTGTCCCGTGCGGGTATCGCTCGCGGCCACGGCGGTTTCGACGACGCGCGTGTAGGTATCGGCCAGCACCGGCAGCGTGTGCAGCGCGCCGGGGCGCGGCACCTTGCCGTCCGGCAGCCAGGTGTCGGCCGAGCTGTGCCATTCGTCGCGGAACAGCGCCTGCACGGCCAGGATGGCCTGCGAGATACGCGGCACCAGCGGAAAGCCGTCGCGCGCATAGGCGATGGCCGGCGCCAGCACATCGGCCAGCGGCCATGTGCCCTGGTCACGCAGCATGGTCAGCCACGCGCCGAACGCGCCGGGCACCGTGGCCGGCATCAGGCCGATGCCAGGCATCATCTCCATGCCCATCGCGCGCAGCGCATCGGGATCGGCCAGCGCCGGCGCCGGACCCTGGCCGCAGACCGAGCGCATGGCGCGATCGCGTTCATTCCAGAAGAGGATGGGCACTTCGCCGCCCGGTCCGTTCAGGTGCGGTTCCACGACCTGCAGCACAAAGCCGGCGGCCACGGCCGCATCGAACGCATTGCCGCCGCGCTCCAGCACGCCCATGGCGGTTTGCGTGGCCAGCCAGTGGGTGGAGGCGGCTACGCCAAAGGTGCCAACGATTTCCGGACGGGTGGTGAACATAGTGAAATGACTGGAATCAGATGCAAGCGAGTATAGGAGCGTGGAATAACCGCAAGCGCCTAAAAAATTATTGTTGCATTACTATTCGGTTATATAGCTCGGTTATCCAGCCCGGAAACACGATCCTCCCGCCTCCCCCATGCCCATTTCCTCTGACAAGCTGCTCCACAACGTGGTCTCACGCCTGCGGCTGCGGCATCTGCCGCTGCTGCTGGCACTGGAGCGCGAGCGCTCCGTCTCGCGCGTGGCGGCGGAGCTGAATCTCTCGCAGCCGGCTGTCACCAAGGCGCTGCGGGAGATCGAGGACATCTTCATGACGCCGCTGTTCACGCGCACGCGGCAGGGACTGGAGCCAACGCCCACGGGCGTGGCGGTGCTGGCGCACGCGCGCACGGCGCTGGCCGATGCCGAGGCGCTCGGGCGCGAACTGGCCGTCATCGAGGCCGGCCTGCGTGGCCGGCTGCGCATTGGCGTGATCCCGTACGTGGCGCGCCCCGTGCTGGATGCCGCGCTGGCCTACGGCCTGCATCACACGCCGCGCATCTCGGTGCTGGTGCGCGAGGGCACGACCGACGAGCTGGTCGGCGCGCTGCGCCTGCACGAGCTCGATTGCGTGATCGCGCGGTCGTTTTACCTGGCCGGGGAGGACATCGCGCAGCAGCCTCTATATAGAGAGGAGCCGGTGCTGGTGGTGCCGGCTGGCGCCGCCGCCCGGCTCTCGCGCGGGGCGCTGGACTGGAAGCGCCTGGCGGAACTGGACTGGATCCTGCCGCCACCGCACACGCCGGTGCGCCGCACCATCAACACGATGTTCGCGGTGGCCGGCGTGGCGCCGCCACTGCCCGTCGTGGAGACCTATTCGATCAAGCCGATGGCCACGCTGATGCGCAGCCAGCCCGATGCGATCACCATCGTGCCGCGCTCGGTGGCGGCGGAGCTGGTGGAATTGGGCGGCGCGGCGGCACTGCCCTATACGCTGAGCTGGGACTTGCCACCCGTGGGCATCATGTGGCGGCGCGGACCGGAGGACAACGAACTGGTGGCGGCGCTGGTGGGGGTGTTAAGGCGGGCGGTGGCGTAGGCGGGCAGCCAGCCAAATCGATGAAATTGTGATCCAATCAGCGCATGAAACGGGCCAAACCCTCCGCACGAGGGGGCGACAATGTTCCATACATTTAGCGACAATCCAGTTGTCGTGATTGACCCCTCGACATTTGTACCCGCGCCCGCGACCCTGTCGCGGGCTTTTTTTTGCGTCCTCGCCGATCTGCGGGAGGCTGGAAGCCTCAACTTCCGCCAGACGCCGCCGGCAAGCACTGCCAGTCTTCGACCACCGTGGCGGCGTTGATGCCATCGAAGCAATGCTCAGGGCCGCGCGCCCGACGATTGCCGTGCCAGGAAACTGCAGGTGGCGACAAGCACTTTCGCGCATTCCGCGAGGCAGCCTTCCATCCGGTTGCGTGGGCCGGCGACTGCCACGGCCAACGTTTCCCCGTGCAGCGTGAAGAAGGCCGCAACGGCCCACACATCGCTCACGTTCTCTCCGCGCGTCACGAAGTAGCCTGCCCGGCGACTTTCCTGGAGTTCCTGGACGAGAGCTTCCGGGTCGGTTTTCGTTGCCGCAGTGATGAGTGGCAATTGCCGGCCGTCGAGCCAGGCCCGCAATTCCTGCTCCTTGAGTCCGCCGAGCAGCGCCTTGCCTATCGAACTCGAATGCAGTGGCTTGAACTCGCCAGGCTTGGCCGAATAACGAATGGCATGCAGGCCTTCGACGACCTGCAGGTAGATCACGGCATCTCCCTGGCGTTTCCCAAGGATCACGGTTTCACGTGTCGTGTCGCGCAGCCGTTCCAGCACCGGAGTCGCGCGTTCGATGAACGGGTCCTTGTCGAGGATGTCGCGCGCAACGTCGTAGATGCGCCGGGTGGGGTAGATCGCTCGCGGGCGTGTGAGCGAATAGAGATAGCCGCGCGCCATCAGGGTCTGCACGATCGCGTGGCAGGTGCTTTTTGGAATGCCAACGGCCTGGGACAGTTCGGTCAACGAGAGCGGCTGCTGGCTCGCCTGGAAGGTTTCAAGAATGTCGATCACCCGCTCTACGGCCGTCACCGCAACTCCGCCCATTTCCCCATCTCCTCGTCAGAGCAGACCTCAGAAATTCAGCCCGTTGAACAAACCGGCCGGTATTTCGAGATTTCCACGGCCGCGCTGCCATTTGTTCGAAATACGGAACTTTCGTTCTTGTTTGCGAATAAATCGAATACTAGCATCGAGTCAACAAAAAGACAGGGGCACGTTGGCGTGGAGACAGAGAACGACATTGCCGTGGAGACCCGTGCGGGCGGCGCACTGTGGATCACGATCAACCGCGCGCGCAAGCACAATGCGCTGGCGCGCCACGTCCTGGCGGCAATGGCCAGAGCCGTGAATGAAGCGGCTGCGCGCGATGACCTGCGCTGCGTTGTGCTGACCGGTGCCGGCGATCGGTTTTTCGCCGCCGGCGGCGACCTGCTGGACCTGTCCACCGTGCGCGACGCGAAGGCGACGCTCGAAATGGCCGACCAGGCGCGCGGCGCGCTCGACGCAGTACGCCGCTGCCCCCTGCCTGTCATCGCATTGCTCAATGGCGATGCGATTGGCGGCGGCGCCGAACTGGCGCTGGCCTGCGACATGCGCATGCAGGCGAGCCACGCGCGTATCGGCTTTGTGCAGGCAAGGATGGCCATCACGTCGGCATGGGGAGGCGGCCCCGACCTGTGCCGCACGGTGGGCGGTGCACGTGCCATGCGCATGATGACCCGTTGCGAACTGATCGATGCCGACCGTGCATTGGCGTGGGGACTTGCCGACGCCGTGGTTGAAGACGGGCCGCACGGCGATAGCGTCCGCGAATTCCTCGGCCCGCTTCTGGCGTGCGCGCCGCAGGTCCTGCGAGGCATCAAGGCGCAGGCCACAGCGTGGCGCGAAGGGGGCACCTATGACATGGCGCGGCGCATCGAGCAGCAACAGTTGCTGAATACATGGCTCCATGCCGACCACTGGAGCGCTTCGGACAAATTTCTCTCCAAGGGAATGAAATGAGCAATGGCGAGAACGCCGCGGTGATGGACATCCCCCGCCTCGGGGAGCCTGCCCTTCGCCCCGTCAGCCCAAGTGGTATCGACGTGCCTACGAGTGTCACGGACCCTGGAGGCGTCGCCGACGACGCCTCGCGTATCGGCTTGCCGGGCGAATTCCCTTTTACGCGAGGTATTTTCCCGGATGGTTACCAGGGCCGCCTGTGGACCATCCGCCAATACTCGGGGTTCGGCACTGCCGAAGAATCCAATGAGCGCTACAAGTTCCTGCTTGCCCAGGGCCAGACCGGTCTTTCCGTGGCACTTGATCTGCCGACCCAGTGCGGATTCGATCCCACGCATCCCATGGCCCGGCCGGAGATTGGCAAGGTCGGTGTGTCGCTTTCAAATTTGAGTGAGGCGGAAATCCTGTTCGACGGGCTGGATCTGTCGAAGATCTCCACGTCGTTCACGATCAACGGCACGGCGGCGATCATCTATGCCATGTACCTGGCCGTGGCCGACAAGCAGAACGTGCCGCGCAGCAAGCTCACGGGCACGATTCAGAACGACATCCTGAAGGAGTACGTGGCTCGCGGCACCTGGATCTTCCCGGTACGGCCATCGATGCGCCTGATTGCGGACACGATCCTGTACTCGAACGAAGTGTCGCCGCGGTTCAATCCGATCAGTATCGCCGGCGCCCACGTACGCGATGCCGGCGCCACGGCAGCCGAGGAGATGGCCTACACGCTGGCCAACGGTCTCGCGTACGTCGACGAACTGCGCGCGCGAGGCGGTGACGTGGAGAAGTTCGCCCGGCGCCTGTCCTTCTTCTTCTACGTGCACATGGACTTCTTCGACGAGATCGCGAAGTTCCGTGCGGGCAGGCGGCTATGGGCGCGCTTCATGAAGGAGCGCTATGAGGCAAAGGATGCAAGAGCACAGCACTTTCGTTTCGGCGTGGTGTGCGGCGGCTCGTCGCTGGTGGCGCCACAGCCCTACAACAACGTCGTACGCGTGGCCGTGGAGACCATGGCGGCCGTACTCGGCGGCGCGCAATCGATCTTTACCTGCGCGTTCGACGAGGCGTTCCAGATCCCGACGGAGTTCTCGGCGGAACTGGCCGTGCGCACGCAGCAGATCATTGCCTATGAGAGCGGCATCGGACGCACAGTCGACCCACTAGGCGGCAGCTACTTCCTGGAGCAGCACACCGACCGGATGGAGCAGAAGATCCTCGAGGTCATGGCGGAGATCGACGCATATGGCGGCGTCGTGCGTGCCATCGAAGACGGCTGGATCCAGTTGCGCCTTGCGGAGCGCGGCCTGGATCGCAAGCTTAATACTGATTCGGGCCTTAACGTCATCGTCGGGCAGAACCATTTCAAGAAGGTCGACGAGGAAATTCGCGTCGGCGAGGTATTCACGCTGGATCCGACCGTCGCGCAACGTGCGCTCGAGAAGTTCCAGCGCGTGCTCGAGACGCGACAGCAGTCGGCCGTGGACCAGGCGCTCGCCAAACTTGCGGCTGCCGCGGCCCGCGACGACGAGAACGTGATGCCCTATCTCGTCGATTGCTGTCACGCCTATGCCACGGTCGGCGAGATGGTGGCATGCCTGAAAAAACACTGGGGCGAATTCAAGGAGCCGGTGAACCTATGAGCACCCTGCAAGCGACCGCCGCACTCGCCGGCAAACGGATACTGATCGGCAAACCGGGGCTGGATGGCCATGACATCGGCGCCAAGATCATTGCCCTCACATTGCGCAACGCCGGTGCGGAGGTCATCTACACCGGGCTACGCCGCAGTCCGATGCAGATCGCGCAGGTCGCGATCGACGAAGGCGTCGATGCTGTCGGGCTGAGCATACTTTCCGGCAGCCACAAGGAACTGGTTGGCGACGTCATCACAGTGCTGCGCGAGCGTGGCGCCCATGATGTGAAGGTGTTCGTTGGCGGCACGATCCCCGCCGAGGATCAGCCCTACTTGCGCGAACTGGGCGTGGCCGGTGTGTTTACCGCCGACATGCCACTCGAGCGCGTGGTGGCCCAACTCGCGGAGTGTCTGTCATGAACGCCCCGCTGGCCGGAATCCGCGTGGTCGAGATTGGGCACATGCTCGCGGGCCCGTACTGTGCAATGATGCTCGCCGACATGGGCGCCGAGGTCATCAAGGTCGAGACGCCGGAAGGAGACATCGGCCGCACGGTCAGTCCTCACTTCGTCGGGCCGCACAACGCATATTTCTTGAGCCTCAATCGCAACAAGAAGAGCGTGGTGCTTGATCTCGCCAGCGATGATGGCCGCGCCGGGCTCCGGCATATCGTTGGCTCGGCCCACGCGCTCGTCACGAACCTGCGGCCGTCCGCGATCCGCAAGCTCGGCTTGACCTATGAGGCGCTGCGGCAATGGAACGAGCGTCTGGTATGTGTGGCGCTGACCGGTTACGGGCTGGATGGGCCGTACTCGGACAACCCCGCCTATGACTATGTCATTCAGGCAATGACGGGGATCATGGCGCTGACAGGCGATCCGGCCACGCCTCCGACCAAGGCCGGCTACTCCGCCGTGGACAACTCGGCAGGTCTAGTGGCCGCAGTCGGTCTGCTGGCCAAGCTTGTGCACGGCTGTGGCGGACAGGTTGATGTCGCGATGTATGACGTGATGCTCTCGCAGCTCAACTACCTGGCCAGCGCCGCGCTCAATGCGGGCGAGACCATCGAGCGGCTGGCGCACTCCTCGCATCCATATCTCGTTCCCGCGCAAATATTTCCTACCGCAGACGGCTGGCTCACGCTTTTCATTACCCACGACAGGTTCTGGAAGACGTTCTGCAACGAAGTCGGGCAGACGACATGGATCATCGACCCCAGGTTCTCGACCATGGCCGCCAGGCGTGCGCATCGCGCCGAAGTCATCGGCGCCATCACCGAAGTCCTGTGCACCGCTTCGGCAGCGCATTGGGTGCGGCGGCTCGCGCCGCTCGGTGTCGTCGTATCGGAAGTGGGGACGCTGAATGACGCGCTGAACAGCGACATCGCGGCCGCGCGTGGCCTGGTCGTTCCGCTTGGTGACGGAAGTCTGCCGCTTCGCGCCGTGGCCAGCCCGATACGCTTTTCGGACTTTCGTCCGGAGTACGGCGTACCCCCGCTGCTCGATGAGCACCACGAGGAAATTCTCGCGGGGACTGTTGCATGAACACGCCGCCGCTCGACCGCCGCGCGCTGGGCCGGATGCTGACGCGCATCGCGAACGGCGACGTGCTGGAGCTTGCCACGCGGCCGCCGCTCCCGGCGCCGCGCAACCTCGCTCGCCGCATTGGTATTACTGGGGCGCCCGGAGCGGGAAAAAGCACGTTGCTCGGACAGCTTGCTCTCGCGCGGCTCGCAAAGGGACGCATCGGCGTGCTGGCTGTCGATCCGAGCAGCCCGAGGAGCGGCGGCGCGATTCTTGGCGACCGGATCCGCATGGATGAGCTCGATGGCAGCGCCGAGCTGTATATCCGCTCGCTGGGCTCACGTGGAACGTCTGACGGGCTGGCCGATAACCTGCCGGAGATGCTTGATGGCATGGATGCGTTCGGCTTCAGCGAAGTCCTGCTAGAGACCGTTGGTGTTGGGCAGACCGAGTACGCGGCACGCCATCAGGTCGACACGCTGGTATTGCTGCTACTGCCCGAGAGCGGTGACACGGTGCAGGCCATGAAGGCCGGCATCATGGAAATGGCAGACATCTTCGTGGTCAACAAGGCGGATCTACCCGGAGCGCAGCGCGTGGCGACCGACATTCAGCGGATTGCCGCCATTACCCGGCACGCCGACGGCGTATGGATTCCGCCCGTGCTGCTGACCGCGGCAAGCCAGCCGGCTTCGATCCTCGGATTGTCGGAGGCCATCGACAGGCATCAGGCCTGGCTCGGCGACGGTGGACGGCAACAGGCGCTGTGCGAACAGCGTGCCCGCTACCGGCTCAGGCGCGTGATCGAGGCGCGTGCGGCTGCCGTCATCGCGCAGCAGGACAGCGGATTCTTCGCGTTGCCGATCCAACAGCAGGTGCAGCACATTGCCTCAATGGTCGGGGCTGGCAGCACCCCTGCTGTTCGCTTGAGCATCGCGCGGTTCGGGGAAATCGGCGGGAAGGGCGCCGCCATCTACTAGCCCTTGAAAACGAAATACTCAGGAGACACTCATGACAACTTCACCTTCGCGCGCGAGCGCGCATCCGCTGCAAGTCGGACCGTCGGCCAGCGCGCTCGATGCAATCAGGCGCGGCGTCAACCTCCCTATTCTCGACGTCAGTCCCTATCTGGCCGGTGAGGCTGGCGCGCTGGAGCAACTTGGTGCCGACGTGAAGATGATCCAGGAGAATCTGGGATTCTTCGCCATCGTGAACCACGGCATCCCGCAGTCTCTGATCGACGAGTCGTTTCGCCAGACCGCGCTGCTGTTCGAGATCCCGATGGAAGAGAAGCTCAAGCATCGCGTCGGCTATCACCATCAGGGCTACTTGCCGCCGAAAGCATCGATTCTGCAGTCGCGCGCGATCATCGACAAGATTGCGGTCAATACCAAGAAGGACACCAACGCCGCGTGGTTATTCATGCGCAACCGCTCCGCCGATGACCCGAAGGTGCAGGCCAATGTGCGCCATCGTGGCCTGAATCAATGGCCCGAGAGCCTGCCCGAGTTCAAGGCGACACTGCTCGAGTACCAGCTATCGATGGAAAAGCTCGCGCAGCGCCTGCTGCCCATCTATGCGCGCGCGCTGGAACTGCCGGGCGACTGCTTCGACCAAATGTTCCGGACCCCGGAGTACTATCAGCGCTGCGCGTACTACCATCCCGAGGAGCACATGGAAGAAGGGCAATACGCCCTGGCTCCCCACTCCGACGGCAGCTTCCTCACTTTGCTGCCGATGACGCCTATCCCGGGGCTGCAGGTGATGACGCCATCGCGCGAGTGGCTCAACGTGAGCTATGTCGAAGGCGCGCTGATCGTGAACACCGGGCAGGTGCTGAACCGGCTGTCAAACGACCGCTTCATCGCCACGCCGCACCGTGTCGTCAACCCGCCGACCAAACGCTACGCGCTGACATTCTTCTTTTACCCGGACGACGACGCTAGCGTGGCGCCAATTCCAGCCTGCGTCGGAGCAGGCGAGTCACCGAAGTACGACTCGCGCACCTTCTATGACTTCTTCGTGCCATACCTTGACGACCTGTACCACTACAACGACAAGGAGTTCATGAAGGAGGTGGAGCCGGTCGAAGCGCAGGCGGGGACGCCTTGAGCGGCCTTGAGTGACCCTGAGCGAAACAGACGTTGACCAACTTCCTTGGGAGGGGCAGGTGAAGACAATACTGATTGGCGGCAGGTGGGTCGATGCCGCGGACGGGCGGTGCATAGACGTCGCGGACCCCTGCTCCGGCGCGGTGTTCACGCAGATCAGCCGAGGCGCCGCCGCCGACGTTGATCTCGCGGTGCAGGCAGCGCGCGCGGCGCTCGACGGCAAATGGGGAGCCATGAGCGCCATTGAGCGTGGCCGGGTCTTGCAACGCCTGGCTGGACTGATCCTAGACAACCGCGAGGCGCTGGCGCGAATCGAGGCGCGCGACACAGGCAAGCCGATGTCGGTTGCGCGTGCCGACGCCACTGCAGTGGCACGTTACTTCGAATTCTACGGTGGGGCTGCAGACAAGGTTCATGGGGAGACAATTCCCTATCTCGACGGATACAACGTGAGCGTTGTGCGGGTTCCACTTGGCGTGACAGGTCACATCATCCCGTGGAACTATCCGGCGCAAATGATGGGCCGCACGCTCGCACCCGCGCTGGCGATGGGCAACGCCGCCGTGGTCAAGCCGTCGGAAGACGCTTGCCAGAGCGCGATCCGGCTGGCTGAACTGGCAATGGAGGCGGGCCTGCCTCCCGGCGCGCTGAATCTTGTCACCGGCTATGGCGCGGAAGCCGGCGCGGCGCTGACCGCGCACCCGGGCATCGACTTCGCGACCTTCACCGGCTCACCTGAAGTCGGCGCCATGGTGCAGCGCGCCACGGCCGAGAATCATGTGCGCTGCGCGCTTGAGCTTGGTGGCAAGTCACCCCAGATCGTGTTCGACGATGCCGACGTCGATCGTGCGGTGCCAGTCATCGTCAAGGCTATTGCGCAGAACGCGGGACAGACCTGCTCGGCCGGCAGCCGCCTGCTGGTGCAGCGGGGCATCCATGACCGCCTGGTGGGCAAGGTGGCGGAAGCCTTTGCGGCCGTGCGGGTTGGCACGCCGGAGATGGATCTGGACTGCGGTCCGATCATCAACGAACGACAGTACATTCGGGTCAAGGGTTTTGTCGACGACGCCGTGGCCGGGGGGGTGCCGGTGATTGCCCGGGGTGCGCTCGCGGCGGAACTGCCGGAGGGCGGATGGTTCATGCAGCCCGTGCTGCTGGGGCCGGTTCCACGCGATCACCCGCTGGCGCGCCGTGAGGTGTTCGGTCCGGTCCTGGCGGTCATGCCTTTCGAAGACGAGGAAGATGCCATTGCGCTGGCCAACGCCACCGACTATGGGCTTGTTGCAGGCGTATGGACGGAGAACGGGAGCCGCCAGATGCGCGTAAGCCAACGGATGCGCAGTGGCCAGGTCTTTATCAACTGCTATGGCGCGGGCGGCGGCGTCGAACTGCCGTTCGGCGGCGTGAAGCATAGCGGTTATGGCCGCGAGAAAGGCATGGTCGCACTCGAGGAAATGAGCACGATCAAGACCATTGTTCAGCACTATCGATAGGAGGGGGTATGTCCAGACTGGAGAACCAGATTGCCATCGTAACCGGCGCGGGAAGCGGCTTTGGTGCGGAAATCGCGCGTGCCTATGTCAAGGAGCGCGCGCGGGTGGTGCTTGCGGACATTCACGGGGACGCCGTACGCCGGCTCGCCGATGAGCTCGGACCGGGCGCCAGCGGAATCGCCTGCGACGTGACGCGCGCCGATCAGGTCAAGGCGGCCGTTCAGCATTGCGTCGAGACGTTCGGCGTTCCAGATATCGTCGTCAACAACGCGGGAACGACACACCGCAACGGATCGATGCTTGACGTACCGGAGGACGTATTCGACCGGGTGTTTGCGGTCAATGTGAAGTCGATCTACCACATGGCGCGCGCCGTCGTGCCGCTGATGAAGGCCCGCAAGCAGGGGGTGATCCTGAATGTCGGGTCGGTGGGGAGTCACCGCCCCCGTCCTGGATTGACCTGGTATAACGGCTCGAAAGGCGCGGTAGGCGTGATGTCGAAGTCGATGGCCGTGGAACTTGCCCCGGATGGCATCCGCGTCAACCTGATCTCCCCCGTGATGGCCGCCACGGCACTATTGGGAGAGTTCATGGGTGTTCCCGATACACCGGAGAACCGCGCGCGCTTTGTCTCCACGATTCCGCTCGGGCGGATGTGCGAGCCCATCGATGTGGCCAACGTGGCAGTCTTCCTGGCTAGCGCCGAAGCCCGATTCCTGACCGGGATCGACATGCCTGTGGATGGTGGCCGCGCCATCTGAGGGCATCCCCTGCGATCATTGCGTCGTGGAGCATGTCCGGTATCGCGCCATTTCGTTCATGAGCATTTCCGCACAGCGGCGCGCGGCCAATAATTGATTGCCTCTCTCGAGCAGGCGCAAGCCCTGGGTCAGAGCCAACTGATGCGCCGGCTCACAGTGTTGTCTCACCCGGCATGATTGCCCAGGCGGACGGACAACCCCGCGTCGAGGGGCGGTAGCCAACCCATCTCAGCCATTCACACCGATACGCCGACATGACCGCTTCGGGCGGCACGCGGACGCTATGTCCACGTGATGGCGACGACTTTATCGACTAGCGAGAAAGGACGCCGCTTGCTGCAACAGCGGTGGCTTCCTCAGGCCGCCAGCCACCTCCTAACGCCTTGAACACCGCGACAGCCGCGCGGGCCGACTCCGTTTGCGCCTGGGCGCGCGCGTCTGACGCACGCAACAGGTTTTCGTCGGCCTGTAGGACTTCAATCAGGCTGACGACGCCTTTCTGGTAGGCAGCAAATGAAGCGTTGCGCGCGCGCCCGAGGGAATCGACACCTTGTGTGAGAACGGACGCCTGCTCCTCGCGCTTGACCAGTGCAGAGAAGGCGTTTTCCACGTCTTCCGCGGCGCGCAGCACGGCGAGCCGGTACGCAGCCAGCATTTCAGCCTCTTCTCCCTTGGCCTGATCGATCTGCGCGTTGATGCGGCCGAAGTCGAACAGGCGCCAGCGCAGGCCGAGCACGCCGGCAAATTGACTGGCGCCACTGCCGAACAGGCTTCCCGCGCCCACCGATGTAGCGCTGCCGATCAGGCCGCTGAGCGAAAACTTCGGGTAGTACTCGGCAATGGCGGCGCCGATGCGCGCGTTGGAAGCCGCCAGGCGGCGCTCGGCGACGATGAGGTCGGGCCGGCGCCTCAGCAATTCGCCCGGCGATCCGCTGGTCGCAACCTGCGGAGCGGCCGGGATGTCGCGGTCTTGCACATGCTCCACCCGGTACGTGCCCGGCAGCGCGCCGAGCATCACGTCGAGGGCGTTCATTGCCGCATCGAGGCCGACTTCAAGCGGGGGAATTGACGCGCGAACCTGGGCGAGTGCACCTTCGGCCTGCCGGACCTGAAGCTCGGCCGCCAGCCCCTTGCCGTACAGCAGGTTGATCGTGGAGAGCAATTCTTCTTGCGTCTGTACCTGGTGACGGGCCACCTTCAGGCGCGCCTGCAAACCACGGATGGTGATGTAGATGTCGGCGGTCTGTGCAGCCACAGCCAGCCGTGTGGCGATCGCACCGGCCTTGGAGGCTTGGTACTCGGCAAGCGCAGCTTCCCGGCCGCGGCGCAGTCCACCGAACAGGTCCACCTCCCAGCTCGCGTTGATATTGGCTTCAAAGGCGTTGCCGTAGCGGTCAAAACCGGGCTGCGCATTCAAGACTCTGCCTAACGGCGTTTCGACGGACCGGTATGCCCGTGCGGCGTCGGCGCCGACGTTGCCGGAGGGCAGCAACGCGGCATTGGCCGCGCCAAGGCCAGCGCGGGCTTGTGTCACGCGGGCGAATGCCTGTGCGAGATCCAGGTTCTGATCCAGCGCGAGTTGCACGAAGCGCGTCAATTGCGGGTCGTCAAAGCCCGCCCACCACGCCGACAGATCGGCCGCGGTATTCGCGGGACGCTGCTCGACGGCCGTCTGGCCCTGAAAACGTTGCGGAACCGGCACATCGGGCTTCACGTAGTCGGGGCCAACGGCGCAACCGGCTGCCAGACTGGCAACGACGAGGTACACAAGGGAGCGTTTTGGCAGCATGGAAGTCTTTCAACTGGATTTGTTGTGACTATAGTACAAAATGGTCACAAGTTGTTCAACTATCCCGACTCACGTAAGCTGGAGCCCATGAAGACCACTCCTTATCCCGTTTCCGCCCGCGGCCCGGCGGACCATGACGTGCGAGATCAGATCGTGGGGGCCGCTACCGAGCACTTCAGCCGGTACGGCTACGAGAAGACCACCGTTTCCGACCTGGCCAAGGCCATCGGTTTTTCCAAGGCCTACATCTACAAGTTCTTCGAGTCCAAGCAGGCCATTGGCGAAATGATTTGCGCGAACTGCCTGCGCGAGATCGAGGCCGATGTCAGCACTGCTCTCGCAGAGGCCGATTCACCGCCCGACAAGCTCCGGCGCCTGTTCAAAACCGTAACCGAGGCCAGCCTTCGACTGTTTTCCCGCGACCGCAAGCTGTACGAGATTGCCGCCTCGGCAGCGACCGAACGCTGGCAGGCAGTACTCGCCTACGAGGAGCGCATCCAGAAGGTGCTGCGCGAGGTGCTGCAGGAAGGCCGGGAGACCGGAGACTTCGAACGCAAGACGCCGTTGGATGAGACCACGGCGGCCATTTACCTGGTCATGCGCCCGTACATGAATCCGTTGCTTTTGCAGCACAGCTTCGACCACACGGAAAGCGCGCCGGGGCTGCTCTCCAGCCTCGTGCTTCGCAGCCTTTCTCCATGATGTGCAAATTTTGCATCGTGACTATTGACTAATATGGTCACTCGTACCAGAATGAAAGCCCAGATCCTCTGCCGATGGGGCTTTCCATGTTTTCGCGTCGCTTTGTCCCCTCCACCCTTATTTGTGCGCTGCCGCTCGCGTTGAGCGCCTGTGGCGAAAAAACCCCTGCCGATCCGCGCACCGCCGCGCCCTTGGTCCGCGCCGCGCTCGTTCAGCCAGTTGGCTCCATATCGCGTGCATTCACCGGGGTCGTTGCCGCCAGGGTGCAGAGCGACATCGGCTTCCGCGTGCCGGGCAAGGTGCTAGACCGGCTTGTGGACGCGGGACAGACCGTCAAGCGCGGGCAGCCCCTGATGCGCATCGACCCTGTCGATCTGAAGCTCACCGCGCATGCGCAGCAAGAAGCCGTGACCGCTGCGCGGGCACGCGCGAAACAAACGGCGGAAGACGAAGCCCGCTACCGCGATCTGCGAGGAACGGGCGCAATTTCCGCCTCCGCTTACGACCAGGCAAAGGCTGCTGCCGATGCGGCACGCGCCCAACTCAGCGCGGCGGAAGCGCAGGCAGACGTTGCACGTAACGCCAGCCGCTACGCCGAGCTGGTTGCCGATGGCGACGGGGTTGTGATGGAAACGCTGGCCGAGCCGGGGCAGGTCGTCAACGCGGGGCAGGCCGTCGTACGGCTGGCCCACGCTGGCCGCCGCGAAGCAGTCATCCAACTGCCGGAAACGCTGCGGCCGGCGATCGGGTCTGTCGCCATGGCCACGCTTTTCGGCGGGGACAACACGGGCGTGCCTGCCAAGCTGCGGCAACTGTCGGATGCCGCCGATCGGCTGACCCGCACCTTCGAAGCACGCTATGTGCTGGAGGGGGAACTGGCCAACGCGCCGCTAGGTGCCACCGTGACAATCCAGATTCCCGATCGGCTTGCCACCGCGCAAGGCGATCTGCAGGTGCCGCTGGGCGCCGTGTTCGATGCCGGCAAGGGTCCGGGTGTGTGGGTCATCCAGGGGGATCCGGCCAAGGTGTCGTGGCGATCCGTCACTATCGTGCATCTCGGCGACGAAGCCGCCCGGGTCGCGGGTCAAGTCAAACAAGGGGACCGGATTGTTTCGATTGGCGCGCAACTTTTGCGTGAAGGACAGCAAGTTCGTGTGGCCGGCCAAGGCGGCAGCACTGATATCGCGGGAACACGCCTATGAGCCACGGTCGCTTCAATCTATCGGCACTCGCTGTACGAGAGCGTGCTGTTACCTTGTTCCTCATCTGCCTGATCTCACTGGCAGGACTCCTTTCCTTCTTTAAACTGGGCCGCGCGGAAGATCCCGCGTTTACCGTCAAGGTGATGACGATCATCACGGCATGGCCTGGGGCCACCGCGCAGGAAATGCAGGACCAGGTGGCCGAGAAGATCGAAAAGCGCATGCAGGAACTGCGCTGGTATGACCGCACGGAAACGTACACCCGGCCGGGGCTGGCGTTCACCACGCTGACCCTGCTGGACAGTACGCCACCGTCGGAAGTCCAGGAGGAGTTCTATCAGGCGCGCAAGAAGGTCAGCGACGAGATAGGCAACCTCCCGCCTGGCGTGATCGGTCCGCTGGTCAATGACGAATATGCGGACGTGACCTTTGCGCTGTTCGCCCTCAAGGCACAGGGCGAACCGCAACGCATGCTTGTGCGTGACGCGGAGGTGCTGCGCCAGCGGCTATTGCACGTGCCCGGCGTAAAGAAGGTCAACATCATCGGCGAGCAGTCGGAGCGCATCTACGTCGAGTTTTCACATGACCGGCTTGCGACGCTTGGCGTGAGTCCGCAAGAAGTCTTTGCCGCCCTGAACAGCCAGAATGCCCTGACGGCAGCGGGTTCGGTGGAAACCAAGGGGCCACAGGTCTTCATCCGTCTGGATGGCGCGTTCGATGGCCTGCAGAAGATCCGAGATACGCCCGTTGTGTCACAGGGGCGCACGTTGAAGCTGTCCGACATTGCTACGGTCAAGCGCGGCTACGAAGACCCCGCGACGTTCATGGTGCGCAACGGCGGGCAACCCGCCTTGCTGCTGGGTATCATCATGCGCGAGGGATGGAACGGGCTGGACCTCGGCAAGGCATTGGACAAGGAGGTTGGCACCATCAACGCCGAGATGCCCCTCGGCATGAGCTTGACCAAGGTCACGGACCAGGCGGTCAACATCAGCGCTGCCGTCGATGAGTTCATGCTCAAGTTCTTCGCCGCGCTGCTGGTGGTCATGCTGGTGAGCTTCGTCAGCATGGGCTGGCGCGCCGGCATGGTAGTCGCCGCGGCCGTGCCACTGACACTGGCCGTGGTCTTTGTGGTAATGGCTGCGACAGGCAAGAACTTCGATCGCATCACCCTCGGCTCATTGATCCTGGCACTCGGCCTACTGGTGGACGACGCCATCATCGCCATCGAAATGATGGTGGTGAAGATGGAAGAAGGCTACAGCCGCATCGCCGCCTCTGCCTACGCATGGAGCCACACAGCGGCCCCCATGCTGTCGGGCACGCTGGTGACAGCCGTTGGCTTCATGCCCAACGGTTTCGCGCGATCTACCGCGGGCGAATACACCAGCAACATGTTCTGGATCGTGGGCATTGCGCTGATTGCGTCCTGGGTTGTTGCCGTGGTTTTCACGCCTTATCTTGGTGTGAAGATGCTGCCCGACTTCAAGAAGGTGGTAGGCGGGCATGACGCGATTTACGATACCCCGCGCTACAACCGCTTCCGTGCGCTGCTGGGGCGTGTGATTGCGCGCAAATGGCTGGTCGCGGGGTCTGTCGTCGGGCTCTTCGTCTTCGCCATCCTCGGCATGGCGGTGGTCAAGAAACAGTTCTTCCCGATCTCGGATCGACCCGAAGTGCTGGTCGAGGTGCAGATGCCCTATGGTACTTCGATCAATCAGACCAGCGCCGCCACGGCCAAGCTCGAAGCGTGGCTGGCCAAACAGAAGGAAGCCAGGATCGTGACGGCTTACGTTGGCCAGGGTGCGCCGCGCTTTTATCTGGCGATGGGGCCAGAGTTGCCCGATCCGTCGTTTGCCAAGATCGTGATCCGCACCGATGGCCAGGAAGAGCGTGATGCGTTGAAGCAGCGCCTGCGCCAAGCCATTGCCGACGGTCTTGCACCCGAGGCGCGCGTGCGGGTCACGCAGCTCGTGTTCGGTCCGTATTCGCCATTCCCGGTTGCCTACCGGGTGACCGGTCCGGATGCGGAGACGCTGCGCCGCATCGCGGCCGATGTCCAGCAAGTCATGGACGCGAGCCCGATGATGCGCACGGTCAACACCGATTGGGGGATGCGTGTACCGATGCTGCACTTCACCTTGCAGCAGGACCGCCTGCAGGCCGTGGGGCTGACCTCCAGCGCGGTCGCGCAACAACTGCAATTCCTGCTTAACGGCATGCCGGTGACGGTCGTGCGCGAGGACATCCGCACCGTGCAGGTGACGGCGCGCTCGGCCGGCGAGGTTCGACTCGACCCCGCCAAAATCGCGGACTTCACGCTGGCAGGCACCAACGGTCAACGCATTCCGCTCTCACAGGTGGGCAAGATCGATGTGCGCATGGAAGAGCCCATCATCCGCCGGCGCGACCGCATGCCGACCATCACGGTGCGCGGCGATATTGCCGATGGGCTGCAACCGCCAGACGTGTCGACAGCCATCAGCAAGCAGCTTCAACCGATCATCGAGAAACTGCCCAGCGGATACCGCATCGAGCAGGCCGGCTCCATCGAAGAGTCGGGCAAGGCGACGAAAGCCATGCTGCCGCTGTTCCCGATCATGCTGGCGCTAACCCTGCTGATCCTCATCTTCCAGGTGAGGTCGATTCCGGCGATGGTGATGGTGTTCCTGACCAGCCCGCTCGGCCTGATTGGCGTGGTGCCAACTCTGATTCTGTTCGGGCAGCCGTTCGGCATCAACGCCTTGGTCGGCCTGATTGCGCTGTCGGGCATCCTGATGCGCAATACGCTGATCCTGATTGGGCAGATTCAACACAACAAGGACGAAGGGTTGGACTCGTTCGGGGCCGTGGTGGAAGCCACCGTACAGCGTGCGCGGCCAGTGATTCTCACGGCGTTGGCCGCCATCCTGGCCTTCATTCCGCTGACCCATTCGGTGTTCTGGGGAGCACTGGCCTACACGCTCATCGGCGGGACGTTTGCCGGGACGATCTTGACGCTGGTGTTCCTGCCGGCCATGTACTCCATCTGGTTCAGGATTCGTCCGGGCAACTCGGCCGATGTACAGCGCAACCGGCACGAGGCCGCGCAACCCTCCGGACAGGTGGTGGCCGAAAACTGCTGACTTGCAGGGGCATGTGCTTGCCACATTGTGCGCGCGGTCAAGTCGGATGCCGAAAGGCGGTGCGGTGAAGTGGGGACCCTTCGATCAGTTCAGCAACGGCACGCGGACTGGCACGTCCGATCCCTATGGAACGTCATCAGGGTCTCGACACGTTGGGCGCTGGCTTCTACATGCGATCGACCGGCCGCGATTCGCCAACAGGTGCGGCTTTCCGCGCAGGGTATCGATACCCTGCTCATGGTGGGCATTGCGTCGACCGGTGTGGTGCTGTCGTCGGTCGCGTATGCGAGCGATGCGGACTTCCGTTTATTCACGGTCAAGGATTGCTGCTACGACCCGGATCAGGTCGTGCACGATCATCTTTTTTCAACGGCGTTCGATTCGCGCACAACGGTGCTCTCGCTCACTGATGCCTTGCTGTTGCTTGCCTAGACGCCTGGATTCGAAAAAAGTGGCCTGTCGTAATCGACCTGGACGGCCGTCGTCCCGCACCTGAACGGTGCGCCCCCGGAGGGTACCTTAAACTCAGCGACGTTCTAGCAGAAGATTGATTCCAAGGCCGATATACACCCGGCGTTAGTCCTAACAGACTATAGGTGCACGGCAAATCACATCCTATCATGCTGCCCTTGACGGCTCGTCGTGCTGTTGGGTAGAGAGGCGCTTGATTGCCATCTGGATATAACCTGAGCGGTTGCTGTCGCTTCATTAGCGAGCCATGACAGAGCCTAGGGAGAATTCATTTGACAATCAGATCTCGCAAACACATCGATATAAAACTGCTGACCGCCGTATTCGCTGCAATGTTGGTGAGCGCCTGCGGAGGCGGTGACACGGCAACCGATACTGCATCGGCCCCACAAGTCACTGCCAAGAATGCCGTGGCGTTTTCTACCGTGAATAATGCACCCGTAACGGCTTGCGCCAATGGCGGCATCACGGTTCATTCGGGGGTTGACATCAACGGCAATGGTGTCCTGGACCAGACAGAGATCAGCAACATGCAATATGTTTGCAACGGCAATAATGGCGCAAACGCCATGACCGCCCTGGTCACGGCAACCTCCGAGCCCGCTGGAAGCAATTGTGCAAACGGCGGCTCAAAAATCAGTTCCGGATCGGATGCCAACGGCAACGGCATACTCGATAGTACGGAAATCACTTCCGCCTCCTATCTCTGCAATGGTGTGTCCGGAAGCAATGGCACCAATGGCTTGAATACCCTGGTGAAAATTGTTGCCGGCGTGGCTGTGAATATCTGCGCTAATGACGGCAATCAGATACAGTCCGGCCTCGACCTGAACAACGATGGCATTTTGCAGGGAACGGAAGCCACCACGACTGCCTATGTATGCAACGGGGCGACCGGTGCTACCGGGCCAACCGGTGCAACGGGGGCGACCGGCGCAGCTGGGCCAACCGGTGCAACGGGGGCGACCGGCGCAGCTGGGCCAACCGGTGCAACGGGCTCCACGGGCGCCACAGGGGCAATTGGACCCGCTGGTCCGGCAGGCCCTTCCGGCGGGCTCAATTGGGTGAGTGCGACGGCTTCAACCGTACAGGCTGTGACGAATACCGGATATGTCGCCAATAATGGCAGCGGTGGCGTTGCGATTATCTTGCCTGCCGCACCGGCCATAGGCGATCTGGTGCAAGTAAACGGTATGGCGGCCTGGGCACTGGTGCCGAATTTCAATCAGAGGATTGTCCAGAATATTGCCGGGACTGGCGCCGTTACGGGTGGTGGGCTCTCGGGCGCGCTGGGAGACGCTCTGCTGGTGCAATATGTCGGTAACAATACCTTCATGGTGACAGGCTTTGTCGGTCACATTACTGCGATGAGCAATAACATCTTTGCTCAATATGGCGTGCTCTGGACTCCGCCGGACTTAAATCTCTACACCTGGACGGAGGGCACTGCTAATTGCGCTGGCGCGTCATTCGGTGGGCTGGATGGCTGGCGGATGCCGACCGTCTCGGAACTGCTGGCAATTGACGCATTTGGCGTGCATGGGGTTTATGGCTGGCCGAATACCGGCAATACGTGGGCTTCGAACCCATCTCCGGACACCCCGGGCGCCTATGGTGCCGAGGCGTATGGATATCATGTCAGCGGATACCAAATAGGCACCAATTATCTTTATGCCACTTGCGTACGCTAGGGAGCGCTTGATGTAGGTAATGGGCAACACCCCCCTTCGGTGGTCACTCGGGACATGGCAGCAATGCTAGCTTTCCGGGTGACCCATCGACTGCGCGAAACCTCTCGCTGCCGATGGCGGCCTGGCCAAGCAACCGGCAAGAAAAAAGGGGCGGCAAATGACAGGGCACACTAGGATCGCGCGGGACAACGCGCCTCAATCGGCGGCCATCGGCGCCGCCCCCAGGACAGCCGGCTCGGCGGCAACGCTTCAACTGGCGAGCCAAGGCGCCGGGGGGCTCGCGCCAGGCAGGCTGCGGGCGCTGGCCAACGAGAGCCCGCTTGTCCGGCAATTGCAGGCCTTCCAGCGGATGGCCGACAACCGTGCCATTCGGCGCAACCCGCCTCCGGGATCCCAGCATCAAGCCGGATTACCCGCCGATCTCAAATCGGGAATGGAAAACCTGTCCGGCTACCCGATGGACGACGTCAAGGTGCATTACCGCTCGGACAAGCCAGCGCAATTGCAGGCGCATGCCTATGCGCAAGGCAGCAATATCTACCTGGCACCGGGGCAGGAGAAACATCTGCCTCACGAAGCGTGGCACGTGGTGCAGCAGAAGCAGGGCCGGGTGCAGGCCACCATGCAGATGAAGGGGGGCGTCGGCGTCAATGACAATAAAGGGCTCGAGGCCGAGGCCGACGTCATGGGGCGGGAGGCGCTGAAAACCGGAGCACCGGAGGGCGGGGGTTCGAAAAAGCGCATCCACGTGCGCGGGGTGCGCGGTTTTCCGGGCGTCGTGCAACGCACGATCGTGACAACGCCGCATTCTTACGATGATCCTGATGACGGACATACCTACGACTTCGATGGCTCGTACGACGTCAATCTCACTGAGATTCTCGCGCACGGCCTCCCCGAGGATGATCCGGCGCTGGAATGGGCCTACCGCGTCCTGAAGGGTGCAAAGCTCACGACGTGTGTGGGCGATGCGCAAGCGGTGGCGGATATTGATGAAGTGCTGGGGCACATTGTCAATCCGGCCGGTTCCGCGTTCGCCGCCGCGGGCCAGAGTCACCGGCTGGGCGGATCCGCGGCGGACTACGCCTCGATTCACGGAACGATCAACGGCCTTCTGGTGTCCCGGCAGGATTATGGGCTAGCCATCCAGGCCGCCCACCTCAAATATCCGAACAAGCAGAAATTGAACGGTTACACGAAGCTGAGGGAGTATGTCACGCCGTTCGTCGGCATTTCCGGGGTCGTCCTGGATCAAAATCCGCAGCTCAGGGATGAGGTACTGACGCTGTTCAGCTGGTTGATTCCACTGCATGACGCGACCATTACCGGGATCGATAACAAGAACTCGCTCATGTACCGGATCAAGATATGCCTGGTGGAGAAAACCGGAAATCTGCAGAACCTGGCAACAGGCGCGCCAACCTTGCCCATGGATAGCGTTATCCGGTACGGCCCCACCACGCAGATTTATGGCCATCACCTGGCAACCAGGTCGGAAATCAAGACATCCCTGCCTGGGGCCCTGAAGTCTGGAGAGCCAGCCGGACCCAGGCAGATCGAGACGAATTTGACGAACCACTTCCAATATCCGGGTAACGGGTTCGTCGCGGGGCATCTGGTGGCGGATTCCCTGGGCGGGAAGAATGTCACCGATAACCTTTCGCCATTTACGAATACGTTCAATACCACGGGCGGTGTCCACGGCATCCGGGACCCCGAAATCTACGCACTGGGCCGGCTCAAGGCCGGGCGCGTGATTTTCTACAGCACCACGGTCACCTACGGCAATGCAGGGCACCACCAGTGGCAATGGGCGGTACGGCCCACGCGCGTGCAGGTCCGCGTGGCGCTGCTTGGCCTGGCGCCCGGCGGAAACGCGCAGCACATCGCGGATTACACGCAGGTGACAGGCGAGGCGATCTATGTGCGGACCCCGTGAGGGACGCCGCCGGAGATCCCAGGCAGGGCGCGGCCGGCAAACCCGGCCGATTTCCTTCACAATAGCGCCCTGACGCCACACCGGAGCACGCTGGAGCCCCCCGAGGCAGGACACAGATCCTGCCCGCCAGTGCGTGGCGATCCATAAAACGCCTTGCGATCTCCCTGCTCATGTCCGCGCCCTCCGGAAACTTCGACACCCTCCCCGACCTCCCCCCCAATTCCGCCCTCCCCCCCAGCCGCCAGGCCGACCGCCGTGCGTTGCTGGCGCTTGGCGTGGGCAGCTTCGGCATCGGCACCGGCGAATTCGTCATCATGGGCCTGCTGCCCGATGCCGCGCACGGCCTCGCCGTCTCCATTCCCGAGGCCGGCCACCTGATCAGCGCCTATGCGCTGGGTGTGGTAATCGGCGCACCGCTGCTTGCCGTGCTGGGCGCGCGCTGGCCGCGCCGCAACCTGCTGATTGCGTTGATGGCGTTCTTCGCGGCAGGCAACTTCGCCAGCGCGCTGGCACCGTCTTATGCGTCGATGATCATCGCGCGGCTGCTGACCGGATTTCCGCACGGCACCTACTTTGGCGTGGCGGCACTGGTGGCCGCCGGCCTGGTGCCCCGGGAGCGGCGTGCGCAGGCCGTGAGCCTGGTCATGCTCGGCCTCACCGTGGCCACGCTCGTGGGCGTGCCCATCGCGGCCACCGTTGGGACGTGGCTGGGCTGGCGCGCGGCGTTCGTGATCGTGGGCGCCATCGGCACGCTGACCGCGCTGCTGGTCTGGGCGTGGGTGCCGTTCGTGCCGGCCGACCGCCGCGCCAGCCCGCTGCGCGAACTCGGCGCGCTGGCCCGCAAGCAGGTCTGGCTCACGCTGGGCATCGGCGCCATCGGCTTCGGCGGCATGTTCGCGGTGTTCAGCTATGTCAAGCCGACCATGCTCGAGGTGGCCCACCTGCCCGCCAGCGGCATCCCGGTGGTGCTGGCGCTGTTTGGCGTGGGCATGGTCAGTGGCAACCTCGCCGGCGCGAAGCTGGCGGACAAGGCGCTGATGCCGACCATCGGCGGCGTGCTGGCCTGGTCGGCGCTGGTGCTGGGTGCCTTTGTCTTCACCGCGCCGCATCCGTGGCTGGCATCGGTCAACGTACTGCTGGTCGGCACGGCCGTCGCGCTGGGCCCGGCGTTGCAGATCCGGCTGATGGATGTGGCCGGCGATGCGCAGACGCTGGCCGCCGCGCTGAACCACTCCGCGTTCAACATGGCCAACGCGCTGGGTGCATGGCTGGGTGGCGTGACCATCGCCGCGGGGCTCGGCTGGACTTCCACGGGCTGGGTCGGCCTGCTGCTGGCGCTGGGCGGCCTGCTCGTCTACGCGTGGTCGCTGCGCAGCACGCCGCGCGGGGGAATCACGGCCGCGGCGTAGCGGCGTCTTCCACCACCCGGTGGACAAACTCGAGCTTGGCCACCACTTTCGGCGACAGCGTGAACGGATAGCTGTCAGGCACGCCCAGGCTGCGGTTCAGGCTGTTCAGCGCGTAGGTCAGCGGGAACCAGCGGTTCATCAGGCTGCGGAAGCTCGAATCCTCCACCGGCGTCTGGTCGGTCAGCGTGGGCTCCTGCGCGCCATCCGGCCTGAGCGCGAGCCCGCACGACACGGCGGTATCCAGCGTATCGACGATGTGCAGATAGTGGGCCCAAGTCTCGGCCCAGTCCTCCCACGGATGCATCGTCGCGTAGGCACTGATGAAGGCGTCCTGCCAGTCCGGCGGCAGATTGCCCTCGTAGTAGTGCTTCATTGCCGCCCCATAGTCCATGCGATCGTCGCCGAACCGCGCGCGGAATGGCTCCAGCCATCTTGAGTTGGCCACCAGGCGGCTGAAGTAATAGTGCCCCACCTCGTGCCGGAAATGGCCAAGCAGCGTGCGGTACGGCTCTTGCATGGCGGTGCGCGTCCGTTCGCGGTGCGCGTCGTCGGCTTCAGCCACGTTTATCGTGATGTGGCCGTTGTCGTGACCGGTCATGACGGGATCGTGGTCACCGGTATCCTGGAGAAAATCGAACTGCAGCGGGCCATCGGGATCGTCCTCGCGCGAGTCGATCGGCAGGCCCAGCGCCAGCAGGGTGTAGAGCAGCCGCCGCTTGGCGGCCTCCAGCCGGTACCAGTAGATCCGGTTGTCGGGCTGGTCCAGGTTGGGAATGGTGTGCGTGAGCTGGCAGGCGCGGCACAGCGTGTCCATGCCTTCCGCCGGCACCATCCAGTTGCAGACTCCTTCCACGCGATAGTTGTGGCATCGCCGGAACATGGCGCCCGCCGCGTCGGGATGCAGGCTCTTCCAGCCTGCGTCATCGCTGCCCTCGAACGCGCCGATCTGCGAGATGTCCGGCAGGAAGCCAAGCATCGCGTTGCAGCGCTCGCAGGTAACGTTCTCAAAGAACACCAGATTGCCGCAGCGATTGCAGTGGAAGGTCTTCATGATCAGTGGGTGGCTGGCCGGAAGTGGCGCGCCATGGCCCAGCATATAGCAAGCGCGGGAAACGCGCGAAACCCGTGTGATCCGAACGCTTGCGTATAATTCCAGGCTTTCGCGGCCAACTCGCCAACCTGGCACCGGCCAGCTCCCCGCAGGTCAGCGCATCGGCGCTGCCACCGTTCGCGAAAGTGGATTGCCCATCATGCGGCGATCGCTTTCTTGTCCTTCCCAATCGTGCCCCCGCCATGAGCAAACTTCCCAGGCTCGCTACAAGCCTTGTGCTGGTTGCCCTCATCCAGCTGACACCCTTCGCACTGTCGTCCGCCACTGCCGCCGAACCCGCTTCGGCAGCCGAGGCGCCCGCAGCCGTCACACTGACCCACGCCGAGGCCGTTGCCGAACTGAAGCGCCTGCAGACCGCGCAGGACGAGATCAAGCAGCAAGCCTCCGGTGTCTCGAGCAACCCGAAACTGGACGGGGTGGACGACACGCTGCATCAGCTTGCCACCGACGTCGACAAGCTGAGCGCCACATTGACGCCGCAGCGCGCCCAGCTCCAGGCGCAGCTCGACGTGCTCGGTCCACCGCCCGATTCCGGCACCGCCAGGGAAGCGCCCGCCGTGGCGCGCCAGCGTGCCGAGCTCAACGCGCGCAAGGCGCAGCTCGACGACGAAATCAAGCAGACCGCCGACAGCCAGGAGAACATCGCCAACCTGAAGGACCAGGTGGCCAAGCTCCATCGCAGCCAGCTCAGGGATCAGCTCGCGCTGCGCTCCGATAGCATCCTGAACCCGCTGTTCTGGGAGCCGCTGTTCAAGCCTTCGGCGGAAGACCGCCAGCGGCTTGGCGCATTCAAGGATGAAGTGGTGCCCCTGGTTGCGCAGGCGTGGCAACCGGCGCAGCGGCTGACCACGGCGTTGCTGCTGCTGTTCGCGCTGGCCGTGTGGCTGCTGGGCCGCCGGCTGGCCGAGCGCGGCCTGGCGTGGTTCTGCCTGACGCAGCTGCCCGAGACACGGCTGCGCCGCAGCGCGCTGGCGCTGGCCACGGCACTGGCCACGGTGGTCACCACCGCACTGGCGGCGCAGATCGCCTTTTCCACATTCATGCGCGGCTACGAACTGTCTCCGGCGTTGCAGGACCTGATCGCGCAACTGGTCAAGCTGATGCTGACCAGCGCCCTGATCGCCGGGCTCGGCCGCGCGCTGCTTTGCACGAAGCATCCCTCGTGGCGCCTGCCGGCGCTGGCCGATCCCGTGGCGCTGGCCATGAAGCCCTTTCCCGCCGTGCTGGCCGGGCTGCTGCTGTTGGCGGGCACGCTGGAACAACTGAGCCGCATGGCCGACACCACCGTGCAGGTCACGCTGCTGGGCCGGGGCCTGGTGTCACTGGTGGTGGTGCTGACCATCGGCGCCGCGCTGCTGCGCGCCAATCGCGTGCGCACGGCGCTGGCCGCCGCCGGCGAGCAGCCCGAGGCACGCGCCACGCTGGCCGGGCTGATCCATGCCGCCGTAACCATCGTCGTCGCCGTGTCGCTGGTGGCGCTGCTGATCGGCTATATCAGCGTGGCCCGCTTCCTGACCTACGAACTGGTCTGGTTCGATATCGTGCTCTGCACGCTGTACCTGCTCACGCAACTGACGCGCGATGTCTGCGAGACAATGTTCTCGTCGAGCCACCGCAGCGGCCGCGTCATCAAGCAGTTGTTCGGCGTGGACGACAACCATCTGGCGCAGGTGTCCACGGTGCTCTCTGGCGTTGGCGCCAGTGCGCTCATGCTGCTGGCCGTGCTGGCGCTGCTGACCGGTGGCTTCGGCACCACGCCGGCCGACCTGCTCAATACGCTGCTGACGGTATTGGGCGGCGAGCGGTTGCGCAGCCTGAACATCATGCCGGACCGCATCCTGAATGCGGTGGTTGCGCTGTCGGTCGGCATCTGGCTGCTGCGCGCCGTGCGCCGCTGGCTGGACCAGGAGCTGCTGCCCAAGGTCTGTGGGGAGCCCGGGCTGCGTGCATCGCTGATTACATTGTTCAGCAATGTCGGCTATGTGCTGCTGGTGCTGCTCACGCTGTCGCTGCTCGGCGTGAAATGGGAGAACCTCGCCTGGATCGTCAGTGCGCTGTCTGTGGGGATCGGCTTCGGCCTGCAGGAGATCGTGAAGAACTTTGTCTCGGGCCTGATCCTGCTGACCGAACGGCCGGTGAAGGTCGGCGACATGGTCAGCATTGCCGGCGTGGAAGGCGACATCCGCCGCATCAACGTGCGCGCCACGGAGATCCAGCTCGGCGACCGCTCCACCGTGATCGTGCCGAACTCGCAGCTGATCTCGCAGAACCTGCGCAACGTGACGATGAGCAACAGCACGCAGGGCGTGGCCACGCTGCTGCTCACGTTTCCGCTGAACATCGATCCCGAGCAAGTCCGCGACCTGCTGCTCGATGCGTACCGCGAGAACGCGGCCATCCTCGACATCCCCGCGCCGTCGGTCACGTTCAGCCAGCTGGCGCCCAACGGCATCACGCTGAGCGTGACGGGCTATGTGAACAGCCCGCGCATTGCGGCCAACACCAAGAGCGAGCTGCTGTTCGAGATCCTCAAGCGGCTGCGCGCGGCCGATATTGCACTGTCGGTGCCGCAGACGCTGCGCGTGGAGAACATGGCAGCCGCGCTGGGGACGTAGCCAGCCGCCTCCGTTCCGCGGATTCGCACGGGGATTCGCGCGGCACATCTCCCGTCACAAGAAGTCATCTGCCGGTTCGGCGCAACGTGGCCGTCACAATCGTGACGGCCACGTTGCTTTTGTTCCTCCCCGCTCTCTCCCGTCCCTCTCTCTTCTTCCCGCTCGGATCGTTCCGATTCGGCGCGGCGGCCATGCAGGCCGCGCGCCCGAGTTCCGACTCTGCTCGCCCTGACTTAGCTGATGACCCAACCCTTTTGGGTTGACGCGGACTATTTGTCACCTCGAAAGAAATTCCGAAATTTAGGAAAAGTTCTATTTAGCAATTGCATCGCAATCCCTAGAATTCCGTCGTTCCACGAGGAAGCGTTGCCAAAACAGCCGCGCAATCCCCGTCGATCGTCGGAGTTGGGCCGTTTGCAATACCCGCTTGTGCCCCGCATCCATTGTCCTTTTTACTTTTTATAGATCTGAACTGAACCATGAAAACCAAGCTCCTTACCACTCTGATCATCGCCGGCTCCGCAGCAGCATCGCAATTCGCAGAGGCCGCTGACGGCCAGATCAATTTCACGGGTACCGTCACCGCGCAGACCTGCACCATCAATGGCGGGACGAGCGGCAATTTCACCGTTGCCCTGCCGAAGGTCGCCGCCAGCTCGCTCGCCGCGGCCGGCCAGACCGCGGGCCGTACGCCGTTCACCATTTCGCTGGCAGCTTGCACGCCCAAAACCGGCGCCGTGCGCGCGTTTTTTGAAAGCCCGAACACCGACGCGGCCACCGGCCGCCTGAAGCTCGACGCGGGTGGTTCCTCCAACGTGCAGATCGGCCTGCTGAATGGCTCGGACCAGTCGCCCATCAAGCTTGGCATGGCCGAGGCAACGCAAAACTCCCTGCCGGCCACCCTGGCCGATGGCGTCGCCACGCTGTCGTACTACGCCATGTACTACGCCACGGGTGCTGCCACCGCCGGCGCGGCCAACTCGCGCGTGATGTACACCATCGCCTATCAGTAATCAGGCCTCGGGGTGGTTCCTTGTGGTGCCACCCCGAACGACTTCTGCTTTTTTTACCGTTCCGGATACCGATCATGAACACCAGACGAACTCTCCAATCTGTGTTGACCGCAGGCCTGATTTTCTCGAGCCTTCTCGGCGCCGTGAATGCGCACGCCTCGGTGGTGATCGCCGGAACGCGTGCCATTTACAACGCACAGGAAAAAGAAGCCACGATCAAGCTGAGCAATGAAGGAAAGACGCCTGCGCTGACGCAGGCCTGGATCGACAACGGCGATGCCGATGCCGAGCCGTCCGCGATCGAGGTGCCTTTTCTCGTCACGCCGCCGATGATGCGTATCGACCCATCCAAGGCGCAGACCCTGCGTATTCTCCATTCCGGCGAGCCGATGGCACAGGACAAGGAAACCCTGTTCTGGCTCAACGTGCTCGAAATACCGCCGAATCCCGATGCCGCGACGCTTGCCGCAGACGAAAACACGCTGCAACTGGCCATCCGCACGCGCATCAAGCTGTTCTATCGTCCGGCGAAGCTGAAAGGCACCGCACAGGAAGCACCGGCGCAAATCGCCTGGCGCATGGTGCAATCGGGCAAGCAGCAGAGCCTGGAAGCCCGCAATCCGACCCCGTATCACGTTTCATTCACCGCACTGGAAGTTACTGGTGCGGGCAACACCGCCACGTTCGAAGATGGCGGCATGGTAGGTCCTGGCGAAACCAGGCAATTCCCGCTCAAGGGTGAAGTCAGTCCCGGGCCGGATCTCAAGGTGCACTACCACGCCATCAATGACTATGGCGGCGACATCGACGGCGAGGCTGTGCCAGCCCGCTGACCGACCGCGAGTGCCGGCGCGTCATTCTCGGCACAGTTCATTTCCCCCTCCCCCGGGTGTTTCCCGATGCCACCAGGCATTGGGGAGGGTTTTGCCTGAAGTTTCCGCTCTATCGCCATGTCTCAGCAAACAAAGTTCAAGCCGCTCCCGTTCCGCCTGCGCCCCGCAGCGGCCGTTGTGCTGGCGCTGTTCGCGTGCGGCACGGCGTGGGCCAATGCGCCTGCCGCCACGACAGTGGCCCAGGTCACCTTCAACGATGCCTTCGTCCAGATGCCCCGCGGTGCGCGCATCGACATCAGCCGCTTCAACAAAGGCAACGTGACCTTGCCGGGCACCTATAGCGCCGACGTGTACATCAACGGGGACCGGATCGGGCGGAACACGGTCGTGCTGCGCGAGACGCGCGCCGGCAGCGGCGACGTGCAGCCGTGCATTGACCAGGCCATGCTGGAACGCGTTGGCGTGGACCTTGGCAAGCTGACGCCCGAGGCAATTGCCCGCCTGGCGGACGGCGCCGCCTGCGCAACACTGTCGGACCTGGTGCCCGACGCAGTGGCGACCTTCGACATCGGCGAGCTGCGGCTCGACCTGAGCGTGCCGCAGATCTCCATGAACCGCCAGGCACGCGGATACGTCGATCCGAAGTACTGGGATAACGGCGTCACCGCCGGGCGTCTCGAATACAACGCCAACGTGTACCACACCGACAGCCACGGCTATTCTTCCACCCATGGCTACCTGGGACTGGTTGCTGGCATCAACGTCGGGCCGTGGCGCTTTCGCCATACCGGCAACCTGACGCACAACGAAAGGACCGGCAACGAGTACCAGAGCGTGCAGACCAATCTGCAACGCTCGCTCGCGCCCATCAAGAGCCAGTTGGTGATCGGCGAAGCCTTCACCGAAGGCAACATCTTCGACAGCGTGGGCTTTCGCGGCGTGCAACTGGCGACCGACGACCGCATGTACCCGGAATCGCAGCGGGGCTATGCGCCGGTTATCCATGGCATCGCCAACAGCAATGCCCGCGTGCAGATCCGCCAGAACGGCAACATCATCTACGAAACCACGGTTGCGGCCGGCGCGTTCGAGATCAATGACCTGTATCCCACCGGCTACGGCGGCGGCCTCGATGTGATCGTCACGGAGGCCGACGGCAGCGTCCATGTCTCCAGGGTTCCCTATGCCGCCGCGGTCAATGCGGTGCGGCCCGGCGTGAGCCGTTACAGCGTCACTGCCGGGCAGTATCGCAGCACCGGCGTGGGCGCCACGCCCCTGATGCTGCAAGGCACCGTCCAGCACGGCTTCACCAATCTGATCACGGGCTACGGCGGTGTGTTGGCGGCGCAGGATTACATGTCCGCCGTGATCGGCGCGGCGCTGAATACCGACTACGGTGCATTCGGTGCGGACATCACCCACGCCACCGCACGGCTCCCCAGCGGCTCGAGCCGCAGCGGGCAAAGCATGCGGGTGAGCTACAGCAAGCTTTTGCCGCAAACCGATACCAACCTGACGCTTGCGGCCTATCGCTACTCCACCAGCGGGTACCTGAGCCTGGCGGACGCGGTGACGCTGCGCGAACTGGAAGAGCGCAACAGCGCCATGACCATGCGCGGCATCCAGCGCGGCCGGTTGCAGGTAACGGTCAACCAGGTATTGCCGCGTGGCTATGGCTCCTTCTATGTGTCGGGCTCGACCCAGGACTACTGGAACCAGGAAAACCGCGACACCCAGTTCCAGGTTGGCTACAGCAACACCTACAAGAAGGTGACGTATGGCGTCTCGGCGACACGCCAGTTCGACCTTGGCTCAGCCAAATGGGAAAACCGGCTGATGTTCAACGTCGGCATTCCGCTTGGCAAGAGCCCGAGCGCGCCGTATTCGACGACCACCGTGCAAATCGGCTCGGCGGGCGAAGCCAACGTCAATGAGTCGGTGTCAGGCACGCTGGGTGTCGACAACGCGTTGGCCTATGGCGTGAATGCCGGCTACGAAGGCGGCGGCAATTCGCGCAGCGTCAAGAATGTGGGCGTCAACGCCACCTACCGGTCGCCAATGGCCACACTGACAGGCAGCGCCAGCAAGAGCAGCGACTACACGCAGGCTTCCGCCGGTGTCTCAGGCGGCATCGTGGCCTACGCCGGCGGCGTGGCCTTCACGCCCACCATGGGCGAGACCCTCGCGATCGTGGAAGCCGACGACGCCGTGGGCGCGCGCCTGGCCAGCGGTAGCGGCCTGCGTATTGACGGCCGGGGCCGCGCCGTGGTCTCCAGCCTGACGCCCTTTGCGCGGAACGAGCTGGAGCTCGATCCCTCCGGGCTGCCGCTCAACGTGGAACTCAAGTCCACGTCGCAGCAGGTCGCCCCAACCTCCGGGGCCGTGGTGAAGGTGAAATTCGACACCGCGAATGCGGGCCGTTCCGCCGTCATCCGCGTGAAGAACGCCGACGGCACGCTGTTGCCGTTTGGCACCGAGGTATTCGACGCCGAAGGGCAGCCGGTGGGCATGGTGGCCCAGGGCGGCCGCCTGCTCGCGCGTGGACTGAAGGGCGACAGCGGCGAACTGACTGTAGCCTCGGGCGGACCATCGGGCGAGGCATGCAGGCTGACATATCACCTGCCTGGCTTGCCGGAATCCGGCCAAACGGCCGGCATGTCGATCATTGATGCGAGCTGCCGATGATCCCGGAATATCGAGAACTTCTGGCTACGACAGTTTCCGCAGCCAAAACCACATATAGAGAATGCATCATGACAATATCCCGTCGCCCCCATCTACCCCGATTACCGCGGGCCCTCGCGCAGGCGTGTCTTGCGCCCGGCCGCTTGTGGAAGTTCATTACGCAGGGCGGCATGATGCATGGCCTGGCGAAACCGGCGACTCGTCTTGCAGCCGCGATTGCGCTGCCGTTGCTGATGTTGGCCAGTCCGGCCTCCGCCGTCGATGTAGTCTATTTGAATTTTCCCTCTTCCATCACCGTTCCGCGGGATCGACCGATTGGCTCGGTGCTAGCCACCGCAGAGGCGAGCTTCAATTTTTCCGACTACGAGATGCAGTGTCTTCTCATGGAAGAAGTGACCGTGGTAAGTGGTGGTGCACGACTTTCCAAGCTCCCGAACGTGTACGAAACCAACGTTCCCGGAATTGGCTTACGTTATTCAAAGAGCACGAACCACACGAGAACGTATTCGTATGCGCCGACATCAATGTCGTATCGTCCGAGCATTGAACCCAACAAGGCGGTTCCGAACCACTTCGTCCGGGGCGAGCTCGTCGTCATCGGACCGGTCGCCGCTGCCATCTTTCAATACCCACCCAGAATGAGAATTGAGTTCAGCGACACCTGCAAGACGAAGACAACGATACATGAGGTCTGGATCAACACCAACACGTCCTTCTCCGCCGCCACATGTAGTGTGACGTTCCGTACGCTCTACGCGCGATTGCCGCCAGTCCCTATCAAGGAGTTGTCTCCAATCGGCACCGTGAGTTCAGTGAACACGGACGTTAACATCGATCTGACGTGCAACCAGCGGGGTATGGGTGTCTACGTGACCTTGACCGATATGGCGAAGCCCTCGAACACTGGCAACAATCTGACGTTGGCGCCAACCTCCACCGCACGCGGCGTAGCACTCAGACTCTCCGCCAACGACAAGACCCTCTCGTTCGGCCCCGATTCCGCTGCCCCGAAAACCACTGGTCAATGGTACGCGGGCAGTTCCTGGGGCGTTGTGCAAATACCGATCAAAGTGCGTTACGTGAGCACCGGCACTGTCCAGGCCGGTTCGGTCATTGCCCGGGCCACCTTCACGATGAGCTACCAGTAAGGCAGTGGCGGGTTCGCGGGGGGGGGGGCCGGCGGCGCTACACTGGCGTCATCGGCCCTGCCGCTTCCACGAGACCTGCTCACATGCCAGCCCCGCGCACGCTCTACCCCCAGATCGAACCCTACGAAACCGGCACCCTCGAGGTTGGCGACGGCCACGTCGTCTACTACGAACGGGTGGGCACGCCCGGCGCCACGCCAGCCGTGTTCCTGCACGGTGGTCCCGGCGGCGGCATCTCGCCCGACCATCGCCGGCTGTTCGACCCGGCACGCTACGACCTGCTGCTGTTCGACCAGCGCGGCTGCGGCCGTTCCACGCCACATGCCGGACTCGACGCCAATACCACCTGGCATCTGGTGGAAGATATCGAACGGCTGCGCGAGCTGGCCGGCGCGGAACGCTGGCTCGTGTTCGGCGGCTCCTGGGGCTCCACGCTGGCGCTTGCCTATGCGCAGAAGTATCCGGCACGGACCAGCGCACTGGTGCTGCGCGGGGTCTACACGGTCTCCCAGGCGGAACTGGACTGGTACTACCAGTACGGTGTCTCCGAGATGTTCCCCGACAAGTGGGCGCGCTTCCAGGCGCCGGTGCCCGAAGCCCAGCGCGGCAACATGATGGCGGCCTACCGCCGGCTGCTGACCGGCAGCGACCCGGACAGGCAGCTCGAAGCCGCACGCGCGTGGAGCGTCTGGGAAGGGGAAACCATTACGTTGCTGCCCAATCCGGACAACAGCGCCAAGCACGGCGACGCCCACTTTGCACTGGCGTTCGCGCGGCTGGAAAACCACTACTTTACGCACCGCTGCTGGCTCGAGGACGGCCAACTGTTGCGCGACGCGCACCGGCTGGCCGGCATCCCCGGCGTCATCGTCCACGGCCGCTATGACATGCCCTGCCCGGTGCGCTACGCGTTTGCGCTGCACCAGGCATGGCCGGAGGCCGATTTCCACCTGATCGAGGGTGCCGGCCATGCCTGGACCGAGCCCGGCATCATGGACCAGCTGATCGCCGCCACCGACCGCTTCGCGGCGCAATCATGACGATCCGGTGATTGCCGGGCCCCCATGTGGGCTAGCTCACAGACCCCTCGCGCCTGCCGCCGGAGCGGGCTTTCGCCCTGTTCGGCGCCGTCCTATGCTGAACTCAGGGGGCGCTGCGGCAACACGCGTCGGCAGGCTCCGGTCATCGTATGCGGGAGCCGTCATGACATTGCGCAGCTTGTTGTTGGTCGCCTGCATCGGGCTGGCCTGGGCATCGCCCGTCCCGGCCGCCGGATGCCAATATGACATGCAGTGCAAAGGTGAGCGGATTTGCCAGCAGGGGCAGTGCGTGTCTCCTGATGCGGAGGACGCGGCCGAATCCGCCGCCAAGCCACCACCCGCCAGGACCGCGCCGGCCTCAACGCCGCAGCCGCCCGCCCACGCCCCGCGCCTGTGCTGCACCGTGGCCGGCAAGCTGAGGCTGGCGCCGGGCACCGACCCCAACCTCGCCGCGGGCGAGGCCTGCCAGGGCCTGACCAGTTCGGGCAAGCCAGTACCCGGATCGCTCTGCTGACCGGCCCTGGCGTCATGCGTCGCCGGCCGGCGTTTGCCAAAGTGCAGCAATGGGCCGATGAATTCTTTGTAGCCGTGATCTGCGTGTTTTCGCCGAAACCCCCGAGCGGGTTGTGCCGGGTGATTCACTGTCCTAGACTGCCCTTGGCGGCCTGTCAGGAGACAAACGATGCTGCCCACGCCCCTCTCGGAACGGATGCTCTCTCGCGGCCTGCTCGACGTGCTGATCCGCGCGGGCCTGATCGCCGTGCTGGCGATGTTCTGCTTCCGTATCTTCTATCCGTTCTTCGACCTCGTCCTCTGGTCCCTCATCCTGGCAGTGACGATCTACCCGATGCAAGTCCGGCTGCGCGGCCGCATGGGCAACCGCGACGGACGCGCGGCCACGGTGATCGTACTGATCTCGCTGGCCGTCATCATCGTGCCGGCCTACCTGCTCGGCGTGGCCCTGCTGGAATCGGCGGAACAGGCCATCAATGCGGTGCGCGGCGGCGACATGCGCATTCCCCAGCCGCCCGACTTCGTGGCAAGCTGGCCGCTGATCGGCCAGCGTCTGTATGACCTCTGGATGCAGGCCGCCACCGACCTCACCAGCCTGATCCAGAAGTACCTGCCGCAATTGAGCGGCATGAGCATGGCGCTGCTCGGCAAACTGGCCGGCCTTGGCGTGGCGATGCTGATCTTCGTCTTCGCGCTGATCATCGCCGGCGTCATCATGGCTTATGGCGAGGAAGGCCATCACAGCTCGGTGCAGATTGCATCACGCGTTTTCGGCATGGACCGCGGCCCGCGCATCGCCGACTTGTGCACCGCCACGATCCGTGCCGTGGCGCAGGGCGTGGTCGGCATCGCCTTCATCCAGATGATGCTGATCGGCGTGGGCTTCATCGTCAAGGGCGTGCCCGGCGCCGGGGTGCTGGCGCTGGTGGTGCTGCTGCTCGGCATCATGCAGTTGCCGGCCACGCTGGTCACCGTGCCCGTGATCGCCTATGTGTTCTACACGGAAGGCGCCAGCGTGGCGACCGTCGCCTTTGGGGTCTATGTGTTCGTCGCCGGCCTGGCCGACAACGTGCTCAAGCCGCTGATGCTCGGCCGCGGCGTGGACGTGCCGATGCCCGTGGTGCTGATCGGCGCGCTGGGCGGCATGGTGACCGGTGGCGTCATCGGCCTGTTCATCGGCCCCGTGATGCTGGCCGTGGGTTACCGGCTGTTCTGGCTGTGGGTCGAGGAACCGCCGCTGACCAGCGAACCCGCCGATGCGCCGCGAGCCTGACGCGGGCATGCGCGTCCATGCCGGCCCCGATCCGCACGCGCCGCCTGATACTGATCGGCGTCTGCTGCATGCAGGGCTGCGCGCGGCTGGGCCCGGACTTTGCACCGCAGCGTGAGGGCTGGACGGCCGACTGGCACAGCGCCGCGATCGACCAGGCCAGCGCGGTACGCGCGCTGCCGGACATCCGCGAGTGGTGGCAGATCTTCGCCGACCCCACGCTCGAACGGCTGATCGCCGAGGGCGATGCCCACAATGCCAGCCTGCGAATCGCCGGCCTGCGCGTGCTGGAAGCGCGCGCGCAGCTGGGCATTGCGCAGAGCGGGCGCTTTCCGCAGATGCAGCAGGTGGGCGCCGACGCGCTGTACACCAGCCGCCGCCAGGCCGGCGGCCGCAATCCCGTGGACAGCCGCTTCTGGCAATACAGCGCGGCGTTCGATATCGGCTGGGAACTGGACTTCTGGGGACGCTTCAGCCGCGCTATCGAGTCGGCCGATGCCGCCTACTTTGCCGCCCAAGCCAATTATGATGACGTGCTCGTCCTGCTGCATGGACAGATGGCCGACACCTACTACGCCTTGCGCACCGCCGAGGCCCGCCTGCGCATCGCGCGCGACAATGCGGCGCTGCAGCAGCGCAGCTACGAGATCACCGAGCGGCTGTTCCGCAGCGGCCAGACCGACGAGCTGGACCTGCAACAGGCGCGCACGCAATATCTCGGCACGCTGAGCACGATCCCCGAGTTCGAGGGCCAGATCCTGCGCACGCGCAATGCGCTGGCCGTGCTGATCGGCCGGCCCCCCGGGGCGCTGGCCGACTTGCCGGAACTGGCCTCGCACGAAGGGCTGATTCCGTTGGTCGACCGTGCCGTGCTGCAGGACGTGCCCGCCAACCTGCTGCTGCGCCGGCCCGATATCCGCGCCGCCGAGTTGCAGATTGCCGCGCAGTCCGCGCTGATCGGCGTGGCGTTGGCCGACCTCTATCCATCGCTGACGCTGCTGGGCAGCATCGGCTGGTCCGCCAGCACGCTCGGCGGCACCCCCAACAGCCTGACGCTGCTCGGCGGTCCCAGCCTGCGCTGGAACGTGTTCGACTACGGACGCATCCGCAACAACGTGCGCGTACAGGACGCGCGGCTGCAGCAGCTGATCGTGGCCTACCAGGACAGTGTGCGGCAGGCCGCACGCGAGGCCGACGACGCCGCCAGCGGCCTGATCAAGGCGCTAGAGCGCGAGGAGATCCTGCGCGATGCGGCGGTATCGGCCAAGCGGTCGCTGACGTTGGCCAATGCGCTCTATCGCGAGGGCTATTCCGATTTTCAGCGCGTGCTGGACGCGCAGCGCGCGCTGGTTGCCCAGCAGGATGCCTACCTGGTCAATCGCGGCAGCGCCGTCAGCAACGTGATCGCGCTGTACAAGGCGCTTGGTGGCGGCTGGCACAGCGACCAGCCGATGGTGGATGCCGCCACGCGCGCGCAGATGCAGCAGCGCACGAACTGGGGCGAGTTGCTCGATGGACCGGTCCGCGTGCCCACCGGAGCCGCGCGATGAGCGATACACCACAGCCCCCGGCCGATCCGGCTCCGCCACCGCTCCCGGCGGATGCCGACGCTTCGAAGGCCGGCATCCGCTGGGTTTCCGTGCTGATCGCGCTGAGCCTGGCCTGGTACCTGCTTGCCGACCGGCTCACGCCCTATACGCAGCAGGCACGGATCCAGGCGTTTGTGGTGCCGGTGGCGGCCGAAGTCTCGGGGCGGGTCACGCGCGTGCTCGTGCACAACAACCAGGACGTCCAGGCGGGCGCCGCCCTGTTCGAGGTGGATCCCCAGCAGTACCGGATCGCGGTGGACCGCGCGCGCGCGGATCTGGAATACACGCGCCGGCAGATCGGCGCCAGCACCGCGGGCATCGACTCGGCGCGCGCCTCGCTGCGCGCCGCCCAGGCCAACGAGGTCAAGGCACGCCAGGACAGCGACCGGCTGGAGACCCTGTATCGGGAAGACCCCGGCACGATCTCGCTGCGCCGGCTGGAGGTAGCGCGCGCCACCCTGGAACAGGCAACGAGCCAGGTGGCCGCCGCACGCGCCGAGGTGCAACGCGCGCGCGAGCAGGAAGGCGGCAGCGCGGAAGACAACGCCAAGCTGCGCAGCGCCGCCACCGCGCTGGAGAAGGCTGAACTGGACCTGGCCAACACACAGGTGCGGGCGCGCTCCGCCGGACTGGTCACGGACCTGCGCACCGAGACCGGCCAGTTCGCCGCCGCCGGCAATCCGGTCATGACGCTGATCACCATTCATGACGTCTGGATCTCGGCCGAGATGACCGAGAACAACCTCGGCCACGTGCAGCCCGGCACGCCGGTGGCGGTGGTACTCGATGCGCTGCCTGGCCGCGTCTTCGACGGGCGCGTGCGCAGCGTGGGCTATGGCGTCAGCGTGGGACAGAGCACGCCGCCGGGCACGCTGCCGACCGTGCAGAACAGCCGCGACTGGCTGCGTCCGGCGCAGCGCTTCCCGGTGATCGTGGAACTCGATCCCGCCGAAGTGCGCGCGCTGACGGGCATCCGCGTGGGCGGCCAGGCCGAGGTCATGGCGTTTCCCAAGCCGGGCAATCCGCTCAATCCGCTCGGCCGCGCGTTTCTGTATGTGATGAGCTGGCTGTCCTACGTGTATTGACCCGACGGACGCCCCCATGCCCATTGCACGTGCGCCCCGGGTCCAGCGGCCGCTCCGGCTGGCGGTGGGCACTGCCCTGTGCCTGGCCATCGGCTTCGGGCTGGCGCTGCCCATTCCGATGCTCGCGCCTGTGCTCGGTGCGTTCCTGCTTGCCACGGTCAACCGGCCGTTGTCTTTCCAGGCCGGCGTGGCGCTGACTCTCGTGGTCACGTTGACCACCGGATGTGGCCTGCTGCTGGTGCCCGTGCTGCGCTACTACCCGTTCAGCGGCGTGCTGCTGGTCGGCCTGGGCCTGTTCCTGACCTTCCGCCACGGGCTGCGCGGCGGCAACAACCTCGTGGCCACGTTCCTTGCGATGGGGCTGACCATGATCCCCGCCGCAGGGGTGTTCGACTTCGGCCTGGCCGTGCAGGTGGTGAGCGCGCTGGCCAAGGGCATGCTCGCCGCGGTCATGGTCTTCACGCTCTGCCACTGGTTGTTTCCCGAGGTGGACAACGCACCGGCGCCAGCCGCCGCCGCGCTGCCGGGCGCGCAGGCCACATGGATCGCGCTGCGCGCCGCGCTGGTGGTGCTGCCCGCGTTCCTGCTCGCCCTGACCGATCCCGCCGGCTACATCCCGGTCATCATGAAGGCGGTGAGCCTTGGCCGGCAAAGCTGTACGGCCACCGCGCGCGATGCGGGCCGCGAGCTGCTTGGCTCCACGCTGCTCGGCGGCCTGCTGGCCGTGCTCTTCTGGTGCACGCTGAGCCTGTTCGTGCACCTGTGGATGTTCTTCCTGTGGATGCTGCTGTTCGCGCTGCTGGTGGCGCGCAAGCTGTACCGCCTCAGTCCCACGCGGCTCCCCCCCGGATTCTGGCTGAACACCCTCGTGACCCTGATCATCCTGCTTGGCCAGTCGGTGCAGGACAGCGCGGCGGGCAAGGATGTCTACACGGCCTTTGCCGTGCGCATGGCGCTGTTCATCGGGATCACGCTCTACGCGTGGATGATGGTCTTCTGGCTCGAACGGCGGCACGGCGCGCGCCCCGGGTAAACACCTGCCGCCGCCGGCCGGTGCCGCCCTTGTGTGCCCGAGCCAATTAGTTATACTCCATAACAATTTAAGATACCGGCGACCGCGGGCGCAATGCCCGCCGGACACAACGCCGCGGAGGAGACCATGAAGACCGCGAAGATCGCAATTGCCGGCGGCGGCATCGGCGGGCTCACGCTCGCGCTGCTGTGCCATCGGCACGGCATGGATGTGGAAGTCTGGGAAGCCAGCGAATCATTGCGCCCGCTCGGCGTGGGCATCAACCTGCTGCCCCATGCCGTGCGCGAGCTTGCGGCGCTGGGCTTGCAGGACGCGCTGGCCGAACTGGCCATCGAAACGTCCTCGCTCTCGTACTACAACAAGTTCGGCCAGCAGATCTGGCATGAGCCGCGCGGCGTGGCCGCCGGCTATGCATTGCCGCAGTTCTCGGTGCATCGCGGCGAATTCCAGATGCTGCTGTACGAAACCGCCTTGCGGCGCCTTGGCGCCGACCGCGTCCATACCGGCCATGCCATCGAGTCGATTGCTTCGGTGGGCGGCGGCAAGTCCGGCGAACGCGCGCGCTTTGTGCTGCGGCGCCGCAGCGACGGCGCCGCCGTGGAAGCGGAAGCGGACGTGCTGGTGGGCGCCGACGGCATCCACTCGGCCGTGCGCCGCCATTTCTATTCGGTGGGCGACGCACCGCGCTTCTCGCGGCGCCTGCTCTGGCGCGCCACCACCGAAGCCGCGCCTTACCTCGACGGCCGCTCGATGTTCATGGCCGGCCACCAGGACCAGAAGTTCGTGGCATATCCGATCTCGGCGCCGCTGCACCGGCAAGGCCGTTCGCTGGTCAACTGGATTGCCGAGTTGCGCGTACCCGACAGCTACCCCGACGAACCGCCGCGCAGCGACTGGAACCGCGAGGTCGACAAGTCCGTATTCAGCGCCGCATTTGCCGACTGGCGCTGGGGCTGGATCGACATTCCCACGCTGATCGACGGCGCGCAGGCCATCTACGAGTTCCCGATGGTGGACAAGGACTGCCTGCCCCGCTGGACGTTTGGCCGCGTGACCCTGCTCGGCGACGCGGCGCATCCGATGTACCCGATCGGCTCGAACGGCAGCGCGCAAGCCATTGTCGACGCCCGCTACCTGACCAACTGCCTGCTCGGCCATGCCGACCCGGACTACGCGCTGCGCGAGTACGAGGCCGAACGACTGCCGCGCACGGCCGGCATCGTGCTGCGCAACCGGATGAACGGCCCGGAGCAGGTCATGCAGTTGGCCGAAGCGCGCGCGCCCCGTGGGTTCTCGAACATCGACGATGTGATTCCGCGTGCCGAACTGGAAGCCGTCGCGCTGCGCTACAAGACGCTCGCCGGCTTCGGACAGCAGCAACTGCAAGGCGATGCGCCGCGATTCTGACATGCCGAAGACAGCACACAACAAGAGGGGAGACAACATGCATCCGAACCGCTTCCGCGGCGCCCTGGGCGCGCTACCCGTGGCGGCTGCCATGGTGCTGTCGCCGGGCGTCGCCCGTGCCGACGTTACCGTGGGCGTCAGCATTTCCTCCACGGGGCCATCGGCCTCGCTGGGCATTCCGCAGAAGAACACCATGCCGTTCCTGCCGGAGACCATCGCCGGCGAGAAGATCCACTACATCCTCATGGACGACGCATCGGACCCGACGCAGGGCACCAAGGTGGCACGGCGCTTTGTCAGCGAGGACAAGGTCGACATCATTCTCGGGTCGTCGTCGGTGGCGGCGTCCATCGCCATTGCCGAGGTGGCCGACGAAAGCCAGACCGTGCAACTGGCGTTCTCGCCCATCGAGCTGAAACCCGGCCGCGGCGCGTGGACCTACCGCCTGGCCCAGCCCGTGAAACTCATGGCAGACGCCGTGGCCGCCACCGCGCAGGCCAATGGCGTCAAGAGCATGGCGTTCATCGGCTTTGCCGACGCGTATGGCGAGACCTGGCTCACGGCGTTCGCGAGCGCCGCATCGGCCAAGGGCATACGCATCCTCGCCACCGAGCGCTATGGGCGGGCCGATACCAGCGTCACGGCCCAGGTGCTGAAGCTGATGGCCGCGCGGCCCGACGCCATGCTGATTGCCGGCGCGGGCACCGGCGCCGCGCTGCCGCACACCACACTGCGCGAGCGCGGCTATACCGGGCCGGTCTATCACACGCACGGCGCCGCCACGCGCGACCTGATCCGCATCGGCGGCAAGGCCGTCAATGGCGCGATCCTGCCGGCCGGGCCGGTGATCGTGGCCGAGCAACTGCCCGCCGACAGCGCGCCGCGCAAGCCGGGCCTGGACTACGTGACGCGCTATGAGAAGCAGTACGGGCCGGAGAGCCGCACGCAGTTCGGCGCGCACCCCTATGACGCGGGCCTGGTGCTGCAGCGCATCGTGCCCGTGGCGCTCAGGCACGCCAGGCCGGGCTCGCCCGCGTTCCGCAAGGCGTTGCGCGACGCGCTGGAGAGCGAGCGCGACATCGTGGTCTCGCACGGCGTGCTGAACTACACGGCGCAGGATCACTTCGGCTTCGACAACCGTGGCCGGGTCATGCTGACCATCGACAACGGCAACTGGAAGCTGCTGAAATGACCGCCGCGCCGCCAAAGCGCGGGCGCGATCCGCTCGCGCCCGACCCCGCGCGGGACGGTGCCGAAGCCGGACACTTCAACCCGCATCTGCCCGATGTGGACTACGGTGTACTCGACACGCTGACCGGCTACGCCATCCGCCGCGCGCAGATCCGCATCTACGAGGACTTTGTCCGGTCGCTCGCCGCGTGGCAGATCACGCCGCCGCGCTTCTCGGCGCTGCAGATCATCGCGCGCAATCCCAACCTGCGGCTCACGGACCTCTCGCGCATCCTGGGTATCGCACGCTCGGGCGCCGTGACGCTGATCGATGCGCTGGAGGCGATGCGCCTGGTGGTGCGCGAGCCGTCGTCGACGGACCGGCGTGCGTACCGCCTGACGCTGACCGCCGTGGGACGCAAGACGCTCGCCGCGGCCACCGAGGCGGTCTGCGCGCACGACGCGCGCATCGCGGCACAGTTGTCCGCGCAGGAACGGCAGACACTGCTGCAACTGCTGGACAAGCTGGCGGCCGGCAATCCGGCGTAGGCCGTCCGGCGCGGCGCCGGCGCATAGCGGCCTGGTGGCCTGGTGGCCGGACGCTACAATGCCGGCTTTCCCTGACCAATCGCCTACCGCCCCATGCTTCCCGATGCCGAAGCCCTGCGCCTGCTCGTCACGCGCACCATGCCGTTTGGCAAGCACAAGGGCACGCTGATTGCCGACCTGCCCGGCAACTACCTGAACTGGTTTGCGCGCGAGGGCTTTCCGCCCGGCGAGATCGGCCGGCTGCTGGCGCTGATGCACGAGCTCGACCACAACGGACTGGCGCATCTGCTGAAGCCGCTGCGCGACGCGCAGCGCCATGCAAACGGGCCGCGCTAGGGTGTCCCCATGCGCGGCCCGCGTGTCGAACAGGTGAGGTGCCGGCGTTACTTGGTGGGCATCGAATCGGGTGGCAGCTGGTAGCTCCACGTCTCGCTGAGCGCCTTGTCGCCCGCGACCAGCGCCTCGCGCATCTCCACCACCTTCTTCGGGTCCTTGACCTTGATGCGCAGCGTCACACGATAGCCCCTGGTCACCGGATTCGGCTGCAGGATGTTCTCGATGACCTCGGCGTTGTCGCTCACGCTGAACGACGCGCGCACCGGGGCATCAGCCGGCAGGCTGGCCAGCGCCCCGCCCTCGAAGTCGATCACGAAGCCCAGGCTGCCGTCCAGATGGCGGATCAGGTTGGCCTGCGTGATCTCGCCCGCGCTGCGCAGCGTCTGCTTGACCCAGGCCAGGTCCTTGCTGAACGCGCCGCGTTCGTCCAGGGTCCAGTGCATCGTGTAGTCGGCCTTGATCGGCTGGCCCTTGGGCGGCAGCTGGTCCGGCGTCCAGAACGCGACGATGTTGTCGTTGGTCTCGTCGGGGGTGGGAATCTCCACCAGCTCCACGTGCCCCTTGCCCCAGTCGCCCTGCGGCTCGATCCACGCGCTGGGGCGCAGGTCGTAGCGGTCCTTCAAGTCCTCGAACGCCGAGAACTCGCGGCCACGCTGCATCAGCCCGAAGCCGCGCGGGTTGTTCACCTGGAACGTGCTGATGGCAAGGTGCTTCGGGTTGTTCAGCGGGCGCCACAGCCATTCGCCGTCGCCGGTGTGGATGGACAGGCCGTTGGAGTCATGCAGTGCCGGGCGGAAATTGTTCGCGTCGCGCATCTGGTTCGGGCCGAACAGGAACATGCTGGTCAGCGGCGCGATGCCGAGCTTGGTCACCGGCCCGCGCATGAAGACGCGCGCCTGCACCTTGAGCACCGAATCCTCGCCCGGGATCAGTTCGAACCGATACGCACCCGTGGCGCGCTTCGAGTCCATCAGCGCATAGAACACGAGCACCTTGCCCTGCCCCGTGGGCCGCTCGATCCAGAACTCGCGGAACGCGGGGAATTCCTCGGCCACGGGCAGGCCGGTATCGATGGCCAGCCCGCGCGCGGACAGCCCATAGACCTGGCCCTTGCCGATCACGCGGAAGTAGCTCGCGCCCAGCACGCTCATCACCTCGTCAAGCTTGTCGGCGCGGTTGAGCGGGTACAGCACGCGAAAGCCCGCGTAGCCGAGCTTGTTGGTGGCGGCCTTGTCGAGCTTGAGATCGCCGAAATCAAAGCGGCTGGGCTCGTAGCGGATTTCCTGCACGCCCTTGCCAACGATCTCGCTGATCTTCACCGGCGTGCTGAAGTGCATGCCCTGGTGATAGAAGCCCAGCCGGTACGGCGTGCCCTGGTCCTTCCATTCCACGGCATCGAGCCTGGGCTGGATCTTGATGTAGTCGGCAAACTGCATCTGCGCGAACACGGGCGGCAGGTTGCTGGCGGGCGGCGCATAGGGCTTGTCGGCCAGCGCCCTGGCCCGCGCGGTCACGTCGTCGAGCGAGAACGCCCCAGCCGGGGCTGCGGCGGCCAGCGCGCCCACGAACGCGAGTGCCGGCAAGGCAATTTTCATCTTGTTACGTAATGACGCGGCGAAGACGGCAAGAACCACGAATCCCTCCAGAAAAAACGAATCAAAAACAGGCTGACACGCCGCAGCCGGCAAAAGTTGCCGGCTTGTTTCGGTAAACTGCGGGCGCAGTGCACAAAAATAACCGATTTCGGGAGAATACCTACCACATGCGCATATTTTCTACGCTGGCCCTTGCGGCCAGCCTGGTTTGTACGCCGGCACTGGCCGGCCCCGGACCGGCGGAGGCCGGCAACAAGAACACGGACAAGAATGCGTTCATCGCCGAGTTGATCGGCAAGATGACCCTTGAGGAGAAGATCGGCCAACTGCGGCTCATCAGCATCGGGCAGGACATGCCCCAGCCCCAGCTGATCAAGGAAATCGCCGCCGGCCGCGTGGGCGGCACGTTCAACTCCGTGACGCGCGCCGACAACCGGCCGCTTCAGGACGCGGCGGTCCGGCAAAGCCGCCTGAAGATCCCGATCTTCTTTGCCTACGACGTCGCGCACGGGCACCGCACGGTGTTCCCGATCAGCCTGGGCCTGGCCTCGAGCTGGGACATGGCCGTGGTGGAGCAGGCCGCGCGCATCTCGGGCAAGGAAGCCGGCGCCGACGGCCTGGACGCCACGTTCGCGCCGATGGTCGACATCTCGCGCGATCCGCGCTGGGGCCGCACGTCCGAGGGCTTTGGCGAAGACCCGTACCTGGTCTCGCAATGCGCGCGCGCCAGCGTGCGCGGCTTCCAGGGATCGTCGCCGGCCAATCCGGACAGCGTGATGGCCTTCGTCAAGCATTTTGCGCTGTATGGCGCGGTGGAGGGCGGGCGCGACTACAACACCGTGGACATGAGCCCCCAGCGCATGTACCAGGACTACCTGCCGCCGTACCGCGCCGCGATCGATGCGGGCGCGGGCGGCGTGATGATCGCGCTGAACTCGATCAACGGCGTGCCCGCCACCTCCAACAGGTGGCTGCTGCGCGACCTGCTGCGCAAGGAATGGGGCTTCAAGGGCGTGACCGCGAGCGACCACGGCGCCATCGACGAGCTGCTGCGCCACGGCGTGGCCGACAATGGCCGCCAGGCCGCCCGGCTGGCCATCGAGGCCGGGGTGGACATGAGCATGGCCGATTCGCGCTACCTGGAGCAACTGCCAGGCCTGGTGAAGTCCGGCGACGTGCCCATCGGCCTGATCGACGATGCCGTGCGCGAGGTGCTGGGCGCCAAGTACGACATGGGCCTGTTCCAGGACCCGTTCCGCCGCATCGGCACCGCGGCGCAGGACCCGGCCGACGTGAACGCCGAGAGCCGCCTGCATCGCGCCGAGGCGCGCAGCGCCGCGCGCAAGTCGCTCGTGCTGCTGGAGAACCGCAACCAGACGCTGCCGCTGAAGAAGGCCGGCACGGTGGCCGTGATCGGCCCGATGGCCGACGCCCCCATCGACATCATGGGCAGTTGGTCGGCCGCGGGCAAGGCAAGCCAGTCCGTCACGTTGCTGCAAGGCATGCGCGATGCGCTGGCGGGAGGCGGCCGCGTGCTGTACGCGCGCGGGGCCAACGTGACTGACGACGAGCGCGTGGTGGGCTACCTGAACTTCCTGAACTGGGACAACCCCGAGGTGGTGCAGGACAAGCGCCCGCCCGCCGACATGATTGCCGAGGCCGTGGAGACCGCGCGCCAGGCCGACACGATCGTGGTGGCCGTGGGCGAGGCGCGCGGCATGTCGCACGAGGCCTCCAGCCGCACCACGCTGTCTCTGCCCGGCAGCCAGCAGACGCTGCTCCGGGCGCTGCGCACCACGGGCAAGCCGCTGGTGCTGGTGCTGATGAACGGCCGGCCGCTGACCATCAACTGGGAGCGCGACAACGCCGACGCGCTGCTGGAGACCTGGTACGCGGGCACCGAGGGCGGCCACGCCATCGCCGATGTGCTGTTTGGCGACGAGAACCCGTCGGGCAAGCTGCCGATCTCGTTCCCGCGCTCGCTTGGCCAGATCCCCACCTACTACAACCACCTGCGCATTGGCCGGCCGTTCACGCCGGGCAAGCCGCCCAACTACACGTCGCAGTACTTCGAGGAGGATTCCGGCCCGCTGTACCCGTTCGGCTACGGGCTCAGCTACACCACGTTCAGCGTGTCCGACGTCTCGCTCTCCGGCCGAACCATGCCGCGCAACGGCCAGATCGCGGCCAGCGTGACCGTGAAGAACACGGGCCCGCGCGAGGGCGAAACCGTGGTGCAGCTCTACATCCAGGATGTCACCGCGTCGGTGGTGCGGCCGGTGAAGGAGCTGAAGGACTTCCGCAAGGTGATGCTGAAGCCCGGCGAATCGCGCGTGGTCACGTTCCCGATTGCCGAGGACAAGCTGCGCTTCTACAACGCGAAGCTGGATTACGTGGCGGAGCCGGGCGACTTCAACGTGCAGGTCGGCCTCGATTCGGCATCGGTGCGGCAGCAGCGCTTCACGCTGCTGCCGTAGCGCATGAGGCTAGCGGTTGCCGTCGAGCAGGTCGTTCAGCAGTTCGTCGAAGCCGGCCTGGGCGTCTTCCAGCGCCTGGAGCGCGGCGTCGAAGGTCTGCAGCGCGATCTTCGACGGCTTGCCGCTGCCCTGCGGCAGATACTGGCTTTGCAGCGCGGCAAAGGCGACCTGCACCTGGCGCGTGGCGTTGACCACGCGCTCCATCGCCGCGGCTTCTTCCGCGCGTTTCTGTTCGTCGCTCATGCAGATTCTCCTTCCAGGGCCGCCGCGTGCCGCGGCGTGCCGGTAATTGTGACGTTGACTGTGAGGCGTATCGTACAAGAACTCGCGCCCGCTTCCGGCTGTCCAATGCCGTCATGCCCCAAAATCGGGTAGGCTGATCTCGATTGCCGCCCCGCCCTGCCCCACCCTGCCCTGCCCCGCGCCTCATGTCCGCCAACCACTCCGCCCCCCTTGCCACGCTGGTCCGCAAGACGGTCACCGCCACGCTGCTGACCGCCGGCGGTTTTGTCTGCTACTGGACCTATCTGACCGTGAACCAGGAGCGGCTGCTGTTCGACGCGCGCCGGCGCCCGCCGCGCGACCTGCCCGAGGGCGTCGTCGCGTATTCGCATACCGTGCCGGGCGGGCTGTTCCGCGGCTACGTCTATCACGCCGACCACGAGGGCGTGCGCGATCTGCTGTTCTACCTCCCGGGCCGTGGCGAGGACGTGCTGGAGACCCTGCAGTACGTGAAATGGCTGGAGCCGGGCATGGGCTTTGCCACGTTCGACTATCGCGGGCTGGGCCACTCGGACGGCATGCCGTCCGAGGCCGCCGCCGTGGCCGACGCCAGCCAGTTCCTGCTCCATATCCGGCGCGCGTTCCCCGGCGTGCGCGTGCACGTGGTGGGGCGCTCGCTGGGCACCGGCGTGGCCATCCAGCTTGCCGACCTGCAGGACTTCGAAAGCCTGCAGCTGATCACGCCCTATGACTCGCTGCTGGAAATCGTGCGCAAGCGCTTTCCGCTGGTGCCGCTGCGCCAGCTCATGCGCCACCATTTCGACTCGATCTCGCATTGCAAGAAGGTGGTGCAAAGCACCAAGGTGCTGCTGGCCGAGACCGACGACGTGGTGCCGCACGCGTGCTCGGAGCGGCTGATCGCGGCATGGCCCGGCCCCGTGGCACTGCAGACCATTGCCGGGGTGGATCATTTCACGATCGTCGAACGGCCCGAGACCTGGCGCGCGCTCTGCGAATTTGCCCAGCAAGTGCCGCATCAGCCACCCATCCAGACGGATCGCCAGTTCCCGCAGGAGCCACCCGCCGACCATTCGGAGTCCGGTACGCCGTTGCCGCTGCCCGCAGCACGGTAAAATGCGCGCCATGAAAAGATTTGCAGTCAAGACTGCCGGCGTCGCGGCGGCGCTGGCGGCCGCCAGCGTGCTGCTGGCCGGATTTGCCGCGGTCATCAGCCTGCGGCAGCTTCCCGATATCAATGCGCTGCGCGACTATCGCCCCGACGTGCCGCTGCGGGTCTACACCAGCGACGACGTACTGATCGGCGAATTCGGCACCGAGCACCGCGAGTTCATTCCGATCGAGCACATGCCGCAGCGCATGTCCGACGCGCTGCTCGCCGCCGAGGACGACCAGTTCTTCCACCATGTCGGCGTGGACGTGCCGGGCCTGTTCCGCGCCGCGCTGGCCAATCTGGGCGAAGGCTACGCGCAGGGCGCCTCCACCATCACGATGCAGGTGGCGCGCAACTTCTACCTCTCGCGCGAGAAAACGCTGGCGCGCAAGTGGTACGAGATCCTGCTGGCCTGGCAGATCGACCGCACCCTGCCCAAGGCGCGCATCCTCGAGCTGTACATGAACCAGGTCTACCTGGGCGAACACGCCTACGGTTTCGGCAGCGCCGCGCAGGCGTACTTCGGCAAGCCGCTCGCGGCGCTCTCGCTGGCCGAGACCGCCATGCTGGCCGGCCTGCCCAAGGCGCCGTCCACGATGAACCCCGTGGTCAACTACCCGCGCGCCAAGCGCCGGCAGGAATACGTGCTGGGCCGCATGCTGGCGCTGGGCATGATCCACCAGGACGAATACCGCGACGCGCGCGACGCGCGCCTGGTGGTCAGCAACGCCGCCAACGGGCGCTTTGCCGGCCATGCCGAGTATGTGGCCGAGCTGGCGCGCCAGCTCGCGCATGACCGCTTTGGCGATGACGCCTATACGCGCGGCATCAACGTCTACACCACGGTGTCGTCGATGCGGCAGACGATGGCATACGACGCCGTGCATGCCGGGCTGGAACGCTATGGCAAGCGCCATGCCGTCAAGGCCGCCGGCGCGGACAAGACGCCCGCCACGCTGCCGGAAGCGGCGCTGGTCTCGCTGGACAGCCGCACCGGCGCCATCGAGGCCATGATCGGCGGCGCCGACTTCGCCGCAAGCCGATTCAACCATGCCACGCAGGCCCAGCGCCAGCCGGGCTCCACGTTCAAGCCGTTCATCTACTCGGCGGCGCTCGAGCGCGGCATCTCGCCGGGCACGCTGATCAACGACGCGCCGCTGGACAACGCGCGCTGGCAGCCGTCGAACGACGACGGCCGGTTCGTGGGGCCGATCACCGTGCGGCTGGCGCTGGCCGAGTCGCGCAACCTGCCGGCCATCCGCACGCTGCAGGCCGTAGGCATTCCGTACGCGGTCGAGCATGCGGGCAAGTTCGGCTTTTCCACCAAGCGCCTGCCGCGCTACCTGCCGATGGCGCTGGGTACCGGCACCACGTCGCCGCTGCGGCTGGCGGCCGCCTATGGCGTGTTTGCCAACCACGGGCACCGCATCGAGCCATACCTGATCGACAAGATCACTGACGGCCAGGGCAACGTGCTGTTTGCGGGCAAGAGCGATGAGGGCGCCGAGGCAGCGAGGGTCATTTCCGAGCGCAACGCGTTCCTGATGGACAGCCTGCTGCAGAGCGTGGTGGATGCGGGCACCGGCACCGGCGTGCGGCACTACCTGCGGCGCGGCGACGTCGCCGGGAAGACCGGCACCACCAACGACGCCGTGGACGGCTGGTTTGCCGGCTATGCGGGCGAAGTGGTCACCGTGGCGTGGATGGGTTTCGACGACAACCGCAGCCTGGGCCGGCACGAATTCGGGGCCACCACGGCGCTGCCGATCTGGGCCGCCTATATGGAAGGCCGGATGGCCGGCGTGCCGGAGGCGACCTTCGCCCCGCCCCAGGACATGGCAAAATTCAACGGCGACTGGGCCTATGCCGAGAACGCCGACGGCACGCACGGCATTGCGGCGCTGGGCTTCCCGCCGCCGCCCGCGGTGGCGGACCTGCCGGCCGATGCCGGCGCGCCGGCGCCTGCCCTGCCCACCCCTGCCGCCGCCGGGATGCCGGCCACCGCCGTGCCGGCCGGCACGGCGCCGCCGCTCTGATCCGCCGATGCCGGGCGAACAGATTTCGGTGATCTGGGCGGTGGCCGCCACGGCCACCGCCGGCGTGCTGCTGCGGCCGTTCCGGCTGCCCGAGGCGTTCTGGGCCATGGGCGGCGCCCTGCTGCTGTGCGTGGCGGGCCTGCTGCCGTGGCGCGAGGCGCTGGCCGCCGTGGCGCGCGGCAACGACGTCTACCTGTTCCTGGCCGGGATGATGCTGATCTCCGAGCTGGCCCGCAAGACCGGCCTGTTCGACCATGTGGCCGCACTCGCCGTGCGCGGCGCCCGCGGATCGTCCCGGCGCCTGTTCGTGCTGGTCTATGGGTTCGGCACCGCCGTCACGGTGTTCATGTCGAACGATGCCACCGCCGTGGTGCTGACGCCGGCCGTGCTGGCCGCCACGCGCGCCGCGCGCGTCAGGCACCCGCTCCCCCACCTCTACGCGTGCGCGTTCATCGCCAACGCCGCAAGCTTCGTGCTGCCTATCTCCAATCCGGCCAACCTGGTGCTGTTCGGCGAGCGCATGCCGCCGCTGGCCGGCTGGCTGGCGCAGTTCACGCTGCCGTCGATCGCGGCCATCGCCATGACGTTCGCGGTGCTGTACTGGACGCAGCGCCATGCGCTGGCGGAGCGGATCGACACCGATGTGCCCGTGCCGCCGCTCACGCCACAGGCGTGGCTGACCACGCTGGGCATCGTCGCCACCGGCCTGGCGCTGCTCACGGCCTCGCTGCGCGGCCAGGATCTTGGCTGGCCAAGCTGCATTGGCGGCATGGCGACGCTGGCCGCCGTCTGCGCCACCCGCCCGCGCCTGCTGGCACCGGCGCTGAAAGCGGTCTCCTGGAGCGTGCTGCCGCTGGTAGCGGGGCTGTTCGTGCTGGTGGCCGGGCTCGAGCGGACCGGCCTCGTCGATACGCTGGCCCACTGGGTCCGCGCGCTGTCGGCCCATTCCGGCGCGGCGGGCATGCTGGGCGCCGGCGCGGCCGGCGTGGTTGTGGGCGTGGCCAGCAACGTGGTGAACAACCTCCCGGCCGGGCTGCTGTCGGCCTCGGCACTGGCTGCCGGGCAGGCGTCGGACACGGTGACAGCGGCCATGCTGGTCGGCGTGGACCTGGGGCCCAACCTGTCGGTCACCGGCTCGCTGGCCACGCTGCTGTGGCTGACCGCGCTGCGGCGCGAAGGCCACGCCGTTGGTGCCGGCACCTTCCTGAAAACCGGCGCGCTGGTCATGCCGTTGGCGCTGCTACCGGCACTGGCCCTGTTGCGCTGACGCCGGGGCGGCGGCGGTTGTGGCGCCCTGCCATCTGCCATATAGTGAGGCACCGCGCACCATTGCCAGCCCTCACCCATGCCACACAAGGACCATCCCGGCGGGGATTCCCACCCTGCGCCGTCGCCCACCCCGGTCTCGGAGCGGATCCGGGGCCGCCTGCAAGCGGCGGGCGAGCGATTCCACGCCAACGACAACATCGCGCAATTCATTGAACATGGCGAGCTCGAGGCCCTGCAGGCCGAGGTCCAGGCGCGCATGGAGGACGTGCTGCGCACGCTCGTCATCGATGTGGAGCAGGACCACAACACGCGCGAGACCGCGCGCCGCGTGGCCAAGATGTACCTGAAGGAGATTTTCGCGGGCCGCTATGCCAAGGCACCGGATGTCACCGAGTTCCCGAACGTGGAACAGCTCAACGAGCTCATGATCGTGGGGCCGATCCGCGTGCGCAGCGCGTGCTCGCACCACCTGTGCCCGATCATCGGCAGCCTCTGGGTCGGCGTGATGCCGAACCGCCACTCCAACCTGATCGGCCTGTCCAAGTACGCGCGCATGGCCGAGTGGATCATGTGCCGGCCGCAGATCCAGGAAGAGGCCGTCGCCCAGATCGCCGATCTGCTGCAAGAGAAGATGAACCCCGACGGGCTGGCCATCGTCATGGAGGCCGAGCACTTCTGCATGCACTGGCGCGGCGTGCGCGACACCGATGCCAAGATGACCAACAGCATCATGCGCGGCTCGTTCCTGAAGGACGACAAGCTTCGCCGCGAGTTCCTGACGCTGCTCAACCTGAACCGCCGCTGAGGATTGCCGATGCTAGTCCGCCTGATCTACGCGAGCCGCGCCAGACTGCCGATCGAGCCGGCCATGCTCGACGAAATCCTCGAAACGAGCCTGGCGGCAAACCCGCGCCACGGCATCACGGGCGTGCTGTGCCACGGCAACGGGGTGTTCCTGCAGGCGCTGGAAGGCGACCGCGAGGCCGTCTCGCGCCTGTACCTGAACATCGGCCGCGACAAGCGCCACCATGACGCGGTGCTGCTCCACTACGAGGAAATTGCCGAGCGCGCGTTCGCGGGCTGGCCGATGGGACGCGTGAACGCGGGCAAGATCAATCCGGCCACGCTGCTTCGATTCTCCGCGCAGGGCGAACTGGACCCGTTCCGCATGCCCGGCGCGGCATCGCTGGCACTGCTCAAGGAACTGATCGCCGGGGCGGCGATCGTCGGCCGCAGTCCGGAGCGCGGCCGGCATTAACGCCCCGCGCCGGCAAGACAAGGCAAGCCGCCCCGCCACGTGCCGGATGCGGCACCTTGGGTGTTCCACACGCACTGAATGACTGACTCAGGCGGACACCTGGCCGAACAGGCCGCACTCCAGATCGCTCTCGAACTCCTCGACCCATGTGGTGCCCGGGCTGGCATCGTAGACGCTTTCCGCCCCGGTGCGCTGCCTTCGTACCGTGACCTGACGGGCCGACGTGCCGTTGACGTCTGAGATCTCGAACTCTTGTGACGCAAGACCGACTTGCCGGAACACGGCCTCGACGTCTTGCCGCTCATGGGCGGGAAACTCGGAGAATGGGCGGTTTGCCATGGCACACCTCACCGGGGAGAACGGCGCCGCGTCAGGATTACGCGCGCGCCGCGACAGCATGCCACCAATCCCGAAACAGCGTGATGCGCGGCGAATGACCCTCAGCGCCACATATGTATTGCGGACCCGGCGCCACATCTTCCTCGCCGGAAGCGGCCGGGGTCCGCGCGGCTGCCCGGTCACAAAAAACGTGATGCCCGTCAATATTTAGATAAATTACGATTCCCTTTCCATCGAATTTATTGCAAAAATACCAGCCTCTCAACATTCTGAAAAGATAGTCACTGCATGGGCAAAAACTGTGAAATTACGCAAACATTGCAACAGTTTTGATGCAATCATCGGTGACCTCATCCAGGACACCGGCCGCATCCTATCCAACGGATGAATGGAAAATCTCGCATAGGAATCGCCACCATCGAGGATAGTATTTTCCTATGGATAGCGAAAACACTACACTTCACGCAACGCGCCGCTTTATATCGCATGCGCTGCCACCAGCGAGAGGAAATTGAGGCATGTCCGGAAATATCATTCGAGTTGCATTGGCCGATGACCATCCACTCATGGTTGCCGCCCTGCGAGACTGTTTCCAGCGCACCCCTGGATTTAGCATTGCGTGCGAGTGCACGAACGGCAGCGAGCTGGCCGACGCCATGAGTCATACCCAGGTGGACGTGGCGGTCACTGACTTCAGCATGGGCCATGGCGACCGCTCGCTCGATGGCTTCAACCTGTTGCGGCGCCTGGTACGCCAGTACCCGGATACGCCGGTTGTCGTGATCAGCGCCCAGTCCAACAGCGGCATCATTCACCGCGCCATGAAACTGGGCGCGCGGGCGTTCGTGAGCAAGGAGGACGACCCCAACGACGTGGTCCGCGCGTGCATCTATGTCACGGCCACGAGCGACCGGTTCTACTCCCCTTCGATCCGGGCGGTGCTGGACGCGGCCAGTACCGCCGCGCCGGCCACCGAGCTGACGGTGCGGGAACTCGAGATCGTGCGGCTGTACGCCCAGGGGCTTCAGCTCAACGAGATCGCCAGCAAGCTCGGGCGCTCCGTCAGCACGGTCTCGAGCCAGAAGACCGTGGCCATGCGCAAGCTCAGCATCCAGACCAACACGGACCTGATTCGCTACGCTTATGAACACGGGTTGATCTGATCATCCATGCAGCAGATTCTCGATCGTACCCAGGAGTCACTCACGCAGGCATTTGCGTCGCTGGCCCGCAATGCCAAACGACAGCAGCATCTTTACTACGCCACCATTGGCCTGCTGATCGCCATCGTCGTCATTTCCGCGGTATTGCTTGCCGGACTGGCCGCGGCCCGGCAATTGGACTACCGGCGCGGACATGCCGCGCAGTATGCCAGCAGCATCGCGCTGCAGTTGCAGAACGAGGCATCGCTCCTGCGCCGCACCACGATTACCGTGAAGTACTACCTCCAGGCCGCAAGCGAAACGGCACCGGCCGCGGAGCTGCTCGGCCAGGTCCGCGCCACCGGCGTGGGGGCCGCGCCCGACGGGCGCTTCACCCTGCTGGTCCCTGCCGAAACGCGCGCCGCCTGGGGCAGTGCCCTGCCCCATCGCGTGTGGCAACTCCAGATGATCGCCACTGCGGCGCTCAGCACGCAACAGGCACTCGACCTCCATCACACGGCCTATGTGGTCGATCCCGGCGCGGCCTATGCCATCGTCCTGTCGCCGGACGCGACCCCGGAGGCCGCCGCCGCGCTGCGCCCCGGGCTCGTGGCGACGCTGCGCGACAGTCTTGTCCGGGCGCTGCGTTCGCGCAATGGCGGCAACGCGCCGGCCAATGGCGAACAGCGCTGGATTGGCCCCGGCCAGGACCCGCTGCTGCTGTCGCCGGCAATGGCGTCGGTCGCGACGGTGGATGACGGGAGCCGGCAGATCGCACTCGTGGCGTCGAGCATGCCCGTGAACACGTTCTTCGCCCGGCTCGTGCGCCCAAGCGATCCGGCCACCCTGGTACTGCTGAATAGCGCGGAGCAACGCGTCGACGTCTCGCCGCCAGCACCGCCGGCGCTGGTGGACCAGATCGTGGCGCATGCGCGTCACCAGCCCCCCGACACCTTCACTTTCACGCGATCCGGAATGCTGCTCGTGCAGCCATTGGGGCCGACGTTCGGCGGGCTGGTCTACTTCCTCTCGTACAAAACGCTGCTGGGATCGCTGTTGCAGGAACTCGTGCTGATCGCGGTAATCGGGCTGCTTCTTATCGCCGCGATTGCGCTGACGGCGCGATACTGGGACATTCACCTGCTGCGCCGCAGCCATGCGGAGACCGCGCGCGCCCTGGAAAATGAAACCATCAACCACATCCTGGTCAGCGCCACGCCCATCGGATTGTGCATCGTGCGGCTGCAGGACGACGTCATCCTGACGTCGAACCAGGTGGCCGATTCGCTGCTCAACCTCGGCAAAGGCTGCAAGCTGCCCGCGCATATCGTGCAGGCCCTGCGGAAGGACGCTCACCACGACACACCTGGCGACATCGTTCCGATTGCCCACGTGGTGGTGCCGGCGCGGGAACCGGAGCCTGCCGATCCCGTACAGGGACCATCCGACGCCCCACAGCAGTTTATCCAGGTCACCTACGTCCCCGCACGGTATCAGCAGGAGGACGTGCTGTTCTGCGCGGTCCAGGACGTCACCGCGCAACAGCAACTGGAGCAGAACCTGCGCGCGGCGCAGCAGGCATCGGAGGCCATGATGCGCGCGCGCTCCAATTTCTTCGCGTCGATGAGCCACGAGATCCGCACGCCCTTGAATGCGTTGCTCGGCAATCTCGAGCTGCTGGCGCGCGCCGATGGCATGCAGTCCCATGCGCCGCGGCTGCGGGCGTTGAACATGGCGTCGGAAGGGTTGCAGCGCATTGTCAACGACATCCTCGATTTCTCGAAGATCGATGCCGGCGAGATGAAGCTCGCACCCGAACCGTTCCGGCCCATCGAGGTGCTGGAGAGCCTGGCGCTGTCGTTCGCGCCGTTGGCGGCGGACCGGCCCATCCGCTTCTACGCGACCCTGATGCCGTCGCTGGATACCGTGCTGGTGGGCGACCGGACCCGTCTGGCGCAAATCATCAACAACCTGCTCAGCAACGCGTTCAAGTTCACGTCCTGCGGCAAGATCGCGCTGAGCGCCGAAGTCACCACGGACGCCCAGGGCCGCCAGCTGCTGGTGTGCCGCGTGCTGGATTCCGGCATCGGCATGCCGCCCACGCTGGTTGCGCGTGTCTTTCATCCGTTCGTGCAGGGCGACGCCAGCACCTCGAGCCGCTATGGCGGCACCGGTCTCGGCCTGTCCATCTGCGCGCGCCTGTGCGATCTGATGGGGGGGCATATCACCGTGGAAAGCGTCGAGGGCGTGGGCACCGCATTCACGGTGACCGTCCCGCTGGGCAGCCCCGCCACGCCCGTGCCCGCCCGGCCGCACACGGCCCTGGGCGGCCGGGCCCTGGTCCTGTGCCAGGAACCGGAGCCCGGTGACGCCATCGGGGCGTGGCTGCAGACCGCGGGCTGGCGCACCAACGCGGTCCAGACCGTTGCCGCGGCACAGGCCTACCTGCGCAGAAATCGCCCGCATGTGATGGTGGTGACAGGCGACTTCGACCTGGCCACGATTGCGGCGCTGCGCGAGATCCAGCCAGCCGGCGTGGCGTGGCTCACGCGCGACGGCCCCGATCGCCCCACGCGCCGCGCGCCGGGCGTATATGAGGTGATCGCCTACAGCCGGAGCGCGATCTTTGCGGGCGTCGAGGCGGCGCTGGATGGCGCCGGCGATGAGGCCGATACGACCGATACGGCTGATGCCGATGACCTCGAGGACGCCGGGGATCTGGCCGCCGCGCTGACCGATGCCACCAACGACGCCACCGTACCGGCCGGCCCCGTCCCGCCGGGCCGCTCGATTCTCGTCGTCGAGGACAATGCGCTGAACCAGACCCTGATTGCCGAGCAACTCCAGGCGCTGGGATGGCATCCGGTCGTGGTCGGCGACGGCCGGCAGGCGCTGACAATGCTGGAGCAGATGCACGCCGACCTGGTGCTGACCGACATCCACATGCCGGTTATGGATGGCTACGCGTTGCTGACGGCGCTGCGGAGCGCGCGTCCCGACCTGCCCGTGCTGGCATATAGCGCCGTCACCCATACCGGGCAGTCCGTGGAATGGCGGGCGCGCGGCTTTGCCGGGCATATCGGCAAGCCCGCTTCGCTGCGCGAACTCGACCAGGCGCTGCAGGCGGTGGCATTGCCGGCACAGAAACAGGAACCGGCGAGCCCGGCCACCGCCTTCCCCCCCTTCACGCCTGATCTGGCGCGCTACCATGCCCTGCTGCGCGACCATCTGCAGACCGATCTGCCGGCACTGGCCAAGGTTATCGAGCAGCGCGACCCGGCCGCGCTGCGGCACTGGGCACACCGGTCGGCGGGCGCGTTCATGATCGTCCAGGCCCATGAAATCGTCGCCCTCTGCCGCGCGCTGGAGCACCTTTGCGATACCGTGACGACGTGGACGCCCGAAGTCGCCCGCCAGGCCGACGCGCTGCACACCGCCGTGCAGGCCTACGCCGAGGGGGATACCGCGCCGCAAGCCTAGGCGCCTCTACCACAAAAGTCGGAATTGCGGGCACGGCGGCGCCAGACGATAATGGCGGCCGCCGTGCCGGCCTGCGCAGCGCCAGCGCCGGAGCACGGCACGAACACGCCAGCCGCGCCTCCCCCATGCAGCCAGATCAAGGTCTTCCCCAGCCCCAACGCACCTGGGCCATCCTCACGGTCTTCTGCGGCCTGATCATGGCCGTGCTGGACGGCTCAATCGCCAATATCGCCCTGCCGTCGATCTCGCGCGCGCTGGAAACGGATCCCGCGCGGACGATCTGGGTGGTCAACGCCTACCAGCTCACGGTCACGGTCTGCCTGCTGCCGCTGTCGTCGCTTGGCGACATCCTTGGCTACAAACGTGTCTACCGCGCCGGGCTTGCCACGTTCCTGGCCGGATCGGTGCTTTGCGCCCTGGCCGTCAACCTGCCGATGCTGGTGGCCGCGCGCGTGCTGCAGGGCGTGGGCGGCGCGGGCATCATGAGCGTCAACACCGCGCTGGTGCGCTATATCTACCCGCCGACCAAGCTCGGCCGCGGCATCGGGCTCAATGCGCTGGTGGTGGGCGTGACGATTGCCGTGGGGCCGTCGCTCGGGGCGCTGATCCTCGCGGTGAGCAGCTGGCCATGGCTGTTTGCCGTCAACATTCCCGTGGCCTTCGCCGCCTTGGCTATCTCGCGCACCGCGCTGCCCGAGACCCCGGCCCAGCCGCGCGACTTCGACTATCCCAGCGCCGGGCTGTCAGCCATCGTCTTCGGGATGTTCATCCTGGGGTTGGACGCGCTGGGGCACGCGCCGCTGCGGCTGGCCGGCGCGGCCGGCCTGGCGGGCGCCGTGGGGCTGGGCTGGGTGCTGCTGCGGCGCCAGCACGGACGCGCCGCGCCGCTGGTGCCGATCGACCTGTTTGCCAGCCGCGCTTTCACGCTGGCCGTGGGCACGTCGTTCTGCTCGTTCATGACCCAGATGCTGGCGTTCGTGTCGCTGCCCTTCTACCTGGAATACCAGCTCGGGCGCAGCCTGCAGGAAACCGGGCTGCTCATCACGCCCTGGCCGTTGATGGTGGCTGCCATGGCCGCCCTGTCGGGGCGGCTGTCCGACCGCTATCCGGCAAGCATCCTGGCCGGCGTGGGGCTGGCGGCCCTATCCGCCGGGCTGGTCGGGCTGGCGATGCTGGGCAAGGACGCCACGAGCCTGGATATCGCGTGGCGCACCGCGCTGTGCGGGATCGGCTTCGGGTTTTTCCAGTCGCCCAACAACCGCGCGATGATCGGCGCCACGCCGCGCGAGCGCAGCGGCGGCGCCAGTGGCGCCCAGGCCACCACCCGCCTGCTGGGTCAGACCACGGGCACCGCCGTGGTGGCGCTGCTGTTCAGCCTGCGACCGGAGGGCGCCGCGCGCGGCGCGCTGTGCGTGGCCGCCAGCGTGGCCGCCATCGGCGCGGCCATCAGCCTGAGCCGGCTGCGCGACGAACGCAACGAGCGCAAGGCGCCATCGTCGGAACCCGTCGAGCCTGACGCCTAGGGCACCCGTGCGGGATCGTGGCGAATCACGTGTCCGTCCTCATGCCGCAGGTCGGGCAAGGTGATCTTGCCGTGCCCGCCGGCGTCCTGCACCCGGTTGTGATCGCCCTCGATGTAGATGAACGTGCATCCAGACTGCGCGGCGAGCAAACCCACGCATGCCCATCGGCTCCATTGCCTGCCCCGCCGCAGCCTCGCCATGGCACCTCCGTTGCATTGTCCGGAAACAAAAAACCGGGTGGCGTGCCGCCCTGCCGGCGGCACGCCACCCGGAACCGCTACCGGGCTTTCGCCCGGCCGTTAGCCCGGCCTGTCAGACCGGTCCCATGTCGTACCAGACCTTCGAGTCGCCTTCCGGCACCGTTGACGTGCAGCTCGGATCGCCCGGCTCCTCGGTCGGGCCGGCCCACCACTTGGCCTTGTACTGGTGCAGCCCCTGGCCTTGGTAGTTGTGGGTCACGATGGCATCGGTCGGATACGACTCCGGCCGCCACGTGCCATCGCCGCCGCTGCTGCCGCCAGCGAGGACCAGCAGTTCCACCGTGTCGGAGTCCACGTCGCCGGTGCCGCCCGATCCGGTCACCGTCACCGTGATCTGCATGGTGGTGTCCTGGTCCACCAGCGGCGCATTGGCCGTGACGGAGATCGTGTCGGCGCCGTCGAACGACAGCCCTGGCGCGGCCCACTTGAACAGCAGCGGGGCCGGTCCCGTGGAGTCCACGGCCGACAGCTCGATCGGCGCGCCGGCCTCCACCTGCAGGCGGCCGGTGATCTTGGCCACCACGCTGCCAGGCGTCGGCTCGGACGGCACCACGGACAGGAAGATCGCGCTCTGGTCGGTCTGCGCGCCGTCGTTCACCGTCAGCTTGACCCAGTAGTCGGTCTGCGCCGAAACCGAGGGCGCGGTACTTTCCACCAGCTCGCTGGTGCTGCCGTTGAACGGCAGGTCGGGCGCATCCCACAGGTAGGTGAGCGGATCGTTGTCCGGGTCGAACGAGGCTTCCCCGGACAGCGCGAACGGCGTGCCGGACTCGAGCACCACCGAAATGCGCGAGGTGGGCGGAACCTGCGTGTGCGACTTCACCAGCAGCGTCTGCGATGCCGTGCTGGTGCGATTGCTGGCGTCGCGCACCGTCAGCGTGATCGTGTACGAGCGCGCCGTGTTGGGCAGCGTGCCGGTCACAACCGCCGTGGTCTTGCCCTCCAGGAAGGTCAGCCCTGGCGCGCTCCAGCTGTACGTCAGGTCCGTGCCCACCGAGCGCAGCGCCGAGAACGTCACTTCATCGCCCTCGAACGCCTCGGTCGGCCCGTCGATCACCGCCACGGGCGCCAGGTTGCCGTCCTGCACGTTGATGCCCTCGAAGTAGAACGGCGCCATGTCCACCACGCGGGTCTGCACGGGCGCACCGAGCCCTTCGCGCGCGGCGTTGACCAGCACGCCGGCATCCATGTCGATGGTCCACGTGAACAGCCCGCCCAGGTTGTGCTCCTGCACGTAGGCGCCTTTCGCCAGCACCGAGCGCGGCGTGTCGATCGACAGGTACAGGCCGGTCGCGGGGTTGTAGAGATAGTCCGCGTCCGCCACCTGGTCCGTATAGACGTTGAAGCCGTTGATGCCGCCCTGGTTCTCGAAATCGACGTAGTTGTACAGCACGTCGAAGAACTCGGTGGAACCCGACTCGAAGGTGCCCGCCGTGGTGCTGGCGCCGGGATCGTACGTACCCTCGAGCGGCGACCAGCTGTTGACCACGGCATTGCGCGCGTTACGGCTGTAGGCCGCGTACCCGATGTTGATGTTGGTCGAGTTCACGCCCTGGTCCAGCAGGTACTTCACCGCGCGGTCGATACTGAAGCCCTCAGGGTCGGACGGGTCCAGGTCGTACAGGTTGGTGTGGTGCGCGAGCTTGGGCGCCCACGGCGTGCCGAAGAAGTCGTAGGTCATCAGGTTGATGCCTTCCACGCCGGCCGCGACCATGCCCGCGATGTCGGACGTCAGCAGCGTCGACATCGACGCCCCCGCCGCGATGCTGATCCTCACGTTCGGCAGGCGCTGCTTGATTTCACGCACAAGTGACTGGAAGTGCACCGCGTCGTCGGGCCCGTGCGGGTTGCCGGCGCCCGGCTGGCCCGGATATTCCCAGTCCACGTCGATCTCGGTGAACATCGGGAAGCGCTCGATGATGAAGGCCAGACTGTCCACCAGCGTCTTGCGCTTGGTATGGTCCTTGGCGACCTCGTGGAAGGCTTCGCTCATGGTCCAGCCGCCCAGGCTGAACGACAGCTTCAGCTTCGGATTCTGCTGCTTCAGCTTGGCCAGGCCGCCCAGCACGCCCTGCGCCTTGCTCTGGTCGAACAGGTCCTGGTAGTCGTTGCTGACCCAGCCCTCGAAACCCACGTTGTGGTACGACGCCACGTCGCCCCAGGCATCGACGAACGTGGCCTCGTTGAGCTTCTTGCCGAAGTCCACCGCGGCGTTGTCGATGATGTACTGCTTTTCGCCCTTGTCACCGACGATGCCGGCAAAGCCGATGATGATCTTGTCGTACGCGGCGGCGTTCACCAGCATCAGGTCCACGCCCCGGCCCGCCGCGGAATTGTTGAAATTGCCTTCGTAGCGGCCGTCGTACTGCGACCAGTCGGTGAAGTAGCCGAACACCTGCTTGCCGTTGGGCACCGCCCCGTAGGTGTTGTACACGCGCTTGGCAACGCGGGCCGATGTGTACGAGTACTTCTCAGTCTCCGTGGCCGGCTCGTAGCCGTTCTGCTGGTACGTCTTCTCCGTGGCACCCACCGACGACGGCAGCGCCGGATCGCCCGGATCGCCGTTGTATACCAGCTCGCTGTCGGGGCGCCCACCCTTCAGCGTGGTCCTGCGGCCCTTGAAGCGCGACTTCGGTGTCTTCGGCGGTGCCTGTTCGTCGGGATTGCCATTGCGATACCCCGTGGAACCGAACCCGGTCCGCCCCTGGGTAATGTTCTTCGATGCTTTTGCCATGACTCTCTGTCCTTGCAGAATTGTTCGAATGCCACCGGTTGCCATCGATCTCGCCATCCTCGCTGTCCAGTGACCAGGCCATCTTTCTCCTGCGCCGCGCTTAATGACATGGAATGGAGATGGAATATCGTGGATCAGCATTAACGCAGGGCTCGAAAAATCCGGCGCATACCATCCCGCGTCGTTCCGTCAAATAGAAAACGTGGATTTTCGAAAATCCACCCCCGATGGCACAGGCACGTATTCGCGTATGCGACCGCGCAAGCCGCGGAACCCGAATGGGTTATGATCGATGCCATTTCGCGGGGAAAAGCGTTGTTAGTTCCTTTGCGCGCGGTGTGGGGTCGCGCCGCGCAGACAGCGTGGATTCCTGAATGGAACAGCGACAAGCGTTACGCAGCCGGCCGCATTGTTTCATCTCGGTGTGATATTGCGTGTGCCGCCCGGGAAGGCGTCACCCGCTCGGGGCACGTCGCCATAAAAATATCTTCCATGGGAGCCGATCAGCCGCATCGATACGCTTGTCGTCCATAACAGACGACATGAGGGATGCCAAATGATCCGGAATGGCGATTCGGTATTTTTTGATTGGGACAATGACCGCGTATTACGCGGCGGCGTGGAGGCAACAATAACCGGCCAGCAAAAGAAACTACTGCGATTATTGGTCGAGGAAAAACCAGCAATAAAACCGAAGGACTATTTACTCAATGGCGTCTGGGGCAAGCGCGCCGAACTGGTCGACGAGCTCTACCTGGTGCAACTGGTCTACCGGCTGCGCAAGGCGCTGAGCGCGGTGGGCCTGGACGGGCATATCGTCACAGTGCCACGCGAAGGTTACCGTTTCATCCCCGTGCCCTATGCCGTGGTCCGGCCGGACCCGTCCGGCTACGTCAATCCGGATCTGGAGCACGCGCGCGGGCTGGCTCATGTCCTGGCGCGCCTGGGGCTGCCCACCCCCGCGCAGGCGCCGCCCGCGGCCAACGACGACCTCCATGTGGACGAAAGCCAGGGCGTGATTTCCTACGGCGGCGTGGTCGCCAAGGTCACGCGCTTTGAGTTACGGCTGCTGGCGGCGTTGGTCGAGCATCGCGACACCGTGATGTCGCGGCAGGAGATCATCGGCGCGGTCTGGGGCGCCAATGCCATGGTCGATGAGAACTGCCTTACGCAACTGGTGTCCCGGCTGCGGCGTGCCTTGCACCCGCTGGGCCTGGACAGCTGCGTGGCGGCGGTGCCCAAGGTGGGCTACCGCTTCCGGCAACAAGGGGCCGCCACCGCGCGCGCGCCCGGCATGTAGCGGCCCGCCGACGGGCGGCTACTCCGCCTTGGCGCCCGACTCCTTCACCACCTTGGCCCATTTGGCGATCTCGCTGCGCTGGTAGCTGGCCAGCGCCTCGGGCGTACCCAGGATGGGATCGAGCCCCAGCGTCTTCAGCTTGGCCTGCACGTCGGGGAGCGTGAAGATGCGGTTCAGCTCCGCATTGAGCTTGGCCACCACGTCCTTGGGCGTGTTGGCCGGCGCGAATATCGCGAACCACGACTGGGCCTCATAGCCGGGCAAGCCCTGCTCGGCGATCGTCGGGATGTCCGGCGCCGAAGGCGAACGCCGCGCGCTCGTCACGCCGAGCGCCCGCAGCTTGCCCTCCTTCACCACGGGCAACGCCGACGGCAGGTTGTCGAACATCATGGTGATATGGCCGCCCAGCAGATCCGGAATGGCCATCGCGCGGCCCTTGTACGGCACGTGCGTGATCTTGGTGTGCGCCATGGTGTTGAACAGCTCGCCGGCCACGTGCAGCGACGTGCCGACCCCGGGCGTGCCGAACGTCAGCCCGCCCGGGCGGGCCTTGGCCAGCGCAATCAGCTCCTGCACATTCCTGGCCGGCACCGACGGATTGACCACCAGCACATTGGGCGTGGACGCCAGCAGGATGACCGGGGTGAAATCCTTCACCATGTCATACGGCATCTTGCTGTAGAGCGCGCCATTGATCGAATGGGTGCCCACGGTGCCGAGCGCCAGCGTGTAACCGTCCGGCGCGGCGTGCGCCACGGCCTCGCCACCGATGTTGCCCCCGGCGCCGGGCTTGTTGTCCACCACCACGGGCTGGCCCCAAGACGGCGAGATCTTCTCCGAGAAGATCCGCGCGAGGATGTCGGGCGCGCCGCCGGAGGGAAAGCCCACCACCATCCGGATCGGCTTGTTTGGATAGGCTTGCGCCTGTGCCGGGGATGGCACGGCCGAAAGAGATGCCATGGCTGCCACGCCCGCCATGATTGCCATGAACCGGCGGCGCGGATTCGCACGTACACGCATGAAGTTGTCTCCTGATTGTCTTATTCTGGTCGGCGGCGACGATCTGCCGCCGCCTGTCATCTTATACGGCGATGTTGCCGAATTCCTGAGTGACCTGGTCGTGCAGGCGCCGCATGCCGCGCAGCCACCGATCGTAGTCCTGCCCCTTGCGGCGGTAGTATTCGAGCACCTCCGGGTGCGGCAGGATCAGGAAGCTCTCATTGGCCACCCCCTCCAACGTCTTCTCCGCCACGTGCTCGGGCGTGACCGATCCCGCCTGCAGGAAGCCCTTGCGCTCGCCGCTCTCGCCGAACAGCATCTTCGTCTGCACGCCCTGCGGGCAGATGCAGCTCACCTTGATGCCGCGATCGCCATAGGTGATCGACAGCCATTCCGCGAAGCCGATGGCCGCGTGCTTGGTCACCGCGTACGGCGCCGAGCCGATCTGCGACAGCAGGCCCGCCGCCGACACCGTGTTGACGAAGTAGCCGTCGCCACGTTCCAGCATCTGCGGCAGCACCGCCCTGGCCGCGTGGATGTGCGCCATGACGTTGATCTCCCAGATGCGCTGCCACTCGGCGGCGCTGGCGTCCAGGCCCTTGCGCAGGATGATGCCGGCGTTGGAGCAGAAGATGTCCACCTGGCCGAAGCGTTGCGTGGCGGCATCCACCAGGCCCTGCACGGCCCCGGCATCGGCCACGTCCACGCGCTGCGCGAACACCTGGCAGTCCGGCGCCTTGGCGGCGGCCTCAGCGGCCACCCGCGCGGCGCCGCCCAGGTCGATATCGGCCACGGCCACGCCGCGCGCGCCCGCCTGCACGAACGCCAGCACCAGGGCCCGGCCGATGCCCGTGCCGCCGCCGGTCACGATGACCGTCTTGTTGCGAATCTCCATGCTTTGTCTCCTCTGGATGATCGGTCAGCCCGGCTGCCAGAGCCGCGCCGCCAGCGTGTCGGCCAACTCGCGGATACGGGGGCCGAGGTTGGTCTCGAGAATTTCCGGCGAGAGGCGCGTGGACGCCCCGCCGATATTGATCGACAGCACTTCCGCGCCGTCCTGCAAGCGCACCGGCGCGGCCACGCCGCTGACCGTGCGGTCCCATTCGGCGTGGGCCAGGCAGAAACCCCGGCGCGCGTGCTCGCGCAGCGCGCGCTCCAGCTTGCCGCGCATGGCCGGCCAGCGCGGCCCGTGATGCCGCTCCAGCACCGCCAGGACCGCCGCGCGCCGTGCCGGCGCCAGCCCGGCCAGCCATGCGCGTCCGATCGCCGACGTGGCCATCGGCAGCCGCGACCCCGGCGTGAGCCGCATCACCAGCGCGCCGCGCGGCTGGCACACCTCCAGGTACAGCATGTCGTGCCGGTCTGGCGCCGCCAGCGCCACGGTGCAGTCGGTCGCAAAGGCAAGCGATTGCATCAGCGGCTGGGCGATGTCGCGGATGCCCGCGCCGGAGAGATAGCGTTGCCCGGGCGGCAAGGCGCCCTGCCCCATGCGGTATTTCTCCTGGCCCGCCACATAGACAAGATGGCCGAGGCTGGCCAGCGTGTACGTGAGGCGCGACACCGTGGGACGCGGAATGCCGGTGCGGCGCGAGAGCTCGGCGTTGCCCAGGAAATCGTCGTCCGGGCCAAATGCGCCCAGCAGTTCCAGGCCGCGCGCCAGCGCTGTCACGAAATTGCGATCCTCGCCGTCCAAGGGACGCGCGGCGTCGCCGGCTACAAGTGCGGCATCGGCCATTTGCGGAATCGAGGTGGTGCGCTTCATAGCAGCTTCATATCAGCTTCCACCCAGGGGCATGCCAGCCATGCGGCGAAAACATAGGGGCCATATGCGCTGCAAATATGCGGCCGGGGCCCCGATCAGGGATAACACGGACGTACCCAGCACCGCGGCGGGGCACCTATTTCGCATAGCGGAATGCTATGCCCGATTGCTTGACGCTGGGCCGATCGCCATGCAAATTCGCTGAAAACGAACGACCGTGCGAGAAAGTGGACCGCCATGCGGATCCGCGACGATGACACGGCGTCACCGGGCCACGGCCATGCCGGGGCACCAGGAGAGAGTGCGCGCGCCGACTGGCGCGGCAACGCAAGGAGACAACCATGCAAGACACCCAACGCGCGGCGGCAGATCGCTGCCGGCCGCGCCTGCCCACCTGCGTCGGCCTTCTTGCCGGCCTTCTCGCCGGCCGTCTTGTTGCCGACCATTCCGCCGGCCACCTCGCCACACCATCGCATCCGGCCTGACCAGCCGGCGCTGCCGCCTGCGGCAACGCCTTTCGCCGCGCGCTGGCGCTCCGCCGGCGCGCACCTTGTTTCGTGAACCGTACGAGGTATTCCCGTGGCATTGTTCTTCCAACAGTTTCTCAACGGCCTGACGCTGGGCGGCGTGTACAGCCTGGTGGCGCTGGGACTGACGCTGGTCTACGGCATTCTGCACGTGCCCAACTTCGCGCATGGCGCGCTGTACATGGCCGGGGCCTATGTGTCGTACTACGCCATGACCACGCTCGGGCTGAACTACTGGCTGGCCATGCTGGCCGCGGCGGCGGTCGTGGCTGTGCTGTCGATGCTGGCGGACCGCCTGGTCTTCCATCCGCTGCGCAATGCGCCCGAGATCCACGACATGATCGCCGCCATCGGCATCCTGCTGTTCCTCGAGGCTGGCGCGCAGGCGTTGTGGGGCGCTGATTTCCATCGCATGCCCACGCCGTACGGCCAGATGGTGGAGTTCCTGGGCCTTGCCGCGCCGATGCAGCGCCTGCTGATCATCGGCGCCGCGTTCGGCCTGATGGTGCTGCTGCACCTGTTCCTGACGCGCACGGTCACCGGCTCCACGATCATGGCCATGGCGCAGAACCGCGAGGGCGCGGCGCTGGTCGGCATCGACGCCACGCGCGTCACGCTGCTCGTGTTCGCCATCTCCGGCGCACTCGCCGCCATCGCCGCCACGCTGTACGCGCCGATCAACCTGGTCTACCCGAGCATGGGCAACCTGGTCATCACCAAGGCGTTCGTGATCATCATCCTGGGCGGCATGGGCAGCATTCCAGGCGCGATCCTCGGCGGCGTGATCATCGGCATGGCCGAGAGCTTCGGCGGCTTCTACGTCTCCACCGACTACAAGGACATCATCGCCTTCCTGCTGCTGGTGATCATCCTGTCCATCCGGCCGCAGGGCCTGTTTGCCCCCAAGGCCGCGTAGCCGCCCACGGATCACAAGGAGCAACCGATGAAAGCACTACAAGGAAAGACCGGCTGGACCCTGTTGCTGGCCGCGGCCATCGCGTTCCCGCTGGCCGTGCCCAACAGCTACTTCCTGACCGTGATGACGCTGGCGTTCATCTACGCCATCGCCACGCTCGGCCTGAACCTGCTGACCGGCTACACCGGTCAGCTGAACCTGGCGCACGGCGGCTTCATGGCGATCGGCGCATACACGGTGGGCATCCTGACCGTGGACCACCAGATGCCGTTCTGGCTGGCCTTCGCGCTCTCGGGCGTGGTCTGCATGGCGCTGGGGTACGCGGTGGGCGTGGTGTCGCTGCGGCTCAAGGGCCACTATTTCTCGATCTTCACGATGTGCGTGGGCACCATCATCTACCTGCTGATCGAGAAGTGGGAGGCCCTGACGCATGGCACGGTGGGGCTGATCGGCATTCCGGTGCCGGCGGCCATCGGCCCCGTCGCCTTCGACAGCGTGCCCGCGCAGTACTACCTGGTGCTCGCGTTCCTGGTGATCGGCACGTTCATCATGCACCGCATCGTCAGTTCGCTGCTGGGCCGCAGCTTCATGGCCGTGCGCAACAGCGACGCGCTGGCCGAGGCCCTGGGCATCAACCTGATGCGCACCAAGGTGCTGTCGTTCGTGCTGTCGGTGGGCTACGCCGGCTATGCCGGCGCGCTCTACGCTGGCCAGGTACGTTTCCTGGGGCCGGACATCGCCCGCACCGATGTCACGTTCGACATGGTCATGGCGATGCTGGTGGGCGGCACCGGCACGCTGCTCGGGCCGCTGCTGGGCGCGGTGCTGGTGCCATGGGTCACGCAGACGCTGCAATTCCTGCAGGACTACCGGATGCTGGTGTTCGGCCCGGTGCTGATCCTGCTGATCATCTTCGTCCCGGACGGCATCGTCGGTACCTGGCTGAAGACGCAGGCCCGCCGTGCCGCCGCCGCGCGGCGCGGCCAGGGCGCGCCGCGCCCGGCACCGGCCACGTCAGTTCCCGCATCCGTTCCCACCACCCGCCCCGGAGCCGAGAATGCTTGAGATCCGCAACCTGACCAAGACGTTTGGCGGCCTGACCGCAGTGCACGACGTGTCCGTGGCGTTCGAGGCTGGCCACATCAACGCGATCATCGGTCCCAATGGCGCGGGCAAGACCACGTTCTTCAACCTGGTCGCCGGCACGCATGCCCCCACGTCCGGCCAGATCCTGTTCAAGGGCCAGGACGTGGCCGGCCTGCGCGCCGACCAGATCGCCCGGCTGGGCGTGGCGCGCACGTTCCAGGCCACCGCGCTGTTCGACCGTGCCACGGTGCTGGACAACCTGATTGTCGGCCACCGGCTGCGTACGTCGTCGGGCCTGGCCGACGTGCTGTTCAACACGCGCCGCCTGCGCGAAGAGGAACGGCTGTGCCGCGAGAAGGCCGAGGCCGCGCTCGACTTCGTGGGGTTGTCGCACCTGGCGCACGAAGTGGCCGCCGACATCACCCAGGAGGCGCGCAAGCGCGTGGCGTTTGCGCTGGCGCTGGCCACCGACCCCGAACTGCTGTTGCTCGATGAACCGGCCGGCGGCGTGAATCCAGAGGAGACCGTGGGACTGGCCGAACTGATCCGCAAGATGGTGCGGCATGGCAAGACCGTCTGCCTGATCGAACACAAGATGGACATGATCATGCGGCTGGCCGACAAGATCATGGTGCTCAACTATGGCGAGAAGATCGCCGAAGGCACGCCCGCGCAGGTGCAGCAGGACGCGCGCGTCATCGAAGCCTATCTGGGAGCCGACCATGTTGCAGCTTGAACGTGTCTCGCTGTCCTACGGCAGCTTCCACGCGCTGGACAATGTCTCGCTGCACGCCAGGGCCGGCGAGTTGGTGGTGCTGCTGGGCGCCAATGGTGCCGGCAAGAGCTCCATTTTCCTGGCGATGAGCGGCATTCATCGCACCAATGGCGGCAGCATGCGCTTCGACGGGCGTGAGCTGTCCGGCATGAAGCCATCGCAGATCGTGCAGGCCGGACTGGTGCATTGCCCCGAGGGCCGCAAGCTGTTCCCGGCGATGAGCGTGCAGAAGAACCTGACGCTGGGCGCCTATGTGCATCGCCGTGACAGCGCGGGCATTCGCGCCACGCTGGAAGAGGTGTACGAGAGGTTCCCAATCCTGCGCCAGAAGAAGGACGACCCGGCGGGTTCGCTGTCTGGCGGCCAGCAGCAGATGGTGGCGCTGGGCCGCGCGCTGATGGGCCGGCCGCGCGCGCTGCTGCTGGACGAGCCGTCGCTGGGGCTGGCGCCGCTGGTGGTCAGGCAGATGTTCGAGGTGATCCAGCGCATCAACCGCGCCGGCACCACGGTGCTGCTGGCCGAGCAGAACGCGTATGCGGCGCTGGGCATTGCGCACCGCGCGTATGTGATCGAAAGCGGCCGGATCGTCATGGAGGGTGACCCCGATTCGCTGCTGAACGACGAAGGCATTCGCAAGGCGTATATCGGCGGGTAGCCCCGTGCATCATCGGCAGGACAAGCGCAGCACAAAACCACAAGGAGACAGAAGATGCAGCACAAGACGATGGGGCGTTTCTTCCCGCTGGCCGCGTGCGCCGTGGCCGCGCTCGTGGCCACCACCCCCGCGCTGGCGCAGGAGGTGGTCAAGATCGGCTATACCGGCCCGCTCTCGGGCGGCGCCGCGCTGTACGGCAAGAACGTGCTGTCCGGCATCCAGATGGCCGTGGACGAGATCAACGCCTCGGGGCTCGCCGTCAACGGCAAGAAGGTCAAGCTGGAAGTGGTGGCGCTGGACGACAGGTACGCGCCGGCCGAAGCCGCGATCAACGCGCGCCGGCTGGTGCAGCAGCACAAGACGCCGGCCGTCTTCGTGCCGCATTCGGGCGGCATCTTTGCGCTGCAGGCCTTCAACGAACAGGAGAAGTTCCTGGTCATGGCCTACTCCAGCGTGCCGCGCATCACCGACGCCGGCAACAAGCTGACGATCCGCATCCCGCCCGCCTACACCGGCTACATCGAGCCGTTCATCAAGGCGCAGATGAAGCGCTACGGCAAGAACGTGGCGCTGGTGCCGGCCGATCACGACTACGCCAAGGCGTGGGTAAAGGCCTTCGTGCCCGCGTGGGAAGGCGCCGGCGGCACGGTGGTGGGCAATATTCCGATGTCGTATACCAAGGCCACGGACTTCTACACCGGCGTGTCGCGCGCCATTGCCGAGAAACCGGACGTGATGTTCGTCGGCGGGCCGTCGGAGCCGACCGCGCTGGTGGTCAAGCAGGCGCGCGAGCTGGGCTTCAAGGGCGGCTTCATCGTCATGGACCAGGCCAAGATGGACGAGATGGCCAAGATCACCAACGGGCTGTCGATGCTCGAAGGCTCGATCGGCGTGATGCCGCTGGTCAACGATACGCGCCCGGCCGCGCAGGCGTACAACGCCAGGTACAGGAAACTCCATGACGGCCACGATGCCACCACGGAGATGTCGCTGAACTACACGATGACCTGGGCGCTGGCCAACGCGATGAAGCTGGCCGGCACGACCACCGATGCAGCGGCCATCCGCGCCAGAATTCCTGACGCCGTCAAGGCGCTGCCGAAGGAGGTGAACCCGAACGAGGTGGAAGGCATCGACGCCAAGGGAGGCTCTGTGGCCGATACCGTGGTCGGCTGGGTCCAGAATGGCAAGATCGCGCCGGTGCGGCTGTCGGAACTGGGCAAGTAAGGACGTAACAGGCTTCTACGGAGGGAGAAGGGCAGCAAGTCGGTACCAGCCGGCGGCACAGCCGGCACAAGCAAGGTGTGGAGAGAAAGCAAAGGGCGCCCGGTGGTTCCGGACGCCCTTTGTCTTTTCGGACGACGTGGCCAGATCAGCGCCGGTCGTCGTTGCGCGCCTGCATCTGGCCGTGGTCGCCGTGGGCCTGCTGGCCGCGCTGCTGCTGTTGTTGTTGCTGCTGCTGGAACTGGCGCTGGCGCTCCTGCTGCTGGCGCTGTTGCTCCTGCGCGCGCTGCTGCTGTTCCTGCGCCTGGCGCTGCTGCGTGGCCTGCCGTTGCTGGTCCTGCTGCTGGCGCTGCTGCTCCTGCATGGCGCGCTGCTGCTCCTGCGCCTGCCGCTGCTGCATGGCCTGCCGTTGCTGGTCCTGCTGCTGGCGCTGCTGCTCCTGCATGGCGCGCTGCTGCTCGAATTGCTGCTGCCGTTGCGTCGCCTGCCGCTGCTGATCCATCTGCTGGCGTTGCTGCTCCTGCATGGCGCGCTGCTGGTCGAACTGCTGCTGTCGTTGCGTCGCCTGCCGCTGCTGATCCATCTGCTGGCGTTGCTGCTCCTGCGCGGCGCGCTGCTGGTCGAACTGCTGCTGCCGTTGCGTCGCCTGCCGCTGCTGCTCCATCTGCTGGCGTTGCTGCTCCTGCATGGCGCGCTGCTGGTCGAACTGCTGCTGTCGTTGCGTCGCCTGCCGCTGCTGATCCATCTGCTGGCGTTGCTGCTCCTGCGCGGCGCGCTGCTGGTCGAATTGCTGCTGCCGTTGCGTCGCCTGCCGCTGTTGATCCATCTGCTGGCGTTGCTGATCCTGCGCCATGCGCTGCAGTTCGAACTGCTGCCGGCGTTGCGCGTCCTGCCCTTGCCGCTGCTGCTCCTGCAACTGGCGTTGCTGCTCCCCTTGCTGACGCTGCACGGCCTGCTGCGGCGGCTGCCCCTCGGGCGGCAAGCCGCGCATCTGCTCGGGTCGCGTGGTCAAGCCCCGGCCGCCGTCCCTGGCGTTGTCGTCGTTGCGCGGGCTGCCCTGCCCCTGGCTGACGAACCCGCGCGGCGCCTCGCGGCCCGGATCTCCGCCGCGATGGCGCGCGGCCAGCGCCGCCTGGCTTAGCCGCACGTCCGGCTGCCACGCACCGCCCTGCTGCGGTTGCGCACGGCCACGCGGGTCGCCCCGGCCTGCCTCCTGTCGCGTCACGGGCGAAGGCCCGCGCCACGCCGGGCCGGCCCCTGCCGTGCCCCCCTCGCGCGCAAAACGGCGCGCCAGATCGTCCTGTGCCGGCTGGCCTGGCGGGCGCGCGGCAATGGCCTGGCGCTCGAACCCCTGCCGCGCCATCGGCGGCAGCGCACGTACCGGGGCACCCCCAACCAGGCTGTTCTTGATCGGTGCCATCGGCGGGGCACCGCGCCCCTCGCCCACCGGCAGCGTCCGCCACGTGTCCTGATGCGAGCCGCGCGGTACCGGGCGCCCTTCCACGAAATTGCGCGACGGCATGCCCGTAATCGCGCCCGGCACGTTGCGGTTCATCCAGCGGTCATGGTCGCGCTCGGGGCCGCCGCGCCGGCCATATTGGTTGATCGAGACGTAGTTGATCCGCGTGATATAGGTCGGGCTGGCGCGATACACCGGGCGGTAGACATCGCTCGGGCCAAGTGGATACCAGGCCACACCCGGCCCGCCACCAATCCGGATGCTGACCGTGGCGCCGCCGATAAAACCCACCAGCGCGGGCGCGTAGCAGGGGCGTACGCCAATCGGCCCTGGCACCCAGCCCCAACGGCTGCCGAAGTGGGCCCAGCGGCCATAGTGCGACGGCGCGAAGCCCCACGGCGCATCGTCGATCCAGGTCCAGCCCCATGGCGCCACCCAGGCCCAATGGCCCGTGCTGTACGGCGCCCAGCCGGCCGGCACGGCGCGCGGGAACCACACCGCGCCGTAGCCGGCGTCCTGCTGCCAGTCGCCATAGTCGTCCAGCGCGGTGTAGCCGGTCATCTCGCGTGGCACGTAGCGGGCGGCGACGGACTGGTCCTCGCGTGCGTCGCGCGCCGCAGTCCACTGGTCGAAACTGTCGGGCGGCGGATACGCACCGGCCCCGGCATCGGCGAGGTCGGTGCCCGCAAAGCGCATGCGCTGGCCGCGGCTCATCTCCACGGAACGCGAATCGCCGTAGAGCACGGCGCTGCCATGGCGCATGTTGACCAGCGTGGTACTGCCGTCGGGCGCGACATCGAGCCGATAGTCGCCCGGCTCGCGCGGCACGAAGGCCAGGTTGGGCGTATCCACCTCGACCTGCTGCCCCTGCGGCAACGCGCGCACGCGCAACTGGAGCGTGCCCTGCGTGAGCTTGACCTGCGTGGTGTCGTCGTCAAGATTGAGGATGGTGGCGGCCGTGGCGCCGCCCAGCCGCACCGTGGAGGCGCCGGCATGCAGTTCGGCCCGGCCGCCGGGATCGACCCAGAGCCGGTCGCCCGTGGTAACCGGGCGGTTCAGGCCGGTGGCCGCCCATTCATCCGAGCCGGCCGGCGCGAAGCTGATGCCGCCGGCCACATCGGTCAGCGTGGCGATCCGCGCCGATGGATCGGCGTTCTGCGCGTTCAGCGCCAAGGCGTCGGGATTGCCCAGCACCGCGCCGTCATCGGCACGTTGCGCATAGCCGGGCGGCGCATAGTCCTGCGCCTGGACCGGCCCGTACGCCAGCAGCGCGGCAGCCAGGCCGATCCCGGCCATCGGCGCCAACCGGCGCGGCCAGCGTCCTGCCGCGAAACGAAAAAGGGGTTGCATTGTAATTACCTGGTTCCGGACGCCCGCACCTGCCTGGGCGGGCATCATCGTATTGTCACCGTATATGGGATAACGGTATGCGGCGCAGCACGACGACCAGACTTTGTAAGCACATATTTCCCCGCCGCCACGGCAGCGCCGCGCGGACAAAGGCGGAAACAAGTCTTGCAGTTTCTGCAATCGGTGCGGGGATTTGCTGCAATGCAGCAAATCTTCCGGGATGAATCAGCGCGGCTGGTTGCGCAGGAAGTCGGTCAGCCGTTCTGGCGGCATTGGACGGCCATAGAGATAGCCCTGCGCCTCCATGCAGCCGTTGGCAAGCAGGAAATCGCGCTGCCCGGTTGTTTCGACACCCTCCGCCACCACGCCGATCTGCAGGCTCTTGCCCACATTGATGACCGACCGCACGATGGCGGCGTCCACTTCGTCGTGCGTGACATTGCGGATGAAGGACTGGTCGATCTTGAGCCGGTCCACCGGAAACGACTTCAGGAAACTCAGCGATGCGTAACCCGTGCCAAAGTCGTCGCAAGTCAGCGTCACGCCATCGCGGCGCAACGCCTGGAGCTGGTCCGACACCTCGTCTCCCTGCTGGAGCGCGATGGTCTCGGTGATTTCGATCTCGAGCAGTTGCGGCGGCAGGTCCAGCGCGCGCAGCACGTGGCGCACCTCGGTCAGCAGCCGGCTTTCCGACAACTGCGCCGCGAACAGGTTGATGGCCACCCGCGGCGCCTCGGCAAATGTCAGCGACCACGCGCGCGCCTGGGCGCAGGCCGTATGCAGCAGCCACATGCCCACGTCGCTGGCCACGCTGCTGGCGGCCAGCGCATCGATGAACGCGGCGGGCGTCAGCAGACCCAGCGTGGGATGGCGCCAGCGCATCAGCGCCTCGGCCCCCACCACGCGGCCATCGCGCAGGTCCACCTGCGGCTGGTAAAGCAACTCGAACTGCCGCTGCGCATACGCCTCGCGCAGCGCCTGCACCAGCGACAGGCGCGTGGTCACGTCGGTACGCATCTGCGGCTTGAAGAAGCGGATGGTGCGGCCGCCATCGTTCTTGGCCCGGGCCAGCGCCAGGCTGGCGGCGGCCAGCGCGTCGGATGCATTCTCGCCGCCGGCCGGCATCACGCAGGCGCCCACGCTGGCCAGCACATGGTGCCGGCGGCCATTGAGCTCGTACGGGGCGGACAGCATCGACTGGATGGCGGCGCTCACGTGCCGCACCAGCGTGGGGTCCGCGATGGAAGTCAGGATGACGCCGAATTCGTCGCCGCCCACGCGGCCGATGATGGCGTCGCGCGGCGAAGCATCGCGCAGGCGGCGGGCCACGTGCTGCAGGATGGCGTCGCCCTCGGCGTGCCCGTGCATGTCGTTGAACGCCCGGAAATCGTCGATGCCCACCAGCAGCAGCGCAAAGCGTGGCGGCGCCTCGCCTTGCAGGCGCGCCTCCAGTCGCTTCAAGTATGCCTGGCGGGCGACCACGCCGGTCAGCGGATCGAGATCCGCCGACGGCAAGGCGCCTGTCGCCTGTGCCTCCGACCTGGCCACCATCCCCGCCCTATCAGTTGTGATGAACATAGTTCCCGTTCAAGCTATCTGGCAAGTGTGACGAAAACCATGGAAAAATCAAGCGCTTCAGAATTGCGGCGCAACCGCGCAACGGCGGGGGCCGGCGGGATAGCCGCCACCAACTTCAGCCGTTGTCAGAGCGGGACGGTTACAGTACCCTACGCCGCAAACGCCGAAGCCCCCGAATGGGTATCATCCATTTGTCCAATGGCGCCCGGCCGCCAACTCTGCCAGCGGCGTTCAAAAGCATACCAACGCGGAACCAACCGTGAACCACTGGACCATTCGCTCCCGCATCCTGGCAAGCTTCACCTTTATCCTGCTCGTCATGGCCCTGATGGGCGTGGTGGCCTATAGCCGCCTGTCAGCCATCGAGCGCGAAAGCGCCGTCATGCGCACCGATGCGTTGCCCGGCCTGAACTATAGCGCCAGCATGCGCGGGATCTGGGGCGAATTCTACGTGCTGGCCTGGCAGACCGTGACGGCCGAGGACGCTGCGCAACGCGCCAGGCTGCTGGCCCAGGCGCAGGATGCCACCCAGCGCCTCCAGCATATGGAACAGCTGTATGAGACGACCGTCGTGCGCGACGAGGATCGAGCACGTTTCCTGGCGTTCAAGGAAGTTCGCGCAAGATATGAGCAGGCTGCGCAATCTTATCTGAACCCGGACAAATGGAAGGACACGGCCACCGCCGAAGCCGCGCTGCGCGGCCCCGCGCACGATATCTGGATCGACGGACGCAAGGTGTTGCAGGCGCTGGTGGACGACAACAGCACTGTCGCCGATGGCGCCGCGTCCGGCATCGTCAAGGCCGTAGGCGACGCCAAGACGAGCATCGAGGTAGCGCTGGCCATCGCGGTGGTAGCCGCGGTGATCTGCGGCTACCTGCTGCTGCGTGCGATTACCGTACCGATGAAATCGATCGTCTCGCTACTGGCCACCATGCGCGGCGGCGACCTGCGCCAGCGCATGGCGCTGGGCCGGCGCGACGAATTCCATGCCGTGGAGGAAGGCTTCAACCAGATGGGCGGGGAGCTGACCACGCTGGTGGGCCAGGCACAGCGCTCGGCGATCCAGGTCACCACGTCGGTCAACGAGATTGCCGCCACCGCGCGCCAGCAACAGGCGACGGCCACCGAGACCGCCGCCACGACCACGCAGATCGGCGCCACGTCGCGCGAGATCTCGGCCACCTCGCGCGACCTGGTGCGCACCATGGGCGAGGTCTCCAACGCGGCCGAGCAGACCGCCGGCCTGGCCGGGACCGGCCAGGTGGGGCTCTCGCGCATGGAGGCGACCATGCACCACGTGATGGAGGCCGCGGGCTCCGTCAACGCACGGCTGGCCACGCTCAACGAAAAAGCCGGCAATATCAATCAGGTGGTGACCACCATCGCGCGCGTGGCGGACCAGACCAACCTGCTCTCGCTGAACGCCGCCATCGAGGCCGAGAAGGCGGGCGAGTACGGGCGCGGCTTCTCCGTGGTGGCCACCGAGATCCGCCGCCTGGCGGACCAGACCGCCGTGGCCACGTACGACATCGAGCAGATGGTGCGCGAGATCCAGTCGGCCGTGGCGGCCGGCGTGATGGGCATGGACAAGTTCTCGGAGGAAGTGCGGCGCGGCATGTCCGAGGTGACGCAGGTGGGCGACCAGCTCTCGCAGATCATCGGCCAGGTGCAGACGCTGGCGCCGCGCGTGCAGATGGTCAACGAAGGCATGCAGGCCCAGGCCGGCGGCGCCGAGCAGATCAACCAGGCGCTGATGCAGCTGTCCGAGGCCGCGCAGCAGACCGTGGAGTCCCTGCGCCAGTCCGGCCAGGCCATCGACGAGCTAACGCTGGTGGCCAACGAACTGCGCAGCGGCGTCTCGCGCTTCAAGGTATAAGCGAGGGGTTAAGCGCCGCGCATGAACGCCCATGGCCCTCTTCCTGCTGTTCCGCATCGGCCCTGACCACTACGCGCTCGATACCGCCGAGGTGGCCGAGGTGCTGCCGCTGACCACGCTGAAGCAGATTCCCGGCGCGCCGACGTGGGTGGGCGGGTTGATGGTGCGTCATGGGCAGCCGGTACCCGTGATCGATCTCACCGCGCTGGCCACCGGCACGCCGGCCGCCGCGCGCAGGAGCACGCGCACGGTATTGGTGCACTACCGCCGTCCCGTCGGCGCGCCCGGCGTCCCGGCCCGCCTGCTCGGCCTGCGGCTCGAGTACGCCACCGAAACGCTGCGTGCCGATGCGGCGTCGTTTGTCGATGGTGGCATCGACCCCGCGCATGCCCGCTACCTCGGGCCGGTGCGTCACGATGCGCGCGGCCTGGTGCAGTGGGTGCGCGTGGGCGCCCTGCTGCCCGATGCCGTACACGCGCTGCTGTTCCCGGAACCGGCCCCCGCATGACCGGCGCCCCCCACCCGCTCACGCCGATCGAAGGGTTGCTCAAGGAGCGCATCGGGCTCGACGCCGCCTCGGTGGGCGCCGGCATGATCGCGCGCGCGGTGCTGGAGCGTCAGGTAGCCGTGGGCGCCACCGATATCGCCAACTACTGGAACCTGCTCCACGCAGTGCCCGACGAATTGCAGGCGCTGATCGAAGCCGTGGTGGTGCCCGAGACCTGGTTCTTCCGGCATCGCGAGGCGCTGCTGGCCATGGCACGCTTTGCCTCGCAGCGGATTTTCGGCGATGGCGTGCCCGTGCTGCGGGTGCTGAGCGTGCCGTGCTCCACCGGCGAGGAACCGTACTCCATCGTCATGGCATTGCTCGACGCCGGCATGCCGCCGGGGCGCTTCAGCGTGGATGCCGTGGACGTGAGCGCCCGCGCCCTGGAACGGGCGCGCGCCGGCCATTACGGCGAAAACGCGTTTCGCGGCCGCCCGCTGGACTTCCGCGACCGGTATTTCGCGCCGGCGGCGGCCGGCTACCGCATCGGGGACAACGTGCGCGCCCAGGTCAAGCTGCTGCGCGGCAATGTGCTCGATCCAGCACTACTCGCCGACGAATCGCCCTATCACGTGGTGTTCTGCCGCAACCTGCTGATCTATTTCGATCCGGACACGCAGCGCCGCGCAGTGCGGGAGCTGAAGCGCCTGACACGCCCCGACGGCATGATCTACGTGGGGCCTGCCGAAGCCAGCCTGCTCTCTTACGAAGGGCTTGCCAGTGCCGGCGTGCCGCTGGCGTTCGCCTTCCACCCGCGACCGGTGCCGCCGCCCATGCATCGCACGCCCCACGTGGCGCTGCCGCATGCGCCGCGCCCGGCAACCTCCCCTCGCATGCCGACGCCGCCACGACGCGTGCCACCGCCACCCGCCATGCACGCCCAACCGGCCCCGGCGGACGCCGGTGCGCTGGCCGCCATTGCGGCGCAGGCCGACCGTGGCGAACTGGCCGCCGCCACCGTGGCCTGCCAGCAATATCTCGCGCGACACGGCGCATCGGCCGACGCCCACTGCCTGCTCGGCGTGCTGCATGACGCGGGCGGCCGTCTCGCCGATGCGCATGCCGCATACCGCAAGGCCGTGTACCTGGACCCCGGCCACGAGGAGGCGCTCTATCATCTGGCCGCCCTGCTCGACAGCGAGGGCGATGCCGGCGGCGCCGCGCGCCTGCGCGAGCGCGCCCAACGTCATGCCCGCATGAGCCATGTCTGAAACCACCGCCGCCTCGATCCCCACGCCGGCCGCGCCGTTGCCGGCCGTCGACGACTGCTGGCGCCGTATCGGCGTGTCGGGCGATCGCTCCTGCCCGCAACTGGCCACGCATGTCCATTGCCGCAACTGCCCCGTCTACACGCAGTCCGCCACCGCCTTGCTCGATATGCTGGACGCGGGCGCGCTGGTGGACCCCGCCACGCTCGACATCGATCTGGCGCAGGCGACCCATGCCGACCGTGCGGCAAGCCGGTCCTGCGTGGTGTTCCGCGTGGGCGATGAATGGCTGGCACTGCCCACTGCCGTGCTCGGCGAGATCGCCGCGCCCGCGCGCGTGCATTCGCTGCCGCACCGGCGCCACGTAGCCCTGATGGGCGTGGCCGCCGTGCGCGGCGCGCTGCTGACCTGTGTCTCGCTGGCGCGGCTGTTTGGCGACAGCCGTGGCGGCGCCGAGACCCAGCCCAAGGCCGATGCCGGCCGCGCGGCGCGCTTCCTGATCCTGGGCCAGGGGCGCAATGCCATGGCACTACCCGTGGCCGAGGTTACCGGAGTGCTGCAGGTGCCACACGCCGCGCTGTTGCCGCTGCCGGCCACGCTGGCCCGCGCGTCGGCGCACTACACCGAGGCGCTGTTCGCGCACGAAGGCCATACCGTGGGCCTGCTCGATGCCGACCTGCTGCGGCAGGCCCTCTCGCGGAGCCTGTCATGAATCCGGAGCAGTTGCGCGATGCGTCGATGCTCGAGCTGTTCGCGCTCGAGGCCGATTCGCAGGCGGAAGTCCTCAATGTGGGCCTGCTGGCGCTGGAGCGCGACCCGGCATCGGCCACGCATCTGGAGTCGTGCATGCGGGCCGCGCATTCGCTCAAGGGCGCGGCCCGCATCGTGGGCCTCGACGGCGGCGTGCGTGTGGCGCATGCCATGGAAGACTGCCTGGTGGCGGCCCAGCACGGCGGCGTGCAGCTGACCCCAGCTTATATCGATGCGCTGCTGCGCGGCACCGACCTGCTGCAACGCATCGGCCACCCGCCCGGCGGCAACCTCCACTGGCCCGAGCGCGACGGGCAGGCCGAGATCGATGCCTACGTCACGCACCTCAATGCGCTGCTCGATGGCCTGGAGCCGCCTCAGCCGCCTGCGCGAACGCCGGCCCCCGAGGCCGAATCCCGTGACGCCACGGCAACGCCCGCCGCACCCGCGCCCCCCATCGCACCCATCTCACCAGTTGCGGACGTGTTCGCCGATTCGCAGGAGCGCATGCTGCGGGTCAACGCGGACCGCCTCGACCGCCTGCTGGCGATGGCCGGCGAGGCCATGGTGGAATCGCACTGGCTGCGCCCGTTCGGCGGCGCCATGCAACAGGCGCGGCGCCAGCAGATGCGCGCGCTGCAGGCGCTGGACGGCATCCAGGGGCTGCTGGCAAGCGCGGACGGCACGGTGCCACGCTTGCGCGCGGCGCTTGCCGAAGCCCGCCAGTTGCTGGAGGACAGTCACGGCCAGCTCACGCAGCGCGTGGAGGAGATCGACCAGTACGATCACCGCGCCAGCCGCCTCTCGCGCCGGCTGTACGACACCGCGCTGTCATGCCGGATGCGGCCGCTCTCGGACGGCATCATGGGCTACTCGCGCATGGTGCGCGACCTGGGCCGCACGCTCGGCAAACCGGCCCACCTGTCGCTGTCCGGCGAGCAGACCCAGGTGGACCGCGACATCCTCGAACAACTGGACGCCCCGCTGGCCCACCTGCTGCGCAATGCCGTGGACCACGGCATCGAGCCGCCCGAGGTACGCCGCGCGGCCGGCAAGCCCGAGGAAGGCCGCATCTCGCTGCACGCGCGGCACAACGCCGGGCGCCTGGTCATCGAGATCTTCGACGACGGCGCGGGCGTGGACCTCGACACGCTGCGCACCACCATCGCGCGGCGCGGCCTGGCGCCGGCCGACACGGTGGCGCGGCTCTCGCAGGTGGAACTGCTGGAGTTCCTGCTGCTACCCGGCTTCAGCCTGCGTGAGACGGTCTCCGACGTGTCGGGCCGCGGCGTCGGGCTGGATGCGGTGCAGGACATGGTGCGCGCCGTGCGCGGCACCCTCAGGCTGTCGCAGCAGCCCGGCAGCGGCCTGCACTTTCACCTGGAACTGCCGCTCACGCTGTCCGTGGTGCGGACGCTACTGGTGGAGGTATCCGGCGAGGCGTACGCGTTCCCGCTTGGCCACGTGCTGCGCGCGGTGGCGGTGCGCCGCGACGAGATCGAACAGGTGGAGCAGCACCAGCACTTCCGCCATGACGGCCGGCCCGTCGGGCTCATCAGCGCGGCACAGTTGCTGCAGCGGCCCGAGACGGCCGCGCCGGACACCGATGCGGTGCCCGTTGTCATCGTCGGCGAGCAGGACCGCATCTATGGCATTGCCGTGGATCGCCTGCTGGGCGAGCGGATGCTGGTGGTGCAGCCGCTCGCGCTGGCGCTGGGCAAGATCAAGGACATCGCGGCGGGCAGCCTCACCGACGATGGCACGCCCGTGCTGATCTTCGATGTCGAGGACATGCTGCGCTCGGTGGAAAAGCTGGTGGCCGAGGGCCGCATCGAACGCGTGCGCCAGGGCGACGCCAGCGCCACCGATGCGCGCCGCAAGCGCGTGCTCGTGGTGGACGACTCCCTGACCGTGCGCGAGCTGGAACGCAAGCTGCTGGCCGGGCGCGGCTACGATGTCGCCGTGGCGGTGGATGGCATGGATGGCTGGAACGTGCTGCGCGCGGAGCCGTTCGACCTGGTAATCACGGATGTGGACATGCCGCGCATGGACGGCATCGAGCTGGTGACGCGCATTCGTGGCGAGGCACGCCTGCGGCAGTTGCCGGTGATGATCGTCTCGTACAAGGACCGCGAGCAGGACCGCGAACGCGGGCTGCAGGCCGGTGCGGATTACTATCTGGCGAAGGGCAGTTTTCATGACACGGCGTTGCTCGACGCCGTGCAGGACCTGATTGGCGAGGCACGCGCATGAAAATTGGCATCGTGAACGACTCACCGCTGGCGGTGGCCGCGCTGCGGCGCGCCATCGCACTGGATGCGGCGCACGAGATCGTCTGGGTGGCCGGCGACGGGGAGCAGGCCGTGCGCATGGCTGCCACCCTGACCCCGGACCTGATCCTGATGGACCTGCTGATGCCGGTCATGGACGGCGTGGAGGCCACGCGCCGCATCATGGCGGCCACGCCATGCGCCATCGTGGTGGTGACGATGGACCTTGGCCGCAACGCCAACCAGGTGTTCGACGCGATGGGGTACGGTGCCGTCGATGCGGTGGACACGCCCACGCTGGCCGAGCCCGATGCACAGCTCGCCGCCGGGCCGCTGCTGCGCAAGATCCGGAATGTCGCCCGGCTGCTCAATGGCCGCACGGCCGCGCCTCATTCGCTGACCGCTGCCACGCCGACGAGCCCCGCGCCACGCCTGGTGGCCATCGGCGCATCGGCGGGGGGGCCTGCCGCGCTTGCCACGCTGCTTGGTGCGCTGCCGGCGGACTTCGGCGCGGCCATCGTGGCCGTGCAGCACGTGGACGAAGCGTTTGCGCAGGGCATGGCCGAGTGGCTCGACGCCCAGTGCGCACTGCCGGTCAGCCTCGCGCGCGCGGGGGAGATGCCGAAAACCGGCAGCGTCGTGCTGGCGGGCACCAACGACCACCTGCGCCTGGTCGACGCCGCGCGCATGGCCTACACGGCGGAGCCCGGCGACTACCTGTACCGGCCTTCGATCGACGTGTTCTTTGAGTCGGTGGTGGAGCACTGGCGCGGCGAGGCGGTCGGCGTGCTGCTGACCGGCATGGGCCGCGACGGGGCGGCGGGCCTCAAGGCCATGCGCGATCGCGGCTACCTCACCATCGCGCAGGACCAGGCCACGAGCGCGGTATACGGCATGCCCAAGGCGGCGGCGGCCCTCGACGCCGCCGTGGAGATCCTGCCGCTGCCCCGGATTGCGGCGCGCCTGGTCAAAGCCTGCGGCGGCGGGCGCGCCACACTGGCCTGCACGGCGTCATAGCCCACGCCAGCGGCAACGTCAATTCATACCCAAAACAATAACAAAGCACAGGATGCACGGAAATGCCAAGACATACGACTCCGGCCGATGCGGCGGCCAATCACGAGTACCTGGCGATGGTGCTGCTGGTTGACGACCAGGCCATCATCGGCGAAGCCGTGCGGCGCGCGCTGGCCGCAGAACCCGACATCGACTTCCACTACTGCGCGCAGCCCGACGAGGCCGTGGCGGTAGCCGAGCGCACGAGACCCACGGTGATCCTGCAGGACCTGGTGATGCCGGGCACCGATGGCCTGACGCTGGTGCGCCGCTATCGCGCAAACCCCGGCACGCGCGACATCCCGATCATCGTGCTCTCCACCAAGGAAGAAGCCACGATGAAAAGCGCCGCATTCGCGGCCGGCGCCAACGACTACCTGGTCAAGCTGCCGGACACGATCGAGCTGGTAGCGCGCATCCGCTACCATTCGCGTTCGTACCTGAACCTGCTGCAGCGCGACGAGGCGTACCGTGCGCTGCGCCGGAGCCAGCAGCAATTGCTCGAGACCAATCTGGAGCTGCAGCGGCTGACCAATTCCGACGGCCTCACCGGCCTCTCCAACCGGCGCTACTTCGACGAGTACCTGGGCGCGGAATGGAAGCGCGCGCAACGCGAACAGACGCAACTGGCGCTGCTGATGATCGACGTGGATGCGTTCAAGGCATACAACGACACCTATGGCCATGTTGCCGGCGACGAAGTGCTGCGCCGCCTGGCCGCCGTGATCCGCGACAACTGCTCGCGCCCCGCGGACCTGCCCGCGCGATTCGGCGGCGAGGAGTTCTCGATGATCCTGCCCGCCACCTCGCCTGGCGGCGCGCGCCTGCTGGCAGAGAAGGTTCGTCGCGCGATCGAGTCGCTGCAAATTCCGCACAGTGGCTCGCCGACCGGCGAATTCGTCACCATCAGCATCGGGGGCGCCGTGATCGTGCCCGATGCCGGGACCGAGTTCAGCCGTCTCGTGGAGGCGGCCGACGCCGGCCTGTACCAGGCCAAGCGCAATGGCCGCAACCGGGTGATGATGGGGTGATCTTTTGCTGCGCCGCGCACGGGCGTCAACGTGAACTTGTTTCAGCTTTGTAACTGGCCTGTGGGAATTCTCCGACATTGATATCGGCGCCACCCGGCTGCCTCTCCTCTCACGCCATGCCTATCGTGGCATCAGGGCAAGCGTATCGACATGAGACTGCCGGCGGCAGCCTTAGTCACAATTGACGCGCCCCCCGATGATCCCAACGAATAAGGAGGTGAACGAATGATCCAACTCAAACGGAAGATCATTCTGGGTGTGGCGTTGGCAGCCACGGCAGTGCTGGCCGCTTGCGGCGGGGGCGACGATGGCATCGACGATCGCATCGGGCTGAGCGAGCCCTCCGTGCGCGTGATCCATGCCGTGACCGCCGGCCCCAACCTGGACGTGTTGCAGAATGGCGCAAAGACCTCGCTGCTGAACATCCCGTACAAGACCGTGTCCGGCTACTTCAACGTGGAAGAGGGTAACCAGCTGTTCGCGTTCAACCTCGCCGGCACATCGACCCAGGTTGGCGCCACCACGGTAAACACTCACACCGGCCACAAGTACACCGTGGTTGCGCTGCTCGGCACTACGGTTGTCGACGTGTTGCAGATCGACGATCCGTACGGCAAGGGCCTGCTGTCCGACTCGGCACGTATCCGTGGACTGAACGCCTCGATCAATGCGCAGAATGTGGATATGTACCTGACCACGCCGGCGGCCGATCTCAACGCCATTGCGCCGACCATCGGGGCAGTGGCCTACAAGAGCGCCGTGCCGGCCTCCGGCCAGGATTCGATCTATGTGGATGGCGGCACCTATCGCCTGCGCATTACCGTCGCTGGCACCAAGACCGTGATCTTTGATTCGGGCACGCTGACAGTGAACAAGAACGCCGACTGGCTGATTACGACAATCCCCGCCGATGGCTTTGGCGCGGTGGTGCCGAATCGCATCAAGGTACTGGTGGCGCAAAGCAGCACGAGCAGCGCGACGGCTCAGGAACTGGTCAGCCAGTAAGCCGCCAGCCAGACGAAGCACCTGGACAGGACGCCGCCGCTTCAGGCGGCGCCCTTCTTTTGGTCATCGTTGCCGGAACCGGCTATGTCCGACTTGAGTACGTCGAGATGCGCGAGGTAGGCGTCGAGTTCCGCGCGGCCCGCGTCGGTAATGGCATAGACGCGGCCATTGCCCTCCACGAGTTCGGCGGTGATCGCGCGGGCCATCATCAGGCTGCGCAGGATGGGCCGCAGCGCGCGGATGTTCTTGTCGATGCCGCGCTCGCGCAGCCGCTCCATCAGGTTGAAGACGGTTGACGGGCTCGCCTGGACGAACCTGAGAATGTATAGCCGGGATACGACCCGATCGAGCGAAGGCGTTTTCATGGGCGCAGCCGCATAAAAAAAACGGGGTGCGCGAGGCACCCCGGAAGCTTGCGTTGTGCGCGCCGGCCAGGCCGGCGCTGTTCAGGAACGCGCCACGGAGCGCTACTCTTCCTGGAACGCCTCTTCCCGCTTGGCCTTGATCGAAGGCAGGGCCACCACGGCCACCAGCGCGGCGGCGGCGATCAGCAGGCCCATCGACAGCGGGCGCGTCACGAACACCGTGAAGTCACCGCGCGACAGCAGCAGCGAGCGGCGGAAGTTCTCTTCCATCATCGGCCCGAGCACGAAACCCAGCAGCAGCGGCGCGGGTTCGCACTTGAGCTTCAGGAACAGGTAGCCGAGCACGCCAAAGCCAGCGGCCATGAATACATCGAACGTCTGGTTGTTGACCGAGTACACGCCGATACCGCAGAACACCAGGATGGCCGGGTACAGGTAGCGATACGGCACGGTCAGCAGCTTCACCCAGATCCCGATCATCGGCAGGTTCAGGATGATGAGCATCAGGTTGCCGATCCACATCGAGGCGATCAGGCCCCAGAACAGCGCCGGGTTGCTGGTCATCACTTGCGGGCCGGGCTGGATGTTGTGGATGGTCATCGCACCCACCATCAGCGCCATCACGGCGTTGGGCGGAATGCCCAGCGTCAGCAGCGGGATGAACGAGGTCTGCGCCGCGGCGTTGTTGGCCGATTCCGGACCCGCCACGCCTTCGATCGCGCCCTTGCCGAATTCGTGGGCGTACTTGGAGGTCTTCTTCTCCAGCGAGTACGCCGCGAACGAGGCCAGTGCCGCACCGCCGCCAGGCAGGATGCCCAGCGCCGAGCCCAGCGCGGTGCCACGCAGCACGGCCGGGATCATGCGCCTGAAGTCTTCCTTGGTCGGGAACAGGTTGGTCACCTTGTTGGTGAACGTCTCGCGGTCTTCCTTCTGCTCCAGGTTGGCAATGATTTCGGCGAAGCCGAACATCCCCATGGCCAGTGCGACGAAGTCGATGCCATCGGTCAGTTCGGGCACGTCGAACGAGAAGCGTGCGGCGCCCGAGTTCACGTCAGTGCCGATCAGGCCAAACAGCAGACCCAGCACGATCATCGACACCGCCTTGGGCAGCGAGCCCGAGGCCAGCACCACGGCGCCGATCAGGCCCAGCACCATCAGCGAGAAGTACTCGGCGGGGCCGAACTTGAACGCCAGTTCCGACAGCGGCGTGGCAAACGCGGCCAGGATCAGTGTGGCCACGCAGCCGGCGAAGAACGAACCCAGGCCGGCTGTGGCCAGCGCCACGCCCGCACGGCCGCGCCGCGCCATCTGGTAGCCGTCGATGGTGGTCACCACCGACGACGATTCACCAGGCAGGTTCACCAGGATGGCGGTGGTGGAGCCGCCGTACTGCGCGCCGTAGTAGATGCCGGCCAGCATGATCAGCGCGGCCACGGGGGGCAGCGTGTAGGTCACCGGCAGCAGCATGGCGATGGTGGCGAGAGGCCCGAGGCCCGGCAGCACGCCAATCAGCGTCCCCAGCACGCAGCCCAGGAAGGCGTATGCGAGGTTCTGCAAGGTCAATGCCGTGGAGAATCCCAGGGCAAGGTGATCGAACAATTCCATTTGGGGCGACTCCTTAGCCGGTGATAAAGGCCGGCCACACCGGCATCTGCAGGTTGATGCCGTACACGAACGCCCCGAGGCTGATCAGTACAAGCACGACACCGTTGGCGAGTGCGCCCTTCCAGCTGAATTCATGGCTCGCCATCGACGAGACCAGCACCAGCACGAAGACCGACAACACCATGCCAAGCGGCTTGAGCAGCAGGCCGAACAGCACCACGGAACCGAGAATCCACAACAGCGTCTTCAGATCCCAGCGCGCGAGCTGGTCCTTCTCGCCCTTCATGGAGAGCGAGCCCAGCGTCACGATCGCGCCGAGCAGGGCCAGCACGAGTCCGAGCAGGAACGGAAAATACCCCGGTCCCATCTTTGCGGCCGTCCCCATGGAATAGCCGCGCGCGACGAAGGAAAAGCCCAGGCCGACCAGAACGAACATCAGGCCGGAGGCAAAGTCCTTTTGGCTGCGTATGCGCAAAATGAATCTCCTCAAAGTGGTGAAAATCGGTACCGCGTGGCACGCCGGCTCAGACGCTCCACACTGCGAACGCACGGCACGCGTGCATCCAATGCGACGGTGCGAACAGTAGAGACGCGATCTTTCAGGTGCCTTTCATTTTCCTGGGTCTAGGGTATCCCCCGATTCGCGGCGCGCCAGCGCACTCTCCCAAATACATCATGCTGTGATGTATAGCGTCGATGCCACCCGGATCGATGAAAGGCAGCCGAAAGGAATCACGAAAGGCGAATGAAAGAAAAGAACGCCGCGTGAGGCGGCATAGAGGAGATTGCGTGGCGCGCTGCTTTCGATTGGCTTACATCCGGGCGCTGTGTGGAGCGTGGAAGATCAGATGGCTCTCATGCAGCGGTGATTCCGCATGTCATCTCATGACCGCACGGGCGCCGCGGCCGATTATCGGCCACGGCGCCCGTGCGCGTTCCAGCCCGACGCGTTAAGCTTGCGTTTTCTCGACCCGATCTCACTCAGGAGACACGCATGTACCAGGATCTCGCCCTCTACATCGATGGGGAATTCATCAAGGGAGGAGACCGGCGTGAGCAGGATGTCATCAACCCGGCCACGCAGGAAGTTCTCGGCAAGCTGCCCCATGCCACGCGCGGCGACCTGGACCGCGCGCTGGCCGCGGCGCAGCGCGCCTTCGAGACATGGAAGAAGACCTCGCCGCTCGAGCGCTCGGCCATCCTGCGCCGCGTGGCGGATCTGACCCGCACGCGCGCCAAGGAGATTGGCCGCGACATCACACTGGACCAGGGCAAGCCGCTGGCCGAGGCCGTGGGCGAGGTCATGATCTGTGCGGAGCACGCCGAATGGCATGCCGAGGAAGCGCGCCGCATCTACGGCCGCGTGATCCCGCCGCGCAACCCGGCGGTGCGCCAGTTCGTGGTCCGCGAGCCGATCGGCGTCTGCGCCGCGTTCACGCCGTGGAACTTCCCGTTCAACCAGGCGATTCGCAAGATCGTGGCCGCGCTGGGCGCCGGTTGCACGCTGATCCTGAAGGGTCCGGAAGACTCGCCCAGCGCCGTGGTGGCGCTGGCGCGCCTGTTCCATGACGCCGGCCTGCCCCCGGGCGTGCTGAACATCGTCTGGGGCGTGCCGGGCGAGATTTCGACGTACCTGATCGAATCGCCCATCGTGCGCAAGATCTCGTTCACGGGTTCCGTGCCGGTGGGCAAACAACTGGCCGCGCTGGCCGGCGCGCACATGAAGCGCGTGACGATGGAGCTGGGTGGCCATTCGCCTGTGCTGGTGTTCGACGACGCGGACATCGAGCCGGCCGCCGAGATGCTGGCCCGCTTCAAGCTCCGCAATGCGGGGCAGGTGTGCGTATCGCCCACGCGCTTCTACGTGCAGGAAAAGGCGTACGACAAGTTCCTGGCGCGCTTTACCGAGGTCATCGGTTCGATCAAGGTGGGCAATGGACTGGACGATGGCACGCAGATGGGGCCGCTCGCGCATGAGCGGCGCGTGGCGTCGATGGAGCAGTTCCTGGACGATGCGAGCCACCGGGGCGGCAAGATCGTGGCGGGCGGCGCACGCATCGGCGGCAAGGGCTTCTTCTTCGCCCCGACCGTGGTGACGGACTTGCCCGACGACGCCAAGCTGATGGTGGACGAGCCGTTCGGCCCGGTGGCGCCGGTCACGCGCTTCAAGGATGCCGAGGAAGTGCTGCGCCGTGCCAACAGTCTGCCGTTCGGCCTGGCCTCGTACGTGTTCACCAACTCGCTGAAGACGGCGAACCTGGTGTCGAGCGGCCTGGAAGCAGGCATGGTCAACATCAACCACTTCGGCATGGCGCTGGCCGAGACGCCGTTCGGCGGCATCAAGGACTCGGGCATCGGCAGCGAAGGCGGCCAGGAAACGTTCGACGGCTACCTGGTGACGAAGTTTATTACGCAGGTTTGAGCTCGTATCTCTGTCGATACCGCGGTTTCAAAGTAAAAGGCCGATATGTGTCATTTACTTTGAAACCGCACTTTTCGATTCATATGGCCGCAGAATTCTAGTTACAAATGACTATAACGTCACTTAATGTGACGGACCCCACGTATTCCGGGCTAACCGAATGTGGCGTTTCAAAGTAAAATTGCAAAATGGTAATTTTACTTTGAAACCATGGACCCCTGGCTAGAAGCTGGCGAAGACGCCCTACGCCAATACATCGATGCGCGGGCAGTATTCGAAGCGCTGGAGGCTGCGGAAAAAAAGGCAGCCGAAGTACGCGGCGGCATGATCTGGCGAACGGTCAAGGGACACGAGTACCTGATCAAGACCGGTGCGGACAGCAGCCAGAAGAGCATTGGGCCTCGCAACGAGGAAACCGAGGCTATCCACGCGAAGTTCGTGAAGCGGAAGGACGCCGATGAATCGCGGGTGAAGACGCTCAAGGAAGAACTGGAGAAACAGCAGCGGATCAACCGCGCCGTACATGTCGGACGCGCGCCGGATCTCCTCGTTGGCATCCTTGGCATGTTGAGCCGGCTCAGGATTGCAGAGCACTTCATCGTCATCGGTACGCACGCCCTCTACGCGTACGAGGCAGCCGCCGGCGTCCGCTTTGAGGATGGCGCACTGGCAACGCGCGATGTCGACTTGCTCTGGGACACGCGCAAGCGGGTCCAGTTCGTCTCCCAAATGCGGGAACTGGACACCACGATGCTGGCGGCGCTACGCAAAGTCGACAAGACCTTTCAACTGCGCGAGGATCAGCCCTTCACCGCAGTGAACGGGAAGGGTTTTGAGGTCGACATCATCCGCCGCGAAGCCCGGGACAATGACGATCCGCACCCACTCCGGCTCACCGACGATGAGGACGATTTCTGGGCGGTACAGGCGCCCAGAGCGAGTGCATTGCTTGGTGCAAAGCCTTTCAGCGTGCCGATTGTCTCGGTCACGGGAAAGATGGCACGCATGCGCACGATCGACCCACTGGATTTTGCCAAATTCAAACGCTGGATGTCCGAACAGCCCAACCGGGAACCGCTCAAGGTGTCGCGGGACAAGCTACAGGCATCGATTGTGGAACGCGTCGCGAAAGAGCGACTGGCGCCAGGCGCCTGACGCACGGCTATCTGAAGAACACCCCCCGCGTCAAGAACGTGTAATCCGCCTCTTCCGCCATCAGCCCGACCAACACCAGCAGGCAGAGTGGCGGTACCAGGATGGCGCAGATCAACGCCATGCGCTCCCAGGCCATGTGCATGAACACCGCGACGATCAGCCCCGCCTTCAGCCCCATGAAGGTCAGGATCAGCGCCCATCGCAGATAGCCGCTCACGTGGAAGTAATCCACCAGGTACGACATGGTGGACAACACGAACAGCAGGAGCCAGACCTTCAGGTACAGCCCGATCGGATGCGCCTGGCCGCCGTGGGCGGGGGCATTCACGGTTGCATCGGGGACGGTGGGAGTCGATGCCATGGCCAGCCTCACCAGAGATAGAACAGCGCGAAGATAAAGACCCAGACCAGGTCAACGAAGTGCCAGTACAGTCCGGCGATCTCCACGGACTGGTAGTTGCCGGTGACGTCATAGTGGCCGCGCAGCACCTTGCTGGCGATGGCCAGCAGGTAGATCACGCCGCACGTCACGTGAAAGCCATGGAAGCCGGTGATCATGAAGAACGAGGAGCCGAACTGCGCGGCGCCCATCGGATTGCCCCACGGCCGCACGCCCTCGTGGATCAGCTTGCTCCATTCGAATGCCTGCATGCCGACGAACGACGCGCCCAGGATGGCCGTGGCCACCATCAGCATGGCGCACTCGCGCCGCTGACGCCGATAGGCAAAGTTGACCGCCATCGCCATGGTGCCGCTGCTCGTGATCAGCACGAATGTCATGATCGCGATGAGAATCAGCGGCACCTGCCGGCCAGCGATCTCCAGTGCAAACACCTCGCTCGGATTGGGCCATGGCACCGTGGTGGATATGCGCACGGTCATGTAGCCGGTGAGGAAGCAACTGAAGATGAAGGTGTCTGACAGCAGGAAGATCCACATCATGGCCTTGCCCCAGGACACCTTGAAGGCGTTCTGGTCGGAGGACCAGTCGGCGAGCATGCCCTGGATGCCGGAAGGCAGGTGAGCCACCGCGCCGTGCGCCGGCGGCGTGGGCGATGAGACTTGCGAAGTCATCGACATTCCTCCCTTCTGGCTAATCGGTGCCGCAGATATAGCGTACGATCTCCGGCGTCAGCCAGCCCAGCGCACCCAGCAGCACGACCCATACCGCAAGCAGGAAGTGCCAGTAGCGCGCGCACAGGCCGATGCGCCGCACAGTACGCGGGCCGCTGCCACGGTCCACCGCCACGAAGGCAAATCCCACCAGCCCGCCGAGCACGTGCAGACCATGCATGGCCGTAAGCAGATAGAAGAAGCTGCCGGCCGGATTGTTGGCCGGCACCACGTGCAACGCGTACAGTGCCTGCCACGCCCACAGTTGCGAGGCGACGAACGCCGCAGCCCCGACGCCACCCAGCCGCAGCGCCATTCGCGCGTATTCCATGCGGCCCTCGCGCGCGGCGCGCGTGGCAAGATGCATCGCCACGCTGGCGCTCACCAGCAATGCGGTGGAAAGCCACGCCTGCCATGGCAGCGCCACCCTATGCCAGTCGGGGCTGTCCATGCGCATGGCATAGGCCACCAGGAATAACGAGAACAGCGATGTCGCCACGCCCATGAACGCCCACAGCCCGATACTGCCGGGCGCGCGGGTCTCGTGGCCATGCAGCGCACCGCCACCGCCGGGGCCCCCTTCGGGCCCGTCGCGCGTGACCCGGAAGACGCCGGCCGGCTCCTGGGTGGAAATCGATTCAGCATTCATGCCACGACTCCCTGGCTCGCATGCGGCTCTGGTTCATGGCCGCCGGCCTCTGGCGGCGCATTCTGCGCGATAAAGTCCTCGGGCGCGTCCGGCACGCTGTACGCATAGGCCCAGCGATATACCACGGGCAGGTGCGGCCCCCAGTTGCCATGTTCCGGCGGCGTCTGCGGCGTCTGCCACTCCAGCGATGCCGCACGCCATGGATTGCTCCCGGCCGCGCGGCCTCGCCGCAAGCTCCACGCGAGGTTGAACACGAACAGCAGCTGCGCCGCGGCCACCACGAATGCCGCGATCGAGATGTACATGTTCATCGTATGCGCGGACTCGGGAATGAAGCTGTAGTTGTCGTACGCGTAGTAGCGGCGCGGCATGCCGAGCACACCCAGGTAGTGCATCGGGAAGAAGATCGCGTAGGTGCCGATGAACGTGATCCAGAAATGGACTTGCCCGAGCGTGTCGTTGAGCATGCGGCCGGTCACCTTCGGATACCAGTGATAGATGCCGCCGAACACCACCAGTATCGGAGAAACGCCCATCACCATGTGGAAATGCGCGACCACGAAGTATGTGTTTGACAGCGGGATATCCACGCTGACGTTGCCGAGGAACAGCCCGGTCAGGCCACCGATCACGAACGTGCTGATGAAGGCGATCGCGAACAGCATGGGCACCGTGAAGTGAATGTCGCCGCGCCACAGTGTGATGACCCAGTTATAGACCTTGATGGCCGTCGGCACCGCAATGATCAGCGTGGTGGTGGCGAAGAAGAATCCGAAGTACGGGTTCATCCCGCTCACGAACATGTGGTGCGCCCACACCACCATCGACAGCACGCCGATGGCCAGGATCGCCCAGACCATGGTGCGGTAGCCGAAGATGCTCTTGCGCGAATGCACACTGACCAGATCCGAGACGATGCCGAACGCGGGCAGCGCCACGATATATACCTCCGGATGGCCGAAGAACCAGAACAGGTGCTGAAACAGCAATGGACTGCCGCCCTTGTAATCGAGCTGCTGGCCCATCGAGACCATGGCCGGCATGAAGAAACTGGTGCCCAGCGTCCGGTCCAGCAGCATCATCACGCCCGAGACGAACAGCGCCGGGAACGCCAGCAGTGCAAGGATCGTCGCCATGAAGATGCCCCATACGGCAAGTGGCATGCGCAGCAGCGTCATGCCCTCGGTACGCGCCTGCAGCACCGTGGTCACGTAGTTCAGGCCGCCCATGGTGGCGGCCACGATGAAGATCACCAGCGACACCAGCATCAGGATGATGCCCCAGTCATAGCCTGGGGTGCCGGGCAGGATGGCCTGCGGCGGATAGAGCGTCCAACCCGCACCGGTCGGCCCGCCGGGCACGAAGAAGCTGCTCAGCAGCACGATCACGGACAGGAAGTAGACCCAGAAGCTCAGCATGTTGAGGAACGGGAACACCATGTCGCGCGCGCCGACCATCAGCGGGATCAGGTAATTGCCGAAGCCACCGAGGAACAGCGCCGTCAGCAGGTAGATCACCATGATCATGCCGTGCATGGTGACGAACTGGTAGTAGCGGTTGGCGTCGATGAAATCGAACTTGCCCGGGAATCCCAATTGCAGCCGCATGAGGTTGGACAGCGCCACGCCCACCAGCCCCACCAGGATGGCGATGATCGTGTACTGCACCGCAATCACCTTGTGGTCCTGGCTCCAGACGTAGCGCGTCCAGAAACTCTGTGGGCCGTGGTGAGCATCATCGGCGTAGGCCATCTCTTCCTCCCCGCGTGTGTTACTTGCCCGCTTGCGGCGTGGCGGCCGCGCCGGTGCCAAGCGAACGGATGTAGGCGCTCAGCGCGGCCAGCTCGGCATCCGTGACCGGCAGCTGCGGCATCAGCGGCCCGAAGCCCTTGACCAGCCGCGCATGCGGATCGCTGATCTCGGTCTTGAGGAACGCATCGTCCACCGGCGCGCTGCTGCCATCGGCAAACGTCTGCGTGCTGCCGAACAGGCCCTTCCAGGTGGGCCCCACGCCGGGCTTGCCGTCCACGCTGTGGCATGCCACGCAACCCTTGCTCTGCGCCAGCGCGCGGCCCTGCTCGACAAGGTCTGCGCCGGACGCCGCGCTGGTCTCCGGCGTGGCCGCCGTACCGGCGGCCATTGGCGGCGCGGTCTTGGCCATCGTCAGCGCAAAGGTCGGCTGCTTGGCCAGCCAGGCATCGAACGCGGCCTGGTTTTCCACCACCACATGGCCGCGCATGTTGTAGTGCCCCACGCCGCAAAGCTGGGCGCAGAGGATGTCGAACTTGCCCACCTGCGTGGGCGTGAACCAGAACGACGTGACCATGCCCGGCACCATGTTCATGCGCGCGCGGATCGGCGGCACGTAGAAGTCATGCAGCACGTCCTTCGAGCGCAGCAGCACCTTGATCGGCCGGTTCAGCGGCAGGTGCACTTCGGGCCCCACCACGATGACGTTGTCCTGCCCGTGCGGGTCATCGGGGTTCAGCCCGAGCGGATTCGACGCCGTGACGAAGCGCGCATCGGACGTACCCAGCCGCCCGCTCTTGCCTGGAAAGCGGAACGCCCACTGCCACTGCTGGCCCACCACCTCCATCACCATCGCATCGCGCGGCGGACGCACATAGTCCGCGTAGACGATCAACCCCGGTGCCAGCAGCGCCATGATGCCAACGGCCGTGAGGACAACCAGCCACAGCTCCATCGTGGGATTCTCTGGCTGATAGGCCGCGCGATGCCCGTCGCGATGGCGGTAGCGCCACACGATAAAGCCGACAAGCAGGTTGATGACGACGAAGAAGAGGCCCGTGATGACCAGAGTAATGGTCAGCGTGTCGTCCATTTGTTTCCAGTTGGACGCGAGCGGCGTCGCCCACCACGGGCTCAGGAAATGAAAGAGCACCGAAGCGACGACGAGGACGACGAGTGCGATCGCTATCGCCATATCCACCCTCCTCCACGCGGGCAGTGCCGCGAGGGATGCGCAAGTCACGCAGGTGGAATAAGACTAGTGCATGGGCTCAGGTCACTGCAAGGCGACATCGCCGGACCGGCGTGCGGCATTGCACAACGGCCGCACACGGCATGCACCCGCTGCGGCGCACCATGGAAAACGGCGGACAGGGTGTGATCCCTGTCCGCCGCATGGCTGCGCGGCACGTATCTAGTGCGATACGTCGCGGCTCTCGAGCTTCCAGTAGCAGAGCGCAATGGCCATGCCGAACACCAAATGCCCAATCAGCGTGTGCCAGCCACGGGCGTCGATGAACCACGGAAATGCGCTCGTCATGACATGGAAGTTGAACAGGTACACCGCAAGTCCGAACACGGCGCCGGTCAGCGTCGACATGCCAACGCTCGAGTCGAGCTGGAACGGCGCGATGATCGCTGCAAGTACCATCCCCAGCACTGCGCCAAGCACAAAGTGGATGATCACGGCCACGGCCACCGTGCTGACGCTGAACAACGACGTCTGCAACACGCCCTGGCCCATCACGATGGCGGCGATCATGCGCGTGGTACCCCAGGGATGCACGCCCGTTACCATCGTCGACCAGAACATCTCCACCACGATCAACAGCGCCCCCGCGGCGAGCCCCGATACGGCTGCCGCGCTCCAGTCCGGCAAGCGGCGCACGTAATGGTGCGATTGCATATGAAGTTCCATAGCGTCCTCCTATGTCCAGCCTGGTCTCGAACTCGATGCGCGAGGTTCGACCGTGATGGCATTCGCGCTATGTCCAGCATAGGATACGCGCCGGCGCGCGGATGAAGGTTCCGGCGATTTGGCACGATGTGCCCGTGCGATGTCTCGTCCGCGAGACTTCGCACGTCGCCCGCGCTGCACGCAACGAGCTGGCACTGCGGGACAACCCTGAGTGCCGCCGCCTTGTATTCGCCACACAGTGCCTATACTGAAAGCACAAAGAAGCAAGACAGGAGACCGCCATGCTGCACCTACAGGCGCACGATCTTGTATTTCTGATCCCCATGGCGCTCGTCGGCCTGTTGGCGATGGGCGCGATTCCGGTGGCCGCCAAGGCGCTGCGCATCAGTTGCCGTTGTGCCGGCGCGATCCTCGGGGTGTTGCTGGGTGTGCTGGTTCTCGAGGCGTTGCCGCTGCTGATCTAGCGAAGACCGGCAGCACGCCAGGCGCCGTGTCGAGAGAGAAGGAGAGGCGCGATGTCGCTCACCATGCTCGCCGCAGTCATGGCGGCGCTGCTCGTCGTGACAGTCTCCACCGCGCTCTGGCGCTGCAGCCATCCATATCGGATGCGCTACACGCGCTGCGCGCGCCGACGCCGACGCGCGGGCATCTTCAGGCCCTCCCGCCGGCACCCGGAATAACTACGCTCGGCGCGCGACTCACTGGCGGATCGAGAAATCCACGCGGTTCGGGCCGCCCTTGTCCTTGATACCCTCAGCGGTCAATTTCGGCGCGGTCAGGAACAACTTCTCTTCGGGCACCTTGCCGTCGCGCTGCAACGCCTGCTTGACCACCAGCGCGCGCTGGTCGGCCAGCTCGCGAAGTTCCGTCTCGGTCACCGGCGCGTGCTCCAGCAGCAGCTTTTCCATTTCCTGCGTGGACAGCGACTTGGTCAATCCGATGAAATTACGCGGCTTCTTGAACGACTCGCGCTTGTACACCGCCTCCAGGTACTTCGGATATTCCTGCGGCGATACCGTCACGCTCGCGCCCTGCACGCCGCCCTCGCCCTCCTCGGCCTGGGCGCCGGCCTGCGCGCTGCGGCGCAGTTCGCGCTGCTTGGCATTGGCCACGCGCTGGTTCAGCCAGACGCGGCGTGCGCCATCGGCATCGGTGGCGGGGTCGATACGGCCGCTGATCTCCAGCCGCAGCGACGGACGATCGTTGAGCGCCTTGCCCACCGTGGTGATCTTCTCGCGCGCGGCGTCGGTCAGCGTGGACGACCCCGGCGCGAACTCGATATAGCCAAGCTCCTCGCCGCTGCCGCCGAACGCCGATGCGATCAGCGAGAACGGCGACGTGATGGCCTTGCTGAGCAGATTGACGATCACGCGCACGATCACGCCGCCGATGCTGAACTCCGGATCGGACAACGATCCCGACACGGGCAGGTTCACATCGATCACGCCATTGCGGTCCTTGAGCAACGACACCGCCAGCAGCACCGGCAGTTTCACCGCGTCGGGGCTGTCCACCCGCTCGCCGAAGGTGAGCTGATCCAGATAGAGATGGTTGCGCGCATCGAGCTTGCCGTTCTCGATCTTGTACGCCACGTCCACCGTGAGCTTGCCCTTCGTGATCGGATATCCGGCGTACTTGGCCGCGTAGGGCGTCAGCCGGGTCAGCTCCACGCCCGCCGCCTTGGCCGCGATGTCCAGGTACAGCTGCTCGCCCAGCGGATTGATCTTGCCGCCGATGCTGACCGGCGCGTCGTCATCCAGGCGGCCATCGAGCGCCAGATCCGCCGGCGTGGGATCGGCCGACGACACCTTCGACACCGAGCCCTTCATGTCCGTCAGGTTGGCCGAGTAGTTCGGCTGGATGAAGAAGTCCGAGAAATTGACATTGCCCTTCTGGATCGACACGCCGCCAATCCGGATCTGCGGGCGCGGGCCGGCAGGCGCTTGCGCCTGGGCAGGCGCCTTGGCCGCGGGCGCGGAGGCCGCCGGCGCCGAGGCGGGATTGGCCTGCGTGAGACTCATGGATGGTGCCGCCTCGCCCTTGGCCGCACCGCCCGCCATCACGTCCTGCAGATTGAGCCGGCCGTTGGCGTTGAGGATCACGCGCGCGTAGAAATCCGCCAGCGACACGCTGTTGACGCCCAACTGCAGCGGCCCCTTGGCATCGTCCATGTTGAAATCAATGCCGCTGACGGCCAGCGCGCGCCAGCGCAGGAAGTCCTCGCCGCTGATCCGGTCGACGGTACGCACGTTGCCCGCGAACACGTTGCCGCTGAAGCGCGCGGCGATCGGCTTGCCCGCGGGCGCTGTCACGCCGAGCTTGCCCTTGAGGGTAATCAGGCCGCTGCGCAGCGCCGCGTTGAAACGGTCGGCCATGTACGGCTGCAGCGGCGTCATGTCCAGCTCGCGCAGATCCAGTTGCAGTTGCGCGCCCGGCAGCGTGGGCATGACATCGCCCTCCAGGCTCATCACGCCCTTGCGGCCGCTCTCCGCGTACAGCTTCATCGGCAGCCCGCCGGCCGCCAGCGGCCACGTGATCGTGCCGGTGGTCAGGCCGATATTGCGGAATTGATGCACCACGGGGCGCCCGCGATTGGCTTCGGCCGGCGTGTAGTCGGCCACGCGCGCGGCGCCGCCCTGCACGGACACCTTGCCCAGCCGGACCTTCCAGCCCGGCGCAGCGGCGCCATTTGCCGGCGCGGCCGGCCTGGCGGGCGCTGCCCGGCCGGTCTTCTGCCCTGCGGACTCCGCGGCCCAGATGCGCGCCATTTCCAGCAACTGACCGCTATGGTCGCGCGTGGCGGCAATCTGCGGTTGCACGAGCGATACCTGGCCCGCGTCGAAGCTCTGCCTGGCAAGATCGAAATTGATGTCGTCGAGCACCAGCTTGTCGGCCTTCACCAGCGGCAGGTTCTCGCCCTCCAGGTCCGCCACGCGGCGCGTGCCGCGGGTGGCACGCAACGCGCGCCCCTTGCCGTTGTTGCGTGCGGCCGGCTCGGCGCGCGCTGCCGGCGCGGCAGGCAACACCACCGGCTCGCGCGTGGCCACGTAGACCGGCGACAGCTCCAGCCGCGATTTTTCCAGCGTGAACTGGAAGACCGGCTGCGACCATGCCATCTTGTAATGCAGTTCCGCATTGATGCCCGTCTCGCCAAACTGGCTCTGCAATGCGCGCGGCCACCATGCCGCAAAACCCTGCGGCCGCAGCCCCGTGGATACCAGCGTGCCCGCCAGCGTGCCCTGCTTCAGCCCAAGTTCGCCAGTGTGCTTCAGCGTCTGGCCATCGGCGACGGTGACAGTGGCGTCGAGCTTCGCGGGCTTGTCGCCGGTGCTGGCCAGGCCGGCCACGTCCACATTGACGGGGCCGATGTCCAGCTTGCCCGGGCCGGACGGCGCGAGTTCGTCGACAAAGCCCAGCCGCGCGTCCTTGAGGGAGACGCGCTCCACCGCGTAGGACCACGGCGCAGCGGCAGCCGGGGCGGGCGGCTTGGCCGCCGCGGATGCCGCAGATGCCGCAGATGCCGCGGATGCCGCAGGGGCCGCCGGGGCCGGCACGCGGGCGGCCTCCGGCAGGAACGCTGTGGCCAGGTTCAGCGTGCCATCGGCCCGCCGCACTGCCTGCAGGCCCAGTTCCTCGAGGTCGATGCTACGAATCTGCGCCTTGTGCGCGAGCGGCTCCAGGCGGCCCACGTCGATCGTCAGCTTGCCGGCCTTGACCAGCGGCGCCCCGGCATGCGTCTGCACATCGGCATCGCGCAGCGTCACCGTGCCAGTCACGAACAGGTCCTGCTTGTCCTTTACCTGCCGGAATCCGACGTTCAGCCGCGTATCGACCAGCCCGCCCTTGACCTCGGCATCCTTGAGGCGTGGCGCAAACGCCATGTAGCGCGCCACTTCGAGCCCGTTCAGGTTCACATTGAGGTTGGTTTCGCGCGTATCGGCGAATGGCTGCGACGTACCGGCCATTTCCAGCGGCGTGCCGTTGATCTTCGCGAACAGCGTCGGCCGCGTGTTGATCGTGGTGTCGTGCGGCAGGTTGGAGAGAAACGGCAGCGTCAGCGTGAAGTTCTCCACACGCTGCACGGTATCCAGCGCCTTGTCCTCATAGACGAAGCTGCTGTTGGTCACCGCGATATTGCTGACGGAGAACCGCGCCGGCTTGCTGTCCGGCGGCTTGGGCGGCTGCGCGGCAAGGCGCTCCTGCACATCGGCAAAGTTCATGCGGCCCTGCGGATCGCGCACCACATGCACGGCCAGCCGGTCGACATGGAGAAAATCCACCACGGGCGCCAGGTGCCACACGGACGCCACGGAGGTATTGGCCTCGACCTGGCCCAGCGTAACCATCGGTGTCTTGCCGTCGGGCTCGTAGATGGTCAGGTCACTGAGCGTGGCGGCCAGTTCGAACGGCCGCACCTGCGCCGCGCCCAGCGTGACCTTGCGCCCGAGCGCGTCGGTGGCATTCTTCTCGACCAGGTATTTGATCAGCGGTGGCCCGCCAAGATAGCCGGCGAGCCCGAAAACCGCCAGCGCAGCCACCACGCCGCCAGCCACACGTAACGCCACCCGCCTGCGGGGCGTTGCCATGGCCGCGCCCGTGGCGGCCTGGATGGAATCCTTGAAAGCCATGTCACCCCAGAAGGTTCGACCCCACACGCCAAGCCTGTCACGGCGCTTTGTGCCCCGAATTTCACTTTTTGTGCATTATGGAGACGGATTATGGCAGGCCAAGGCGCGATTTTGAATCCGGCAAGGGCGAAATCAAAGGGCAAAGTGCTCAATCTGGTATCTTTACGCCTTTGCGAAGCGTCCGTGGCGATCCGCGCCGGCCTACCTGCCGGTTCCAGGCTCGCTCCCTCCGCGCTGTCATCCCTTCGGCCGTCCTCTCCACGTTATCCGTGTTGCGCGCTTCGCATGTGAATTCACCATGCGAGTCATTTCATGTCCACCTCCAGCAGTACTGTCGGGGCTCTGGGCGCGCAAGACGGCAAAGCCGCGCGCCCGCTGACCGGCCAGGATTACAAGACGCTTGCGCTCGCCGCCCTGGGAGGCGCGCTCGAGTTCTACGATTTCATCATCTTTGTCTTCTTCGCCACGGTGATCGGGCAGTTGTTCTTCCCGCCGTCCGTACCGGACTGGCTGCGCCAACTGCAGACCTTCGGCATCTTTGCCGCCGGGTACCTGGCGCGCCCGCTGGGCGGGATCATCATGGCGCACTTCGGCGACCTGCTGGGCCGCAAGAAGATGTTCACGCTGTCCATCCTGCTGATGTCGGTGCCAACCATGCTGATGGGCCTGCTGCCCACCTACGCGTCGATCGGCCTGCTGGCCCCGCTGGCGCTGCTGTGCCTGCGCATCCTGCAGGGCGCGGCGGTGGGCGGCGAAGTGCCGGGCGCCTGGGTATTCGTCTCGGAACACGTGCCCCAGCGCCGCGTCGGCTACGCCTGCGGCACGCTGACCGCGGGCCTGACGGCCGGCATCCTGCTCGGCTCGCTGGTGGCCACGGGCATGAACACGGTCTTCACGCCGGCCGAGCTGACCGAGTACGGCTGGCGCCTGCCGTTCCTGCTGGGCGGCGTGTTCGGCATCGGTTCGATGTACCTGCGCCGCTGGCTGCACGAGACGCCGGTGTTCGCCGAACTGCAGCAGCGCAAGGCGCTGGCCGCCGAGATGCCGCTGAAGTCGGTCGTGCGCGACCATCGCGGCGCCGTGGTGGTGTCGATGCTGCTCACGTGGATGCTCTCCGCCGGCATCGTGGTGGTGATCCTGATGACGCAATCGTTCCTGCAGAAGCTCTACGGCTTCGACGGCCGCACCGCGCAACTGGCCACTAGCCTTGCCACGCTGTGCCTGTCCGTGGGATGCGTGGTGGCCGGCTTGCTGGCCGACCGTTTCGGCGCGCGCCTCACGCTGTCCATCGGCGGCGTGCTGCTGGCCGCCAGCGCCTATGCCCTGTACACCACCATCGGCACCCGCCCGGACCTGCTGATGCCGCTGTACGCGCTGGCCGGCTTTTTCGTCGGCACGATCGGCGCCGTGCCGTACGTGCTGGTGCACGCGTTCCCGGCCCAGGTGCGGTTCTCTGGCCTCTCGTTCTCGTATAACGTGGCGTACGCGATCTTTGGCGGCCTGACACCGGTCGTCGTGACACTGATGCTCAAGAGCGACCCGCTGGCCCCGGCCCACTACGTGGTGGGCGTGTGCGCGATCGGCGTGGTAACGGCGCTGTTTGTGCGCAATAAGTCGCATAACTGACACCAGGACCGCCACAACCCAAAACGGGGAAGGCCATAAGCCTTCCCCGTTTTTTTATGCCGCGCCGCGCCGGTGCTCCCGGAAGAACTGCCACATCAGCTTGCTGGCATCGGGCCCGGTGTCGCTGTGATAGCGCACCTTGCCATCGCCGCCACTCCAGGCGTGACCAAGCCCGGCCACTTCCACAAGCCGCACGAGATCGCGGTTCCAGCGGCCGAAGCGCGCATCGCGGAAATCGCCGTCGGACACGGGCGGGTCATCGTTGGCCGGGGCGGTGCCCAGGCGGTCGTCAAGCCGGTTATAAGCCAGGAATTGCCGCGCCAGCAGGCGGGCATTGACCGGATGCACGGCATCGTCGGCCAGGCCGTGCAGCACGATGGCCGGCATCACGGGACCGCCGGGCACCGCGCCGGCGGCATCGAGCAGCCAGGCCGGATCCGCGGCGGAACCATGCCGCATGGCCTTCAGCCCCGCGCGCGGCGAATCGGCGGCACCGATCACCACACCCGAGTGCAGGCCCACGGCGGCCACCTTGCTCGGATAGCGCAACGCCACCACGGCTGCCATGGTCGCGCCGGCGGACAGGCCCGCGAGGTAGATTTCGTTCGCCCGCACGTCCGGGCGGCCGGCCAGTTCGTCAATCAGCATGGCCACGGCCTGGGCCTCGCGGCCGCCCTCGCCCGCGGCCAGGTCGAACCATTGCCAGCACCGGTGCACCGAGCGGCGCAGCGGCTGCTGTGGATATGCCACGATAAAGCCCTCGCGCTCGGCCAGCGCGTTCATGCGCGTGCCGGCAGCCAGGTCTTCGGGGGTCTGCTGGCAGCCGTGCAGCATCATCACCACAGGCAGCGCCCCTTTGGCGCCCGATGGAATATAGAGGCGGTACGACAACTGGGGCACGAGTTCGCCCGGCAATGGGGCGAGGCCCAGCTTGTGGGATTGCCACGCGCCGGGCAAGTCGCCCGGTGCGGGATCGTCCGCCACGGCGATGCGGCGGCGGGTAACGGGGGACGCCAGGTCAAGGCGTCCCAGCCATGATCGGATTTGCTTTGCGGACCGGAATTGCGTGCGGCTGATCTGCCGCAACTGCGTTTCCCAGTCCGTGGACAGGCTTTTGGCCATATGAAGACTCCTGCTCGTCGAGGAACGGGTCTCCTCCTTTATTGTGCAATGCAGCATACCACAGTCACCGTGATGGATTACCCACAATGTATGCAAAACACAACATTAAATTTGGAAACATTTTCTTGCCTTGGGCCGGCGGTATCGGCATAACGGGGCTGATCCGACGAAGAGGGTAATTTCTGGCGATGAAAGAATGCAGAACAAGGGGCGATGCAAGCCGTTGCCTGACATTTATACTGAGCCGGACACCCCCCGCACCCTCCTCCCCAGGCGGTAATGATCTCCTCTCCGATCGACAATAGCGCCCCAGCCTGCACATTATGTCCATTCCAAGCGGCGTGCCGCTGCGCATGCGGCATGGCGGGAGGCGATGTCATCCGCTGGCTGGCACCGGAGCGCGTCTACCTGCGTGCCGGAGACACCCTCTTCGCGCAGGGCCGGCCGGTGACGGCGGTGTATCCGCTGCGCGAGGGCGGCATCAAGCGGGTCTATGACTCTCCATTGGGATGGCGGCAGGTGACCGCGTTTTTTCTGCCGGGCGACGTGCCGGGCCTGGAGCCCAATGAAGCCCCGGCCCACGGCGCCCATGCCGTGGCGTTGCAGGATTCGGTCTGCTGCGTGGTGCCGGTGGAGGCACTACGCGCCCACATGGAAGAGCCGCGGCTGCGCGCCGGCGTGCTCGACGCCCTGCGCCGCATGGCGGCGCGCGAACGCGAACTGCTGGTGGCGATTGGATCGATGAAGGCGGCGCAACGCCTGGCCATGCTGCTGCTGGACCTGGCCGGCGAGCAGGATCGCCGTGGCGCCGCCGACGGCGCGCTGCGGCTGGCGATGACGCGCCACGACATGGCGAGCTACCTGGGTCTCACGCTCGAGACGGTGTCGCGGCTGTTGTCGCGCTTCGCCTCCGTCGGGCTGATTACCGTGCGCCACCGGCTGCTGCGCATCATCGACCGGGGCGGACTGGCGGCCGTGCACGCCGATCCGGACCGCGTATCGCTGCGCGATCCGGCCGCGCGCTAGCCGCGGCTCAGTGGTCCGCCACGCGCGTCCAGCCTTCCGGCGAGAACCTGTGCACGGCGCCGGCACGTGCTGCCGTGGACGGGCCAAGGTCGCGCTCGTAGAACTGACGTTCGCTGTCGAGCATGAAGGAATGCAGCCCGCTATCGGCATAGCGTGCTGGCCATGCGATCAACGCGTACTTGGCATTGTCGCCCTTGGGCGCCGCGATGACGCGGAACCGATAGCCGTAGAACGCCTCGTTCGGCGGCGTATCGGGCCCCATCGCCAGCGCATCGGGTCCGAGCGGACTGTCGTTCTCGGTCGATGCCGACGGCCAGTAGAGCCCATTGGTCTTGCCGGGGCTGCTCACGAGCTGCGTCGCGTAGCGGCCATTGCCGGCCTGTTCCGCATAGCGTTGCTGGGCATCGGCCAGTTGCAGCAGGGTATCCATGGCCACCAGTTCATTGCGGCCGATGCGGCGCACGCGCACCTCGCGCTGGCCAGCCGGAATGTCGAACTGCCAGCCGGACTTGCGCTTGACGATCGGCACCGGAAACGTCCAGCCGCTCTCGCCCACGACCAGCCGCGCGGCGTTGTCGCCCGCGGGCTCCACCGCGTGATGGCGCGACCACGCGGCCAGGAAGTCATAGATATCGTTCTGATCGATGCCCGTGGGAGGCAGCAGCGAGCGGTAGTTCGGCCCGAGCACCTGTTTCAGTGCATCGTGGTCGCTGCGCGCGACGGCGTCGCCCAGCGCGTCGGACGCGCCCTCGGGCGAGGGATAGACGCGCTGCGCCAGCGCGGGGGCCGGGACGGCGAGTACCGATGCGGCCAGCACCGCGGCGGTCACGAGCCTGCGCGTCGCACGCTGCATGGCTGCAGACAAGGAGGTTTGCATCATGACTATCTCCGACCATGCCCAAGGTGACCGCCACCGCCGCCACCGCCAAACCCGCCGCCGCCGCCGCCTCCACCTCCGCCCAGCCGGCCTCCACCTCCGCCGGCTTCCGGCCCGGACCGCTGCACCGGTTGGCTCGCGCGCTGGAAACCACCGGCATCGCCCCCCCGCTGCGCCTGCTGGCGTACGCGGTCGCCGTTGCCGGCATCGCGGAACGCGTGGTCCTGATTGGTATCGCGTGCGCGGCTGCGGGCCTCCGCCTGGTCCGCACGCTGGCGGTCGACACCGGCCGGGCGGGGATTCTGCCCGCCACCGCCGCGGTTGACGTTTTGCCCGGCGTGTCCGGCGATGGGCTGGCCGGTACGGCCCTGGAACGATTGCGCGGCGCGGTCGCGTGCGGCATCACGCGTGCCGGGCTGTGGCGCGCCACGGCCCACCTGTCCGGGCCGCTGCCCCGGTTGGGCGCGACTTGCCAGCCCCTGCTGCCGTTGCGCATCGAAGCGATTGGCCACGTTGGCATTGTTGTACGGCACGTTGCCGCGATTCGCCGGGTTGTGCTGCCAGTTCACGTTGGCGCGGTTCACGTCGAGCCGCTGGTTCACATTGATATTGTTGTAGCGGTTGACGTTGATGTTGACGTCGTGCGAGCCCCAGTTGAACCCGCCCCACAGCGAGTTGACGGCGGCCACGCCCAGGCCGAATCCGATGCCCGCCACCACCGCGCCCGCGAAGACCGATCCTGGCGGCGGCGGATAGTAGGCCGGCGGATATGCCGGATAGGGCCACGTGCCATAGACCACAGTGGGGTTGTACGTCGGCACGTAGACCACCTGTGGGCTGGCCGGCTCGATCTGCACGATGGTGGTACCGCCGCTCTGCTGCGTGACCACCTTCTGCTGCTCGGTGGTCTTCAGCGCGCCGGCCTTCTGGGCCTGTACGCGCAGGCGCTGCACGGCGTCCATCACGTCATTGGGCTGCGCCAGGAAGGCATCGCCAACGGACGTTACCCATTGCGGCTGGCGGCCCATCATGTCCATCACGGACGGGAACGCGACCAGCGATTGCACGCTCGGGTCCCAGGCCTCGTTGGCCACCGCCTTGGTGGCGGCGTCGCCAGAGAGGCTGGCATTGGCCTTCGACCACTCGGCCGCGGCGGTCACGTCGGCGGGATAGGTGGCGGCCATCAGCACCTGCGACAGCAGCGCATCGGGGTACAGCGCCACCGGGGCCAGCAACTGGTCGAGGTGGGCGTTGTCCAGCTTGGCCTGGGCCAGCGCGGACCCGCCGCCAAGCAGCAGCATCAGCCCGCACGACCAGGCCAGGAAACGTCGCAACCGGTACATGTTCAGCTCCCACAAAGACGGATCAGTCCGCAAGGGCCCGCCAGTTGGCCGCCGCCCCGCCATCGCCGCAGGCGCGTTCCTCTACTTGCGCATCTGCGCGCACTCCTGCCGGTAGGCTTCTTCCAGCCGCTTGCGGTCAGGCGCGCGTTCCAGCGTGGAATACGTGCGGCCATCGGCCGTTGTCACCGTGGAGTTGCCTTGCTCCCACTGCGGCCCCTTTGACAAACCGCTGATCTGGTCCAGCAACGCCTTGCAATGCTCGCGCTGCGACACGCTCAGCGTGCCATCGCTGTCATCCACGGTAGACGTGGCCGGGTCCAGCATGCGCGGCGGCGGCGGCGCCACCATTCGCGCGCCCGGGTCCGGCTGCGCCTGCCCCAATGCCATGCCCGTGGACAGCGCCACGCTCAATCCCACACCCAACCCTACGAAAAACCTCTTCACCAGGAAACTCCGGTTACTGCGGGCAATGCATGCGATCATGCATTGCCATGGCGATGAATGCCGGCACGCACGTCAGAAGGTGGCGCGGCAATGTGACAGCGGTACGCAACCGCCTTAGTGATCCTTCCCATTGCCACTGCGACCGGTACGGTTGCGCAGCAGCTCGAGCTTGAGCAGTGCGTCCGCAAGCATACTCTTAAGTCTGGCGTTCTCTTCCTGCAGCTGCCGCAGGCGGCGGCCGTCAGTGGCATCGGGTTCGCGCGCGGCGCCGTACTTCGCACGCCATCCGTAGAACGACGCGTCGCTGAAACCATAGCGCGCACAGAGCTCCCGCACCGGCACGCCGCTCGCGGCCTCTGCCAGGTACATGCGGATCTGCTCTTCCGAATAGCGTCTGTTCACCCCGAATGCCTCCGCTTGCCAACCGCACGCGCCGCCATTGCCGCCGGCACGCCGGTCCTGCCCGTAAGGTAGCCCAAGGGCCGGGCAAAAGGAATTCAGTGTCTTTGCAGCGCGAGTTAAGCAAATTAGCCGCCGCGCACGCCGCGCCAGCGGCGCCTGAACAGTGCACCGTCCCGTTCGATGCCGGCAGGAAGGATGGCAAATTTCGTTATTCCAATTTGGAACAATTCGCGGTGCGGCAGCGTACGGGGCATCCGCTTCAAACTCGAAACCAGCGCCGTCGATACTACGCCGGACACAGGCAAAGCGTGGCTGCCGCGGCCTGCAACGCCCGCCAGAGGCTGTTTTCTCCTTCTCTGGATGTGCAGACAAAAACGGATCAGCAGTCGTCGCACAACGCAGATTCGAACTGCGTTCCTAGTAGTTTGCCAAATGTTGTATTAAGATTCCTCGGCACCAACTAAATTTCGAAACGCCTGCGAAAGAGCGCCACTACGCGCTTGCGGACAGGCGTCTCGCGGCGCAAATTCATCGCCGCCGCCACCCGGGCCTGAGGAAGAAGGGACGGACTGCAATTCACTGCGCCCGATAGCCAATATCGCGCAATGTAACAGTGCTATTGCATTTTGCAGATGTCGGCAGCCCGGGCGAACCTTGACAATCGCTGTTTCCCGCCCCCTGGTAGTTCATTAGTCAATAGTCCATCAGTCTTTGCAGTCTCGGCGATATTCGTGGCGGGGCGTCGGCAATCATATCGACGCAGCCGTGTCGCCACGAAGCGGTACTTCCGTAGTGCCAACCAAAAAAGACAAGAAATCATGGATCGGGAGAAGTCAGCATGCGGCACGTCAGCACCAAACTCTTGCACATCTTTGTCTTATTGATGGAGTACCGCGACCTGAACGCGGTGGCGGCCTGCACCCATGGCCGCGTCCCCACGGTGGCCTACAGCCTGGCCCGCCTGCGCGAGATCACGGGCGACCCGCTCTTCGTCAAGCGCAACGGTACGCTGGAGCCCACGCCCCACGCGCTGCGGCTGGAACATACCGCCCGGCAGATCCTTGCAAAATGGACCCATCTGGTGCGGCCGCTTGCCGGCAGCGCCCAGCCAGGCAACGGCGGCCGCCGGGTTTCCATCGGGTTCTCGTCGTCGATCGGCGACCCCGTCATCACCGAGATTCTGACCACGCTTTGCGAGCAATTTCCGCAAGACAGCTTCGTCACGCGGCAGGTCATTGCCGATGCCGCGCTCGCCAGCCACCTCGATACGGGCGAACTGGATTGCGCGTTCGTGGTCGATGGCGCCACGCTGCCCGACGGCGTGATCCCGAACAACATCCTGGCCACACCGCGCCGGCTGGTCAGCGCGGCGCGCGCAAGTGGCCCCGACGACGCGGCAAGCGACTGGATCCTCCTTCAGGAAGACTGCGAAGCCGGCAGTCCGCTACGGACATTCCTGACACGTCAGGCAAGTACGCCTGGGCATCGGGAGACCGTGGTGCCGTCCTGGCACACGCAGATCACGCTGCTGCATGCGGCTGGCGGCATCTGCCCGGTCCTGGATTTCAACGTGCCGCTGGTCACGCGTGACCGCAAGACCCGGCTGCTGGCGCCGCCCAGCTGCTTCCCGGGCTGGGCCGCGCTGCAGTTCTGGACCGCCGAGCGTACGCCGGCGCGCAATGCATTGCGCGACATCATGGACGTTGGCGCCGCCGTGCTGCGGGATCCGCTCAAGGCCATCGACAGCCGGCGGCAGGGCCGCCCGGAGCCGCGCCGCCTGGCGCTGGCCTGACCGCCGGCACGCCCCGCACCTTTCAGTCGCCCGCCCGACGCACTCCGACGCCTTCCGAGCGTCTCTCAGACGCCGTGCGACGCTCGTCGCCCGGCGTCTTTCCATTCCACCTCGCCGCGTCCCGCGCAAGCCCCGGCACTGCGGATCCTTGATTTTCCGAATCGTCTCAAATCCTTTGCAAGGAAGTCCGCATTAATCTCAGCGTGCATTGTCGTGCGCCGGATCGTATCCCGTTTGGTCCGTACGTACGCGTGCACGCAGTTGCTGCGTGTTCGCGCCGCACGCCCCTCCCGCGTGCGGCGCCTTTTTTCACGCGCGCCAAAGCCGTTTCGGACCCATACACAGGAGGCACGGATGACATTGAGGATATTGCTGGCCGACGACCACCCCGTCATTACGGCGGCAATCCGCGCCAGGCTGCAGACCCAGACAGGATGGGAAGTCTGTGGAGAGGTGACGAGTGCAACGGAATTGCATCAGCAGGTTGAGATTCTTCAGCCCGATATCGTGATCACGGACTATCACATGCCCGGTCCTGCCGAACTCGACGGCGTGCGCCTGATCACCAGCCTGCGGCGCCGCTATCCGGCGCTTTCCGTCATCGTCCTGACCATGATCACCAATCCGCTGGTATTGCGCACCATTCTCGATGCGCATGTCCACGGACTGCTGCTCAAGGATTGCCCGCTGTCCGAAGTGGTGACCGCCATTGTGCGGGCCCAGCGGGGCTTCACCTACATCGGCAAGTCCGCGCTGCGCGCGCTGGCGCCCACGGAGTTGCGCACGATGCTGCCGTGCGGGCGCAATGGCGTGCAACGGCTTTCCGCCCGCGAGACAGAGGTCCTGCGGCTATACCTGACCGGGCGCACGGTCACGGAGATCGCAGCCACGCTATGCCGCAGCGTCAAGACCATCAGCCGGCAGAAGAATTGCGCGATGCACAAGCTCGGCGTCAGCAATGACCGTGAACTGTTCGAATGCGCGGCGTTGCAAGGCGTGGTGCTGCCGCGCAACTGAGGCCGATGCAACGGCTCGCTATAATCAATAGTGATCGATCGCGCCGTGGAGCCCCCGCCGCGCGCGCCCTTCCCTGACATGCCTGACAATACTTCCCCAATGACCAACCCGCTCCGTGGCGGCCGCGCCGTGCCCGCCTTGCTGGTGGCCGCGCCGGCCTCGGGCCAGGGCAAGACCACCGTCACGGCTGCGCTGGCCCGGCTGCATGCGCGGCAAGGCCGCTCGGTGCGCGTCTTCAAGACCGGGCCCGATTTCCTCGATCCCTCGCTGCTGGCGGCAGCCAGCGGCGCGCCCGTGCATTCGATCGATCTGTGGATGACGGGCGAGGCCGACGCGCGTGCGCGGCTGGCCGAGGCGGCCGAGCTGGCCGACCTGATCCTGGTGGAGGGCGTGATGGGCCTTCACGACGGCACGCCCAGCAGCGCGGACGTGGCACGGCGATTCGGCCTGCCGGTGCTGGCGGTGATCCAGGCCGGTGCCATGGCGCAGACGTTCGGCGCGCTGGCCTACGGACTGGCGCACTATGGCGCGCCGCTGCCGGGCATGCGGGTGCTGGCCAATGGCGTCGGCACCGAGCGCCATGCCGCGATGCTGCGGGAAAGCCTGCCGCCAGGCATCGACTGGGCCGGCGCGCTGGCGCGCGATGCGTCGGCCAGCCTGCCCGAGCGTCATCTGGGCCTGTTCAGCGCCGACGAACTGCCGGACCTCATGACACGGCTGGATCGGCTGGCCGACGCGCTGGAGGCATTGCCGATCGGCGTGCTCCCGCCACCCGTCGTATTTCCCGCAGTCCCTGCAGCGTCGCCGTTGCCGCGCGCGCTGGCAGGCAAGACCATTGCCATCGCCCGCGACGATGCGTTCCGCTTCGTCTATCCGGCCAATGTGGATACGCTGTTCGCGCTGGGAGCCCATGTGGCGTGGTTTTCGCCATTGCGCGACAGCGCGCTGCCCGCTTGCGATGCCGTCTGGCTACCGGGCGGATATCCGGAGCTTCATGCTAGCCGGCTGGCGGCGAACACGCCCATGCGTGATGCCCTGCGCCGCGCGCACGCGGACGGGATGCCAATGCTGGCCGAGTGCGGCGGCATGATGACGCTGTTCGACGAACTGGTGGACAAGGACGGCGTGGGCCACGACATGGCCGGCCTGCTGCCGGGTACGGTGACGATGCAGCAGCGGCTGGCCGCCATCGGCCACCAGGCCGTGACGCTGCCCGGCCTGCCCGGCGAGCCCCTGCGCGGGCACACGTTCCACTACTCGAAGACCGAATCGCCGCTGAGCCCGGCCGCGCATGCGGTCTCGCCGCGCGATGGCGCGCCGGGCGAGGCCATCTATCGGGCCGGCACGCTCACGGCGTCTTATGTGCATCTGTATTTTCCGTCGAACCCGCTGGCGATTGCCGCGCTGCTGGGCGGGAAGACGCCCTAGCGCGACAGGCGCGATAGCCCCGGCGCTGTCAGGCGGCGTCGCGCTCGGCCAGCGTGCGCGCCGCGGCGTCGGCAATGCCGGCCTCGAGTTGCGCCAGGCCCTTGGACAGGTTGTGCATCGTCGTCTCCGACACACCGGCCAGGACGTCCTGCAGGAATGCCGAGCGGCGCGGCATGGCCTGGTCCACGATCTCGCGCCCGGGCACGGTCAGCGTGACATTGGTCATGCGATTGTCACGTTCACTCGTGGTGCGCTCGATCCAGCCCAGCTCCTGCAGCGCCTTCAACTGGCGCGTGAGCGCGCCGGGGTCCATCCCGACGCGGTCCGCCAGCGGCTTCTGCGCGATCGGGCCATCGTGGCCATGCAGCGCGTACAAGATCCGCCAGCGGGGCAGCGGGTGGCCGATCCGCTGTTCGAAGGCCGCCGCGTAGGCGCGGTACGTACGTCCGAACTGTTGCAGTACGGCCAGGCTTTGTCGCTCCAGTTCCACTTCAATCTCCTGTAGGCGGATAGGCGTGCATCCGCGCGGCAGTCTTCAGTCTCAGGCGGCTTGATCGGGTCAAGCGGGTCAAGCGGGTCAAGCGGGTCAAGCGGGTCAATCAGCGGCCATCGCGGGCTCATGCGGCCGCGACAGCTTCACGGGCGGCACCTGGCGCACGCGCCAGACACCCACCAGTGCCGCGATCGCCGCCAGCAACAGGCCCAGATGAATCGCGCCGACGAGCGACATGCGCGCCTGCTCGAGCAGCAGGGCTCCATTGTGCCCTGCCTGCTGCAAATTGGTCAGCAATTCTCCCTGGGCCGTCTTGTCGATCAGGATCTGCGGGTCGGTCATCCGCCCAGCCCAGTCCGACGCGCCCGCGGCCTGCAGCGCCCGTTCCACCCCGGCGGTATAGCTGCGCGTGACCAGCGTGCCGACCAGCGCGGTGCCCACCATGCCACCCACCATCCGCAGCGATTGCAGCATGGCCGTGGCGATCCCCAGGTGCGCGCGGCCCGCCGTCTGCTGCGCGAACACGGTGAGGTTGGGCAAGACGAAGCCGAGCCCCAGCCCGGCCAGCAACATGGTGCCGAGCAGAACCGTGTGGTGCATGCCGCGCGTGGCCTGCGACAACCCCAGGCAAGCAAGCGCCAGCATCGCAAATCCCGCATAAAGCATGCTGTTGGGGGCCGGAATCCGCGTGATGATGCGGCCGTTCACGATGCTGCCGATCGTGACGCAGACGACCATCGGCGTCACCAGCAGGCCGGCCTCCTTCGGCGAATAGCCAAACCCGCCCTGGAACAGCAGCGGCGCGTAGAGCAGCAGCGCGAACATCGCAAAACCGCCAAGAACGCCGAGCACGAACAGCGAAGCGAGGGCCGGATTGCGAAACATGTCGAGCGGCAGGAGCGGCGCGGCGGTGTGGTGCGACCATTTCCACAGCCCGATGAACGCGGCCACGGAGAGCACGAGCAGGCCGATCGTCACGGCATCGAGCCCGCGGTCGGGCAGCCATTCCACCGCCAGTTGCAGGCTCCCGAGCCCCGCCGCGATCAGCAGCGCGCCGAACCAGTCCACGCGGATCGGTCCGCTGTGCGCCTGCTGGCGCAGGTGGGGCAGGTAGCGCCACGCGAACCAGAGCCCGAGCAGGCCCACCGGCACATTGACATAGAATACCGCGCGCCAGCCATACCACTCGGTCAGCACGCCGCCCATCGAGGGGCCCACCGCGTTGGCGAGGCCGAAGGCGGTGCTCATCATGATCTGCCAGCGCAGCCGTACATGCGGGTCGGGAAACAGGTCGGGGATGCAGGCAAACGCGGTGCCCACCAGCATGCCGCCGCCGATGCCCTGCAGCGCGCGCGCCGCCACGAGGAACGGCATGCTGGGCGCCATGCCGCACAGGACCGATGCGACCAGGAAGACCACGATGGATGCCAGCACGAACGGCTTGCGGCCGTAGTGGTCGCCAAGCCGGCCGAAGATCGGCACCGTGATGACGGAAGTCAGCAGGTAGGCGGTGGCCACCCAGGCGTAGTACTCGAAACCCTGAAGCTCCGCGACCACCGTGGGCAGCGCGGTGCCAACCACGGTCTGGTCCAGCGCTACCAGCATCACGACAAAGGCGATGCCCAGCATCGCCAGCAAGGATTCGCGGAACGGCAGAACCTGGCCGCTCCGCGCACTATGCGCCTCACTCTGCCCTTCTTGCGACTCGGAAGTCATTTTGTTGCCCGATCAATCGTTGTGTAGTCAATGATTATAGGGCGAAATTTCCTTAAGCGCAGGGGGATATGTGTGCGGTGACGCCAGCGCGGCAGGCAGGTGCTCAGCCGGCGCTCGCATTGCCAGGCTGAGCCCGGATCGCGCCCAGTTTGACGTACAACGTACTCCTCGAGATCCCCAGTGTCCGGGCGGCCATGGACATGTTTCCGTGTGAATTCGCGATCGCATCAAGAATCGCATGCCGCTCCATTTCCTCAAGGCGGCCGGCCGGGACAGGCATCGACGTCGAGGTGGAGATGGAAAGTGAGTCCTTGGGCGCCAGGGCAATGCCCGGAGGTAACAGAGGCGTATCGATGATGTGGCCCTCGCTGAGCGCGAACATCACCTCGAAGACATTCTGCAGTTCACGGATGTTGCCCGGCCAGCGATAGCTCAGAAGCGCCTGCCACACGGCGGGTTCAAGCTGCTTGGGCGCGCAGCCATACTTGCGTGCCAGTTTGCTGTTGAGATGCGCGATGATCGCCTCGATATCGCCGGGCCGGTCGCGCAGCGGCGGCAGCAGCAGGCTGACGACGCAGAGGCGGTGATACAGGTCTTCGCGGAAGCGCCCGGCGGCGATCTCCTTCTGCAGATCACGGTTGGTCGCTGCGACCACGCGCACCGAAACGCGCCGCTCGCGGGTATCGCCCAGCCGGACCACAATGCCATCCTGCAGCACGCGCAACAGGTGGGACTGCATCTCGAGTGGCATCTCGCCGATCTCGTCCAGGAAGAGCGTGCCGCCGTCGGCTTGCTCGAACTTCCCCGGAAGGCCACCACGACGGGCGCCCGTAAAGGCGCCATCGATATAGCCAAAGAGTTCGCTGGCCAGAAGCTCACGGGTGAAGGCGCCACAATTGACGGCAATGAACGGCCCCTCGGGACGGTTGCCTGCCCGATGCAGCGCGCGGGCAAAGAGTTCCTTCCCTGCGCCGGTCTCGCCCAGGAGCAGTACCGGCAGATCGAGGGCGGCGATACGGCGCGCGCGCGCCTTGGTCGCCTCCAGCACCTCGCTTCCCCCAATGATCTCGCCGAAAGGATTGGCGCCTGCCGTCGCTGCCGCGGCCATGGGCAGCGATACGGTGGTTCGATCCTGGCGCGCCCCGAGCGGGATCACCAGCATCGTACCCAGCACACCGTCATGGTCCTTCACCGGGTGCAGCCATTCGGGGCGCAGCCATCCCGGGCGTTGGCAGCACCGATCGGTCTCTGACAGGGCCAGGTTGAGTCCTGGCACCTGGCCGCCAACTTCCAGGGGCAGCCGCACGTCATAGCGCTCCCGCGCCGCGGGCGCATTGCCGTTGGTACGGACAATGCGCCCGCGGCTGTCGACGAGCACAACGTAGTCGCTGGCGTAGCGGATGAAATGATCGATGGACCGGGTCAGCAGTCGCTCATGGAGCGCCATGTCGCGGCGGGCCAGTTCGTTTTCGATCTGCCTGGCGGCAGCCACCACCAGGCCCAGGGTGTGGCCATGCAACGTTTCCTTGATGCCGGAAACATCCACGACGCCCAGCAGGGTGCCGCTAAAGGGGTCAAGGATGGGCGCCGCGGCGCAGGTCCAGCGCTTGACGTCCAGGCAGAAGTGCTCGTTGGCATGGATCTGAACGGGGGTACCCGTGGCGATTGCGGTGCCAATGGCATTGGTGCCGATGACCTCCTCATTCCAGCAGCCGCCGGTGGCCAGGTTGATCCCCTCGCCAACGCTGCGGGCCCTGGTCTCGCCATTGAGCTGGAGAACGGTGCCGCCGGGGTCGCACAGCATGATCAGGGTGCCGCATTCCCGCAGGATATCGCGCAGGCCCTCAAGTGCCGGACGCGCGGCATCGCAGAGATCCCGGTTCTGCCGCTGCAACTGGCGGACACGTTCGGCGGCAGCCCCCGGGGCGGAGTGCCTGGCAGGGTCGACGGCCTCGGTGCGGCATCGCTGCCACGACGCCAGGACGATGCTGCGCACCCCCGCCACTTCCACGGGCCGGTCCTCCAGGAAACGCTCCCAGGCCGAGGCCACGACGGGTTCGTCGCTGACGCGGGGAATCAGGGTGCCGCAGCGAGAAAACGTCATGGGGCGATCGCTCTCAATTGACTGGGGTAACCGTAGCCGCGTGCCATCGCCAAGTCAACAAATCCTTTTCAAATCAATAATTTGTGCTTTGCAGCAAGCCAACCGGAAGGTGTCCGGATTCCGGACATGCGGCGCTGCGATGGCCGGAATCCGGACAGCCACGGCAGGCCCCCGGCAATCAGCGAAGGGAACACGGAATGCCGGTGACTCGTTGATTTCAATCACCTTCCAGCGCGGCTCCCCGGTGCCAGCGGCGCCTGGCACAGGCCTTGCCATGGATGGGTCGTGGGACATCCCACCATGACTACACCAAGACAGGAGACAGTATGCAACCGCAGTCCACCGTACAGGTGATGGGCATCGATGCCGGCGGCACGATGACCGACACCTTCTTCGTGCGCTCCGATGGCCGCTTCGTGGTCGGCAAGGCCCAAAGCAATCCCGGCGACGAATCCCTTGCCATCTACAACTCTTCCGAGGATGCCCTGGCCCACTGGGACCGGACCGTGAACGACGTCTATCCGGAACTGGTGACCTGTGTCTATTCCGGCACCGCCATGTTGAACCGCATCCTGATGCGCAAGGGCCTCGACGTCGGCCTCATCTGCAACCGGGGCTTTGAGCAGATCCACTCCATGGGCCGCGCCCTGCAGAGCTACCTGGGCTACGCCCTGGAAGACCGCATCCACCTCAACACCCACCGCTACGACGAGCCGCTGGTGCCGGTCTCACGCACGCGCGGCGTCACGGAGCGCACCGACGTGCAGGGCAGGATCGTCATTCCGCTGCGCGAGGACGAGGCGCGCCAGGCCACCCGCGAACTGGTGGAAGCCGGCGCGCAGGCCATCGTCATCTGCCTGCTGCAGTCGCACAAGAACGAGACCAGCGAGCAGCGCGCCCGTGACATCGTGCGCGAGGAGCTGAAGCAGCTGAAGGCGGATATCCCGGTCTTCGCCTCGGTGGACTATTACCCGTCGCGCAAGGAGAGCCACCGGATGAATACCACCATCCTCGAGGCTTACGGCGCGGAGCCTTCGCGCCAGACCTTGAAGAAGGTGAGCGACCGGTTCAAGAAGCACGGCGCCAAGTTCGACCTGCGGGTGATGGCCACGCACGGCGGCACCATCAGCTGGAAGGCCAAGGAACTCGCCCGCACCATCGTCTCCGGCCCCATCGGCGGCGTCATCGGCTCCAAGCTGCTGGGCGAATACCTGGGCGACGAGAACATCGCCTGCTCCGACATCGGCGGCACCAGCTTTGACGTCGCCCTGATCACCAAGGGCAATTTCGCCATCAAGTCCGACCCCGACATGGCCCGGCTGGTCCTCTCCCTGCCCCTGGTGGCGATGGACTCCGTCGGCGCCGGCGCGGGCAGCTTCGTGCGCCTGGACCCCTACAGCAAGTCGATCAAGCTCGGCCCCGACAGCGCCGGCTACCGCGTCGGCACCTGCTGGCCGGAAAGCGGCCTGGACACCGTGTCCGTCTCCGACTGCCATGTCGTGCTCGGCTACCTGAACCCGGAGAACTTCCTGGGCGGCGCCATCAAGCTCGACGTGCAGCGCGCCCGCGACCATATCAAGGCGCAGATCGCCGATCCGCTCGGCCTGTCGGTCGAGGATGCCGCCGCCGGCGTCATCGAGCTGCTTGATCTGACCCTCTCCGAGTACCTGCGCGCCAACATCAGCGCCAAGGGCTACAACCCGGCGGACTTCACCTGCTTCTCCTATGGCGGCGCCGGCCCGGTGCACACCTACGGCTACACCGAGGGCGTCGGCTTCAAGGACGTCGTCGTGCCGGCCTGGGCGGCCGGCTTCTCGGCCTTCGGCTGCGCCTGCGCCGACTTCGAGTACCGCTACGACAAGTCGGTGGACCTCGGCGTTGCCCAGCACGCCCCTGACGCCAACAAGGCAGCCGCCTGCAAGGCCCTGCAGGAAGCCTGGTCCGAACTGGCGGTCAAGGTCATCGACGAATTCGTCCTCAACGGCTACAAGCCCGAGGACGTGCTGCTGATCCCTGGCTACAAGATGCAGTACATGGGCCAGCTGAATGACCTCGAAATCGTCTCGCCGGTGACCAGCGCGGCCTCCGCCGCCGACTGGGACCGGATCGTCGATGCCTTCGAGAACACCTATGGCCGCGTCTACGCCAGCTCCGCCCGCTCGCCGGAACTGGGCTTCTCGATCACCGGCGCCATCCTGCGCGGCACCGTCGTGACCCAGAAGCCGGTGCTGCCGGAAGACCCCGATGCCGGCCCGACGCCGCCCAAGGAAGCCTATATCGGCACCCGTCCCTTCTACCGCCACAAGCGGTGGGTGGATGCCGCGCTCTGGAAGATGGAAGCGCTCAAGGCCGGCAACCACATCGTGGGTCCGGCCATCATCGAATCCGACGCCACGACCTTCGTCGTGCCCGACGGCTTCGAGACCACGATCGACAAGCACCGCCTGTTCCATCTCAAGGAAGCGAAGTAAGGAGACCCGCCATGAACATGATGAGCAATAAAGAAGTCGGCTTCGCCGACCTGCTGAAGAACGGCCAGACGCTCAAGCAGTACCGCGATGGCATCATCCAGCGCACCAAGGCCACCGGCCACTACAACGGCCTCAGGAAGCTGGAGTTCCGCGACAGCGACCCGATCGGCTACGAGAAGCTGTTCTCCAAGCTGCGCGGCGGCCTGGTGCATGCCCGCGAGACCGCCAAGAAGATCGCCGCCAGCCCCATCGTCGAGCAGGAAGGCGAACTCTGCTTCACCCTGTACAACGCGGCCGGCGACTGTGTCCTGACCTCGACCGGGATCATCATCCACGTCGGCACCATGGGCGCGGCGATCAAGTACATGATCGAGAACAACTGGGAAGCCAACCCCGGCATCAACCCCGGCGACATGTTCACGACCAATGACTGCGCCATCGGCAACGTCCACCCCTGCGACATCGCCACCATCGTGCCGATCTTCTGGGAACGCCAGCTGATTGGCTGGGTCGGGGGCGTCACGCACGTCATCGACACCGGCTCCGTGACGCCGGGTTCGATGTCCACCGGCCAGACCCAGCGCTTCGGCGACGGCTACATGATCACCTGCCGCAAGACCGGGGTGAATGACGAGCCGCTGCGCGACTGGCTGCACGAGTCCCAGCGCTCGGTGCGCACGCCCAAGTACTGGATCCTCGACGAAAAGACCCGCATCGCCGGCTGCCACATGATTCGCGATCTGGTCGAGGAAGTGATTCGCGCCGACGGCCTCGAGGCGTACGAGAAATTCGGATTCGAGGTGATCGAGGAAGGCCGCCGCGGACTGCAGAGCCGTATCAAGGCCATGACCCTGCCGGGCAAGTACCGCAAGGTCTCCTTTGTCGACGTGCCATTCAAGCACGAGGACGTGCAGGTCTCCAACGCCTTCGCCAAGCTCGACTCCATCATGCACTCGCCGGTGGAGATGACTATCAGGCCGGACGGCAAGTGGCGCCTCGACTTCGAGGGCGCGAGCCGCTGGGGCTGGCACACCTTCAACGCGCACCAGGTGGCATTCACTTCCGGGATCTGGGTGATGATGTGCCAGACCCTGGTGCCCACCCAGCGCATCAACGATGGCGCCTACTTCGCGACCGAGTTCCGTTTGCCGAAGGGCACCTGGTGCAACCCGGATGACCGCCGCACCGGCCATGCCTACGCCTGGCACTTTCTGGTCTCCGGCTGGGCGGCCCTGTGGCGCGGCCTTTCCCAGTCCTATTTCAGCCGCGGCTATCTGGAAGAGGTCAACGCCGGCAACGCCAACACCTCCAACTGGCTGCAAGGCGGCGGCATCAACCAGGACGGCGAGATCCACGCGGTCAACAGCTTCGAAGCCAGCTCCTGCGGGACCGGCGCCTGCGCCGTCAAGGATGGCCTCAACCACGCCGCCGCCATCTGGAACCCGGAAGGCGACATGGGAGACATCGAGATCTGGGAGATGGCCGAGCCGCTGCTCTACCTCGGCCGGAACGTCAAGGCCAACTCCGGCGGCTACGGCAAGTACCGTGGCGGTTGCGGCTTCGAGACGCTGCGCATGGTGTGGAACGCGCAGGACTGGACCATGTTCTTCATGGGCAACGGCTTCATGAACAGCGACTGGGGCATGATGGGCGGGTACCCGTCCGCCACCGGCTACCGCTTCGAGGCACACAAGACCGGCCTGGACAAGCGTATCGCCATTGGCGACTCCCTGCCGCTGGGCGGCGACATCGATCCGGGCAATCCGGACTACGAGCGCCACATCGATGCCACCGCCGAGGTCAAGCGCGACAAGCAGTGCATCACCACCGAGGACTGCTATGCCAACCACGACCTCTACCTCAACTACCTGCGCGGCGGCCCAGGCTTTGGCGACCCGATCGATCGGGACCCGAAGGCCATCGAGGCGGACCTCAACCAGAAATTCCTGCTGCCGGAATATGCGCGGAAGGTCTACGGTGCCGTCTTCGCCCAGGACGCCAAGGGCGTGTTCACGGTAGATGCGGGCAAGACCCAGGCCCGCCGCGCCGAGATCCGCAAGGAACGCCTGGCCCGGTCCCTGCCCACCCGCGAATGGATGAAGGAGGAGCGCGAGCGCGTCCTCAACAAGCACGCGTCCGTCCAGGTGCAACACATGTTTGCCACCAGCTTCGCCCTGTCGGAAAAGTTCACGCGGGAGTTCAAGGCATTCTGGAGCCTCCCCGAGGACTGGCAGTTGCTGGAGGAAGAACTGGGCGTGCCGTCATACGGCGCCAAGCACCGGATGGACCTCTCCCTGCTGCCCGACGTCACCACCGTCGTCCAGGTCGAAGAGTAATCACCGAATCAAGGAGCTGAACAATGTCTGCCTACACCAATGAACAGGTTGCCCACCTCATCGATGGCTCGCTGGACTGGGAAACCACCTTCCGCATGCTCTCGATGCCCAAGGATGACAGCCGGTTCGAGCAATACCTGGCGGCCCTGCAGGCCAAGGTGAGCTTCCCGGACCGCATCGTGCTTCCGCTCGGCCCGCACATGCATATCGTGCAATCGGCCAAGACCCGGCAGTGGGTGATCAAGTGCGATTGCGGCCACGAGTTCTGCGACTACCGCGAGAACTGGAAGCTGCATGCCTCGATCTACGTGCGCGACACTGAGGAGGCAATGACCGAGGTCTATCCCAGGCTCATGGCCCCCGACACCCAGTGGCAGGTCTATCGCGAGTACTACTGTCCGGCGTGCGGCACCATGCACGACGTGGAGGCGCCCACCCCCTGGTATCCGGTGATCCACGACTTCGAGCCGGACATCGAGGCCTTCTATAAGGAATGGGTACAGATGCCGGTCCCGGAGCGCGCCCCGGACTGATCGTCGCCTGAAGAGCGGGGGGCGGGCATGGGCCTGCCCTCCGCTATCGCCCCCCGCCGCTCGGGCCGCTTCGCCCCAACCTGCAGCCGCGGTCGAGAAAATCGCTCGCATGCCCGTTGCTTCCCGCAGCAACGTCAACCGGTTCGTCGATGATGACGAACCCCGATCTGTCACGTGGCCCGCTCACATAGGCGACAAAGACGCCCCGGTCCGCGATGTCGCCGGCGGCGCCAACGTCATGGCGAACCTCATCAAACGGATCGAACGCCAGAACCTGCCGGTCAGCGGCAATGAACCTCGCTCGCACGGATTTGCCGGACAGACGAAAGGGGCGCCATTGGCCGTCGATGTCGCTCTCCACCAGGAAGCGGTGTGCGGCTTCGCCGATGCAGTCGAGATGAATATGGAGTTGATCCTGGCTGCGTGCGGCCTTTGCATTCACGGCGAGCCCGATCAGCGTATCGGGAACCGGCTTGCCGATCGCCGCGGAGACGATCCCCCGCTCGCGCCATCCAAAGGCCCAGCCATTGGGACGGCTGCCGGCCCAGACCTTCGGGTCTTCGACGCCACTGACCGGATGATCGGGAATCACCAGATAGTGGGATGCGCCAACGGCGTCCTTGTACAGCACGAGCCCCTGGCCGCGATCGACCACGGCGCAATCGGCATGCACCGGCGCACCGTCTGTGAGGCAGCGTGTCTGTACGCTGCGCCAGAGCCCGTTCCGCGCGAGACGGCCGCCGGCGGCCGGTGACCACGGCCCCTGATCCGCGCAGGCGGAAATCGAGAGACAAACCGCCAGCAGGACAATGCGCAAACGCCGCATCCGAAGACTCCGAAGTTGGAGAACGCCACCTAGCTGCCGCTCGGGCCGCCAGTGCTGGCGGTATCCTCGGGCTTGCCGGTCACTTCGTTCCATCCGCCACCGAGCGCCTTGTACAGATTGACCTCGCTGGTCAGCTGGTTGAGCCGGGCGTCGATCAGTACCTGCTGCGCGGCAAACAACTGGCGCTGCGCGTCGAGCAGCGTCAGGTAGTTGTCCACGCCGGTCCGATAGCGCCCTTCGGCCAGCCTGAAGTAGTCCTGGCTGGCTTCCACGAGCCGCGTCTGCGACGCAAGCTGGTCCGTGAACGTGCCGCGCGCCGCCAGACCATCGGCCACCTCGCGGAACGCCGATTGCACGGTCTGCTCGTACGTGGCCACGTTGATGTCCTTCTGGATCCGCGCATAGTCCAGGCTCGCGCGCAGGCTTCCTGCGGTGAAGATCGGCAGGTTGATCTGCGGCGAGAACAGCCAGGTGCCGGACCCCGCATCGAACAGCCCCGACAACTGGCGGCTCGCCGTGCCCGCCGATGCGGTCAGCGAGATGCGCGGGAAGAACGCTGCGCGCGCCGCGCCGATATCGGCATTGGCCGATTTCAGCCGGTGCTCCGCCGCCAGGATGTCAGGCCGGTTCTGCAACAGGTCGGACGGCAAGCCCGGCGGCACGTCGGCCACGAGCTTCTGCTCGAGACTCAGCCCTTCGGGCAGGTCGGGCGGCAGGCTCGTGCCCAGCAGCAGCGTCAGCGCGTTGGCATCCTGCGCCACGAAGCGCGTGTAGCGCGACAGCGCGGTACGCGCGTTTTCCACCTGGGTCTGCGACTGGCGCAGGTCCAGCCGCGAAGCGATGCCTTCTTCGTAGCTGCGGCGCGTGAGGTTGTATGTGCGCTCGTAGGTACCCAGCGTCTCGCGCGTGAGCGCCAGCTGCGCTTCGTCCGTGCGCAGCGTCAGGTAGGCATTGGCCACGCTGGCCACCAGCGCGATGTGCGTGCTGCGGCGCGCTTCGTCACTGGCAAAGTACTGCTCCAGCGCCGCCTGGCTCAGGCTGCGCAGCCGGCCGAACAGGTCGATCTCCCACGCCGTGGTGCCCAGCGATACGCCATAGGAACTGCTGATGATGCGCTGGCCCGTGCTGGACAGGTCGGCCGGCACGCGCTGCCGCGTGCCTTGCGCCGCAGCGCCCACCTGGGGAAACAGGTCCGCGCGCTGGATGCGGTACTGCGCACGGTACGCCTCCATGTTCAGCGCCGCCACGCGCAGGTTGCGGTTGTTCTCCAGCGCCAGCTCGATCAGCCGCTGCAGGCGCGGATCGGAAAAATAGTCGCGCCAGCCCAGCTCCGCCGCCGCCGGCACCTGGCCATTGCCGTTGGCGGCCGGATAGGCGTCGCCCTGCGGATAGGCCGCCTCCACCGGCGCGGCCGGCCGCTCGTAGTTGGGGATCAGGCTGCAGCCGGCCAGGGCCGCGCAGGCGGCGGCCACGCCAATCAGGGTTTTTCTCATACTTTGGCCCCCGTTTCCAGGGATGAGGAATCGGGCTTCCGCCGGCGTTCCTTGAGGGCATTCACCACCACGAAGAACAACGGCACCCAGAAGATGGCCAGCACCGTGGCGGTGATCATGCCACCGATCACACCCGTGCCGATGGCGTGCTGGCTGCCCGAGCCGGCGCCTTGCGACACCGCCAGCGGGAACACGCCCAGCACGAACGCCAGCGACGTCATGATGATCGGCCGCAAACGCATCCGGCACGCTTCCACGGCGGATTCGACCAGGCTCTTGCCCTGCTCATGCAGCGCCTTGGCGAATTCCACGATCAGGATCGCGTTCTTGGCGGACAGGCCGATGGTCGTCAGCAGGCCCACCTGGAAGAACACGTCGTTG
>Ga0255338_1000366_pt1 | contig 160491 bp, 142 predicted proteins | sample MeOH1_35cm_T4_19_FD_203715 | JGI IMG/M metagenome (GOLD analysis project Ga0255338, IMG submission 203715) | Sandy soil microbial communities from University of British Columbia, Vancouver, Canada - MeOH1_35cm_T4_195 | ecosystem: Engineered > Artificial ecosystem > Sand microcosm >...
GTCCATCTCGGTTCTCCTCATGTGTGCTTGGCGGCTCACATGAACGTTTTCGAGGTGGACTCCCGTTTATGTCAAACATCTGCTGCCTCCCCGGCAGAGCCGGGGGGTCTCCTGCTTAGTTGCTAGGTGGACTTCTTGTCTCCCTACCGCTGCCCTCCGGTGGATATGTAAGATGTCATCCGAGCATTCAAGTCCCGTGATGGGAGGTCGCATGTCGGACTCACCGTTGAGGATTAGAACAGAGCCGGACTGGCCCAAACCCAGGGAGGAGGACCCCGGGGAACTCTACATGAAGATCGTGAGTCGAAAGGGAGCCCCCGAGTATCTTCATGCTCTTGCCTGGTCGCTTGGATCCCAAACCGATCACATCAAGGCCATGGAGATGTCCCTGCGCCTGCTGATGGATCCTGAGCCGAGCCTACGTGGATTGGGAATCGTGGCACTTGCTGAGCTACATGACCATGGCATTCGAGACGCCTACAAGGCCTTGCAACGAGCGGCAAAGGACCCCGTCGCAGAGGTCCGGGCGTCCATTCCGTATGAGCTCCGATTCGACAGCACAATCGAGACGGCATCCCTCCTCATCGGTATGGCAGAGGATCCTGAGGCAATCGTGCGCCAGCACGTCGCAAGCTCCTTGCACATCCTGGCACTTCCTGAAGCAAAGCCATGTTTCCTGCGGTTCTTGAAGGACGCAGAACCCCAGGTACGTGCAGCTGCCCTTGAGAATAGTTCTCTTTGGAATGAGGATGATGGCGTGCCTCCGTTTCCAGAAGCCATCGAACTCCAGCACGACCAAGACGAAGACGTCAGGGCGAACGTTCCGTCATGGCTACGCGCTTTGCCCGATGAAGAGGGGGAGCCTCTGCTCATCAGATTGAGCCGAGATGAATCTCCCAAGGTGCGTGCATCTGTACTTGGTGCTTACTGGTCATTAACATCGCAGGCCTGGATCCTACGTCTAATCGAATGTATGGAAGATCCTTCCGATCGGGTCCGCATCCATGCTGCCGACCACCTCTCCCGATGCCCTGACGAATGCGTTGCCCCCGTCCTGTTGAAGCATTGGAAGGACTCTAGCGCCACGGTACGAAAATTTATCGCCCAAGGTCTGGAGGCCCGTGCAGACACAAGCATGCTTCCCATCTTTGAGCGTCTGGCCGAGGACGACGGCAACTCGTTCACTCGGCTTGCGACGGCACGTGCCTTGGGTCGCCTCCGTGGACCCGAATCCGAACTGATCCTTTCCAAGATGCTCAAGGACCCTACAAAGCTCGTGCAGAAGACGGTGCGCAAAATTCTCATGGCATGGGCCAAAGAATCTCCCCTTGAGCGAGCCACAGAGCTGGTACTCAGGCACGGCTCGAAGGGGGCCGGCGCCACCAGGGAGGCCTTCAACCTGACCAGCAAGAGGCCAATGAACGATTGGAATGTCTTCCTGTCCAAGGCACAAACCCTTGATGGGCTGCTCGCAGGTGACACAGATCATGGCCCCGCAATCGTCCTCGAGAAGGATGAAGCGACTTGGGGCCTCTTACCCTTCGGTCCAGCGAACTGGATCCGCATCCAATGCAGTGGCAGGCAAGCTGAGGTCCCGTCCCTCGGCTATCAACTGCTTTCACCTGAAGAAACGGGAGATTGGCTAGAGTCCCTCGGGCCGTGCCGAATCAGGAAGGGTCGGGAACTCGCCAAGCAGGCCAAATGGAATAGGGTGAAACCATAGTCTCCCTTAGAAGGCGCGATGCGTGAGGCCCCCCCTCAGGAGTTCGGATTAGTCCGTCAGCTATAGGCTCGGATACACTTCAAGCCCCCTTTGGAGCTGATCGGGGAATATTCATATAATTTAAGTGTTTATTTATTAACACTTAGATCACATCTGCACGATCGGACACATTATGCTTCCGACTTTGCACGACCGGACAACTTATGGTTCCGGCAGCCTATCGGATTGGCCATTTTCGCCCCCCGAATGAGGTCATTTCGGGGCAGAAACGGACAGAATATGCTTCCTGTCCCGGACATTTATTCCTTCACGACACACCCTTTTTGTGGTGGAAATAAAAAAGGCGGGAGTCGAAGTCGCAGAAAGGCTGGCAGGCTGACTCGGGACCATCCTGGCCCTCGCCCTCCGGGCCGTCGCCTTTGGCGCCGGTCCTATTCGCCAAGTTTGGCGAATGGTGCCGTAGCTGGAGGCAGTCCGGGGGACTGCTGAAGGCGTTAAGCGGCGTGCCAGCCTTTCGCGCGGCCGGAGCGTCACCCGCAGGGTGATGCGGAGGGATTCCCACCACCGGGGGTGCTACCGAGCCGCATCCGCGGGGCTTGCGCCCCGTCCTCCTGGGTGAGAGTCCAGGGGCATGAGCCACCTGCGGCCCACCGAAGGGTCCGAAACTGGAATCCCCATCTCGGAGCCGCTCCAGGCGTGGATCCATGGCCTCCACTTGCCAGTGGCCACGCCGATTCCCGGTTACCTATTTGTGCCTACTTGTGTGGCAACAGGCTGATCCCCACGATGATCCCTGATCGCTGTCGCCACACCTGCATCGGACAGCGCCATAGGAACCCATGACCAGCCGCGCCCGCATCGTCCGCATCCCGATCCTGCCCTTCCACATGGTGAATGCTCACCTGATCATCGGCCAACAAGGCGCGGTGCTGGTGGACACCGGGCTGCCTGGATACGAACGAAGGTTCGAAAAGGCGCTCCGGAAGGAAGGGCTTTCTTTTGCAGACATCACATTGATCGTGGTGACCCATGCGCATTTCGATCATGCCGGCGGCGCGGCCAGGCTGCGTGCCCTGACCGGCGCCCCAATCCTGGCCCATGAAGACGATGCCGAGCATTACAACCAGCAGACCCCCATGACCTTTTGCACCACCGACTGGTTCAGCCGGCTCTTCCTGCGGACGAACATGATCCGAAGGCCCTACACGGCCTTCATCCCAGACATCCTGCTGAGCCAGGATGAAGTGAAGGACCTCGCGCCCTACGGGATCGCGGGGCGGGTGCGCTCCACGCCGGGTCACACCAAGGGTTCCCTATCCTTGGAACTGGATTCCGGAGAGGCATTCGTGGGAGACCTGGTCGCCTCCGGCGTGCTCCTCGGAGGCATCGCGAGGATGGACCACGCCAAACGTCCCCCCTTCGAAGATGATCCCCAGCGCGTCGGGATGGAACTCAGGCGCCTGGTCGAGGCGGGCATCGAGACCTTTTATCTGGGACACGGTGGCCCCCTGCCAGCGAAGGAAGTGAGCCGTCATGCCCAGTGGCTGGGCACCATTCGCAACTTGTCAGTGGAGGAGATGAAATGAACATTCAACGGATCGCAGCTTTCTCAGACGGGGAAACGGGGGGAAACCCCGCCGGGATCCTGATTGCCGAGGTGTTGCCAGAGGCTACGGAGATGCAGCAGATCGCGGCCGAGGTGGGCTTTTCAGAGACCGCGTTCGCCACGCCGATCCATGGGGGGTGGCGAGTTCGGTACTTTTCCCCTGAATCCGAGGTACCCTTTTGCGGCCACGCCACCATTGCCTTGGGCGCGGCCCTGGCGCTCGAATATGGGGATGGTGTGTTCCCGTTGACACTGAACCATGCGGATATTTCCGTCGAAGGCCATGCCGATGGAAAGTCCCTTTCCGCTACCCTTCAATCCCCTCCCACGCGCAGTGCCGTCGCCACCGATCTCATGCTCAGGGAGGCGATGGATCTGTTCGGGTACACAGCCGAGGACCTCGACCCAAGCATCCCACCGGCCCAGATTCACGGCGGATCATCCCATATGGTCCTGGCGCTTAAATCGCGCGAAAAGCTGAAGTCCATGGTCTATGACCTGGAGGCGGGCCGGGCATTCATGGAGCGCTACGGCCTGACCACCGTCGCATTGGTCTACGCCGAGACAGCCCAGCTATTCCACACCCGCAACCCCTTCGCTTCCGGGGGCGTGTTTGAAGACCCTGCGACAGGCGCGGCGGCGGCAGCCTTCGCGGGGTACCTGCGCGATCTCCAATGGCCGCATGGCGGCTCGATCGACTTGATCCAGGGTGAAGACATGGGGATGCGGTCCCTCCTCCACGCCGAGATCACCCCGGTCATCGGCGCTTCGATCAGGATCTCAGGCAAGGCCAGGGTGATGGACGCCTGAACCACCGGGATCCGATGCAAAGGATTACCTTTCCAGGCTTGGCCCGGACCTGGGTGGCGCCCTCAGATCCGCGTATCTGAAGGCGCCAAGCTGATGGACCAGGCCCGCGCCTGGTCCCTTGCATGTCCGCTGTCTTTGGATGTTTCAACGCCCCGGCAGGCCGCGACTCCAGCTAAGAGTGCCTAACAAAACCCCGACGGGGCCACGAGAAAGCCAGGTGGGATGCACCGCAGGTATCAGTTTGTCTCGGGTATCGCCACAGGCGATACCGAGAAGAAAGGGCCCGCGGGGCGATGTGGTTCATCGTTCAAGGGACCTGACGCCGCGGGGCGCCCACCTGGCTTTCTCCCTCCGGGCGAGGGCCGGCGGGCGTCGCGATGCCGCGTCACGCTCGTCGAGCGTAGTACCCGCTACGCGTCTCCTCGCGTTCCTCGCCTCGCTCGCCCGGCGGCCCTCGCGCGGCCCCGTGGGAGTTTTGTTAGGCACTCTAAAGGGAGAATTCAAAGGTCTCCCCGTCGCCCGGGATGTGCACGCGATCCGCCACGCCCCCCTGAGAAAGGGCCTCTGCCAGGTCCGCGCGCTTCACCGGGCAATGGCTGAGGGCCTCGAGATGGTTGGCCACGACGGTGCCCTTGGCCAGGCGCGTGAATTCCAGCACTTCGCCGATGCCCATGATGATGTCCTGCCCCAGATCGAAACGCGCACCGCCTGCGGGCACCACGCACACGTCCGGTTGATAGCGCGTCAGGAATTCCCGCACATCAGGGGAGAGGATCGTGTCGCCCGTGAGATACAGGCTGGGCTCCCCGGGCATCTCGATGAAGTAGCCCACCCCATGTTCCATTAGGGTGCCGATCCATCCCCGGCCGTGCTTGCATCGCACCGTCCGGATGGTGCCCCCCAGGAAGGGCTGAGGCTGGCTGTGATGCACACCCAAGGGTTGAGCGTTCAACCCCAGGCTGCGGAGATGAGCCTCATCGTGGGGCGTGCAGATCACCGGAACCTGCTTCTCCCGGAGCCACCGTTTACCGGCCCGGTCCAGGTGGTCGAAATGTCCCTTTTGGCAATGAGTGATCAGGCAGTGGGTCACCTCGTTCAAGGCCAGGCCGGCCCCTTCTGGCAAGTCCGTGAGGGGATTCGGGCGCCTTTGCCCATCGAATATGCGCAGCGGGGGCAGCGCATTCTTGCGGGCCAGCATGGGGTCCACCAGGATCCGATACGGGCCGGTCTCCAGGATGATGGTGGCGTTGCGGAGCTGAGTGATTTTCATCGCTGGGTTTCTCCTAGGATTTGGGCCTCATGCCATGCCTGTGCCTGCGCCCGTGAAGATGCATGGGGGCGATCAAAAGGGTGTGCTGAGCGAGGCCAAGCGCTGCGCCGAGGTGGACTCCACCCGGCGGATGATGTCCTTGAGCGCCTCGGGTTGCTCATCCGCGGTGCCATTGCCCAAGGGCGGCTGAGGGTAGTATTCGATCCCCAGCTGGATGGTCCTGGCCAGATCCGGCCCCCCAAGCAGGCTGGCCAAGAATAGGCCGGTGTCGATGCTGGCGGAGACGCCCGCGCCGGTGATGAGCTTCCCGTCCTGATGAAAACGGTTGGGCCGGACGATCGCGCCGAAGGACGCGACCCGCTCACGGTCAAAATAGTTGGTGGTGGCTTCCCTCCCGCGGAGCAGGCCCGCTCCGCCCAGCAGCAGCGCCCCGTTGCAGACGCTGACGGTCCAGGTGGACGTCTGGTGCAAGCGCCGGATGCAGTCGAGTAGGGGCCGGCTCTGGAGCGCCGCCTCGACCCCAGGCCCTCCCGGCACGTACAGGATGTCGGTGGATTCCAGGCCATCGAAGGTGCGATAGGCTGCCAAGCCAAGACGGCGGGAATCGGCCGCGACCAGGCCCGGGCGCTCCGCCGCAAATTCGACCTCGAGCCCGGGGACGTGGACCAGCACCTCGTAGCCGCCCACGACATCAAGGGCGGTGAACCCGTCAAACAGCAGAATGGATAGACGCATGGCGAGCCTTCCTCGATTTAAGTCAAAAACAAGTGATTAAATTTTTGTTTTAAAATTAATTACTATTCAATATTTAAAAATGTTGTTCGTTGCAGATGAGCCCTCTATTTTTTTTATTTTTGTGATTGTTTCTATAATGAGTTCTTTTCTGCGTGCCTTTGGCATAATGATTTCCTTTGCCCTCTGGGGCGTCATGTTCTGCGACTTGGTTTTCTGGCGAGCGTTCATCCAGCGTAAGGATAGGAATGGTGTTCGGTAGGGTTGGCATCCGGCATGTGTGGGTTTCTGTGTAAACGGTGGAGACCTCGCGGCGGCTCCAGCACCTCCGGATCACCGTAAAGTTCAAGCGTTCGGTGAACAAGTAGGCACTAATTTGTTACCTGAGATGGAAAGGGCCACTCGCATGAAGACTTCGCTTGACCTCCAAAACCCCCTCAGCTGCCCTCTTGTCGCGGCCGTGAACACCATTAGCGGGAAATGGAAGCCCGCCATCCTGCACATGCTGATCTCTGGAACCCGGCGTTTTGGGGAACTCCGGAAGAACATCCCGCCCATCAGCCAGCGTGTGCTGACCCTGCAACTGCGAGAACTGGAGGCTGATGGGATCATTCTCCGGGAGGTGTTTCGCGAGAATCCACCGCGGGTGGAATACACCTTGAGTCCGCTTGGCCATGATTTAAAGCCCATTCTCAGGGACTTGTACAATTGGTCCGTGAATCAAAACCTTGTATAACCCTTCAAGCGCGATGCGCCGCGATCCTCCGAACGGCAGGGACGGGTGGGACTGAGACCAAACGGCCCCCAGCTCCGGGACTTGCGGACTGCCGCCGAGACCTCACGGCTGCCAGTTTGATGGGGTGGGCGCCCTTGTGGGGCACTGAGAAGGACGTGGACACGTCGCAGCGCGCCGCCACCTTCAACATGGGACCTGCCCATACCTCCTTATAGAGCTTCTCGCGGCTCAAGGATTTGACGACACCCTTTCCGGTGTCCTCAATTAGAACGGAGCGGGGATTCCAGAAGGCAACGCCTGTGGTATCTGGGAACGAAACAGGCAGAAGTGGTAATCTATTCGCTGTTTTTATTTATGTTATAGCCATTATGCAGGATCGGACAGCTTATGTTTCCGACTTTGCACGAGCGGACAACTTATGGTTCCAACGCCGGGGCTGTTAGATCGATTCCGACCCTCAGGGGAGGCGGAAATCGGATCTATTCCGACAGATTATGCTTCCTGAAGCGGTCACCTTATCGTTCACGACACACTTTTTGTGGTGGAAATAAAAAAGGCGGAAGTCGAAATCCCGCAGAAAGGCTGGCAGGTAGCCGTAGCCGGAGGCGTTAGGCGGCGTGCCAGCATTTCGCGGGGCCGGAGCGTCACCCCGCGGGGGTGATAAGGAGGCGCTTCCCCGGGATTCTTCTGTTCACTCCCCGGCCCCCTCCGCCTGCTCCCGCAGCCGCGCCACGTCCTTGGTGGGCGCATTCCCGAAGTACCGTCCGTACTCCCGGGCGAACTGGGAGGGGCTCTGGTAGCCCACGCGGCGGCCGGCAGTGCCGGCGTCGAGGCGGGTGAGCAGCATGAGGCGCCGCGCCTCCTGGAGGCGGATGGCCTTCTGGTACTGCAGGGGGCTCATGGCGGTGACGGCCTTGAAGTGCTGGTGGAAGGAGGATGGGCTCATGTGCACCAAGGTGGCCAGGCGCTCCACGTCCAGCGGCTGGTCGAAGTGGGCGCGGACCCAGGCCACGGCCTTGGAGACCCGGTGGAGCTGGCTCTCCTCCTGGCCGATCAGCGCCACCCGCGGGCCCAGCGGGCTCCGCAGGAGCCGGATGAGGATCTCGTCGAGGACGAGCGGGGCCAGGAGCTCCGCCTCGTCGGGCCGGGAGGCCAGCTCCAGGAGCCGCACCACCGCGTTGATCACCGGCGCGTCCAGCTGGTCGACGCAGATGGCGCGGCCCTCGCCCCGGCGGGGGAGGCCGAGGGGGTAGACCTTGGCCGTCAGGTCGGCGATCCGCGCCGGGTCCAGGTCGATGCGGATGCCGAGGTAGGGCGCTTCCAGGCTGGCCTGGGTGACCTGGGCCGACACGGGGACATCCACGGAGTAGACCAGCACCCGCGAGGCGTCGTACTCGTAGAGCTCCCGCCCCAGCAGCACCCGCTTCGCGCCCTGGGCCACCAGGCAGAGGGCCGGCCGCTGCACGGCGTGGTGGAAGTCTTTGTGGGCGCGGGAGGCCCGGGAGACCTGGACGCCCGGGAGCCGCAGCTCGAAGGTGCCGTCGAAGGGCGCATGGGCCAGCAGCAGATACGCCAGCCGGCCCAAGTCCGGCGACTCGGAATCGGGGCTCGGGGCCGGAAAGGAAGTGGGCGTTCGGCTCATGGAAGGGTCCCGGAACAGGATCTCATGCCTGGGGCGCGGGGTTCGGCGGCACGGGTGGAGCGTTCACAGGCAGTGTTGCTCCAGATGCCGTTGGTAGTCCTCAAGCGCGCGCGGGATGTCGGGCGCCTTGAAGATATCGAACACCCCGAAATCCGGGAGGATGTCGAACCCCATGAACTTGTAGTTCGAGGTGATGTGGAGGAACAGGTCGGCCGTTCCCTTGCCGCCGTACAGCACGCCGTCGGGGTTGTCGAAGGCCTCTCTTGGGGCATTCCAGGTGGCGGAGATCATGAAGGCCCGCCCCTGCATGAGGCCGCCCGTCCCGTACTGCCGGCCCGGATCCTGGCGTGTGCGGCCATCGCCTTCGAGCAGGGCCTTCGTGGTCAGCCCCGCATTGAAGACCTTGTCCACGTATTTCTTATAAATCCACGGCGCGGAGAACCAGTTCACCGGCGTCTGGAGGATGACCAGGTCGGCGGCCACATGCTTGCCCACCTCTTCTTCCGGGTCGTAGCCGCGCTCGACATAGGTCTCGGCGACTTGGTGTCCGCGCGCCAAGAAGAAGGCCTTCGCGAGGTCCATGAAGGCGAGGTTCAGGTTGCCCTCGGACCATCCGGGATAGGCAAGGTGGGCATTGATGACGAGAACGTTCATGGCTCTGTCTCCATCGTCTCCGGGCTCCATTCCCATCAGCGGCCCACCAGCTTCTGCAGGTGTTCCGGGTACCGGGCGCCCTGCAGCTCGATCTGGGAGGCGGCAGCGTCGATGGCCTCCAGGTCTTCGGCGGTCAGCTCGAGGGCCGCGCCCCCCAGGTTCTCCTCGAGCCGGTGAAGCTTCGTGGTGCCTGGAATCGGGACGATCCAGGGCTTCTGGGCCAGCAGCCAGGCCAGGGCGAGCTGCGCGGGCGTCGCGCCTTTCGCCGCGGCCAGGGCCTTCAGCACCTCCACCAGGGCGAGGTTCGCCTTCCGGGCCTCGGGCGAGAAGCGGGGTACCACGTTGCGGAAGTCGGTGGGATCGAAGGTGGTGGTCTCATCGATCTTGCCGGTGAGGAAGCCCTTGCCGAGGGGGCTGAAGGGCACGAAGCCGATGCCCAGCTCCTCGAGGGTGGGGATGATCTCCACCTCCGGCTCCCGCCAGAACAGGGAGTATTCGCTCTGGAGGGCGGCCACGGGCTGCACGGCGTGGGCCTTGCGGATGGTGGCCGCGCCGGCTTCAGAGAGGCCGAAGTGCTTGACCTTGCCTTCCCGGATGAGGTCCTTGACCGTGCCGGCCACGTCCTCGATGGGCACCTCGGGATCCACGCGATGCTGGTAGAAGAGGTCGATGCTCTCCACACGAAGGCGCTTCAGCGAGGCCTCGGCCACGGCCCGGATGCGCTCGGGCCGGCTGTTCAGGCCGCCCGGGTTCTGGCCCGTGACCTGGTCGATGGCGAAACCGAACTTGGTGGCGATGGCCACCCGGCCCTTGAAGGGGGCCAGGGCCTCGCCCACCAGCTCCTCGTTCACCCAGGGCCCGTAGACCTCGGCGGTGTCGAAGAAGGTGACGCCCTTCTCCACGGCGGCCCGGATGAGGGCGATGCCTTCCTGTTTCTCGACGGCGGGGCCGAGGCCGAAGCTCAGGCCCATGCAGCCCAGGCCGAGGGCGGAAACGTTGAGTCCGTGGGTTCCGAGGGTGCGCGTGTGCATGAGGTTCTCCTGGTGGATCGGGTTCAGTTCTTCGCCTTCAGCGAGGCCATGTCGATGACGAAGCGGTACTTCACGTCGCTCTTCAGCAGGCGCTCGTAGGCCCCGTTGATGTCCTGCATGCGGATCACCTCCACGTCGGACGTGATGCCGTGCTCACCGCAAAAGTCGAGCAGCTCCTGGGTCTCGGCAATGCCACCGATGAGGGAGCCCGCCACGGACTTGCGGTCGAGGACCATGGGCACGGTATTGAGCATGGGCTCCAGCCCGCCCAGGTAGCCCACCAGCACCAGGGTGCCGTCCGTGGCCAGGGTGGGGACGTAGGGATTCAGGTCGTGGACGTAGGGCACGGTGTCGACGATGAGGTCGAAGCGGCCCGCGGCCGACGCCATCTGGGCGGGGTCCGTGGACAGCACCACGCGGTCCGCGCCCAGGCGCCGGGCATCGGCCTCCTTGCCCTGGGAACGCGTGAAGAGGGTCACCTCGGCGCCCAGGGCCTTGGCCAGCTTCAGGCCCATGTGGCCCAGGCCCCCGAGACCCACCACGGCGACCTGGCTGCCCGGGCCGGCCTTCCAGTGGCGCAGGGGCGACCAGGTGGTGATGCCGGCGCAGAGGAGCGGCGCGGCGCCCTTCAGGTCCAGCCCTGCGGGGACCTTCAGCACGAAGCGGTCGGACACCACCATCTGGTCCGAGTAGCCGCCCTGGGTGGGCCGGCCGTCGTGGCGGTCCGTGCCCCCGTAGGTGCCGGTGAAGCCGTTCTGGCAGTACTGCTCCTCGCCGTGCTCGCAGGGTTTGCAGTGGCGGCAGGAATCCACCAGGCAGCCCACGCCGACGGCATCGCCGGCCTTGAAGCGGGTCACGGCGGCGCCCACCGAACGCACGCGGCCGATGATCTCGTGGCCGGGGACGATGGGGTACGTGGTCCAGCCCCAGTCGTTGCGCGTCGTGTGCAGGTCCGAGTGGCAGACGCCGCAGAACAGGATGTCGATGACCACATCGTCCGGTCGTGGGTCGCGCCGCTCGAAAGGGAAGGGCGCCAGCTCCGAAGTGGGGGACTGGGCGGCGTAGCCGAGAACGTTGAGGGTCATTGCTTCCTCCGTGCCGGGTGACATCAGGTTTTGGCCCGATCCGCAAAGTCTTGCCATTCACGGGAGCCGCGATCTGCGTGGCCCTAGAAGGAAGTCTAGGGATGGACGGGTCTTCGGGTTTGCCCATTGCTCCGAACTTCTAGCCTGAATCTCCAGGGAGACTGTGGACACTCCCGGCACCTCCATCCGCAGAAAAGCCCCCGCGAGGCGGGGGCTTTTCTGCGGTGAAGAACGAACGTTCTCGTTCGTGTTTAGATTTCACTCCATCTCGTTCGCCAGCACCGGCACTTCGACCATCGGAGCAACCTCTTTCGACTTGCCGAGGACCGCGTGGAACCTGTCCCAGTCCAGTTCCTTCTCCCAGCTGGCCATCACGACGGCAGCGATGCAGTTGCCGATGTGGTTGGTGATGGCGCGGGCCTCGGACATGAACTTGTCGATGCCGAGGATGAGCGCCATGCCGGCCACTGGGATGCCGGGCACCACGGCCAGGGTGGCGGCCAGGGTGATGAAGCCGGAGCCGGTCACGCCGGCGGCGCCCTTGCTGGTGATCATCGCCACCACCAGGATCCCCAGCTGCTGGCCCAGGGTGAGCTCGATACCCAGGGCCTGCGCGATGAAGAGCGACGCCAGGGTCATGTAGATGTTGGTGCCATCCAGGTTGAAGGAGTAGCCGGTGGGGATCACCAGGCCGACGATGGACTTGGACAGGCCCAGCTTCTCCATCTTCTCCATGAGGGGGATCAGCGCGGATTCGGAAGAGCTGGTGGCCATGACCAGCAGCAGCTCATCCTTGATGTAGCCCACCACCTTGAAGATGTTGAAGCCCGCCAGCCGCGCGATGAGCCCCAGCACGAGGAAGATGAAGACGGCGCAGGTCGCGTAGAAGAGGAAGATGAGCTGCGCCATGGGGATCAGCGACTTCAGGCCGAACTTGCCGATGGTGTAGGCGATGGCCGCACCGGCGCCCAGGGGGGCGAGGTAGAGGATCTGGTGCATGACGCCGAAGAACATCTTGCTGACGTTCTCCAGGAAGCCGATGAGGGGCGCCTTGTGCTTCTCGCTCAGGGCGGCCACGGAAAAGCCGAGCAGCACGGAGATCAGCAGCACCTGCAGGATGTCGCCATCGGTGAAGGCGCTGAACATCGTCTTGGGGATCATCTTCAGCAGATGATCCGTGATGGTCAGGTGCTGGGCCTGGGTCACGTAATTGGCCACCAGCTTGGGGTCGAGCTTGGCGGGATCCGCGTGGAAGCTCCGGCCGGGCCCGAACACGTTGGCCATGACGAGGCCGATCACCAGCGCCAGGGTGCTGACGATTTCGAAATACAGGATGGCCTTCCCGCCGACGCGGCCGGCCTTCTTGATGCTGCCGGAGCCCGCGATGCCCAGCACCACGCTGCAGAGGATCACCGGGGGGATGAGCATCTTGATGAGGGCGATGAAGCCGTCGGCCAAGGGCTGCATCTTCACGGCCACGCCGGGATAGAAGTGCCCCAGCAGTGCGCCGAGGACGATCATGAGGGCGACCCAGTTGTACAGCTTTGATGCAGCACGCTTGAACATGCGGATGCTCCTTTCAGAAACTCCAGCCATGAGAGGTAGGCGGCCCCGGGGAAGGGCCGAATGTGAACGCAGTGGGAAAGATGCCGAGGTGGAGGCGTGCAGCGGGGGGTGGCCCCCACTGCCGAGCAGGCGTACTACTCACGCGACCTACCAGTCGTTTTCCCGATTCTGGGATGCCCGGCCGGAGGAATGGCCGTTCTGGAAGTTGATTCCAGGATTTGAAACTTTTGGAAGCGAAGCCTGGAAAGCGGCTCAGAGGAAGCGCTGGGCTTCCCGCAGGTAGGCCTTCTGGAGCAGGAAGCGGTGGACCGGCCGGCCCCCGGTGCCGTACCCGGGCTCCATGCGCAGCGCCTTGAGCGTGCAGAGGAACTCGAAGTACTTCCGGACGGAGACCCTCGAGATCCCCACCTGCTGGCCGATCTCCTCGGCGGTGAACCAGGGAGACTTCCCCTGCCACGCGGCGATGGCTTGCATCACCTTGTCCAGCGTGTTCCGATCCAGGCCCTTGGGAAGCTCCTCCGCCTTCCGGCCTTCCGTGGTCCTGCGGGTCAGGCGCCTGTCCAGCTCGGTCTGATCGAGGGTCTGGCCACCCCGGATCATCCGGCGGGTCTCGCCGTAGCGATCCAACGCCTGCTTGAGCCGCTCGAACTCGAAGGGCTTGATGAGGTAGTCCACGGCGCCGAGCTTCAGGGCCCGGTCGATGGTCGCCGCGTCCCGCGCGGCGGTCACGAAGATGACGTCCACATCCAGGGCTTGCCGCCGGATCGCCCCCATGAGCTCGAGGCCGCTCTGCCCGGGCATGAAGATGTCCAGCAGCAGGAGGTCCACGGTGTGGCTCCGGAGCAGCTCCAGGGCCTCGGAGGCGCTCCGGGCGGAGGCCACCGTCTCGAAGCCCGGCACGCGGCTCAAGTACATCCGGTTGAGCTCGGCCACCATGGGATCGTCTTCCACCAGCAGCACCCGGATCATGGCTCCTCCCCAGGGAACAGGGTGAACGAGGCCGTGAAGACAGCGCCACCACCTTGCCGGTTCTTCGCGACCAGGTGCCCACCCCGGGCCTCGATGGCCCGGGCGGCTTGCCAGAGCCCGAAGCCACGGTTCTCGCCCTTGGTGGAGAAGCCCAGCGTGAAGGTCTGGGCCAGGACCTCCGCGGGCAGCCCGGGACCGCTGTCCGCAACCGACAAGTGCAGCAGGGCTCCCTCGGGCTGGAGGGAAACCTGGATCTCGCGGCGGGCGCCATCGCCGATGGCCTCGACCGCGTTTTCCAGCAGGTTGCCGAGCACCGTGACGAGGTCGTGGGAGGCCGCATCATCGGGACAGGGGGGCAGCGAAGCGTCCTGATCCAGCTCCATGAGAATGTTCTGCTCCCGTGCCGACGCGAACCGGGCGAGCAGGAAGCCCGCGATGACGGGATCCTTGATCCGCTGGACCACGAAGCCCACTTCGTCGTCCAGCCTTCCGACCACCCCGGTGATGTAGGTCTTGAGGCGCTCGTACTCCTCCAGCCGGACCAGCCCGAGGATCACATGGAGCTTGTTCATGAATTCGTGGGCCTGGGCCCGGAGGGCATTGGCATACAAGCGGACGCCGGTCAGCTGCTCCGCCAGCCGGTTCATCTCCGTGATGTCCCGGAAGGTGGCCAGGGCCCCGGTGATGCGGCCGTCGACCAGCACGGGCACCCGGTTCGTCAGGATCTTCAGACCCAGGATGTCGCCTTCCTGGTCGTACTCCGCCTGGCCCGTCTCCATCACGGTGCCAAGCCTGGAACTGGGCAGGACCTCCTCCACCGGGTGGCCCACCAGCTCGCCATGGCTCCCGGCCAGCGCGAACAGGCGCAGAGCCTCCTCGTTGACGATGGTGACCATCAGCTCCCGGTTCACCCCGATGATGCCCTCCCGCACGGAATGCAGCATGGCGTTGCGCTGCTGGAGCAGGGTCGAGATCTCCTGGGGCTCCATGCCTAGGAGAATCCGCTTGATCCGGCCACCCAGGTACATGGCCCCGAGGATCCCCGCCGCGAAGCCGATGACGCCACCCATAGCGATGCGCTTCCGCACGCTGATGACCGTGTGATCGACGCCCGACTGGAGGATGCCCACGGCCACGGCCCCCACCTGCCGGTCCCCCTTCCATACAGGCGTGAAGGCCCGGAGGGAGACGCCGAGGGTGCCCTTGGCCACAGAGAGGTAAGAGCGCCCGCGGTACACCTCCGCGTCATCACCGCCGGCGAAGCGGGCGCCGATGAGGGAGGGGTTGGGGTGCGAGAGCCGCCGGCCGTTCATGTCGATGACCACGACATAGTCCACGCCGGCTTCGGTCCGGAGCTGCTCCGCATAGGCCTGGACGTCCGGCCGGGACCGGCCACCCGTCAACCCATCGCGCACCACCTCCGCCTCGGCGGTGATCCGGGACAGCAGGCCCACCTTCTCGCCCAGGGCATCCCGGGTCTGACGCTCCATCCGCCAGTCCACCATGACGCCCGTCACCAGCAGGGCCAGGCCCAGGATCAAGCTGACCAGGAGGGTTATCCTGGTCCGAAGCTGGAGAACGGGACGCATCCTGGGCATGGTAAGGACCATCCTAGGGTGGAAGGCCCTGGAAAGGCGAAGCCGGCAGCAGGGCAGGATAGGTGACTCATCCAGGATCCCGGGTTTGACACTCCGTCAAGGCAAGGGATCAAAGGACCTCCGAATCTGCCCCTTTTAGTGCTTCACATCACCTATTGATACCTGCCCCTCGCCCGGTCAGGTTCCTGCGGCTAGAGTCATGTCGTCCTGTTTCCGGCCCTCGAACCATGCCGCGGATGCCTCGGGACGGGCACGGCGGTTTCACCGTCCAAGACCCTTTTCGACCGGAGCTCCGGCTCCGCCCTCACACCCCCTTCCTTCCCGGAGGAACCATGAGTCAGTACGTCAACGAAGTCCTTGAGGGCCTCAAGAAGAAGGCCCCCTGGGAAAGCTTGTTCATCCAGGCCGCCACCGAGATCCTCCACTCCCTGGCGCCGGTCCTCGAGAAGGAGCCCAAGTACAAGAAGAACGCCATCCTCGAGCGCATCGTGGAGCCCGAGCGCACCATCGGCTTCCGTGTGCCATGGGTGGACGACAAGGGCCAGATCCGCGTCAATCCAGGCTGGCGCGTGCAGTTCAGCAGCGCCATCGGCCCCTACAAGGGCGGCATCCGCTTCCACCCCAACGTCACCCTCGACACCCTGAAGTTCCTGGGCTTCGAGCAGATCTTCAAGAACAGCCTCACCGGCCTGCCCATGGGTGGCGGCAAGGGCGGCTCCAACTTCGATCCCAACGGCAAGTCCGATGCCGAAGTGATGCGCTTCTGCCAGTCCTTCATGATGGAGCTCTTCCGCCACATCGGCGCCGATACGGACGTGCCCGCCGGTGACATCGGCGTGGGCGGCCGCGAGGTCGGCTACATGTTCGGCATGTACAAGAAGCTGGCCAACGAATTCACGGGCGTGCTCACGGGCAAGGGCCAGTACTGGGGCGGCAGCTTGGTGCGCCCCGAAGCCACCGGCTATGGCGTGGTCTACTTCGCTGAAGAGGCGCTGAAGACCAAGGGCGAGTCCATGCAAGGCAAGAAAGTGGCGGTCTCCGGCTTCGGCAACGTGGCCTGGGGCGCCGTCGCCAAGGCCACCCAGCTGGGCGCCAAGGTCGTGACCATCTCCGGCCCCGACGGCTACATCTACGATGCCGACGGCATCAGCGGCGAAAAGATCGAGTACATGACCGAGATGCTCCGCATCGACCGCATGTCCGTGGCCCCCTACGCCGAGAAGTTCAAGACCGCCCAGTTCCACGCGGGCAAGCGCCCCTGGGAACAGAAGGTGGATGTGGCCCTGCCCTGCGCCATCCAGAATGAGCTGAACCTGGACGAGGCCAAGGCGCTGATGGCGAACGGCTGCAAGGCGGTCATCGAGGGCGCCAACATGCCCAGCACCCTGGACGCCGTGGAGTTCTTCCAGGCCAACACCGGCAAGATCATCTTCTCCCCCGGCAAGGCCTCCAACGCCGGCGGCGTGGCCACCTCGGGCCTGGAGATGAGCCAGAACTCCATGCGCCTGGGCTGGACTGCCGAAGAGGTGGACGCCCGCCTGCACCAGATCATGATCAATATCCACAAGTCCTGCGCCGATGCTGCCGCCCGCTTCGGCACCCCCGGCAACTATGTGAACGGCGCGAACATCGCCGGCTTCCTCAAGGTGGCCGACTCCATGATCGACCAGGGCCTCGTGTAGTCTTTTTGCTTTTCACCAAGGCACGAAAAGGGGGGCCGCCCGCGGCCCCCCTTTTCGTGCCCAGGCCAGTAAACTGCGGTGGAACCGAGGCCCCCCAGATGATCAGCCGCGACTTCAATGAGATCTTCCACAAGTACGCGACGGACAAGGAGATCTTCCACGAGCTCATGCCCCTTCGCACCCGGGAGATCCTCCTGGTGGCCCCCGCCTTCGACGCCTTCACGCTGGAGCAGGATGGCCTGCTGACGGAGATCCTGTTCGACGGCTACTACCAGCTCAACATGAGCAACCCGCCGCGGGTGACCAATGTGTCCACCACGGAGGAGGCCCTGGAGCGCTGCAGCAGCCGGCACTTCGACATCATCATCGTCATGATCCGCCTGGGCCAGGGTGGGCACGTGGAGTTGTCTCGCGCCCTGCGGCAGGCCGCGCCGCGGATCCCCATCTACCTGCTGCTGAACGACAACGTGGAAGTGGGCGTCATGGACCGGCGGCGGCAGGAGCTGCTGCGCCACTTCGACCAGATCTTCGTGTGGAACGGGAACCCCGAGATCTTCATGGCCATGGTGAAGTTCATGGAGGACCGCGCCAACGTCCTCAACGACACCAAGGTGGGCCTCACCCGCGTGATCCTCCTGGTGGAGGACAGCATCCGCTACTACTCGCGGTACCTGCCCATCCTCTACAGCGAGATCCTCAAGCAGACCACGCGCCTGGCCAAGGAACAGAACATGGACCGCATGACGCGCACCCTGGCCATGCGCGTCCGCCCCAAGGTGATCCTCGCCACCTCGTACGAGGAGGCCATGGCCTTCTGCGACCAGTTCCAGGACTGCCTGCTCTGCGTCATCTCGGACCGCAAGTTCCCCAAGGATGGCGCGCTGGACCGGGAGGCCGGCATCAAGCTGATCCGGGCCCTGAAGGAGCGCATCCCCGACCTGCCGACCCTGCTCCAGTCCTCGGACCCCCTCAAGGAATCCTGGGCCACGGTCCTGGGCAGCGGCTTCCTCAACAAGAACTCGTACACGCTGGGCGCCGAATTATCCGCCTTCTTCTACGAGCGCCTGGGCTTCGGCGACTTCATCTTCCGCGACCCCCAAGGCCAGGAGATCGCCCGGGCCACCGACATGGAGGACCTGCGGGAGAAGCTGCGGACCGTGCCGACCGAGTCCCTGGTCTACCACGCCATGCGCAACCACTTCTCCTCCTGGATCATGGCGCGCGGCGAGGTCCAGGTCGCCAAGGTCCTGGCGCGGTTCCGCATCTCGGACTACCGCGACCCCGAGGAGATGCGCACCTTCCTCATCAATGTGGGCGACTACGTGCAGCGCATGAAAACCCTCGGCAAGGTGATCCCGCTCACGGAATTCACGCCAAGGGACGAACCCAACATCCTCCGCCTGGCCCCGGGCTCCATGGGCGGCAAGGCCCGGGGGGTGGCCTTCACCCACTCCCTGCTCTCCCGCCTGGATCTGGAGAACCTGGTCCCCGGCGCCAATATCCGCATCCCGCGCTCCGCCATCATCGGCACCGAGGAATTCGCGGGCTTCATCCACCGCAATGGGCTGAGGCAGATGGTCCAGAGCGATGCCGACGACGACGCCATCAAGCGCCGGTTCCTCATGGGCTCGCTGTCACCGGAGCTGATGGCCAAGCTGCGGCTCTTCCTGACGAAGCATGCGAAGGTGCCCCTCGCCGTGCGCTCCTCCGGCCTGCTGGAGGACAGTCTCTCCCACCCCTTCGCGGGACTGTACAGCACCTTCTTCCTGCCCAACAACGACCCCGATCCCGCCGTGCGCGAGGCCCAGCTCACGGAAGCCATCAAGCTGGTCTACGCCTCTGTGTACTCCAAGGCCTCCCGGGCCTACTTCCAGGCCATCGACTACAAGATCGAGGAGGAGCAGATGGCCATCCTCATCCAGGAGGTCTCCGGAAGCCGGTTCGGGAGCCGCTTCTACCCCCACATCTCCGGCGTGGCCCAGTCCTTCAATTACTACCCCGTGGCCTACACCCAGCCCCAGGACGGCATCGCCAATATCGCGGTGGGGCTCGGCAAGTACGTGGTAGAGGGGGAGAAGGCCTACCGCTTCGCGCCACCCTATCCCGAGATGGACATGCTGCCCCCCAAGGAGCAGCTGCGCACCACGCAAAAGAGATTCTACGCCCTGGATATGAGCCGGACCTCCGTCGATCTCTACAGCGGCGAAGACGCCACCCTGCTCAACCTCGACATCCAGGAGGCGGAGAAGGACGGCGCCCTGCACCACTGCGCCTCCGTCTGGGACTGGAATGACGACCGCATCCAGGACGGCCTCGACCATGCGGGTCCGCGCATCGTGAACTTCCGCAACATCCTCAAGTACGACCAGTTCCCCCTGGCTGGCATCCTCCAGCGCCTGCTGGAGCTGATCCGCGAGGCCATGGAGACGCCGGTGGAACTTGAGTTCGCCGTGAACCTCGAGCCCGATCCCCAGAACGGCAGACCCACCTTCACCCTCCTGCAGATCAAGCACCAGCTCATGGAAACCAGCGATGTGAACCTCTCGCCGGAGGACCTTAATCCGGCGGAGGTCTTCCTCTTTTCCGAGCGGTGCGTGGGCAACGGCACCGTGGATGGCCTGCGGGACATCGTCTGGGTGGATCCGGAGGGCTTCGACAAGTTCGATACCCCTGCCCTGGCGGCGGAACTGGAGAAGCTCAACGACCGCTTCCGGGCCGTGGGCGGCAAGTACGTCCTGCTGGGGCCCGGGCGCTGGGGCAGCAACGACCGCCACCTCGGCATCCCCATCGTCTGGTCCATGATCTCCTGCGCCCAGGTGATCGTGGAATACGCCATGGAGAACTTCCAGGCGGACGCCTCGCTGGGCTCCCATTTCTTCCACAACGTGACATCGCTGAACATCGGCTACTTCACCGTGCCCTACCCGCGGGGTTCCAGCCTCCTGGACTGGGACTGGCTGCGCCGGCAGCCCGAGGTATGGCGCTCAGGCGGCCTGGTGCACACCCGTCTGGAGGAACCCGTCCACATCGTCATGGACGGGCGGCGCAGCGCGTCGGCCATCTTCAAGCGCGCGCCGGTGTCCGTGCCCGAGGAGCCCGAGGAATTCCAGTAGGAGGGCCCAGGCCCAGCGCCAGCCCGGCTTCCGCTAAAGTGGAAAAAGGAGGGGCCCCTTGATCCACCATCCCGGCAATGTGTTCGTGGTCTCCGCGCCGTCGGGAGCGGGCAAGTCCACGCTGACCCAGCGGCTGGTGCAGACCGTGCCGGACCTGATCTTCTCCATCTCCTTCACGACCCGGAAGCCCCGCCCCGGCGAGGTGGATGGCTGCGATTACTTCTTCATCGACGATGCCCGGTTCGACGCCATGGTGCGGGAGGGCGGCTTCGTAGAGTGGGTGCAGGTCTACGGACAGCGCTACGGCACGGGCCGGGAGTGGCTGAGCGGTGTGCTGGCCACGGGGCTGGATGTGCTGCTCGACATCGAGACCACGGGCGCTTTGAACCTGCGCCGGGCCATTCCCGATGCCCGCATGATCTTCATCCTGCCGCCCTCGGCCGCCTCCCTGGAGCAGCGCCTGCGCAGCCGGGGCAAGGACTCGGACGAGCAGATCCGCATCCGCATGCAGCACGCGCGGCACGAGCTGGAGCTGTATCACGCCTACGACTACCTGGTGTTGAATGACGACCTTGAGCTCGCCTACCGGCAGTTCGAGAGCATCGTCCACGCCACCCGGGCCAGCCGGGAACGCATGGCCCCCGAGGCCCAGAGGATCCTGCAGGGGTTCTAGGGTCTGTTTTCAAAGTGGATGCGAGCCGCGACGGATCCAGCCGCGTGATCCAGCAAGGCAGAGGCCGCAGGGTGATGTGGTGCATCGTTCACCATCCGCGCAGCGGATAGGGCCGCATCGGCGCAGCCGATGGCGGGGGCAAAGCCCCGAGGGCCGCAGGCCCGAGCCAGGGCCGCTAACGCAGCTGGTCGCGCGGCTGGCCCCGTCCCGGAGGGCAAGGGGCGGCGCCCGGCGCGAACCTGCGTCAAGCTCCTCGTCAATAGTGCCGCTATTGTCATCGTCGCTTTCCTTGTCTCGCTTGGGCGGCGCCCCTTGCGCGGCCACACCCCACTTTGAAAACAGACCCTAGGCGAACCGCCATTCGCCCCCGGAACGGCCCGGGCGTATCCTGGAGGTATTCTCCCCGGGAGCCTCATGGCCCGTTTCCTCAAGCGCAATTGGATGTGGATGGTGATGGCGGCCACGGTGGCCGTGGCGGGGCCCCTGCTGGCCCGGTCCGGCGCGGAAGGCGCCCGCCAGCGGAGCCTGGAGACCCTGACCGAGGTCATGGACCTGGTGCAGAAGCAGAGCCCCGAGCCCCCCGCCCCCCGCCAGATCACCCACGCCACCATCCAGGGCATGCTCCATACCCTGGATCCCCATTCGAACTACATGGACGAGAGCGAGTTCCGGCTGCTGCGCGAAGAGCAGAAGGGCTCCTTCTTCGGCATCGGCGCCATCATCCAGCAGCACGACCAGGGCATCGCCATCATCAGCCCCATGAAGGGCGGTCCCGCCGAGCGCCTGGGCGTGCGTTCCGGCGACATCATCAAGGAGATCGACGGCACGAACACGGAAGGGATGACCTCCAATGCCGCCCTCCAGAAACTCCGCGGCGAGAAGGGCGCCCTGGTGGAGCTTGCCATCCAGCGGACCGGCGTCGCGGGCCTGCTGCGCTTCTCCATCCCCCGGGCCGAGGTCCCCACCAACAGCGTCTACTACAGCTTCATGCTGGACCCCACCACCGGGCTCATCCTCATCAAGGACTTTGGCGAAACCACCTCCGACGAATTCGAGAAGGCTGTGGCCACCCTGAAGAAGCAGGGCATGAAGCAGCTGATTCTCGACCTGCGCGGCAACGGCGGTGGCGTTCTGGATGCGGCCATCGGGATCTGCCGCCAGCTGCTCGGCCCCGACCAGCTCATCGTCAGCCAGAAGGGCCGGGACGGCCGTGACGAGAACCAGACGCGCACCAGCAAGGGGACCCAGCTTGATTCCTTCCCCCTGGTGATCCTCATCAACCGTGGGTCCGCCAGCGCCAGCGAGATCGTCACCGGCGCCGTGCAGGATCATGACCGCGGCCTGGTCGTGGGCCAGATCAGCTGGGGCAAGGGGCTCGTCCAGAGCGTGCTGCCCATCAACCGCTCCCGGGGCCTGGCGCTGACCACCGCCCGCTACTACACGCCCTCGGGCCGCAGCATCCAGCGCGACTACACCCACGGCCTGGACGACTACTACAACCCGGAGGACGAGAAGGATCCCAAGCCCCAGGGCCCGGCCTTCAAGACCGATCTGGGCCGCACGGTCTACGGCGGGGGCGGCATCAACCCCGACTATCCCCTGCCCCAGATCCGCCTCAACGAGCTCATGATCAACCTCCGCTTCCGGCACTCGGCCTTCTTCCGCTACGCCGTAGCGGAGAAGGAGCGCTTCGGCATCCGGCCCGGGGAGCGCGCCGACGAAGTGGTGATGACCCGCTTCCGCGCCTGGGCCCTGGAGCAGAAGCTACCCATCAGTGACAAGGAGTGGGCGGACAACCTGGAGTCGATGCAGGAGCAGCTCTCCATCGAGATGCAGAACGTCGCCTTCGGAGTGGAGGCCGGCTTCAAGCTCCAGTGCGCGAAGGATCCGGTGATTCTCAAGGCCCTGGAGGTGATGCCTGAGGCCGAGGCCCTGCTCCGCAAGAAGCAGCTCCTCAACCGCGCCACCACCACCGCTGCCACCCTCCGCTGAAGCGAGGCCCCCATGGATGTCACGCTCCCCGAGCACGTCGAGGCCCTGCGCCAGGAAGTCCGCAAGTTCGCGGAAAAGGAGATCCGGCCCCATGTCATGGCCTGGGACGAGGCCAAGACCTTCCCCATGGCCGTGATCAAGCAGCTGGGCGAGATGGGCATGATGGGCGTCATCTTCCCGGAGGAGTACGGTGGCGCCGGCATGGGCTACCTGGAATACGCCGTGGTGGTCGAAGAGCTCTCCCGGGTGGACGGCTCCGTGGGCATCAGCGTGGCCGCCCACAACAGCCTGTGCAGCAACCACATCTATGCCATGGGCGATGAGCGCCAGAAGCAGGCCTACCTGAAGCCGCTCGCCAGCGGCAAGGCCATCGGCGCCTGGGGCCTGACGGAACCAGGATCCGGCAGCGACGCGGGCTCCCTGCGCACCTCCGCCAGGAAGGAAGGCTCCCACTACCTCCTGAACGGCACGAAGACCTTCATCACCCACGGCACCGTGGGCGATATCTTCGTGGTGATGGCCCGCACCCGGCCGCCCGAGCCCGGCCGCAGCAGCGCCGACGGCATCAGCGCCTTCGTGCTGGAGAAGGGCATGAACGGCTTCCGGGCCGGCAAGCAGGAGAACAAGCTGGGCCTCCGCGCCAGCGACACCTCCGAGCTGATCCTGGAGGACGTCAAGGTGCCCGAGGCCAACCTGCTGGGCGAGGACGGCGTCGGCTTCAAGCAGGCCATGAAGACCCTCGACGGCGGCCGCATCAGCATCGGGGCCCTGGGCCTCGGCATGGCCCAAGGGGCCTTCGAGGAGGCCCTCCGCTACAGCAAGATCCGCCACACCTTCGGCAAGCCCCTGGCCGACCACCAGGGCATCCAGTTCAAGCTGGCGGACATGGGCATGGAGATCGAGGCCGCCCGCCTGCTCATCTACCGCGCCGCGGGCCTCAAGGATGCCGGCCTGCCCTACGCCAAGGCCGCCAGCATGGCCAAGCTCTACAGCTCCGAGGTCGCCTGCCGCGTGGCCAACGAGGCCGTGCAGATCCTAGGCGGCTATGGCTACATCAAGGACTACCCGGTGGAGAAGTACTACCGGGACGTGAAGCTCTGCACCATTGGCGAAGGCACCAGCGAGATCCAGCGCACCGTCATCGCCCGCTACCTCCTTTCCGAATACTGATCCCGGAGTCCCCATGAAGGCCCTGATCCTCCTCCTCGCCGCAGGCCTGCCCCTGCTGGCCAGCCGTCCCCTCCAGGTGGACGACCTGTTCAAGGTCAAGCGCGTCACGGATCCGCAGCTTGCCGCCACCGGCGCCCTGGCGTACCAGGTGGGCACTGTGGACTTCCAGGCCAACAAGCCCACCACCCATGTCTGGTACCAGCCCGCCGGCGGCGAGGCCAAAGCCCTCGACCTGGGCTCCGGCAGCCAGAGCCGGCCCCGCTTCAGCCCCGACGGCAAGCGCCTGGCCTATCAGTCCGGCGGCCAGGTGTGGATCGTGGACCTGGGGACGAAGGAGAAGCACCAGCTCACGAAGTTGAGCGGCGGCGCCGAAGGCCAGGTCTGGAGCCCCGACGGCAAGTGGATCGCCTTCCTTTCCACCACCGTGCCCTCCGGGAACGACGCGGAGAACGCGGCCTACCTCAAGCGCCAGGAGGAGAGCAAGGTCAAGGCCCGCCTCATCACGACGCTGATGTACCGCCACTGGAACGAGTGGAAGGATCCCCAGCAGGTGAGCCACCTCTTCGTGGTGCCCGCCGACGGTAGCGCCGCGCCCCGGGATCTCACGGCGGGCCTCGCGACGGACGTGCCCAACTTCGCGGATGTGGCGGCCGGGGACGGCTTCGCCTGGGCCCCCGACAGCAAGGCCCTGGCCTATGAGACCCACCCCGAGCAGACCAAGGCCACCAGCACCAACGGCGAGGTCTACGAGGTGGCGGTCACGGGCGGACCCGCGAAGCAGCTCTCCGACAACCCCGCTATGGACACCACGCCCCGCTACTCGCCGGACGGGAAGTACCTGGCCTGGCGCGCCCAGCGCCGCCCCGGCTTCGAGTCCGACAAGTGGGAGCTGTGGGTGATGGACCGCGCCACGGGCAAGGTCGTGCGCACCACCCAGGCCTTCGACCAGAGCTTCGGCGACTTCCAGTGGCAGGGCCAGGATCTCGTGGGCGTCAGCGACCAGCAGGGCCACGCGGACCTCTTCCGCTGGGACGGCAAGGGCCTCCAGCGCCTCAGCACGGGCCTGCACATCGAGGGCTTTGCTCTGACCAAGGACCACGCCTTGGTGGTCTCCACCAGCCTCACCACCCCCCAGGATCTCTACACGCTGGACCTGAAGACCGGCAAGGCCGCCCGGGCCAGCCACCACAACGAAGCCCTGGCCAAGGATCTGGGCCTGAATCCTGGCGAGGACCTCTGGGTGGACACCCTGCCCCTGGGCGGCAAGCCCACCAAGGCCCACGCCTTCGTGGTGAAGCCCGTGGGCTACGATCCCACCAAGACTTATCCGGTGGCCTTCATCATCCACGGCGGCCCCCAGGGCGCCTGGGCGGACAGCTGGCATCCGCGCTGGAACGCGCAGGCCTGGGCCGGCCGCGGCTTCATCACCGTGCTGCCCAACCCCCGCGGATCTTCGGGCTTCGGCCAGGCCTACTGTGACGCCATCAGCGGCGACTGGAACGGTGCCGTCATGGCCGACCTCATGACCACCCTGGACGCTGTCCTCAAGCGCTTCTCCAACGCCGACCCCAAGCGCGTGGTGGCGGCCGGAGGCAGCTACGGCGGCTACGCCACCAACTGGCTGGCCGGGCACCAGGCCGACCGCTTCGCCGCTTTCGTGACCCACGCGGGCATCTTCAACACCGAGAGCATGCAGGTGGGCAGCGAGGAGCTGTGGTTCCCCCGCTGGGAGTTCAAGGGCTGGCCCTGGGAGAGCGCCGAGACCCAGGCCCGCTGGCAGGCCCAGAGCCCCAGCGGCGGCGCCGCCGCCTTCAAGAAGCCCATGCTCGTCGTCCACGGCGAGCTGGACTACCGCGTGCCCGTGGGCGAGGCCTTCCAGCTCTTCAACACCCTCCAGCTGCGCGGCATCCCCAGCGAGCTGCTCTACTTCCCCGACGAGTTCCACTTCGTCCTCAAGCCCCAGAACAGCAAGCTCTGGTACGACACCGTCCTCGGCTGGTGCGAGCGCTGGACGAAGTAAAATAGGACTGATTTTTAACCGCAGATATCGCAGATGGCCGCAGATAAAGAGTGCTTTTCATCTGCGTGAATCTGCGACATCTGCGGTTAATGTTCTTTCTCTTTTGGAATGATGCCGCCACACATCCCGGGATCAGACAGCGCCCGCCAGGGTTCGAGGACGAAGGGGCGGCTGAAGGCACGGGGATGGGGCAGCTCCAGACTCAGCTCTGGGCCCAGGGCGCGCAGATCCTCCGGCGTCGCCCAGGTCCAGCTTCCGGGCGGACCGTCCGTGGTGATGAGATCCAGATCGAGTGTGCGGGGGGCGTTCTTCCCGGCGCTGCGGTCTCGCCCGTTCGCCAACTCCAGGCGCAGCAGGGCCTCCAGGAGGCGCCGCGGATCAGCCTCCTCCGTCACCAGGATGGCCACCGTGTTGAGGTAGGCGGGCCCGCGGCCGGATTCGTCCGGCGTCTCCATCACCAGCGGCGAGGGCAGCACCGTCCCCAGGGTCCGCAGCGCCGCCAGTCCCGCCTCGAGATGCGCCCGGCGGTCGCCGAGGTTCGAGCCGAGGGCGATGACGGCTTTCAATTTTTAACCGCAGATGTCGCAGATGGCCGCAGATGAACAACTGCGGGCACCATCTGCGTGAATCTGCGTCATCAGCGGTTTCATTGCTTGATCCCGTGTTCCGCCACGACGAGGGTCCGGATGCCGCCGCGGATGAGGAAGTCGCCCTCGACGCGCATCCACTGGGGCTTGGTGGCCTTCACCAGGTCATCGAGGATCTGGTTAGTAACGGCTTCGTGGAAGGCGCCCTGGTCGCGGAAGCTCCAGAGGTAGAGCTTGAGCGACTTGGACTCCACGCAGAGCTGGTCGGGCTGATAGAGGATGCGCAGCTTGGCGAAGTCCGGCTGACCCGTGAGCGGGCAGAGGCAGGTGAACTCCTCCGTCTCGAAGGTGATGGTGAAGGGCCGTCCCGGCCGCGGGCTCGCGAACGTATCGAGCTTCCCCGTGGGACGGGTGACGACGAATTGGGGCAGTGGGTCGGGGAGCGACGCCTGGGGAGCTTTCCGAGTGGCCATGGTCCATCCAGCAGAAAAGGGGGGAGGCAAACTTCAAGGTTAGCCATTGTCTCAAAAAATCCGGTCATCCCCTCTCGCGTGGGGCGCCTCAATGGCCGAGGGGCATGGGCACCAGGCCCACCGGCTGGCGGGGGTGCCGGCCGTAGACCTGCGCGCCGCCGGCCTGCTTCGAAGTGAAGTAGCGCTTGGCGGCCCAGACCATCGGCAGGTGGCGGAGCAGATGCCAGAGACTCCACCGGTGCTCCCAGATCCGGCGGCCGAACCGGCGCTGGTAGGCCTTGCTCTTGTAGAACCGCTCGATGTGGGCGTTGTACAGGGTGTCCATCTGCTCCCGGGAGTCGAAGCCCTTCGGCAGGAACACAGGGTTGACGCAGTTCAGCAGCCGCCAATCCTCGATGAACTCACCCTCCGTGCCCGCCACGCATTCGGCCCACAGGGGCGCGCCGTGGAGGGGGCTGAACTTGGTGAGGTTCATGTCGTCCAGGTCCAGCGACAGGATGAAATCGCTGGTGCGCTGAAACGTCTCCGGCGTCTCGCCGGGGAGCCCGAAGATGAACAGCCCCTTGGCCCGGAGGCCAGCGGCGTGGACCTTCTCCACCGTGTCGCGTACGGCCTCCAGGGTCACGCCCGCCTTGTGCCGGGCCATCAGGCCGGGGTCCGCACTCTCCACGCCGAAGCTCACCACGACACAGCCGGCCCGCTTCAGCAGGCGGAGCAGGTCGTCTGAGGTGTGCCCTGTCCGGATGATGCAGTTGAAATCCATGCCGAGGGGTTCATCGATGAGGCGCTGGCACAGCTCGGTGATGCGGCCCTGGTGGGCCGTGAAGAGGTCGTCGTAGAAATTGACGTGATGGACGCCGAAACGGTCCCGCAGATGCTTCATGTGGGCATAGATGTAGGCCGGGCTGTTGAATTTGTACTGGTGCTCGAAGACCGTCCTGTCGCAGAAGGAGCAGGTGTAGGGGCATCCCCGCGAGGTGATCATCGAGGCCCCATGCCGCTTCCTGTAGCTGAACAGGGGCAGGTGATAGCCCTTGGGAAACCCGGCCAGCTTCTCGTAGGCCGGGAACGGAAGGTCATCCAGGTGCAGGAGCCGCGGGCGGCGAGGATTGGCGACGATGCGCGTTCCGTCACGCCACACCAGATTCGGGATATCGGCCAGGGCCTTGCCCTCCGCCAGGTCCAGGAGCGGACCCTCGCCCTCGCCCACGCAGAGGAAGTCCAGCTCGGGAAAGCTTTCCAGCAGCGGGGGTCCGAGGCTCGAGGCGAGCACGTTGCCGACCACGATGCGGAGCTCGGGCCGGGCCGCCTTCAACTGGACCGCCAGGTCCACCGCATCCATGAATCCGGAGGTGGTGGCGGAGAATCCCACGAGGTCAGGTTCCGTGGCCAGGATCCCGGCCACCCGGGCCTCTAGGGAAGCCGGGGCCAGGGGGCCAAGGCAATCGTAGACGGCCGTGGCATGCCCGTGCTGTTCCAGCCAGGCGGCCAGCGACAGGATGCCCAGGGGTGCCATCCGGTTGGCCAGCACGGAGAAGTCCGGTTGTCCGGGAATGAAGTTGAACCCCGAGGGGTGGACCAGGGTGACTCGCATGGGATCGCCAGAAAGGAAGGGCACTCTCGCGTCAGGTGCCGCGGCTGGACGCCGCCCTAGACGATACCACCGGGTCTCAGGGCTTCCGGGATGAAGGCGTACGGGATGGGATCGGCCAGCCCCGCCTCCTTGAACCCGCGCAACCGCAGGTGGCAGCTGTCGCAGTGGCCGCAAGCTTCACGCTCGCCCTGGTAGCAGGACCAGCTGAGGTGCAGCGGCGCGCGGAGGTCACGGCCTTTCCGCACGATCTCGGACTTGCGGAGGTGGATGAGGGGCGCGTGGAAGGCCAGCTTCGTCTCGGGTTTCGTGCCCAGGTTGGCGGTCTGCTCGAAGCTGCGCAGGAAGGCCTCGCGGCAATCCGGATAGCCGCTGCTGTCCTCCTCCACGAAGCCGACGAAGATGGCGGAGGCGCCCAGCACCTCGGCCCAGCTCACGCACGTGGCCAGCAGGTGGGCGTTGCGGAAGGGCACGTAGCTCACAGGCACGCCCGGCCGGTCCAGCTCGCCCTCGGGCAGGGCGATGGAGGCGTCCGTGAGCGCCGAGCCGCCGATGGCCTTGAGGGTGTCGAAACCAATCACCAAGCGCCTGGAAGCGCGGACTTCGTAAAAGTCAGCGATATCGCGAAAGGCTTGCCTTTCGCGATCCTGAGTACGCTGGCCGTAGTCCGCGTGCAACAGGGCCAGCTCGTAGCCCTCGGCCCTCGCGATGGCGGCGGTCACGCAGCTGTCCATGCCGCCGGAGAGGGATACGACGGCGAGCTCAGACATGCTTGATCCCCTCGGCCCATCGCTCCAGGTCATCCATCTCGCGCTGAAGCCGCACGGCTTCAGCGCCATCGTCCGCCTTCGGCGGAACCTGGTAGGGCTCACCGTAGCGGATGATGCAGGTCGCGAACGGATAAGGGATCACCATGCGGTCCCAGGTCTTCAGCTCGAAGCTGTGGTCGAAGGCCAGGCTCACGGGGACGATCCAGGCGCCGGTCTTGCGGGCCAAGGCCACGGTGCCGGGCTTCAGCGCCATGAGGGGGCCCCGGGGGCCGTCGGGGGTGATGCCGAAGTCCCAGCCCTGCTTCACGGCCTGGATCATGCGCACCAGGGCCTTGGCGCCGTCCTCGCTGGCCGTGCCGCGCACGGCGTGGATGCCAAACCAGCGCCAGGTGGCGGCGCTGCGCTCGCCATCCTTGCTGTCGCTGGAAAGAATGGCGACGCCGCGGGCCTCGCCCCGGCCGCTCCGGCGGTGGAAGGGATAAGCCAGGGGCATCATGAAGAGGCGGCGGTGCCAGAAGGCGAGGACGAAGCGCTGGTTGCTGTCGGCCAGGCCCTCCACGGCCTCGAAGCCTTCGCGGCGGACGCGCAGGGTGTAGGACCAGAGCTTGCTGAGGCCCGCCACCAGGAAGGGCACCACGCGGAAATTCAGCCACACGGACAGGGGCGAGCCCAGGGGCCGGCCCCGTTCCGCGATGGCCATGCGGGTGGCCATCAGGCACCTCCCGGCAGCAGGTCCTCGCGGATGATGGGATACATGGTGCCGCAGTAGTCACAGCGGACTTCCACAGGGCCGGGTTCGAGGAAGAGATCCGCCTTCTGCGCTTCGGGAAACCGGCGCAGGGTCTCAAGCAGGGCTTCACGTGTGCAGCGGCAGCGGTAGAAGATCTCCGTGGCCACCAGGTCATCGGCCCCTTCGCCCTGGGAGACCCAGGAAGCGAGGAACTCCGGCGTGCGCTCCCAGAGGGGCACCACATCGAGGCCTTCGATGGCCTGGACGAGCCGCGCCAGGCGCTCTGGCGGACAGTCCGGCAGGGGTTCCACCAGCAGGCCGCCGGCCTCCCCGGTGCCGTGATCGCACCAGAGGGTGAGGCTGGCCTGGATCTGCTCCGACTGCTGGAGGTAGTGCTCCAGCTGCACCTGGATGCCGCCCTCCACCAGAGGCAGGTGGCCCACGTAGGGCTGGCCCGTGGCGTTGGAGCGCATCACCTGGAAGACACCGGGGCCCAGGATCCAGGCGGGGGCTTCCTCAGGCCCCGGGTCCAGCACACCCCGGATGGTGCCGTCGGGCCAGCTGTCCGCCACCACGGCCTTGGCCCGGCCCGAGCCTTTCACCAGCAGCTGCAGGCGCTCGGCGAAGAGCGTGCGGCCCTGGAGCAGGGCCGTGGCCGCGAGCAGTTCCGTGAGGCAGGCACAGGCGGCCGGCTCCAGGTGCGGGTGGCCCCGGCGGACGCCGTCCCACAGGGGGCTGGCGTCCAGCGAGGACAGCCGGATGTGGCGGTCCCTGGTGAGGGACTTGACGACCCGGGCCTGGTGAATCCTTTCAGCCATGCCTAGTCCCACCCGATCTGGCGGCCCTTGTTCTGCTGCTCCAGCCAGGCCAGCAGGGGCTTGAAGTAGTCCATCATGGCGCGGGTGGAGAGATCCTCGCCCGTGGCCTCCTTCAGCACCTTCCGCCAGTCCTCGGTGGCGCCCTTGGCGAGGATCTTCTTCAGGAAGGCGCCCACCTCCTTGTTGCCCGCGTAATTGCAGGCGCGGGGATCCTGGTGGAGGATCTTCCGCGCGATGTGGTCGTGCATCTGGAACTTGAAGACCGTGGCCCAGCCGTAGCTGTAGTAGTAGGCGGGATTGTCGTTGATGTGGGTCTTGGTGGCCGCGTCGCAGAACTGTTCACCACGCGGGCTGGGCGGCTCCACGCCCTGCAGGTCGCGCACCTGCTTCCACCACCTGGCGTTCATCTGATCGGCGGGCATGCCGCCGTAGAACTGGGCCTCCCACTCGGGCATGGTGCCGCAGGCCCAGTACATGAACGGGATGGCCACTTCCAAGGCGTCATTGAGCAGCACCTGCATCTGGTCCACCTTATAGTCCGCCGGCAGCACGCCCGCGGATTTCAGGTAGGGGATCTGCCGCGTGGCCATGGCGATGAGCTCGCCCACGCCCTCGTGGAAGCTGGGGTTGGCGCCGTCCCGCAGCAGGGGCGGCACGTCGGGCCGGGTGTAGCTCATGAAGTAGTAGCCGTGGCCCAGCTCGTGGTGGACGGTCTCGAACCACTGGGCATTGGCCTCCACGCTCATGAGCGAGCGGATGTCCTTGTCCAGGTCCAGGTGCCAGCAGGAGGCGTGGCTGTTCTTCTTGCGGGGGTCGCCGGCCTTGACGGGATAGAGGTCGGACTTCACCCAGAAGCTCGCGGGCAGGGGATCGAAGCCCAGGCCCGTGTAGAAGGCCTCGGCGGTCTTCACCACGCGCTCGGGTTGCCAGCCCTTGAAGTAGGGATCGAAGTCCACGGCGCTGACGAAGCCGGTCCAGTTCTGGCTCCACCGGTTGTTGATCCAGTGGGCGGGGATGGCCTTGGGCACGGGCTGGCCGTACTTCTTGGCCATCTCGTACTTCACCCAGGTGTGCAGCTGGAGGTAGAGGGGCTTCAGCTCCGCCAGGAACTTCCGGTTGAAGGCCATCATCTCGTCGGTGGTCAGGCCGTAGCGGGCCACCTGGAGGGCGAAGTAGTCGGGATAGCCCAGCTCCCGGGCCACACCGTTGCGGAGGTCCCGCAGGCGCACCAGGCCATCCTTCAGGGGCACGCCGATCTCCTTGCTGGCCTCCCACCACATCCGGCGCTCGGTCAGGTCGCGGCTGGCGGTGAGCTTGTTGTCGATGTCATTGGCGGAGACCGGGCGGCCTCCGACCTTGAACTGGAAGCCGTTCATGAGCGAGACCTGGCGGGTCTCCGCCTCGATGCGGGCGGCCACGAGCTCAGGCCGGGTCATGGGCCCTTCGGCGCCATAGGGCATGAGCAGCACCCGCTCCAGCTGGCGCACGGTCTTCTCGTCGAGCTGGGCCCGCTGCTTCAGCAGCTCCTTGGCCTCGGTGATGACCATGGGATTGCCGTTGAAGGCGGCGAAGGCCTTGCCGGCCCACTCGGCGGCGGCATCATGCTCGGGCTTCACGTCCGTGGCAGCCGCCCAGGTGGCTTCCTGGCTCACGTAGTAGAGGGACTGGTAGCCGGCGTTCACCAGCTTGAGGAACCGGTCGGCCCGCTCCTGCACGGGCGCGAGGACCTGGGCCATGAGGGGGATGCCGAGAACGAGGGAGGGGAGGAGGCGCATGGGGGCTCCGGGGAACCCTCTATTGTGCCTTCGGGACGGGGGCCCGTCAGCAGGGGAGGAGGACGCTGAAGTTCGAGCCGAAGCCCACCTGGCTCTGGGCGCGGATCTGGCCCCGGTGCGCGGCCACCAGGCGCTGGACGATGGCGAGGCCCAGACCCACCCCCCTGCTTGCATCGGCGCGCTCGGTCTGCCGGAAGGGATCGAAGATGAAGGGGAGGTCCCCCGCCGGGATGCCCCGCCCCGTGTCGACCACGGACAGGCGGAGGAAGCGCAGGCCGGCCTCCACGCCGGACCCGAACTCGATCCCGGTCTCCACCCGCACGGCCCCGCCCCGCGGCGTGAACTTGAAGGCGTTGTCCACCAGGTTCACCAGGACGCGGTCCAGCTTCTGCTGGTCCCCACGGATCAGGGGCAGCTCCTCGGGGATGGCCAGCTGGAACTCCACGCCGGCCGAGGCCGCCCGCAGCTGGTATGGAGCCAGCAGGGTCGCCAGCCATGGGGCCGGGTCGATCTCCCCGAACTCGATGGGGATCTGCCCGGTGTCGCTGCGGTAGATCTCCAGCATCTCGTCGAGCAGGGCCTTGATCCGCGTGCAGGAGGCCTCGGCCTTGTCCAGGGCCCCATCGCTGGATGAGCTCCCTCCCCGCAGTTTTTCCAGGACGAGTCCGATCACGGTGAGGGGGGAGCGGAGGTCGTGGATCAGCATGGTGGTGAAGTTGGTCTTGAGGGTGTTGACCTCCTTCAGCTTGAGGTTGGCATCCGCCAGGTTCTGGTTCTGGATCTCCAGCTCCCGCTGGAGCCGCCCCAGGTTCACCTGGTGCTCGACCCGCACCAGCACTTCCTCGGCGCTGAAGGGCTTGGTCACGTAGTCGCGCCCCCCCACCTTGAAGGCCTTCACCTTGTCGAGGGGATCGTCCAGGGCGCTGATGAAGATGATGGGGATGCGGACCAGCGCGGGGTCCTTCTTGAAGGCCTCGCAGGTCTCGTAGCCGTCCATTCCCGGCATGTTCACGTCGAGCATCACCAGTTCGGGCGGGTGGCGGCGCGCGGCCTCCAGGGCCATGGCACCGGAGGGCACGGCCCGCACCCTGTACTGCCGCTCCCGCAGCACCGCCCCCAGCAGGTCAAGGTTGGCCGGATTGTCGTCCACGATGAGGATGTCGCCCTGCGGTACCAGCATGCCGATCTCCCATGTCATCCGTTCAGCGCGTTGAGCAGTTCCTGGAGCTTGTAGTCGCGGAGCAGGTACCGGAGCCCATCGGCCATGGGGTGGTGCCCCAACCGGTCGACCACCGCCAGGGCAGCCTCGGTATCGCCGATGAGGACCGCCTCCTTCAGATCGGCGCGCCAGGGCTCGGGCTGAAGCTTCAGACCGGTCAGATCCATCGAGACCGGTGCCGGGGCGGCCTCCCGGGTCAGGAAGCGGAGGCCCAGCAGGCGGCCCGCCACTTCGAAGAGCTCGGCCTGCCGGAAGGGCTTGCCCAGGAAGTCGTCGAAGCCCGCCTTGCGGAGGGTCTCCCGATCCAGGTCGATGACGCTCGCGGAAATCGCCACCACGAAGGTATGGGGCAGGTTCTCCTCCAGTTCCTTCCCGCGAAGGATCTGGAGCGCCTCGAAGCCGCTCATGCGGGGCATGCGCAGGTCCATCCAGATCAGGCCGGGGTGGTGGCGCCCCCAGAGCTCCAGAGCCTCGACGCCATCGGCGGCGGTGATGGCCTGGAAGCCCACGGAGACCAGCAGCTGGGCGAGCAGGTCCCGGTTCTCCGGCCGGTCATCCACCACCAGCATCGCCGCGGGGTGCTGCCCCGGTTCCAGGCGGATCACCTCACCGCCGCCCTCCAACTCCAGCGGAGGCTCTCCTTCCACCAGGGGTAGGCTGAAACTGAACCGGCTGCCTTCGCCAAGCCGGCTTTCGAGAAGCAGCTCCCCACCCATGAGATGCACCAGCGAACGGCTGATGTGGAGCCCCAGGCCCGTCCCCTCCGCTGCGAGCGGCTGGCTGGCGGCCTGGAAGAAGGCCTGGAAGAGCTGCCGCTGGTCCTCCTCGGAGATCCCCGGGCCCGTGTCCTCCACGGCGAAGGTGGCCCGCCCCGAGGCGTACCCGGCCCGGAGGACCACCGATCCCTGCTGAGTGAACTTCACGGCGTTGCCCAGCAGGTTCACCAGGACCTGCCTGAGCTTGGCGGCGTCGCCATCGAGGTACTCAGGGAGCGCCGGGTCCGCTTCCAGCCTCAGCTCCAGGCCCTTGGCCTCGGCCCGGATCCGCTGCATGTCTAGCGCCCCGTCCAGCAGGACGGCGGTGCGGAAGGGACCGATGCGCAGGTCGAGCCCCCCCGATTCGATCTTGCTGAGGGACAGCACGTCGTTGATCAGCGACAGCAGGTGCTCGCCGGCGGCCAGGATGCGCCCGAGCTGATCGTGGTCCTCCGCGCTGCGTCCGGGCCGGCGTTCCATGAGCTGGGCATAGCCGAGGATGGCGTTCAGTGGGGTACGCAGCTCATGGCTCATGTTGGAGAGGAAGGCGCTCTTCGCCCGGTTGGCCATCTGGGCCCGTGCCTCGCTGGCGCGCAGGTCGGCCTCCAGGGCCTTCCGTTCGGAGAGGTCCGACGCGATGCTCAGGTAGCCGATCTGTTCCCCCTCCGCGCCCAGCACCCGGGAGAGGGCCACCAGCATGGGGATGCGCCGCCCGTCCCGGGCCAGGAAGGTCCACTCCCGCTGGTCGGGACCGGCGGCGGTGAGCAGGCGGATGAGCTCGATGTCAGAGGCCACCGGCCGCCCCTCGCGCTGGGCCAGCTCCTGGGCGCGGGCCGCCACCTCCTGGGGATCGAGCCAGATCGCCGTGCCTCGGTCGATCACCTCCTCGAGGCGATAGCCAAGGAGGGCCTCGGCATAGGGATTGAAGCGCCGCACCACGCCCTCGTTGTCCCGGACGATGATGACCACGCGGGCGTTCTCCAGCACCGCGCGCTCGCTGCCCTCGCGCTCCGCCAGGGCATGGATGGTGTCCCGCAGGCGCGCAATCATCCGGTTCAGCTCGCGGCCCATGTCCGCGAGCTCGTCCCGTCCCTGGGTCTCCACCCGGGCCTGCAGGTCGCCCCCCGCAGCGCGGCGCACCTGGTCCACCATGCCCCGGATGCTGCCGGAGAGGTCGCGGGTGATCAGGTAACCCAGGGCCAGGGCCGTGGCCAGCCCCGCCAGGATCATGGCGTAGGACAGTGTCCGGGTCCGCCGGGCCCGGGCCGCCATCTCCTCCATGGTCCGCTGGGCGGCGTCTTCCTGAGTCTTCACCAGGCCCGCCAGAAGTTCGGTGAGCGGCAGTATCTGCGGGAGCAGGTCGTCGTCCACGAAGCGCCCGAGCTCCGGTAGCCGGCCTTCCGCCAGGAGCTGCTCCAGACGGTCGAGATCCCCGGCCACATAGACCACGAGGGCGTCCATGTTGGCCAGCGCTTCCTTATCCGTCTGATCCGGGGCCGAGGCCTTGAAGGCGGCCCACTGCCGCCCCGCCTCCAGCCGGGCGGACCGGACCCGCGCGAGGCCCTCGGGGGCTTCGAGGGTACCCCCCCGCACCCGGCGGGCGGCGAAGAGGATATGGATCCCGTAGGCGTCGGAGACGGCCTTCAACTGACGGACGGGCACCATCCGGTTCTCGAAGATCCGGATGGCCTGACGTTCCTCCTGGTGGAGGATGCCGAGCTGGATCAGGGCCAGCCCCGCCAGGATCGCGGCCACGACGCTGTAGCCCAGCCAGAGCTTGGCGGCGATTCGGAACCGGCTGAGGAACGCGGACATGCGACATCCCTTCGGGGCCAAGAAACCGGAACCTCGCAGGATGGAACCCCTCGGTCCAGTCAGTGGAGTGGCGGCATTCCCGTGGAATGATGACGGGCCGGCCCACCCGCCGCAATCTTTCCAGGCTTCCCGGCATAGAATCGGACAGGCGCTCTGCCGCCCGATGCACCCCGCCCGGAGCCGCCATGCCCGATCTCCGACACCAACTGCGAGCCACCTTGGCGGCCCTGTGGGTCCTGGGATTCGGGGCCGCGGGACACGCCACAGTACCTCCTTCTCTCGCCATCGCCGCCGCGGCGGACCTGCAGTTCGCTCTGGCCGAGGTGAAGGCCGACTTCGCGAAGCGGCGGCCGGGCCTGGAGGTGGCCATCACGTACGGCTCCTCGGGGAACTTCTACACCCAGCTCATGAACAAGGCCCCCTTCGACCTCTTCCTCTCCGCCGACCTCGACTACCCGAAGAAGCTGGCGGCGGCGGGACTGGCGGACGGCAGCACGCTCTTCCGCTACAGCCGGGGCCGTCTGGTCTTGTGGGTGCCGAAGCATTCCCCCATCCCCCTGGAGCAGCTGGGCATGCAGGCCCTCCTGCATCCCGCCGCCCGCAAGGTGGCCATCGCCAACCCCCGCCATGCGCCCTACGGACGAGCTGCCGAGGCGGCACTCACGAAGTCCGGCCTGCTGGAAGCCGTGCGGCCACACCTGGTCTTCGGGGAGAACATCGCCCAGACCGCCCAGTTCGTGCAGACCGGCGCCGCCGACATCGGCCTCCTCGCCCTCTCCCTGGCCAAAGCGCCACCCATGGCCTCCGCCGGGCGAGCCTACGAAGTGCCCCAGGATGCCTACCCACCCCTGGATCAGGGCGGCGTGATCCTCAACCATGCCCGGAACCGGGCCGCGGCCCTGGCCTTCCGGGACTTCATGCAGTCGCCCGAGGGCGTGGAGATCCTCCACCGCTACGGGTTCACCACGGAAGGTCACTGATGGACTGGCAGGCCATCCGCCTGAGCCTCTGGCTCGCCTCGCTCACCACGGCGGCGTTGCTGATCCTCGGCTTGCCCCTGGCCTACTGGCTGGCCTTCTCCCGGCGGCGGTGGAAGTTCCTGGTGGAGGCGGTGGTGGCCATGCCCCTGGTGCTGCCGCCCACGGTGCTGGGCTTCTACCTGCTCATGGCCATGGGACCGCGGAGCCCGCTGGGCCGGGCCTGGGAAGGGCTCTTCGGCAGCACCCTGCCCTTCTCTTTCGAGGGCCTGCTCATCGCCTCGGTGCTCTACAGCCTGCCCTTCATGATCCAGCCCCTGGCCGCGGCCTTCGCCTCGGTGGACCGCGGGCTGATCGAGGCCTCCTGGTGTCTGGGCGTGTCGCGGCCCCGCACCTTCCTCCGCGTGATCGCGCCGCTCTCCTGGGCCGGCATCCTCACGGGGCTGGTGCTGAGCTTCGCGCACACCCTGGGCGAGTTCGGCGTGGTGCTCATGGTGGGCGGCAACCTGCCGGGCCGCACCCGCACGGTGAGCATCGCCATCTACGATCAGGTGCAGGCCATGGACTACGCGCCAGCGGCCCGCACGGCCGCGCTGCTGCTGGGCGTATCGTTCCTCGTCCTGGCCTTCACCTACGCGCTGCGGCGCCGACAGAGGAAGCCGTGGACGCTCATCTGATCAGCGATGGCCCCTACTTGCAGGCAGGCGCCGAGCGCCGCTTCCCGCGCGGCGCCACCATCGAGGCCCGCTTCGAGATCCCACGGCCGGGCTTCTCCGTGACCGTGCTCTTCGGCCCCTCCGGATCGGGCAAGACCACGGCCCTACGCCTGCTGGCCGGGCTGGAACGGGCGGATCGCGGCTCCATTCACATGGGCGGCACCCCCTGGTCCGATGCCGCGAGCCGTCTCCACCTGCCCCCCCAGGCCCGCGACCTGGGCTTCCTGCCCCAGGCCTACAGCCTCTTCCCCCACCTCAGCGTGGCCACGAACCTGGGCTACGGCCTGGCTTCGCTGGGCCCGCAGGAACGGGCGGCCCGCGTGGAGGAGCTGCTAGCCCTCCTCGACCTGGAGGACCTCGGGGACCGGCACCCGGGCGAGCTATCGGGGGGGCAGCAGCAGCGCGTGGCCCTGGGCCGGGCCCTGGCGCGGAAGCCCCGCCTGCTGCTCCTGGACGAGCCGCTCTCCGCCCTCGACCGGCCGTCGCAGCTGCGCCTCCGCAAGGAGCTGCGCGAGCTGCTCCGCACCCTGGACATCCCCACGGTCCTCGTCACCCACGACCGGGCCGAGGCCCTCCAGCTGGGCGATCGCCTGGTGGTGATGGACGGGGGCCGGGTCTGCCAGAGCGGCGACATCCAGCAGGTCTTCGACCGCCCCACGGACCCAGCCGTGGCGAGGATCCTGGGCGTGGAGACCGTGGTGCGCGGCCGGATCGAATCCATCGCCGACGGGATGGCCACGATCGCGGTGGGTTCCGCCCAGATACTGGCCGCCGATCCCGGCAGCCTCGGCTGGGAAGTCTTCGTGTGCATCCGGGGCGAAGATGTGGCCGTGGAGCGCGGCTGCGGACCCGGCTCCGGATCCACCGCCCGCAACCGCCTGCCGGCGCGGATCACGGCCCTGCACCAGGAGGGCTCCCTCGTGCGCATCGCCCTCGATGCCGGCTTCCCCCTGGAGAGCCTGGTGACACGGCAGGCCTGTTCAGATCTGGCTCTGTCGGAAGGCGATCAGGTCTGCGCCATCCTCAAGGCCGCAGCGGTCCACCTCATACCGCACGATTGATTCCGGCTCCGCCGCAGGCGAAGGCCTACGAAAATCGCGGGCCATGCGGCCCGCGATTTTCGCAGCGGTAAAGACTAGGCTTTGGTCCACCGCAGCACGGGCTTGCGGGCCGCGGTGGTCTCATCCATGCGGCGCAAGGGAGCCAGCGTCGGTGCCTGGTGCAGGGCCTCGGGGTCCGTTTCGGCCTCCTTGGCGATGGCGAGCATGGTGTCGCAGAAGGCGTCCAGCTCGCCCTTGTCCTCGCTCTCCGTGGGCTCGATCATCAGCGCGCCGGGCACGATCAGGGGGAAGTAGATCGTGGGCGGGTGGTAGCCGTGGTCGATGAGGCGCTTGGCGATGTCGAGCGTGTGGACATCATGCTTGGCCTGGAGGGTGTCGCTGAACACCACCTCGTGGAGGCTGGGCGAGTCGATGTGGAGGGCGTAGGCACCCTTGAGTCGGGCGCGGATGTAGTTGGCATTCACGATGGCGCGCAGGGTGGCTTCCTTCAGACCGTCGGAGCCGTGGCTCAGGCAGTAGGTCAGCGCCCGCACCAGGATCCCGAAGTTGCCGTAGAAGGTGTGCACCTTGCCGATGCTCTGGGGCCGGTTCCACGCCATGCGATAGGTGTGCCTGGGCACTTCCCCCTCGCCCACCTTCACGGTGTCCCGCACCACCACGGGCACCGGCAGGAAGGGCAGGAGCTTCTCGACACAGCAGACGGGGCCGGCGCCGGGGCCGCCGCCGCCGTGGGGCGTGGACATGGTCTTGTGCAGGTTCAGGTGCATGACGTCCACGCCGAAGTCGCCGGGGCGGGCCACGCCCACGAGGGCGTTCATGTTGGCGCCGTCCATGTAGACCAGGGCGCCCACGCTGTGCAGCAGGTCGCTGATCTCCTTGAAGCGGTACTCGAAGACGCCCACGGTGTTGGGGTTCGTGATCATGGCCCCCGCGATCTCGGCGCCGAGCTCACGTACGAGGGTCTGCAGGCCCTTGCGGACCTTGCCGTTCACGGGGTCGGTCACATCCTCGAAGCTGATGGTGCCGTCGGGGCGCGAGGGCAGCTCCACCACTTCGTAGCCCGCCATGGCGGCGGTGGCGGGGTTGGTGCCGTGGCCGCTGTCGGGGATGAGGATCACGCGGCGCTTGGCGCCCTGGGCCACGTGGTAGGCGCGGATGAGCATGACGCCCGTGAGCTCGCCGGCGGCGCCGGCACTGGGCTGGAGGGTGACGCCGGGCAGGCCCGTGATCTCCTTCAGCCACTCCTGCAGGGTGAAGAGCATCTCCAGGTTGCCTTGGACGAGGGCGTCCGGGGCCATGGGATGGCTGTCCGTGAAGCCCGGCAGCCCGGCGACCTTCTCGTTGAGCCGCGGGTTGTGCTTCATGGTGCAGGAGCCCAGCGGGTAGATGCCATCGTCCACGCCATAGTTCCACTTGGAGAGGCGCGTGAAGTGGCGGATGACCTCCACCTCGCTCAGCTCGGGCAGCGCGTCGAAGCCAGTGCGCTTCAGGTGAGCGGGGCGGGTGTCCTGGGCGGCGGGCACGTCGAGTTTCGGCAGGTCCATGCCCCGCTTGCCAGGGACGGAGCGATCGAAGGAGAGGGATTCGCGCTGGCGAAGGAACATGTCGGTCTCCTTAAACCGTAGCCGGGACCCGGGCCAGGATCTCGACGAGGCTCTCGATCATCCGGCGGGTGTGGAGTTCCGTGGCGCACCAGAGGATGCAGCCCTGGTATTCGGGATAGAAGCGGCCCAGGTCCAGGCCCGGCAACAGGCTTTCCGCGAGGCAGGCCTCCTGCAGCGCGGCCATGTCGCCCTTGTAGCGCAGGACGAACTCGTTGAAGAAGGGCGCCTCGAACATGGGCTCCATGTCCGGCAGCTCCAGCAGGCGCTGGCGTAGGTACTGGGCCTTGGCCACGTTCTGCTCGGCCAGGCCCTTGAGCCCCTCGGGGCCCGCCAGCTGCAGGTAGATGTTGGCGCGCAGGGCCACGAGACCCTGGTTCGAGCAGATGTTGCTGGTGGCCTTGTCTCGGCGGATGTGCTGCTCGCGGGCCGTGAGCGTCAACACATAGCCCGTGCGGCCGTCCAGATCCTTGGTCTGGCCCACCACGCGGCCGGGGATCTCGCGCTTGTGGGCATCCTTCACGGCCAGGAAGCCCAGGTAAGGTCCGCCGAAATTGGGCTTGTTGCCAAAAGACATGGCCTCGCCGCAGGCCATGTCCGCGCCGGCCTTGCCGGGAGCCTCGAGCCACCCGAAGGCCAGGGCCTCCTGGGTGACGCTTACCAGCAGGGCGCCGGCGGCGTGGACGGGGCCCGCCAGGGCCGTGAGGTCCTCCACCGCCCCCAGGAAGTTGGGATAGCCCACCATCACCGCGGCCACATCGCCGTTCAGCTTGGCCTGCAGGTCGGCCAGATCCGTGACGCCATCCTTCAGGGCCACTTCCACCAGCTGCAGGTCGTCATGGGGCGCGAAGTTGGTCTTCAGCACCTGGCGGTAGAGGGGATGCAGACCCTCGCTCACCAGCACGATGTTGCGCTTCTTGGCCACGCGGACGGCCATGAGGGCCGTCTCCACGCAGGCGGTGCCGCCGTCGTAGAGGCTGGCGTTGGTCACCTCCAGGCCCGTGAGATCGCAGATGAGGGTCTGGTACTCGAAGATGTGCTGCAGCGTGCCCTGGCTGATCTCAGGCTGGTAGGGCGTGTAGGCCGTGAACCACTCCTGGCGGCTCACCATGGCATCGATGGCCGAAGGCACGAAGTGGTCGTAGGCGCCGGCGCCGAGGAACTGGGCGCAGAAACGGGTGTTCTTGTTGGCCAGGTCCAGCATCTGCCAGGTCACCTCCTGCTCAGAGCCTTGGAGGGGCAGGTCCAGGCCTCCCTTCAGGCGCAGGGGCTCGGGGATGCCCGTGAGGAGATCCTCGGCGCGGGCGACGCCGATGGTGTCCAGGAGGGCCCGATCTTCGGCAGGAGAGGAAGGCAGGTAGCGCATGGCGGCCTCGGCAAGGAAGCGGATGGATTCGCAGCTCTTCAGCGTATCAGCCCGGGATGCCGGGGCCTCCTATGCAGGTGATCACAGACCACCCCCGCACAGACCACCCCGCCCTACCTCCGCTTCCAGAGGTCGAAGGGCTGGGTTCCGACGAGGACATCGAAGCTGCCCGTGGCGGGGCTGGTTCCCTGGGGGGTCCGCAGCTTGATGAACCCGTAGGAAAGCTCCAGATAGAACTTGGACAGGAGGGTGGTGCGCAGCAGAAGGCCCGTGCCCTGGACGCGGTATCCCGTCTCCGAATGGAAGAGGGTGTCCGCCTGCCGGGACATCCAGGCGAAGTCGAAGCGGGGCACCACCTCCAGGGTGAGGCCCAGGCCCCCGTAGATCCTGAAGGGCACGCCGACCCGCGCCGCGCCGAAATTGGGCGCCAGGTAGCTGGCCGCCCGCGAGCCGATGACGAAGGAGGGGCCCCCCAGGACGTGCCAGCGGTCCAAGGGCAGATGGCGGCCCTGGCCCCATTCCAGGTCCAGATCGGCCCCCAGGAACTCGTTGAGGGAATGGAGGCCGCGGACGCGGAAGTAGGCCTGCTGGAAGCCGCCGCCGGGGAGGAGCCCGTTCTTCACCTCGCCCATGCCACCCCGCGCCCGCAGGAGCAGACCCTCCCGGGGCAGCGTGTGGCGATCGAAATTGTCCCACTCGGCAGAAAGGAACACGGCGTCCTGGGCCTGGCTCAGGCGCAGCACGTCCTCCCGGAAGGCCACGTCCCGGCGCGCCAAGTCCAGACTCACCTTGCCCGTGCCCAGGTTGCTGAACCGGAAGTAGGTCCGCAGCACCAGGTCGGAGGCGCTGATGCGCGCTTCCAGCCCACTGATCGGCAGCTGAGGGGCAGGCCAGCTGAGAGGCGCCTCGAGGCGCTGCTGCCAATAGTTGCCGCTGAGCTCCAGGCCCGCCCCTGGCGAAAAGAGGGGGGCCCGCAAGGCCAGGGTCGCCTGCTGCTGCAACCGGTTGCGGGCGGCGCTCAACTCCAGTTCGGAGCCCTTGAAGCCCAGGTTCAGGGCGTGGTAGGTCAGGCCCAGCTGGCCGCCCAACGTGCTTTCGTACCCCAGGGACAGGTCGAGCCGGTCCTGCTGCTGGGGCACGGGGATGAGGGTGAGGATGGTTCCGCCCTGGCCATCGGGCCGGGTGAGGTAGTGCAGCTCCGTGAGGTGGAGCCGGTGCTCCGCCAGGGCGATGCGCTGCTGGAGGTCGGTGGGGTGGAGGGGACGCCCCTCCAGGCTGCCCAGGATCCGCCGCAGGTGGGCCTCGTCCACGGCGGGGCCGGGCACGGACCATACCTCGACCTGGGTGATCAGGGGCTCCCGGAGGATCACCTTGAGGCACCCGGATTCGGGATCGAAGCCGGAGCCGCGGGCATCCACCAGGGGGCTGCCCTCCATGAGCAGGCGATAGACCAGCTGGGACATCAGGCTGCCGAAGGCCTGGGGGTTGAAGGGCATGCCGAGCTTGATCTGCTCGGCCACGGCCTGCCGGACCAAGGGAAGCCAGGCCGGGGGGGCCTCCACGGCCAACTCCGCCACCGCCGGGTAGGGCCTCAGATGGATGGTCAGGGTCCGGTCAGCCTCCACGGTGGCCCAGGCCTCCTGCGCGAGACCATGGACGAGAACCTGCTGGAGCAGGATCTGGACATCCAGGAGGCGGAAACCGCTGGCCACGCGCTTCAGGGTCGTGGACAGCGTCCCCTCCAGGGCCTCACCAATGGGGACGGGGCTTTCGAAGACCACCCGGTCGACCGCCAGGACCTCCTGCCCGCCCGACTTCCCGCGCAGGAGGGTGGCAAGCTCTTCCAGGCGCGCGTCGAAGGCTTCGCGGCCCTCGAGCACCAGCTTGGGCGCCAGGCTGCCGTACTCCAGGAACGGAGCGTCGCGGATATCGGGGCGGATGAGGAAATCCGCCGCCGCGCGGCTCTCCCACTGGCGGCGTTCCACCACCAGGTCCAGGCTGCGGGAGGCCACGGAGAAGATGTTCGTGGCCGGGCGGAGCTCCAGGGGGCTGCTGATGTCCACGGCAATGACCACGTCGGGATGGAAGGCCTCCTTCGCCGTGGAGACCGGCAGGTTCTCCACCAGGGCGCCATCCACGTACTGCTGGCCTTCGATCACCACGGGCCGGAACCCACCGGGGACGGCCATGGAGGCGCGCACGGCCTCCACCAGATCGCCCTTCCCGAAGACCCTGCCCTGCCCCGTCTCCAGGTTCGTGGCCAGGACCCGCAGGGGCCGCTGCAGGCGATCGAAATCACCGCCCGAGTAGTAGGCGCCCCGGGCCAGCAGACCCTGGAGGGTGCGCTGCACTTCCAGGCCGCTGCGCAGGCCCTGGGCCAGGGTGATCTGTCCCTTCTTCCGCTCGATGGACATGAGGGTGGACTCGCGGTCCTCCTGCTCGCCCAGGGTCTCACCGACGTTGCGGAGCAGGGGCTCCAGGAAGGCGCGGGTCAGGTCCAGGCGGCGGAAGAGATCCTCGATCTCGCGGCCCGAGAAGCCGCTGGCGTAGAGGGCGCCCACCAGGGCCCCGGCACTGGTGCCGGTGACGCTGTCCAGGGGGAAGCCCACCTCCTCGAGGCGCTGGAGCACACCGATATGGGCCAGACCCCGGGCGCCGCCCCCGCTGAGGGCCAGACCCACCCGGGGCATGCCCGGAATCACCACCCGGGGCGCGAAGCGGAACACCATGTCCGGTGGCTGGACCACGACCTCGATGCGCTGCGGGACCGGAGGCACCGCCGGAGGAGCCACCTGGCCCGCCAGCAGGGCCGGAAGCCCGAGGATCAGCAGGCTCCGCCCCGGGGCCAGCAGGCTGCGTCTCATGCGAGGGCCGCCCGTTGTGCCTCCATGAGGGCGGCGCAGCCGGCCAGGCCCAGGTCCACGAGGCCGTCCGCCTCGGCCCGGCTGAAGGGCCGGCCTTCGCCCGTGCCCTGGAGCTCCACCAGCATCAGCTCCCCGCCTCCGGAAGTCCGTGCCGCCACCAGGTTGCAGTCCACGGCCGCCCGGTGGTCCTCCTCGTATTCCAGATCCAGGACCAGGCCCCGGCGGCCCTCGCCGGATTCCACGATGCCTGCGCTCACGGCCGCCACCTGGTGGATCAGGGCCGCCTCCAGTCCCCGGGTTTGCAGCGCCAGCGCCACGGCCACCCAGGCCCCGGTGATGGCCGCGCAGCGGGTGCCGCCATCGGCGTTCAGCACATCGCAGTCCACCGTGAGGGTGCGCTCCCCCAGGGCGGCCAGGTCGATGGCCTGGCGGAGGCTCCGGCCGATGAGCCGCTGGATCTCCACCGTGCGGCCCTGCTGCTTGCCGCGGGAGGCCTCCCGGTCTGACCGGGTGTTGGTGGCCGCGGGCAGCATGCCGTACTCGGCGGTGAGCCATCCGCTGCCGCGGCCCTTCATCCAGCCCGGCACCTTGTCCTCCAGGCTGGCCGAGCACAGCACATGCGTGCGCCCCAGCTTCACCAGGCAGGACCCGGCCGCATGGAGCTGGACGCCGGTTTCAAATTCCAGGCTTCGGGACTCGTCGCTGCGGCGCATCAGCACCCCTTCCATTCGATCTTGTCCACGCGCCCCTGGTGGCGCCCGCCTTCAAAAGGTGTTTCCAGGAACAATTTCAGGTAGTATTCCGCTTTGAGCGGATCCGTCAGCCGCTGGCCGAAAGCGATGGCGTTTGCGTCATTGTGCTGCCGTGCCAGTGCCGCGTGCTCAGGGGAGGTCACCAGCGCGCAGCGGATGCCAGCATGGCGGTTGGCCGCGATGCTGATACCGATGCCGGATCCGCAGACCAGCACCAGGCGCTCCCACCGGTTCTGGCCCTCCGCCGCCCGATGCGCGAAATCGGGGTAGTCCACCGAGGCCGCTCCATCCGTGCCGAAATCCACCACCTCATGCCCCTGCCCCAGCGCCCAGGCCTTGAGCCGTTCCTTCAGGTCGAATCCCGCATGATCGCTTGCAAACCCGAGTCTCATCGTTCCGCCCTCCGGGCCACCGCCCGCCGCCTTCGTCCGTCAGCACCTGCGCTACCGGATGTCCATTGTCAGCCTAGCGCCACTCCATGCTGAATCCCTTCCTCCAGTACCGCCCCCAGGATCGAGGCTTCCTCCTTTGCATGCCCGAGGCGGTGGAGCCCGCCGAGTGGGCCCGCGCCCTCCGGACCCTGCCGGGCGAGCTGCAGGGCCGGGAGCGCCTCACCCCCGCCAAGGCCCAGATCTTTCTGCCCGATGCCTCCCTGGTGGAGATGCACGCGGTGCCCCTCCGCTGGCAGCGGGCCTACCCGTGGCTCTCCTTCCTGGCCCTGCGGCCGGGGAACGCCGGCCCCACCCTCCGCTACTGGGCCACGGCCCTGCGCCTGCTCCAGTCCCTCGTGGTCCGCGGCGCCCTGCTGCCCCAGCTGGATACCAAGGGCAACCCCTGGAAGGCCCGCTGGGGCGTGAGCCTCACCAGCCCCTCGGACCGCACGGCCCTGCGCCAGCTGGCCGAGGCCATGCCGCCCGCGGCCCTGGCCTTCCCTGAGAACGACACCTGGGCCTTCACCAAGACCGTGGCCTTGGGCGAGCTGGACGCCTTCGACATCGAGGACGACCTGGCCATGCCGCCCTCCGTGGACGCCGTCCTGTCCGCCTTCCTGGAGGACGGGGCCGACTTCATCATGCGCTTCGTGGCCGGCGGCCTGCGGGCGGGCGACGATCCCCGCCTGGGCCTCATCCACCGGCTGCGGGGGCACAAGCGCGACCGCCTGCCCTGGGACGAGCGCCTCATGGTGGCCCTGGCCCACCAGCTGCCGGAGTTCCCCACCATCGGCATCACCGAGCGCACCCTGGGCGAACAGTTGGCCCAGTGGAGCGAAGGCGCCCGGCCCCAGTGGATGCGGCCCAGCTTGCGCCTGGAGACCCCGCCCGTGCCCACCCACAGCCAGGCCGTGCAGGAGGCCGACCGGCTGGCGGAGGAGGGCTGGATCCTCAAGGTGGGCCTGGAGACGGAGGCGGGCGCGGACATCGGCGTGGCCAAGCTCTGGGAACCCTCCACGGAGCCTGAGGTCCTCCAGGCCCGCCAGGTCCTCCTGCGGGGCCTGGCCCGTGCGGTGCCCTTCTTCCCGGCTCTGGAGCGGACCCTGTCCGGGCAGCGCCCCGAGGATCTGCTGCTCCGCCCCACCGAGGCCTGGGGCTTCCTGACCCGGGGCGCGGCCCAGCTGAAGGAGGCCGGCTTCCTCGTCCACATCCCCGAGGGCCTGGCCGACTTCGGTGGCGCCAAGCGCCTGCGCGCCAAGGTGCGCCTGGGGGCCCGCAGCGTCGAGGAGTCCGCCACCCAGGTCCAGGCGGGCCTCGAGGGCAGCGTGAGCGCCGACTGGTCCCTCATGCTGGGCGACGACGCCCTCAGCGTGGAGGACTTCGCCCAGATGGCGAGCCTCAAGCACCCGCTGGTGGCCTGGAAGGGCAAGTGGGTGGCCCTGGATCCCGAGACCCTCAAGCAGATCTCCACGGTCCTCCAGGCCAGCCGCGGTGCGGGCTTCGAAAGCATGACCAAGGGCGAGGCCCTGGCCGCCGCCCTCACGGGCACGGCCCGCATCCCCGGGGTGAGCGAGGCCATCGAGGTGGAGGTGGCCGGCGACTTCGGCGCCGCCCTCGACGATTTGAAGATCCTCCCCGACAAGCCCATCACCCAGCCGGCCAGCTTCCACGGCCAGCTGCGCCCCTACCAGCTGCGCGGGCTGGCCTGGCTGGAGGGCCTGGCCCGCCTGGGCCTGGGCGGCATCCTGGCCGACGACATGGGCCTGGGCAAGACCATCCAGGTGCTGGCCTTGCTGCTGCACCGCCAGGAGCAGAGCCCTGAGCACGGCCCCGCCACCCTGCTCGTCTGCCCCACCTCGCTGCTGGGCAACTGGGAGCGCGAGCTGGCCAAGTTCGCGCCCAGCCTGCCGGTGTTCGTGCACCACGGCAACAACCGCGATCGCCTGCCCGCCACCTTCAAGCCCCACACGCTGGTGCTCACCACCTATGGCGTGGTGCGGCGCGAGGAGGACACCTTCTCGACCCACGCCTGGGGCATGGTGGTGGTGGACGAGGCCCAGGCCATCAAGAATGCCGGTTCCGCCCAGGCCAAGGCCGTGCGCAAGCTGCGGGGGAACTTCCGCCTGGCCCTCACAGGCACCCCCATCGAGAACCGCCTCACCGAGCTGTGGGCCATCATGAGCGCGGGCCTGCCCGGCTACCTGGGCAGCGAATCCCAGTTCAAGGAACGCTTCGCCACGCCCATCGAGAAATACCGCGATCCCGACGCCGCGGCCGAGCTGCGCCAGCGCATCGGCCCCTTCATCCTCCGCCGCCTCAAGAGCGACCGGGCCATCATCCAGGACCTGCCGGAGAAGCAGGAGATGAAGGTCTTCACCACGCTGAGCCGCGAGCAGGCCGAGCTCTACCAGTACCGCGTCGAAAAGATGGACGAGGAGCTGGAGGCCGCCTCCGGCATCGAGCGCCGGGGCCGCATCCTGGCCCTGCTCACGCACCTCAAGCAGATCTGCAACCACCCGAGCCAGTTCTTGAAGGCCCAGGGACCCTACCGCGGCCGCAGCGGCAAGCTGGATCGCCTCACGGAGATGCTCGAGGAAGTGGTCGAGGCGGGCGAACGGGCCCTGGTCTTCACCCAGTTCAAGGAGATGGGCGACCGGCTCCAGATCCACCTCCAGGACGCCCTCGGCTTCGAACCGCCCTTCCTCCACGGCGGCACCACGCGGGAAGGCCGCGATGAACTGGTCCGCAGCTTCCAGGAGGATCCGGACTCGTCGCCGGTGCTGCTGCTGAGCCTCAAGGCTGGCGGCGTGGGCCTCAATCTCACCGCCGCCACCCACGTCTTCCACTTCGACCGCTGGTGGAACCCGGCCGTGGAGGACCAGGCCACGGACCGCACCTACCGCATCGGCCAGACGAAGAACGTGCAGGTCCACAAGCTGGTCACCATCGGCACCCTGGAGGAGAAGATCGACGCCCTGCTGGAGTCCAAGCGCGACCTGGCGGATCGCGTCGTGGGCAGTGGCGAAGGCTGGCTCACCGAGCTGGATGACGACGCCCTGCGCCGCCTGGTGGCGCTGGATCCCGATGCCGAGCTGATGGATCCCGATGAAGGCAACGGGGAGGAGCCCGCGCCCCGGCCCGTCAAGCGAAAGGCGAAGGAGGTGGCGCCATGATGAGCCACACCGACCGCTTCGGCGCCACCTGGTGGGGCCGCCTCTGGATCCAGGGCCTCGAGAAGCTCGGGGACGACTACGAGAACCGTCTGCCTCGCGGCAAGAAGTACGCGGAGGATGGTCACGTCTCCCACTTCGGCGTGGTGCCCGGCGAGATCCAGGCCCGCGTCCACGGCCGCAAGACCTACAACGTGACCCTGGGGTTGCCCGCCCTCACCGCTGCCCAGTGGGAGAAGGCTCTGACCCGCATCGCCCAGGAGAGCCGCTTCGTGGCCTCGCTGTTGGCCGGCGAGATGCCCCAGGGCCTGGACGAGACCTTCCGCGAAGCCGGCGCCAGCCTCTATCCGCGCGTGCCGAAAGAACTCCAGACCCACTGCGACTGCCCGGACTGGGCCAACCCCTGCAAGCACGTGGCCGCCGTCTGCTACGTCATGGCCGAGGCCCTGGACCGTGATCCCTGGCTGCTCTTCGACCTGCGGGGCAAGACCCGCGACGAGGTCATGCAGGCCCTCCAGTCCGCCCTGGAGGCCGCCGCCGTGGCCGCCCCCAAGAAGCGTGGACGCCCCCCCAAGAAGCAGCAGACCGTCGCGGATCTCCTCAAACGCGAACAGCCCCAGCCCGAGCCCTGGCGCCACCTCCCGGAAGAGGCCTACGACGCGCTGCCCATGCCGCTGCCGGAGATCGGCATCCCCCGCGTGATCCCGCCGGATCCCTCCGTGTTCACCCAGCTGGGCCCTCTGCCCCATGCCCGCATCGAGACCAGCCTCTGCCTGGCGGCCCTCATGCACCGCACCGCCCAGTGGGTGCTCCAGCAGATCGAAGAAGGTCCGCGCCGGCTGGATGACAGTGAATCCGAAGCTGAGTTCGAGCAGCCCGCCTCCCCTTTTGATACCCCTCTCCCGCCCCCGGCCCGGCCCGGCCGCAACTGGCGCCACAAGAAGCGGCGCTGGGGGAAAAAAGGCGGACAATAACCCGTTCCAGGAGTCGCTCTCATGCGCACCATCGCCACCCCGAACGCCCCCGCCGCCATCGGCCCCTACAGCCAGGCCCAGATCTCCGGCGGCCACCTCTTCACCGCGGGGCAGATCCCCCTGGTCCCCGAAACCATGGAGATGGTCACGGGCCCCATCGAGGCGCAGACCGAGCAGGTCATGAAGAACCTCCACGCCGTTCTCCTGGCCGCCAACACCGGCTGGGACCGCGTGGTGAAGACCACGGTTTTCCTCACGGATATGGCCGACTTCGCCGCCTTCAACGCCGTCTACGAGCAGGCCCTCGGCAGCGCCAAGCCCGCCCGCAGCACCGTGGCCGTGGCGGCCCTGCCCCGTGGCGCCAAAGTCGAGATCGAGCTCATCGCGGAAGTCTAGTCCGGCCCTGTTCCCAGCACGGGAAAGGCGCGGGAGATCCCGCGCCTTTCCCGGATTCTGCCCTGTTCAGTTGGCCCGCAGCCGCTTCCGGTACAGTTGGGCGATGTCGGCAGGCACCGGATAGAGGGAGGCCTGGGCCACAGCCGTCTGGCCCTCGCGGGAGAGGATGTACTGAAGGAACTCCGAGATCGCCGGGGGCAGGGGCTTGCCAGGCGCCCGGTTCACATAGAGGTAGTAGGTCCGGGCCAGCGGGTACTTCCCCGAGACCACGTTCTCCTGGGTCGGGGGCACCGGATCCTTGGCCTGCAGCGGCGTCACGGCCAGGGTCTTGTTGCGGGACAGCCAGTTGGACAGCGTGGCGATGCCGATGCCCGAAGCGTCAGTCATCACGGCCTCCGCAATGCTCGGCCAATCCACGGCGTCAGTGACGGTGGCCTTGTACTTGCCCTTCAGAAGCACCAGGTCCCGGATGGCAGAACGGGAGGCCGTGCCCTCGGCGCGCATGTAAAGGTGGATGGGGCGCTTGGCGTAGTCGCCCCGGACGCCCAGCTCGCCCCAGGTGTCCACGGGGGAGTCCGTCTTGTAGCCCGCGCGATGGGTCGTGGAGTAGGCCGCGTCCAGCTGGTCCATCCCGATGTCCTTGATGGGATTCCCGGCGTTGACGAAGACGATGAACGCGTCGTAGCAGACCACCAGCCTGGTGGGGGCGTAGCCGAACTTCTTCTCGAAGGCCTGGTGCTCCTCCAGCGTGAGCTCCCGGGCCAAGTGGATCATGGGCGCCGTGTTGTCGAGCAGGGCCTTCACGGCGGTGGTGGAGAGGCCGTTGGTGACCTTGAACTGGGCCTGGGGCTGCAGGGCCTTGAACCCGGTCTTCCACTCCTCCCAGACATCCGTCAGGGAATCGGCGCCGATGCTTTCGATCACCGTGTTGACGCCATGGACTGGCGCGTAGGCGGGCAGGTTCGGATCCAGTTTGGGGGCGTGCTGGACGACTCCCTGGCTGAGCAGCACGGTGCTGATCGCGAGGGCGAAGAAGAACGAACGCATGGGAACTCCTGAGAACGAGATTGGCGGGACTCCAGGCAAAATCAGCCCTGAAAGCAGGCCAGCGGTCCTCCAAGTTTAGTATATTTGGATGATAATTTTATTATTTTTACTAGGCCTGTCGATTGCAAAAATCAAAATATTACAGCTCTTGAGTTGAGTGGAGGCTTGCCCCCCACCACCGGATCGGGCACTCCGTTGGCTGTTCGAGGATTCCGTCAGGCCAGCCCCAGCCTGGCCTTGAGCGCGGGTGCCGTGCCGCGGCTGACCTCTCCGGGAATCGAATGAAGGGCCTGGGGTCCCCTTACTCCTCCTCGGTCTCCCCGATGTCCTCTTCGATGGCCTCCCAGCGGCGGTGGGCCTGGAAGGCCGGGTCCTCCAGGCGGGCCAGGAAGTCCACCATCCGGGGACCCCAGGCCGATCCGGCCACGTAACCCTCGGGCACATGGGGCAGCAGCTCTGCCGGGGCCTCCTCCAGACAGAGCTGGGTGAGGATCAGGCTCTGCCGGAAGCTCTCCCCCACCGGGGTGAGGTTGGCGGCCAGCGTTTCCAGGACTTCCGCGAGAGGCGCCTCCTCCGGCAGACCCTCCACCTCCGTCTCGAGGAGGGTCACGGTCTTGAGGCGCGCCGCCAGCAGCTTGAGATGGAGGCGCTCCAGGTCGCGCCGGGTGGCCCCCTTGGCCAGGGCGTGGGCCGTATCCTCCAGGTGGGGGTGCAGCTTCCGGAACAGCAGGGAAAGGGCGGTTTCGGCCGCGGGCATGGGAACGGCTTCGGTCATGACTCCAGCCTACTACCGCCTCTCATCGGCGCCTCCCATTGGACGGACGGGCGCCCCTGGTTCAGCATGGGAGGCAGGAGTTCCCGTGGCCCCTTCGGACCTGCTTGACCTGACGACCCTCCAGAACCTGGTGGAACTGGATGACGGCAGCCACGGACTGGTGCTGGAGATGATCGGCATCTTCCGGGAGGACACCCAAGGGCGCATCGAAGACATCCTCACGGCCGCGGCCCGCCGGGATGCCGAGGAATTCTCCCGGGCCTCGCATGCCCTCAAGGGCGGCGCCGGGGCCCTTGGCGCGAAGGCCCTGCGCGCCCTGGCCGCGGAACTCGAAGCCCTGGGCCGCGGTGGTTCCGTGGAGGCCGGCCCTGATTTGCGGGACCGCCTCGAATCGCTCTTCCAGGCCAGCCTGGCGGCCCTGGAGGCCTTCGTGCGGGAAGGCGAATCCCAGCGGGCCTGATCCCCGATCAGGGCTCGCCGAAGGGTTTCACACCGCTCGTGCCCTTGGGGGGCGGCTGATCGCTGATCTGGACCCGGCCGCTGGCATCCGTCCACTGGTAGATGCGCGTGGCGGCCCGCTGCTGGGCCGTGGGTTCAGGCACTGTCTTCTCCTCATCCACCTTGAAGCCCCCGCGCCCCTTCTTCAGCAGGGCCATGCTGCCGGCCAGTTTCGGATCGGGCTGCACGGCCTTGCGGTTGTAGAGGTCAAGGACCCGCGGCACGTAGGCCCGCGTCTCACGGAAAGGCGGGATGCCTTTGTAGCGGTTCACCGCGCCCTCGCCGGCGTTGTAGGCCGCCACCACCTTGTTCAGGTCGCCCTCATAGTAGCCATGGAGCCACTTCAGGTACTTCACGCCGCCGCTGATGTTCTGCCGGGGATCGAAGGGATCCAGCACGCCGAAGCGCTCGGCCGTGGAGGGCATGAGCTGCATGAGTCCCAGGGCCCCGGCCTTGGAGCGGGCCCGGTAGTTGAAGGCGCTTTCCGCCTGGATGATGGCCCGTGCCAGGTGGATGTCCACGCCCTCGGTCTGGGCGATCTCGTCCACCAGCGCAATGAGCTCGGGGCTCTTGAGGGCCCGGGCCATCTCCGCGGGAGTCACGGCGAGGCGCACCTTCCCCACGCCCACGTGCTTGAGGATCAGGCCCTGGCTCTTCACATAGCTAGGGGGCAGGTTGTTGATGACCAGCCGGCCCTGCTTGTCGTAGTAGGTGTAGAGGTAGGTGACCCCGGCCTTCCCAGGGCCCCGGGAAGCCTTCGGCGCCGCGGACAGGGCCACGGCGGCGAGGGCGAGGGTCAGGACGGGGCGAAACATCAGCGTCCATGATACGGCCTGGACCACAGGCCTGAAGATCCACCTCTTTTCTTTCCAGGTCGGGGCTGCTTTTTGGGATCCTGTTGACCATGGATCCCAGCCCAAGCTATCTGAAGGCCTTGTCCTCTGCCCTGGCCAAGGGCGACGCCACCGAACATACCCATCGGCCCGCCCTCAAAACCTACCTGGAGGCCCTGGCCACAGGCATCACGGCCACCAACGAACCCCGCCGCATCGCTTGCGGAGCGCCGGAAGAGGTGTGGTCCTTCCACGTGGGCGGCTATCAGGTCTGCGAGAAGTGGCTGAAGGACCGCAAGGGCCGGGTGCTGGACCACAGCGACCTGAAGCACTATTGCCGCGTGGTGGCCGCCCTGGGCGACACGATCCGCCTCATGGCCGAGGTGGATGAGGCCATCGAGACCGCCGGCGGCTGGCCTTTGACATGAAGCGCAAAAAAAACGAAAATCAATCCGAATCAGGAGGCGCCATGCCCGGTTCGGAATTGCTGCTCTATCAAGCGGAAGATGGCCAGACACGCATCCAGGTACGCCTGGAGGATGAAACCGTCTGGTTGAGCCAATCGGCCATGGTTGAGCTGTTCCAGACCACAAAACAGAACATCAGCCTGCACATCAAGCACATCTTCGATGAGGGGGAGCTCTCCGAGGCTTCAGTCGTCAAGGATTACTTGACAACTGCGACTGACGGCAAGGCATATCAGGTCAAACATTACAATCTCGACGTCATCATCTCCGTGGGCTATCGCGTGCGCTCCCAGCGCGGCACGCAATTCCGCATCTGGGCCACCCAGCGGCTGCGGGAGTACATCGTCAAGGGCTTCACGCTGGACGACGAACGGCTGAAGAACCCGCCCATGGAAGGCTCCGGGTTGCCCGACCGCTTCAATGAACTGCTGGAGCGCATCCGCGACATCCGGGCCAGCGAGCGCCGCATGTATCTGCGCGTGCGCGAGATCTTTGCGATGGCCTCGGATTACGTTCCTTCCCAGGCGGAGACCACACAGTTCTTCCGCATCATTCAAAACAAGCTGCACTTCGCCGCCACCGGCAAGACCGCGGCCGAGTTGATCTTCGAGCGGGCGGATAGCAAACAACCCAACATGGGCCTGACGACCTGGAAATCCGGGAGCATCCAGAAAGCCGATGTGCGGATAGCCAAGAACTACCTGCTTGAAACCGAGATCGACGAGTTGAACCGCATCGTGGTCATGTGGCTGGACTTTGCCGAAGATCAGGCAAGGCGTCGCAAAGAAATCTTCCTGAAGGATTGGGCGGAGAAGCTGGATGCCTTCCTGACCTTCAACGAGCGCCTGGTGCTGCCCGACGCTGGACGCGTTTCGAAGGAACAGGCAGACATGCACGCGGAAGGTGAGTACGAACGGTTCGCCATCCAGCGCAGGGCCCAGTTGGAGGCCGAGGGCGCTGCCTTCAACATGCGAACGCTCGAAGAAGCCGCGAGGGCGCGACCAAACCCGAAACAGCGTGGAGAATAGGGGCCACGCGGTTTACATATTCCTTCGGTACTGCCCGCCCACTTCGTAGAGGGCCTGGCTGATCTGGCCGAGGCTGCAGACCTTGGCGGCGTCGAGGAGGGCGCCAAAAAGGTTGCCGCCAGTGCGGGCGACGTCCTTGAGGCGGGCCAGGGCCGCGGGAGCCTTGTCGGCGTTGCGGGCGTGGAAGGCCTCGAGGTTACGGATCTGCTGCTGCTTCTCCGCCTCGGTGCTGCGGATCAGCTCGGGGGTGCCCAGGGCGGCGGGCTTGGGATTCAGGAAGGTGTTCACGCCCACGATGGGCAGTTCCCCGCTGTGCTTGAGGTGCTCATAGTGCATGGACTCTTCCTGGATCTTGCCGCGCTGGTACATGGTCTCCATGGCGCCCAGGACACCACCGCGGTCCGCGAGGCGCCGGAACTCCGCCAGCACGGCCTCTTCCACCAGTTCCGTCATCTGCTCGATGAGGAAGGCGCCCTGGAGCGGATTCTCGTTCTTCGCCTGGCCCAGCTCGCGGTTGATGATGAGCTGGATGGCGATGGCCCGGCGCACGCTCTCCTCGGTGGGCGTGGTGATGGCCTCGTCGTAGGCGTTGGTGTGCAGGCTGTTGCAGTTGTCGTAGATGGCGTACAACGCTTGCAGCGTTGTACGTATGTCATTGAAATCAATTTCTTGGGCATGAAGCGAACGGCCGCTGGTCTGGATGTGGTACTTCAGCTTCTGGCTGCGGTCGTTGGCCCCGTACTTCTCCTTCATGGCCACGGACCAGATGCGGCGGGCCACGCGGCCGATGACGCTGTATTCGGGATCCAGGCCGTTGCTGAAGAAGAAGCTGAGGTTCGGGGCGAAGTCGTCGATGTGCATGCCCCGGGAGAGGTAGTACTCGACGAAGGTGAAGCCGTTGGCCAGCGTGAAGGCCAGCTGAGTGATGGGGTTCGCCCCGGCCTCGGCGATGTGGTAGCCGCTGATGCTCACGGAGTAGAAGTTGCGGACCTTCTCCTCGATGAAGGTCTGCTGGATGTCGCCCATGACCTTGAGGCTGAACTCCGTGCTGAAGATGCAGGTGTTCTGGGCCTGGTCCTCCTTGAGGATGTCGGCCTGCACGGTGCCCCGCACGGTCTGGAGGGCCTCGGTCCGCAGCTTGGCATAGACCTCCGGCGGCAGCACCTCGTCGGCGGTGGCGCCCAGGAGCGCCAGGCCCAGGCCGTTGTTGCCATCGGGCAGCGTCTCGCCGTAGCTCGGGCGGGTCAGGCCCCTGGCCGCGTACTTCGCGTTGATCTTGGCCTGGGCGGCTTCCAGCTGGCCATGTTCCTTCAACCAGAGTTCCGCCCGCTGGTCGATGGCGGCATTGAGGAAGAAGGCCAGCATGGTGGGCGCGGGCCCGTTGATGGTCATGCTCACGCTGGTGGTGGGGCAGAGCAGGTCGAAGCCCGAGTAGAGCTTCTTCGCATCGTCCACGGTGCAGACGGACACGCCGCTGTTGCCGACCTTGCCGTAGATGTCGGGGCGGACGTGAGGGTCCTCGCCGTAGAGCGTCACGCTGTCGAAGGCGGTGCTCAGGCGCACGGCCGGCTGGCCCTTGCTCACGTAGTGGAAGCGCTTGTTGGTGCGCTCGGGCGTGCCCTCGCCGGCGAACATGCGGGTGGGATCCTCGCCCACGCGCTTGTACTCGAAAACGCCCGCCGTGTAGGGGAAGCGGCCGGGCAGGTTCTCCAGGAGCTGCCAGCGGAGCAGCTCACCCCAGCCCGTATAGGGCGGCAGGGCCACCTTGGGGACCAGGGAACCACTGAGGGACGTGGTGTAGTTGGCGGTGCGGATCTCCTTGCCGCGCACCACATAAATGTTCTCAGGCTCGGTGTAGCTGCGCTTCAGCTCGGCCCAGTCATGGATGAGGCGGCGGCTTTCGGCGTGCAGCTCGCCCAGGTGCTCCTGGTAGCGCTGGCGGAGCAGGAGGATGGCCACACCCTGATCGCCCTCCCCGGCCTCGGTGAGGTGCGCTGAATCGTAGAAGGCGCCGGCGGCGGGCACCTTGTCGCCCAGGGCCAGGAGGCTTGTCCAGAGGGCGTGGGCCAGCTCGGCGGTCTCCGCCTGGCGCCGGGCCCAGGCCTTGTAGCCCTGCACGGTATCCGCGATCTCCGCCAGGTAGCGCACCCGTTCAGGCGGGATGATGGCGGCGCGGCGGGGATTCCCGGCCTCGGCCTCAAGTCTCGGAGCCCAGCCCAGGCCGGTCTTCGCGGCCAGGGCCTTCACCAGGTTCACGAAGAGCCAGTTGGTGGCGGGATCGTTGAACTGGCTGGCGCAGGTCGCATAGACCGGCATGTCGTCCACGGGTTCACTGAAGCGCTTGTGGGCACGCTGGTACTGCTTGCGCACATCGCGCAGGGCATCCTCGGCGCCACGCTTGTCGGCCTTGTTCAGCACCACGAGATCGGCGAAGTCCAGCATGTCGATCTTCTCGAGCTGGCTGGCGGCGCCGTATTCCGGCGTCATCACGTACATGGACAGATCCACCAGGTCCGCGATCTCGCTATCGCTCTGGCCGATGCCCGCGGTCTCCACGATCACCAGATCGTAGCCTTCCGCCTTGGCGGCGGCGATGCTGGCCACCAGGGCCTCGCTGGTGGCGCGGTGGGCGGCGGCGCGGGTGGCGAGGCTGCGCATGAACACGCGGTCCCGCAGCTCGGGGTGGTAGAGGGAATTCATGCGGATGCGGTCGCCCAGCAAGGCGCCGCCGGTCTTGCGCTTGGTGGGGTCCACGCTGAGAACCGCGACGCGGTTCTCAGGGAAATCGACAAGAAAGCGGCGGAGGAGTTCGTCGATGAGCGAGGATTTGCCGGCACCACCGGTGCCCGTGATGCCGAGGACGGCGGTCAGCTGCCGGCTGTCGGCTATCGGCTTCCGGCTCGCCCCGCCCAGTTCGATCTCGGTGATTTTCCGGGCCAAGGCCAGCGTCGCGGGCCTGGTGCGCGGATCGAAATCGCAGCGCTCAACCATGTCGTCGATCATGCCCTGGAGGCCCATGTGGCGGCCGTCCTCGGGGCTGTAGATGCGGGCCACGCCGTAGGCCTCCAGTTCACAGATCTCCTCGGGCGAAATGACACCACCGCCGCCTCCGAAGACCTGGATGTGGCCGGCGCCCCGCTCCCGGAGCAAGTCCACCATGTACTTGAAGTACTCGACGTGGCCGCCCTGGTAGCTGGAGAGGGCGATGCCCTGGGCGTCCTCCTGGATGGCCGTCTCCACGATGTCCTGCACCGAGCGGTTGTGGCCCAGGTGGATCACCTCGCAGCCCGTGGCTTGGAGGATGCGGCGCATGATGTTGATGGCGGCGTCATGGCCATCGAACAGGCTGGCAGCCGTGACAAAGCGGACCTTGTGCTTCGGCATGTAGCCGTCGGCCGCAAGAGCGGCGGTACCGGGCGCGGTGAGTGTGGACATGGAACCCCCATTCGGGCGAACCCCCAGTCTACCGGGGCTCCCGCTCCTTCCGAAGCCGCTGTTCACCCCCGGGTCAGTTGTCCTCCAGCAGGCCGATGGGAAAGCGGTCCTCCATGAGGCTCTGCCGCTCGCGCAGATGCTGCATGAGGGCCTTCCATTTGGGCAGGGCCTGGAGGGATTCCAGCATGGGGCTGTGCTCGTACCAGGCGGTACAGCCGAAACCGCGGGCGAAGGCGCGTTCCGCCATGTCCATGGCACTGGCCCGGTCGCCCATCAGGGCGTAGGCTTCCGCCAGCCGGAGGGTGAACTCGCCATCGGGCTCGCGCATGCCGATGCGCTCCTGGTCGTACTCCCGCAGCTTCTTCCAGGCCTCATCCTTCTGGCCCTCCAGGATCAGGTCGTAGATCTGGCTTAAACGGAGGATGTTCGGGTAGCCGTTGGCCAGGGCCGCGGCAGCCTTGAACTCCCGCTGGGCCAGAACCCGGTCCCCCCGCACCAGGGCCAGGTAGCCCCGGTAGAAGGGCAGCACGCCGGAGGTGCTCCGCAGATGCCCCGGCTGTTCCTGGAGGTTGGCCTCGAAGCGCTGGACCTCGCCGGTGTATAGGTAGGTGATGTCCACGGCCTGGGGCTGGAGGCTGCCGAAGGCCAGCTCGTCCCGCAGGTCCATGGCCCGCCGCGACAAGGGCAGCAGGCCGGCCCCCCGGGCCGCGTAGGCGATCCCCGTCAGCAGGGTGGGATTGTACGGCTGGCGGCGCCGCGCCTGCATCAGCAGGGCCAGGGCCTCGGCCTGGTTGCCGCCGTCCGCCTTGAGCAGCGACAGGAGGAAGATCCCCCTGGGGTGGTACGGCGCCAAGCCCAGCCCCCGCTGGATCATGGCCTCGGTCTCCGCCTGCTCCTGCCGGAAGGCGGCCGGGTTGTTCAGCATGCGCCGGTAGCGCAGGTTGCCGAGGAGAATCCACGAGCTGGCGCAGGAGGGCTCGGCCGCGACGGCGCGCTCCGCCAGCGCCATGGCCTCCTCCAGGCGCTCGTTCCGGAGGCGCCAGGCGCTCGCCCCGATCAGGTCCCAGAAACAGGCGGACTGCCGGGGAACCAGCGACAAGGTCCCTAACCTGTGGAGGCGCTTCGGAAACCCACCGAGGAAGGCATCAAAGGCCTCAGCGGGCGGTAGCGGTTCTCCCTGGCACCGGATCCAGGCGGGAGCCTTCCCCTTGGCCAGGCTGTCCGCCCAGGCATAGCGGTAAGACAGGACCAGCGCCTCCCCCTGCCGGGAAGGTTCCAGCAGCACCATCAGGGTCCGGGGCTGGGAGCGGAGGGCCTCCAGATCCCCAGGCACCTCCGTGACGCTGGTGACGGCCGCCTGGCCGAAGGCTTCCAGGTGATCCTGCACCAGGGCCCCGAGGGCTCGGCAGGTGGCGGGGTCGAGCCCCACGACACTCTCTTGCGAAGGGGTGATCAGCAGCACGCGAAGGGGACTGCGCAGCCCCCGGGCCGCCAGCAGCCAGGCCATACCTCCCCCGACCCCCAGGACAAAAAGGAACAACAAGCCCACGACCAGGGCCGGGCGGCGGGAATGAGGGGCGGATTCGCGCATGGGTCCGCTCCAGGTTACGGGTATTCCCCGAAGCGCCAAAGAACGAAGGTGCCAGCAACCGCCCCGATCCACCGCCTCGGATGGCCCGGCACGCCGATGAAGCCGCATAATCTTCGAGGAGCCGCCATGATCCCCTGCCCCAGATGCCTCCTCCCGGGTTTCGCCATCCTCGTGGCCCTGCCCCTCCTGGCCCGGACCACTGCGCCAGCCCCCGCCCAGCCCCCCAGCGAAGAAGCCACCATCCAGCGGTTCCGGGCCCATGCCACCCCTCGCGCCGTGGCGCAGCGCTTGCCCCTCAGCCTCGAAGAGCGGAACACCATCCAGCGGTTCAAGGAGGCCAAACCCAGCGTGGTGTATGTCTCCGCCATCGCGCCCGTCCAGGATCTCCGGACCCTCGACATCACCAAGATCCCCACCGGCACGGGGACTGGCTTCGTGTGGGACGAGTGGGGCCACGTGGTCACCAACCATCACGTCATCACCGTGGAGGACCAGGGCAAGCGGGTCGCCGAAGTCGACGAGGTGGAGGTCACCCTGGCGGACGGCAAGACCTACAAGGGCCGGGTGATCGGCACCAGCTTCGCCTATGACATCTCGGTACTCCAGGTCTTCGCGCCCCTCAGCGCCATGCGCCCCATCCCCATCGGCCGCAGCATTGACCTCAAGGTGGGCCAGACGGTGACAGCCATCGGCAATCCCTTCGGGTTGGACCACACCCTCACGAAGGGGGTCATCTCCGCCCTGGGCCGGGAAATCGGCACGGGGTACAGCACCCGGGTCCTGAATGCCATCCAGACGGACGCCGCCGTGAACCCCGGCAACTCCGGCGGCCCCCTCCTGGACAGCGCCGGGCGCCTGGTGGGCATGAACACCGCCATCGCCGCCGCCACCGGTGCCTCCGTGGGCATCGGCTTCGCCATCCCCGTGGACACCTTGAACCGCGTGGTGCCCCTGCTCATCGCCCGGGGCCGCCTGGAGCCGCCCAGCATGGGGTTCGTGACCATGGGCAGCTACGAGGCCCAGCAGGTCTTCGGCATCACCCGGGGTCTGGTCGTGCGCGAGGTGGAACCGAATTCCCCCGCCAGCCGGGCCGGGCTCCGCCCCCTCGAAGTGGACGCCGCGGGCCGCGTCAAGACCATGGGGGATATTCTGCTGGGCTATCAGGGCCGGCAGATCGAGAACGAAGGCCAGTTCATGGCGATGCTGGAGCTGGAGGCTCCGGCCGATGAGGTGGTCTTCGATGTCCTCCGCGAGGGCCGGCTCATCAAGGTGAAGCTGCAGCTCAAGACCGCCAGGAAGGCTGAACCCACCAGCATCTGATTCCGGCTAGTGGTGGTGGTGTTCCTCTGGCTGCGAGGGAGCCGGTACCGCACCCTTCGCGGGCCGGGCCTTGGGATCCAGGAACCGCAGAGGCACCTGGAGGGGCTCCTCCAGATTCGAGCAATGGATCACCAGCAGGGCCTCCGCCACCTTCCCCGTGCGCCGGATCCGGAGGGTCTGCCGCGCGGATTCCGCCGCCGGCGCATCCAGCACCTGGAAACCCTGCCCCTCGAGCTCGGTCTTGAGGATGCGGAAGGGCTTGCCGGTACTGGAAATCAGCTCCAGGGCCAGGAGGGTGGTCTTCCGCTCTGTAAACACCAGCCGCGAGGGCTTCGCCATCACCGGAAGCGCGATCCGCCAGTCCACATACAGGGTGAAGAGGGGCTGCCTCGGGGCGTTGGTGGCCACCTTCAGCACCTCCAGCCCCGCGGTGACACCCGCCTTCAGGCGCCTGGGCCGCAGGGTCACGCGCAGGTCCTCCCCGCCCTCTCCCGGGATCCGCTCCACGTCGAGGTAGGACGGGGTTTCCGAGGCGAGGGTGAGCGTCAGGGGTTCCCCCCCTTCGCGCCGGAACCGGAAGCTCTGCTCGGGGCTTTCGTGGGGTGCCACCTCGCCGAGGCTCTTGCGCTCGGCATCCACCGTCACCTCGGGCCGCACCATCATGTCGTAGCGGAGGATGTAGTTGGGCTGGCCGGGATCGTCGGTGCCCAGGCGCACGGCCCCTTTGATGGGACCCACCAGCCCGGCGGGATCCACCTTCACCTTCACCAGGCGGACCTCGCCCGGCTGCAGGGGGGCGGCGAGCTGCGCCTCGTCGAGGCTGAGACCCAGCGACAGGTCCAGCACCCGCAGGTGGAAGGGCCGGTCGTGGAGGCTCTTGATGCCGTAGACCGCCTCCTTCACCTCGCGCGGCCCCACGCTGCCCAGGTGGACCGGGAACGGGGTGGTGAGTTCGATGCGGGCCGGCGGCACCGGATCCGGCGCGGGCGGCGCCGGGGGGGCCTGCATCAGGAGGAGGAGGGCGGGCAGGAGCAGCATGTCGGATCCTGGAGGAGTCCCTCCAGTGTGCCGTGGGGGTGGCGCACCGCCGGGATGTTAATTGTTGTTAAGTGCAGCGAATTCACCTCGCAGTCACGCCCGGTCTGGGTGGAATGGGGAGAACCCTTTTCCCCCCGAGGTGACCATGCGCGCGTTCCGCGTTCTCCTGACCCTGCTCCTGGGCTTGGCCCTGGGCGCCCAGACTCCGAAGAAGATCCTGTTCGACCATACCCGCCACGAGGAGGCTGGCACCTCGGCGGAGTGGGTCATCTGCTCCGCCAGCGAGCCCAACCCCAGCCCGGCGGCCCCTGCTTCCGAGGGCGACTGGAATGGTGGTATCAGCGCCTGGGCCTTCGACCTCTACAAGGGCGGCTACACCGTCCAGACCCTGCCGCCCACGGGGCGTGTCACCTACGGGGACGCCACCAACGCCCAGGACCTCTCCAACTACGCGGTCTACATCATCCCCGAGCCCTACCTCCTGTTCACGGCCGCGGAAAAGCAGGCCATCCTCAGCTTCGTGCAGAACGGTGGCGGCCTCTTCATGGTGGGCAACCATCCCGGCGCCATCCGGTACAGCGGCACCGGAGGCACCGACGCGTACACCGTGTTCAACGACCTGGTGGCCGTGAACGGCGGCAACCCCTTCGGCTTCACCTTCGTCCCCGGCCACGGCCCCGGCGACACGCTGGCGAATACCACCAGCTCCGCCTTCGCCACCGGCACCAGCCCCGCCGAGCAGGCCATCATCCACGGGGCCTACGGCAGTCTGGGCCTGATGGACTTCCATTCCTACTCGTACCTGAACTTCAACACGGCCCAGAACCCCAATGTGCTGGAGATCCTTCATACCCAGATCAGCGGCGACACAGGCTCCTTCATCGTGACCTGCACCGTGGGGGCCGGCCGCGTGGTGGCCATCAGCGACAGCTCCCCCTCCGATGACGGCACCACCACCACCGCGGGCAAATCGCTCCACGCCAGCTACGGCATCAACAGCAACCGCGCCTTCTACCTGAACGCCACCACCTATCTGGCGGGCACCAGCAGCGCCCCCGCTCCCTCGGTGAGCATCGTCTCACCGGCCTCCAACCCCACGATCCTCGCTGGCGGATCCGTGAGCTTCCAGGGCAGCGCCAGCATCTCGGATGGCAGCGCCCTCACCTACAACTGGTCCTTTGGCGACGGGTCCACCGCCGCGGTGCCGGGCCCTGTCAGCCACACCTACACCACGGCCGGCAGCTATACCGCCACCTTCACCGCCACCAGCAACCAGGGCAAGTCCGCCTCCGCCACCCGCACCGTCACCGTGAACCCGGCCTCCTTCACCCTCACGGCCAGCGCCGGCACCGGTGGCACCATTAGCCCCGTCGGTGCCGTCACGGTCGTCAATGGCGGCAGCCAGACCTTCACCATCGCCCCCACCACTGGCTACGTCATCAGCAGCGTCACCGTGGATGGCGTGAACCAGGGTGCCCTCGGCTCGTACACCTTCAGCAATGTGGTGGCCAACCACACCATCGCCGCGGCTTTCTCCGCCAGCGCCGGGAGCAGCCTGAAGGAGACCTTCGATACCGGCACGAAGACCGCGTATGCCACGGGTACCGTGGCTCTGCCCACCGGCACCTGGACTTTGAACGACGCCCTCCTCGGCAACACCACGGCCGATCCCAAGGTGGGAACCCAGAGTGTCCGCACCCGGAACAGCGGCAAGGTGACGATGAATTTCAACTTCGCCACCGGCGCCAAGACCGTCTCGGTCAAGCACGCCAAGTACGGAAGCGACGGCAATTCCACCTGGGGCCTCTGGTACTCCACCAACAGCGGCTCCACCTGGACCCAGGCTGGAAGCTCCGTGACCACCTCCTCCACCACCCTGGCCACGGCCACCTTTACCGTGAACCTGGCAGGCACCATCCGCTTCGAGCTCCGCAAGACGGACGGCAGCGCCAACCGCCTGAACTTCGACGACTTCCAGATCGCCGGCTACTGAGCGATCCTGCTCCAGGAACCCCGGGCCCCGGCCCGGGGTTTTTCGCTATGCTCCCCCCATGAAGAGCCATCGGAAGGTCCTCACGCTCCATCTCCCTGGCCGCACCGGCTTCGTGAACATCACGGAGGAGGTGGCCGCCGCGGTTCGCGACAGCGGCGTGGGAGAGGGCCTCTGCCTGGTGAACTCCATGCACATCACCTCCAGCGTCTTCATCAACGACGAGGAGTCCGGCCTCAAGCAGGACTACCTCCGCTGGCTGGAGAAGCTGGCCCCCTTCAATGCCGGCAGCGATCCCGCCACCGGCGGCTACCTCCACAACCGCACCGGCGAGGACAACGGCGATGCCCACCACAAGCGCCAGATCATGGGGCGCGAAGTGGTGGTGGCCATCACTGGCGGACAGCTGGATTTCGGCACCTGGGAGCAGATCTTCTACGGCGAGTTCGACGGCCGCCGGGACAAGCGCATCCTTATCAAGATCATCGGGGAGTGACCATGATCACCCGCGACCTCGCTTCCCTCCCCAAGCGCGATGTCTACCGCATCCTCACCAGCCTGGTGATCCCCCGGCCCATCGCGTGGATCACCACGGTGGATGCGGAAGGCCGGGTGAACTTGGCCCCCTTCAGCAGCTTCATGGGCATCTTCGGGCCGCCCATGCTGGCCTTCACGGCAGGCCGCCGGAAGGACGGCTCCCTCAAGGACACCCAGCGCAACCTGAAGGCGAACGGGCAGGCTGTGGTCCACCTGGCGGACCTGCCCCTCCTGGCGCCGCTCCACGCCAGCGGCGCCGAGGCGGAGCCGGACATCAGCGAAGTGGAACGCCTGGGCCTGGCCACCGAACCCTCACAGCGCGTGGCCCCGCCCCGCCTGAGGGATGCCCCTGTCGCCCTGGAGTGCCAGCTGAACCGGGAGCTGGACTTGGGGCCCGCCAGCACCCTCATTCTGCTGGATGTGCTGGTGGCCCACGCCGCGGAACGTATCTGGAACCCTGGCCACGACTGCGCGGACGCCAGCCAGTGGACCCCCATCTCCCGGCTGGCCTCCGTGGTGGGGCCCAACTACGGCGCCCTGGGCGAGACCTTCCGCCTGGGTCCCTCCGAACTGCCCTGATCAGGCTTCGTCCGGCTCCACGAACAGGTGCTGGATCTGGGGGAAGCGCTCGTGGAGGTTCCGCTCCAGGGCATTGATGGCCGCCACCAGGGCCGTGCCGCTGGGCTGATCATGGAATTTCACTTGCAGGGCCACCATGAGACGGTCACTGCCGACGATGACGGCCACCAGATTCAGCACCTGATCCACGGCCGGGTTCTCATCCACCGCGGCCCTGATGGCGGCGCGCATGGCGAGGGGGGGGGCCTCGTTCAGGAGCAGGCTCGTCACCTCCGTGCCCACAAAGGCCGCCACGGCGACGAGCAGGAGGCCGATGGCCACGCTGCCGATGCCATCCCACGCGGGATTCCCGGTGAGCAGGGTCAGCAGCACAGCCGCGAGGGCGAACACCAGGCCCAGCAGCGCCGCGATATCCTCCGCCACCACCACCACCAGTTCCGTGCTGCTGGATTGGCGCAGGTAGCGCAGCAGGGGCCGGCCACGGCGCTCGGACCTGGCGGCGCGGAGGGCGCCCCGCAGGGACCAGCCCTCCAGGGCGATGGCGAAGACCAGCAGGGCCACGGCCCAGCCCAGGTGGTGCGGCAGCTCGGGATGGCGGATCTTGTGGAGGCCTTCCACCAGCGAATAGAGGCCACCCACACTGAAAAGAAGGAGGGCCACGAGGAAGCTCGCCACGAAGGTGGCCTGGCCATGGCCCAGCGGGTGTTTCGGCCCCGCGGGCTTCGATCCCTGGCGCATGCCCAGGAAGAGCAGCACCTGGTTCGCGCAGTCCGCCGTCGAGTGGATCGCCTCCGTCAGGAGACTCGAGCTGCCCGTCAAGAGGAACACGCCGAATTTGGAGATGGCGATGCCGCCGTTGGCGGCGAGGGCCAGGGCGACGGCGCGGGTGGATCCGGTGGACATGCCTCCAGATTAACGGCTCCCTCCGGCGACTGGGGTCGCGCCAGGAGGATCAGGACAATCGGATGTCCAGCTCCCGCAGCAGGTCGCCCAGCAGATAGAGGGAGCCGGTCACGAGGCGCAGAGCCTCGGCAGGCGCCTTCAGGTGACCGGCGGCTTCGTGCATGGTCAGCAGCGGAGCCTCCATGCCCCAGGCCTCCCGGAGAGCCGGAGCCTTCGCGTAGCGGGGAGCGTCCCCCTGGACGAAGGTGACAGACAGGGGGCGCATGCGCTTTAGCTCCCGGGCCACGCCGGCCAGATCCTTGTCGCCCATGGCGCCGAAGTACAGATGGGGCCGCACGCCGCAGGCCAGGGCGTGGTCCGCCAGGGCGCGGGCACCGTCGGGGTTGTGGGCGCCGTCCATCCACAGGCCCTGGAGGCCGGGCGGGGCCCAGAGGCGGCCGGGCCACCGGGTGGCCGCCACCCCTTCCCAGAGGTGATCCTCCGGAATGGGGAAGCCCAGTTTCCGCAGCTGGCGGATGGTCTCGAAGGCTGTGGCCAGGTTGTCCAGCTGGTGGAGGCCCGCGAGCCCCACCCGCCGCCCTTCCACGCGGGAGTGGTCCCAGCGGATATCCACGGGCCCCAGGCGTGGCGCGGGGCAAAGCACCGGCTCGTTCGACAGCAGCGGGCGGATCCATTCGGGATCGAGGGTGGGGCCCAGCACGAGGGGGCGGCCGTCCCGGGCCGTGCAGAGCTTCTCCCGGGCGATGGCCTCCCGGGTGTCCCCCAGGAACTGCTGATGATCCAGACCCACGCTGGTGAGCACCGTGAGGATCGGGTCGGTGGCGTTGGTGGCGTCCCAGCGGCCCCCCAGGCCCACTTCCACCAGGGCCACCTCCACGCCGGTCATGCGGAAAGCCGACAGGGCCGCCGTGATCATCAGCTCAAAATAGGTGGCGTTCAAGCCAGTCCGGGCCTCGGCATCGAAGGCCTCGCCCAGCAGCAGCTCCAGGGCGCCTTCGCCGATGGGCTCCCCGTCCACCCAGACCCGCTCGGTGACCTCCACCAGGTGGGGCGAGGTCGTCCAGCCCACCACGAACCCCGCGGCCTTCAGCATGTGGGCGAGGAATGCGCCGGTGCTGCCCTTGCCGTTGGTACCCGCGATGAGGATGACGGGAAAGCCCGCGTCGGGGCGGCCCAGGCCTTCGAGCAGCGCCTGGATGTTCTCCAGACCGCACTTGATCCCAAGGTGGCCGCGCGCCTGGAGACGCGGGATGAAGACCGGTTCCAGATCGCCGCGCATCAGTCCCTGGTCGAGGGCATCATCCAGACCAGACAGGCGGCGATGAAGTCCTTCAGGTGGTCGCGCGTGACGACCTTGTCCACCATGCCGTGGGCCTGGAGGAACTCTGAGCGCTGGAAGCCTTCGGGCAGGCTCTGCTTGATGGTCTGCTCGATGACCCGCGGGCCCGCGAAGCCGATGAGGGCCTTGGGCTCGGCGATGTTCAGGTCGCCCAGCATGGCGTAGCTGGCGCTCACGCCACCCGTGGTGGGATCCGTCAGGATGCTCAGGTAGGGCAGGCCCGCCTTGTCCAGCTTGGCCAGGGCGGCGCTCACTTTGGCCATCTGCATGAGGGACAGGGTTCCCTCCTGCATGCGGGCGCCACCGCTGCAGCTGACGATGATGAAGGCGCACTGCTTCTCCAGGGCCCGCTCCGCGCCCAGGCGCAGCTTCTCGCCCACCACGCTGCCCATGCTGGCGGCGAGGAAGTCGAAGTTCATGATGGCCGTCACCACGGGTTGGCCCGACAGGGTGCCCTCTACCACTTGGACGGCATCCTCGGTCTCGCCCGCCTGCTCCAGTTTCTTCAGCTGGTCCTTGTAGCTCTTGGTCGAGACGAACCCGAGGGGGTCCCCACTCCGCAAGTTGCTGAAAAGGGTCGTCCAACCCTCGTCCATCAGGTTTTCCAGCCGCTCCTCCACACCGATGCGGAAGTGGTAGCCGCACTTGGGGCAGACGTTGTGCGTGTTGACCAGCTCCTTGCGGTAGATCAACTCCTTGCAGGCCTCGCACTTGATCCAGAGACCCTCGGGCACTCGGACGGTCTTTTCTTCGACAGCGGTCTTCTGTTGGCGCTTCTTGACGAACCAGGACATGGAAACTCCTACCGACCCTTGGCCGGACCGTGCTTGAGGGCCTCGAAGAGCCGATCCAGCTCCGCTTCGCTGCCGTAGTGCATCACCAGGGCGCCCGCCTTTCCCTTGGCCTTGATCTCGATGCGGGTGCCCCAGGATTGAGTCAGTTCCTCCGCGGCCGCCTTGATGAACAACTCCTGGGGATGCTTCTTCCTCCCCCCCTTGGCCTTGGACTGCTTCTGGAGCTGCTGGATGCGGGCCTCCAGGGCGCGCACGCTGAGCTGCTGCGCCACCACCTCGTGGGCCAGCTGCTCCTGGAGCCGGGGATCGGGCAGGCCGAGCAGCACCTTGGCGTGGCCGGTGCTGAGCCGTCCATGCGCCACGTCCGCCTTCAGTTCGGCGGGCAGGCGCAGCAGGCGCAGGGTGTTGGCCACCTGGGGGCGGGACTTGCCCACACGATCCGCCACCTGCTCCTGGGTGAGGCGCAGGTGCTCGCCCAGCTGCCAGTAGGCGGTGGCCTCCTCGATGGGGTTGAGTTCCTGCCGCTGGATGTTCTCCACGAGGGCGAACTCCAGCAGGCGGTCGTCCGGCACTTCCTTGATGACCACGGGGACCATGGCGATCCCGGCCAGGCGCGCGGCCCGCCAGCGGCGCTCGCCGGCGATGATCTCGAACTGCTGCCCCACCTTGCGCACGACGATGGGCTGCACCATGCCGTGCTGCTTCAGGCTCTCCGCCAGCTCGGCCAGGGCCGTCTCATCGAAGTGCGTGCGGGGCTGGGCCCGGTTGGGCACCAGGCTGCCCAGGGGCAGCTCCCGCTGGTTGGCATCCTCCGGCGCCATCTGGCTCATGAGCGAGGTGAGTCCCCGGCCCAGGGCCGGACGCTTCAACTGGGTCATCAGGCTTCCCTCCTCGCGACCAGCTCCAGTCCCAGCCACTCCTTCGCGAGGCTGAGATAGGCCTGGGCACCCTTGGAGCGCAGGTCGTAGAAGGCTACGGGCTTGCCATGGCTGGGCGCCTCGGCGAGCCGGATGTTGCGGGGGATCATGGTCTGGAAGACCTTGCCCGGGAACGCGTGACGCACCTCGGCCGCCACGGCGGCCCCCAGGTTGGTGCGTTCTTCGGCCATGGTCAGCAGGATGCCTCCGAGCTGGAGGCGCGGGTTCGGACCGGCCTGGATGCGGCGCAGGGTCTCGGTCAGCTCCGCCAGGCCGTCCAGGGCGAAGAACTCGCAGGGCATCGGAACGATCACCTCATCCGCGGCGGTCAGGGCGTTCAGGGTGATCATGCCGAGGCTGGGGGGCGGGTCGATGAGGATGTAGTCGAAGCGATCCAGGAGCGGAGCGAGGCCCTGCTTCAGCACCTGGAGCTGGGGCAGCTCGAAGAGCTCGAACTCCAGCTGCGCGAGATCCTTGCCTGCGGGAATCACCTGCATCATGGGGACTTCGGTGCTGAGCACCAGGGCCTCGGCGGGGGCACCCTTCATCAGCGCGTAGGCGCCGGCCCGGTGGTCGGGCTTGGGGAAGCCCAGGCCGGTGGTGCTGTGGCCCTGGGGATCGAAGTCCACCAGCAGCACCATCTTCTCCATCATGGCGAGGGACGCGGCGAGGTTGATGGCCGTGGTGGTCTTGCCCACGCCGCCCTTCTGGTTCGCCAGAGCCACCACCCGGGCGCGCATCAGGCGGCCCTCATCATCGCGCAGGCGCTGGTCAAACCACGCATCTCGACATCCCCTCGGGTGTGGAACACGCCAGTCTAGCAGGTCGGGTTCCACGGCGAAGAGGCCGTGTGATCAGGGCCGGAGCGAGGGATCAGGCAGTACATGGCCCAGCCGGCGCACCGGGCCGGAAAGCCACAAGTCGCGCCACCCACCACCCGCTTCCGGAGCGAGGGTCACGGTGACGTCCTCGCCGCCCGCGGTATGCAAACGCCATTCCGTGGATCCCTCGGTCTGGGCCAGCCAGGCCGCCGCGATGGCGCATCCGGTCCCACAGCAGAGGGTCTCCCCCTCGACACCGCGCTCCCAGGAACGGATCCTCGCCTCGCCGGGGGCCACCAGCTCGACCACGTTCACGTTCGTGCCGCCGGGGATCGCCGGGTGCTGGCGGAGTGGCGGCGCAAAGACTGGAAGGTCCACCGCCGCCACCGACGGCACCCGCAGCACGAGCTGGGGATTGCCGATCCATCCGAAGCCCGCGGCATGTTCCGTGGGGAGAGGAACAGGTCGCAAACCGAAGCCTTCGCCCTCGGGCAGGCGGATGCCCACCTCCTGGTGCCGGCGGCGAAGGAGAATGTGCTCGCCGTTGGAGATCACCTCGACCAGCGCCTCCTGTGGGGCCCCGGGAACGGCCATGGCCGCCCTGCTACCGTTGGAACAGAAGGACTTGGATCCATCCGTATCCCAGTGCTCCAGAAACCAGGGACCCGTTCCGGGCCTTTGCATCAAAAAAAGGCCATCTAAACCGAATCCCCGCCCCCGTGGACATAGGACCTTGGCCCAATCCGAGCCAATACAATCTTTAACCTCGTCCATCCAGAGGTAGCCGAACACGTTGCCGGCCGCGGAGGCGAGGAAGAGGTCCAACCTACTTCTCGCGGGCGCCGAAGGTGTACACGGTCTCACCGGGACGTGCGTAGCCCTGGCGCCGCGCCAAGGCCTCCATCAGCTCGGGGTCCTTCGCAGCCAGGCGCTGGACCTCCTCCAGCAGCTCCCGGTTGCGCCGGTTCAGCTCCACCAGGCGGGCTCGGGTCGCGGCCAGTTCACCTTCGCGCTTCCGCAGTTCGGGCAACCCCCCCTGGGAGAAGAGCAGGGCCATGAGGGACAGAAAGCCCGAGGCTCCAAGCACGCCCCACAGGGTGGACGACTTCAGGAGCCAGCTGGCATTCATGGAGCCCTCCTAGCTGAGGCGGGGCGCGAAGGCCTCGCGGCCCGCATACCGGGCGGCCGCCCCCAGCTCCCATTCGATTTGGAGCAGGCGGTTGTACTTGGCGATCCGATCCGTGCGGCAGGGCGCGCCGGTCTTGATCTGCCCCGCCCCGGTGGCCACGGCCAGGTCCGCGATGAAGCTGTCCTCGGTCTCGCCGCTGCGGTGGCTGATAACGGCCCGGTAGCCAGCCTTGTGGGCCATGTCCACGGCCCGGAGGGTCTCGGTGACCGTGCCGATCTGATTTAGCTTGATGAGGATGGCGTTGGCCACGCCCTCCTGGATGCCCTTGGCCAGGATGGCGGGGTTGGTCACGAAAAGGTCGTCGCCCACCAGCTGGATCTTGGCCCCCATGGCGTCCGTCTGGGCCTTCCAGCCCTTCCAGTCGCCCTCGGCAAAGCCGTCTTCGATGGAGATGATCGGATGCCGGGAGACCAGTCCCTCGTAGTACTGCACCAGCTGGGCGGCGGTCTTGTTGGTCCCGTCCAGGGCATAGGCCTTGCCGGTGTGGAATTCGCTGGCGGCGCAATCCAGCCCCAGGAAGACCTCCTTCCCGAGCTTGTAGCCGGCCTTCTTCACGGCCTCGCCAATGAGCTCCAGGGCCTCCTCGTTGGACCCCAGGTTGGGGGCGAAGCCGCCCTCGTCCCCCACGCCCGTGGACAGCTTGCGGGCCTTCAGGACCCCCTTCAGGGCGTGGTAGACCTCGGCCCCCCACCGGAGGGCCTCCCGGAAGCTGGGGGCCCCCACGGGCAGGACCATGAACTCCTGGATGTCCACGTTGTTGTCCGCGTGGGCACCGCCATTGAGAATGTTCATCATCGGCACCGGAAGCAGCCGGGCCGAAGCGCCCCCGAGGTACCGGTACAGCGGCAGGCGGGAGGTCTTCGCCGCGGCGTCCGCCAGGGCCATGGAGACGCCCAGGATGGCATTCGCGCCCAGGCGGGCCTTGTTCTCTGTCCCGTCCAGGTCGCACATCAGCTCGTCGAGCTCGGCCTGCTGGAAGGGATCCATGCCCTGGAGGGCCTGGGCCAGCTCCACGTTGACCGCATCCACGGCGCCGAGCACCCCTTTGCCGAGGTAGCGCTTCTTGTCGCCGTCCCTTCGTTCAAGAGCCTCCCGGCTGCCGGTCGAGGCGCCGGAGGGAACGAGAGCCTGGCCAATGGCCCCATCGGAAAGCTCCACCCGGGCCAGAACCGTGGGGTTCCCCCGGCTGTCGAGGACTTCAAGGGCAGAGACGCGTTCGATGGTAATCATGTCGGCACCCGGCTCAGAGAGGCGCGCTGGCGCGCCTCTCTGATGTTAGCCAGGTTGCGTAGATGGATTCCGTGGAATCCGTCTACTTCTTCGCGGCCTTCTTCGGCGCGGCCTTCTTCACGACCTTCTTGGCGGCCGGCTTCTTGGCGGCGGCCTTCTTCGGCGCGGCCTTCTTCACGGCCTTCTTGGCGGCCGGCTTCTTGGCGGCGGCCTTCTTCGGCGCGGCCTTCTTCACGGCCTTCTTGACGACCTTCTTGGCAGCGGCCTTCTTCGGCGCGGCCTTCTTCACGGCCTTCTTGACGACCTTCTTGGCGGCAGCCTTCTTCGGCGCGGCCTTCTTGGCAGCGGCCTTCTTCGGCGCGGCCTTCTTCACGGCCTTCTTGGCAGCCGGCTTCTTGGCGGCGGCCTTCTTCGGCGCGGCCTTCTTCACGGCCTTCTTGGCGGCCGGCTTCTTGGCGGCGGCCTTCTTCTTCGGCGCGGCCTTCTTCGCAGCCGGCTTCTTGGCGGCGGGCTTCGCGGCCGCGGGGGCGGCAGGGGTGGCGACCATGTTGGTCAGTTCGGCCATGGGTGGCTCCTTTACGCCCTTTTGGGCGAGGTTGGAAGGGGTCGTGCGGGAAGATGGCTTGCCAGTAGCACCTTTTGTGCCAGACTGGCTTGCATCTTTCCGCTGGGTGGATATACGTTCCTTGGCTGCGGCAGCAGCCGCGGGGGGATGCGCCGCATCGGCGGCAGAGCCGGTCTTGCCCTTGGGCTTCGCGGCTTTTTTCGGGGGCTCAACGCCTGCCAGGATCTGCGCCAGGCGCTTGCCGGGATAGTAGTCATCGAGGAGGGCGTCACCGATCAGCAGTCCATGGATGCCCAGGGCCTCCATCTGCTTGATCTGGTCCAGCCGGTGGATGCCACCCTCGACCAGCTTCAGACAACTCTTAGGGATCTTCTTGACCAGCGCCACGGCCAAGTCCCAGGAAGCTTCCCAGGTGTCGAGGTTGCGGCCCACAGCGCAGATGATGTCGGCACCGGCGTCCACCGCCCGCTGGAGCTCGATCTCGGAGGTCACTTCGACCACCACGTCGAGGCCCTTGCCGGTGGCGAACTTCAGCAGCGTCTCCAGCCGGTCCTGGCCCAGCAGGGCGGGCATGAGGAAGATCGCGTCCGCACCGAGGATCTTGCTCTCCTCGACCTGGTACTCCTCGAAGATGAAATCGCGGCGGATCAGGGGCAGCTTCACCTGGCTGCGGACCTCGGACAGATGCTTGTCCTCGCCGTGGTAGAGGAACTTGTCTGTGGCGATGGACAGCGCCCGGGCCCCGTTCTCGGCCAGGCTCTTGGCATGGGTCGAGGCCTTGTAGGCCTCCCGGACCTGCCCCCGGCCGGGATCGCCCCCGGCCACTTCACCCAAAATAGTGATTCCAGGCTGGCTGAGCTCTTCTTTCAAGGAGTGGTGACCCTTGTAGGCATCTTTCACCGCCACAGGGCCCCTCTGCTTCTTGATTTCCACGTCGAGGGCCTTGAAGATGGCGACTTTCTTTAGCATTTCCCACGCTCCAAATCTCAGATACCTCGCTGCTGGCCCTATGGGGAAGATGATCGGTCGTTTTTCCTCTGATTCAACATCAAACCAGTGATTTGGGGGAGGTCAACAGAGAAATCTTAAAAATCTTCATTTTTTTTGACGCTACCTCTCCCTCTTCACCCCATTCGTTTCTGCTCTCGCAAACACGGGTCCAGAAGGCCGCCGCGCCCCGGCGGGCCCCGGCACTTCAGGATCTCGGTGGAGGATGCGCCGATCCCGATCTTCGGAAATCCCCGCCAATACGCGCTCTGCGGCACCCTTCATGTGGTCCATGGCCACGCATTCCATCAGGATCGCCGGGCCCAAACTCCCCTGCGGGGTGGGGGAGTGTTCTCGGGTTCGTGTCCCGCGCCACAGCGCCCGGATGCTACGCTTCAACACGCGCCTTCCACCCCCGGGGCCCAGCGCCCACGGCCTTCGGGGCCCTGCCGGAAGCGTCGAGAGGCCCCCATGACAATCCACGTGCTCGACCACCCACTGGTGCATCACAAGCTCTCCCTCATCCGGGACCGGAAGACGCCCGGAAGCCTCTTCCGCTCGCTCATCGAAGAAGTGGGGCTGATCCTCGCCACCGAATCGACGCGCAAGCTCCCGGTGGAATCGGTGGTCGTGGAGACGCCGCTGGAACGCACGAGCACGCTTCGATTGAAATCGCTGGATCCCGTGCTGGTGCCGGTCCTGCGGGCGGGCCTCGGTCTCCTCCCCTCGTTCCTCAGGTTGCTGCCGACGGCGAAGGTGGGCCATCTCGGGCTCTACCGTGACCACGATTCGCTCGTGCCCGTCCCCTACTACCGGAACTTTCCGCCCATGCTCGAAGCCCGTCCGGTCTTCGTGCTGGATCCCATGCTTGCCACGGGGGGCAGCGCCTCCGAAGCTGTGCGGCAGTTGAAGAGCGCTGGCGCGGTGAACCTCTCCCTCGTCGCGCTGCTGGCGGCCCCCGAGGGACTGGAGCGGCTCCAGGCCGACCACCCGGACCTGACCATTGTCGTCGGCGCCGTTGACCGCCAGCTCAACGAGAAGGGCTACATCCTCCCCGGACTCGGTGACGCGGGCGACCGGCTCTTCGGAACGGCCTAGGCAGTACTTGAAGGATGTGGGCGGATCCGCCCGCGATCAATTTTTCTCGCGCCCGAGCATGGCCCGCAGACGGCCCATGATCCCACCCTCGTTCCGGGGTCCGTCCGGGTCGCTCATGGCGCTGAGGTCCGAGGGCACTGCCACTGAAGGATCCAGTTCGAGCGCACGGCGGAAGCAACCCTGTGCATTGGCCTGGAATCCCTTGCGGTGGTAGAGCTCGCCCATCAGCGCCCAGGGTTCGGCGGCCCGGGGCCGGATGCGCGAGGCCACCTGAAGCGCCTCGACAGCACGGGTGGCCCAGGCTGGATTTCCCAGCCGCAGCCGGCCGAGCAGCAGCCAAGTCTCGTACGCCACCGGGGAATCCCCTTCCAGCTTGATGGACTGCTCCAGGGCGCGGATGGCCTCGCTGGTGCGGTTCTGCATCACATAGGATTTGGCCTTCACCAGCAGGTGGTGAGCCCGTTCCGCCGCGGGAAGCGATTCCTCATCCGCTGCGGAATGGAGCAGAGGCATGGTGGAAGGGGTTGGCTCCAAAAAAACCTGCTCCACGGTTTCCAGAGGTGGCGGGGGCAGGGAGGGCGGTGTGTGGGCCGGGGGAAGAGGGTAGTCGCCTTCATCGATCAGCAGGATCGGCTCAGGATCCGCTTCGGGAATCAGGATGGGCTCGAACACGGGCTCGGGCGCCTCCACCGATTCGAGGGCCGGAGCGGGGGTGGCGGGTTCCCTGGGGGGCAGCGGAAGCTCACCCTTGACCAGGTTCAAGCCACCCAGGGCCCACAGCGTGGCCACCAGCCGGGCAGACTCCTCGGAGGACATCCCGGAGAGCGAGCCAATGGTCTCGTAGCCCAGCGGCTCGGAGCCTAGCAGCGACAGGGCGTAGGCCAACGTGGGAGTGAGGGGCAGGTCACTGAGGGATTCCAGGAGATCCGGGCCCGCCTCCCACCGCCATTCCGGCTCGCTGCGGAACATCTCCACCAGCTCGTGATCGATCTTGGCGTTCTGGAAGATGTTCCACACGAGCCGCCGATGGTCCAGCCAGAACTGGAGATCCCCGCTGAGGTTGTCTCCCAGCGTGCCGGGAATCCAGGACATCTTCAGGATCGTATGCTCCATGGCGTGAAGCAGGACGGACTCCAGCAGCTCGTGCAGATGCTTGTCCCGCTCGGCCACCGTCATGAGCCCACCCTGCACCACACGGTCCCCCATGCGGGAGCCTTCGCCGTCGGCCAGCAGCTCTTTGAGAGAGGCCATGTCCAGCACGCCACGGCGGATGAGGAAGTTTCCGAACTGCTCTCCGACCGCATCGCTGCGCAGGTAGACGAGATCGCCCCCGCGCCAGTAGAGCCTGCGCGTGCCGTCATTCTGTTCCAGCACCAGCTCGCCCTCGGCCCGCTGCTGATGCAGCGATCCCATGAGGGCTGGCAAAAAATGGCGAAGGCGTACTTCGGGCACCGGGAACTCCGGGGGGTGTTTTCTAGTTTGCATGTTCCTTGCCACGGCGCTACCCCCTAAGCAGCACCGTCTTGCCGAAATATCCCAAGTGCCTTGGCCCAAAGCCGGACAGGACCTATGCTGTCCCTCCATCCTCATCCCGTCCGGGGGACATTCTGATGTTCGAAAAGCTCGGAAAATTCGAGATCAAGCGGGTCCTCGGGAACGGGGCCATGGGTGAGGTCTACCTCGGCGTTGACCCTTCCATCGGCCGGGAGGTGGCCATCAAGACCATCCTCCCCGCGACCGCGCAGGGCGGCGAGGCCAAGGAGCGATTCGCGCGGGAAGCCCGGGCCGCCGGCGTATTGAACCACCCGAACCTGGTGACCATCTATGAATTCGGCGAAGACCAGGGCGTGCTCTACATCGCCATGGAGTTCGTGAAAGGGCACGACCTGGACGAGCTGCTCCTGGAGCAGTCCCTGAGCCGTTCGGAGGCCCTCGAAGTGCTGGCCCAGGTCTGCGACGGCCTCGGCTTCGCCCACCGCCAGCACATCGTCCACCGCGACATCAAGCCCACCAATGTGCGGGTCCAGCGGGACGGGCGGCGCCTCCACGCCAAGGTCATGGACTTCGGCGTGGCGAAGATCAGCAATTCCGACATGACCGCTACGGGCATGGTCATGGGCACCGTGAGCTACATGGCGCCGGAATACATCCGGACCGGCAAGCCCGACCCCCGCAGCGACCTCTTCGCCGTGGGCGTGATGCTCTACGAGTGCCTGAGCGGCCGCAAGCCCTTCTCTGGCGACACCACGCCCACGGTCCTCTACAAGATCGTGAACGAACCCCCGGACCCCATCGAGATCGAGAAGCTCCAAGGCATCAGCCCCGCCATCAAGTCCGTGCTGGACCGCTCCCTGGCGAAGAACCCGGACGAGCGTTTCCAGACCGCGGAGGACCTCGCCAAAGCCCTGCGCGCCGCGAAGGATCCCTCCTGGACCGGCCAGCTGGAGGAGGCGACATCCCTCCTCCAGGCCGCCGCGCCCACCGCACCGGCCCTCCCCGCCGCCTCAGCCCCCACGCAGCAGGCTCCGGCCGTCCCGGCCCCCCCCGCAACCACCGCGTTTCCGGTCAGGTCTTCCGGGAGGAAGCCCGGAATCTGGATCGGCCTCGCGGCCCTGGTCCTTGCGGGCGGAGGTGGCACCGGCTGGTGGGCCCTCCACCGGAACGGGACCGCCTCCCCGGCCGTGGACACCGCTCCTCCCCTCGCTAACCCGGCCGGAACGAAGGTCGAAGCCTCCCGCCCGATCGCGGAAGGAGCCGCCCCGGCCGCCGGAGGCGCAGCCATCCAGCGGGAATTGAAGGGGAAATCCGAGTCCGCACAGCCATCCCAAGCCGCGGAAGCCGGGACGACGGGGGCCCGCGTCCGGGACCAGGGAGCGACCGGATCCAAGGCCCCCGAACGCCGCGCCACGGAGGCCCGGGCCATCGACCAGCCCGCGCTCTACCAAACCGAGAAGCTCGACAAGCTGCAGACGCACGAACGGCTGAACCTCGGCAACGTCTCCATGAGCGAGGCCATCCAGCTCGCCGACAAAGAGCCGGACAAGGCCATCCACGGCTTCCGGCAAGCCATCAAGGCTGATCCGTACAACGTGAACGCCCATGCGTGGCTGGCGGTGGTGCTCCATGACCAGGGCCGCGCCGGCGAGTTCATCCAGGAGCTCCGCGAGGCACGCCGCCAAGGCATCCTGGGGCAGATGGCCACGCGCAACATCCGCTTCCGGTCCGTCCTCAACCAGGCCCGGTTCAATCGGAAGCTCCCCCCGGATCTGGCGGATTGACCATGGCGAAGCGCAGCGATGACCTGGCCGCCCTAGAGGCCGGCCTGGGCTACCGGTTCTCAGACCCCACCCTCCTCCAGGAAGCCCTGACGCACACCTCCGCCACCAAGGGCCGGGACAACCAGCGGCTGGAATTCCTCGGGGACGCGCTTCTGAATTTCTCGGTGGCTCTGCTGCTCCACCGGGAGCGGCCGGATTGGCAGGAAGGCCCCATGAGCAAATTCCGTGGCGTGCTGGTGCGCACGGATTCCCTGTACCAATGGGCCCTGGATCTCGGCCTCGATCGTGCCCTGAGCGCCGTCCATCCACGGAAGGCCCCGCCCATGGGACCCAAGCCCCTGGCCGATGCCCTGGAGGCCCTGCTGGCCGCGGTGTACCTGGACGCCCAGGCTTCCGGCCGGGATGGGAACGCCGCCACCATGGCCCTGATCTCGGCACGCTTCCTGGAACCCATCCGCGCAGCCGACCCAGAGACATGGTCCCGCCTGGATCCCAAGACCACCCTCCAGGAAACTGTCGCCCGGCTAGGTTTGCCCGCCCCGGCCTACATCCAGGTCGCCCAGTCCGGTCCTGGCCACGCCCCCCTTTTCACCATGCGCGCGGTCGTAGGCGACCTCAGCGCCGAGGCCCGGGGCTCCTCCCGCAAGCGGGCGGAAAGCGACGCCGCCCGCCGGCTCCTCGACCTGCTCACGGAATCCTCACAGGCCTGATCCTTGCGCTACACTCCCATCTACCGGTCTACCGGGGTGTCCGCTTGAAGATCTACCCAACCTTGAACCTCCAGCATGGCCGTGTCATCCCCACCACGGGGCTGGGCGGTCCCTCCGCGGAAGCACCTCTGGATCTGGCGGCCCGCCTCCTCGACGAGGGCGCGACACGCATGGCCCTCGTGGATGTGGATGCCGCCATGGGCAAGGGCAACAACCGCGAGCTCATCGCCCAGATCCTCCAGCGCTGCCAGGCCCGGGGCCGCAAGGTCTGCATCCAGGTGGCCGGCGGCATCCGCAGCTCCGACCAGGCCCAGTTCTTCATCGACCATGGAGCGGTCTGGCTCGTGGCGGGTACGATCCTCCACAAGTCCTCCCTCGTCTCCGAGCAGCTCATGGCGCGCTTCCAGCCCTTCCTCACCGCGGCCATCGATGCCCGCGGGGGCCGGGTCCACCGGTCGGGCTGGGTGGACACCGCCAACCTCAGCGCCCTCGACCTCGCCCTGCGGGCCAAGGCCTATGGATTCAAACGGCTGCTCTTCGTGGACATCCCCGAGGTACCCGGCGCGGACCCCGATTTCGCCACCGCCACGGCCCTCGCTACGGCCACGGGATTGCCCCTGGTCATGGGTGGCAGCATCACCTCCCTCTGCCATCTTGATGCGGCCCTCACCCACCTCAGCCTCAAAGGCGCCCTGGTGGACGCCCTCCTCTTCCGCGAAGATCCCGGACTCCTGGCCCTCCTCCAAGCCGCCTGCGCCTGACTGGAGGGACCGTGACGGAAGCGGAAGACGCGTTCCTCGCCAGCCTCGCGGAACCTGAGCTGATCCACTTCCGCCACCTGGCCCTGGTGCGGCCGCAGCTGCCTACGGGCAGCCAAGTCTACATGCTGGAGGGACTGGCCCGCTCGCTGGCCTCGCCTCGCCTGCTGACCCTCATGGCCCGCACGCCGCACTGGCTGTCCCACTGGCCCATCCTACTGGGCCTGGCCGAAAACGAAGCCACGCCCGAAGCCATTCGCCGCGACCTGGAAATGGTGGTCTCCCTCTTCGGCCAGATGAGGGAGATGGATCAGGCGCCAACGGCGGAGAAGGACGACCGGGCCGAGGCCGTGAAGACGCTCTATTCCCAGCTGAAACCCGAGCTGAAGCCCGTGGCCAAGCTGCTGGCGAAGCAGATCGCCAAGACCGTTTCCGCCACGGGCACCACCATGGAGATGCCCCCCCTGCCGGGTGAGGAACCGGACTGGGACGCCCTCACGACCCTGCCGGAGGCCCCTCCCCCGCAGGCCTCGACCCATGGCTTGCACCGGGAGGACCGCCTCGCCCGGGCCCAGCAGACGGCCCAGCCCGACGAGCTCCTGGGCTTCCTCCTGGAGGCGGACGCGGACGTGCGCATGGCCGCCCTCCAGAACCCCCTGATCTCCGAAGATCTGGTCCGCCGGGCCCTGGCGCAGAGTGCGGTTCCAGAGTTCTTCGAAGAGGTCTACGCCGAGGCCCGCTGGTACTTCCGGGAGCCCGTGCGGGAGAGCATCCAGGAGGCGCCTGCCTGCCCAGCGGAGCTCTCCCGGCGCCTGGCCCTCGCCTCCCGCCTCGTGGCGGCGCTGGAGCGGGGCGAGCCGAACCCGGCCTCCCTCCGCCGCATCGTGAGCCTCTTCATACAGCTGGAGGAGGGCGAGTACCAGTTCGTCACCTACTGGGCCAAGCGGCAGTCCCCGCACCTGCTCCGGGTGGTGAAGTACTTCTACGACCGCCTGCTCCGCCAGCGGTCCGGGCTGTCGTCCACCCTGCCGGAGCGCGGCGAAGAGGGGCGCTGGGCCAGCATGGAGGAGCGGGTGTTCCTCGCCACCCAGGCCACCCAGGAGGACCAGCTCATCCAGGTGCTCAAGGACCCGGATCCCCAGGTCTTCCGCCTGGCCCTGGAGAATCCGGCCCTCACTCCGCGGATGCTGGCCTCCACCCTGCCCACCCTGGACCGGGGCCGGGCCGAGCAGGTGGCCTCCCACACCGCCTGGCAGGAAGATCCGCTGGTGGCCGAGACCCTGATCCACCATCCCCACCTGACGGAAGCCACGGCCCTCCGCCTCCTGGCGAACCTGCCGGGCCTCAAGCCCGCCATCGAGATCCTGCGGGATCCCCGCCTTCAGCATCTGGAGGTCAAACGTCGCGCCCTGGAGACCCTCCGCACCCTCTATTTGGGCATGGATGTGTCCGAGCGGATCACCGCCCTCCGCGCCTCCGGTGGCGAGCTGATGCGCCACCTGCCCCAGGAGGTGCTCCAGGACGAGGAGACTCTGCGCCGCATGGTGTCCGACCGCCAGCTGGATCCGGGCATCCTCCTGCGGCTGGCCCGCAACAAGCTGACCCCACGCGCGGTGCTGGAGCAGATCGCCAGCCACCCGGTGCTCATGGCCCACGCCGCGATCATGTCCGAACTGCTGCTGAACCCCAAGACGCCGCGGGAAGCCTCCGCCCGTATCTGGGGGCTGCTGTCTGAGGCCGAGCAGCAGCAACTCCTCCGTAGTCCGCACCTTCCCGCAACCCTGCGGACCCTCGGGTAAACGGGGGTGACACCACCCCGTAACCCAAGTCCAGGAGCCCTCATGCGCCGCCCCGCCGCCATTCTGATTCCCGCTGCGGTGGCCCTGTTCTGCCTGCCCTTCGCCACCTCCTGCCAGCCCAAGCCACGTGTTCCGGGCTGGGTGCAGGCCGCGCCCACCGACAGCGTGGCCGCGTTTTCCGGCGAGGCGGCCTGGATGCTTACTCACAAGGAGGTCCAGTCCCTCATCTCCCGCGACCCCATGGTGGAGCGGGCCCTCGATCTCTTCCTCCAGAAGGCCCATATCAATCCGCGCACCGAGACCGGCCGGGTGACCTTCCATGTCATCGGCGTGCCGCAGCAGGACGAGCGGGATCTCCAGAAGGGCCTTGAGCACGTCCTCATCCAGCTGAACCAGTTCGCGGATCCGACCGCGCTGGTGGCAGCTCTTGCCGAGTCCTTCCCCCAGGAGGGGAGCCTGCATCTCCAGGGCCGGGACTGGCCCCTCCACGTGATCCTCGACCTGGAAGCCCAGGGCGCGAAGGCCCACATCCGCGCCGCCAGCGACGAGAAGGGCCAGATCTGGATCGGGTCGCTGGAGGCGCTCCAGCGCATGGCCTCGAAAGACAGCCTCGCCGCCCAGCCGGATGCGGCGCTCGCCGCGGAGTGGATCAGCGCCCGGGCCCCCTTCCAGGGCTACCTCCAGCCCGAGGCGCTGCTGGGCGGCCTGCGCAAGAACCTGGAGGGCAGTTTCGTCAAGGATCTGCCTCAGGGCGTCAACGCGCTCTTCTGGAGCATCACCCCGCCGGCGCAGAAGGATCAGCCCATCCGCTTCGAACTGGCCCTCGCGGGTTCGGCCGAGGGCATCAACCAGGTCACGCCCTGGCTGCAGCGCCTGGTGGCCGCCGCCAACGCCGTGCAGTCCGCCCCGGGCGCGGCTCCCCAGTTGCTGCAGGAGAAGCGCCGGGTGGGCCTGCGTTGCGCCCTCACCCCGGAACAGCTCAAACTGGTGATGGAGAAGCTGGGCCAGCCGGGCTTCTCCCTCACCCTGCCGACCGGGATCCCCAAGGCATGAGCGAGGCCTCTCCCCAGCCCGTGGACACCTCCGGGCCCCTCCCGCCGGAGACGGAGTCCCCCGAGTACTGGATGGCCCAGCTCAAGGCCGGGCGGGAAGAGGCCCTGGCCCACCTCATGGCCCGCTTCGAGCGCCCCCTCTGCGCCTTCCTCCACCGGCGCCTCCAGGGCGAGGCCGGGGTGGTCCAGGAACTGGCCCAGGAGGTCTTCCTCAAGTGCCTCCAGCACTGCCAGCGGTTCGAGGAGGGCCGACCCGTGGCCGCCTGGCTTTTTACTTTGGCGGCTAATGCGGCGACGGACCATCTGCGTAGACGGGGGCGAGAGGTATCCCCTCCCGAGACCTTTGATGCTCCGGACCCCCACCAGGCCTCACCCTGGGAATCCGTGGACCAAGGCAGGCGGATCCAGGCCCTTCGCGGAGCCCTGGACGGCCTCACCCCCCGCCAGCGGGCCATGGTGCTTGCCTACTACGTCCAAGAACATCCGGTGAAACGGATCGCCCAGGATCTGGGCTGCGCCGAAGGCACCGTGAAAGCCACCCTGTTCCAAAGCCTCCAGAAACTCCGCAAGACCCTTGGACCCCAGCCATGACTCCCGCCAACCCCAACCGAACCGTTCCCAGCCTCCAAGACGAGGCCCGGTGCTTCGAGCTGCTCGAACAGCCCGAACTCTGGCCGGAGGATCCGGCCCGGCAGGCTGAGCTGGCCGAGCTGCTGGAGCTTCACCTCGCCCTCGGCAGCCATGGTCCGGCCCTGGCCGAGAGCCTGGCCCCCGCCCCCCGCACCCACTGGACCGGCTCCTGGACCCTGGCCGCCGCCGCCGTCCTCCTGGTGGCCCTGATCCCGGCCGTCTACACCGTGCAGCGCACCCAGAGCCTCCGGGCCATGGCCCGGGACACCGCCCGCCTCGAGCTGCTGGCCCGGAAGCGCACCCAGGACCGCGCCTGGATCGCCTTCTTCCGGCAGAGTTCCACCCTGCTCCAGGACTTCGAGCAGAACCCGGCCCTCTGCAAGAAGGGCGAGGAAGACCGCCGCCAGGAGCGGGAAACCGCCATGACCCTCCTGGAGGCCAGCCATCAGCTCGCCGCCCAGGGGGCGCCCCTCCAGGAGGCCGAAGCCATCCGCGCCAGCCTGCACACCTGGCTGTCCGAAGTGGCCTTCGAGGAGGACTGTCTCAGCGTGGAGCGCGCCCGCGAGCTCCGGCGATGGGCCGCCGCCCACGACCTGGAGAGCCAGGCCGAGCGCATGGAACGCCGCCTGAGGGGAGACGGCGCATGATCTTGGCCCTTCTGCTGGGCGCCTCTGCGCTGGTGGCGCCCGCCTCGCCGGAGCCCGCCGCCTTCGCGCTGGTGGCCCCGGAGAATTCGGCGGAAATCCTGTTCCGGCAAGGCCGGGACCTCCGCTATGCCCAGCGCTGGTACGAGGCCGCGCAGGCCTACCGCTCGCTGATCCGGGAATTCCCCGCCTCGTCCCGGGTGGCGGACGCCCGCTACTGGCTGGCCTCCAGCCTGGAGCAGGACCAGCGGTGGGACGAAGCGGCCGATGCCTACACGGATTTCCTCGCCAAGCACCCTGATCAACGGATGCTGGGCAAAGAGGCCCGACTGAACCGCGTGCGCTGCTGGGGCATCCGCCAGTGGGACAGCCCCGCCGCCCAGGCAGGCCTGACGGGGGCCCTGGCCGATGAACGCGAAGAGGTCCGCATCGCCGCGGCCCTCCAGCTGGCCAAGCGCAGAGATGCCCGCGCCGTGCCTGTGCTCCAGGCCGGACTCCGGGCGGACCTCTCCTCCGAAGCCTGCCGCCTCGCGCTGCAGTCCATGGGCGTCCAGCCTCTGGCCACGGGTCCTACCCAGGGCCGCTTCCTGGTGATCCGGGTGAAGGAGCGGGCCAAGGCCGAGGCCCTGACCGTGCGGCTGACCCTGGGCCTCGCCCGCGCTGTGGGCGGCTACCTCTCGGACGAGCAGCTGCGGCAGGCCCGCAAGCAGGGCGTGGACCTGGAGCGCCTCATGGACCAGGCCATGAACGCCCCCAAGGGCACGGAGCTCTTCAGCCTCGACGACGGCAAGAGCACAGTGACGGTGACCGTCGAGTAAGGCGAGCGCGGCGGTCCGGTGGGCCGGCGGGAGCCGTCAAACCGCCAGCGCAGGCGGTCGGGCCGGGCCAGAGTGGATAAGCTGGTCGCTGACCATGTCGCGAATCCTGCGTTTCTTCAACGACCACCTCCGTGCCCACGCGCCCCTCATCGCGGGGGCCTCGCTGCTGCTGCTCCTGGCGGGCCTCTGCCAGGGCGCCCTCATCGCCTCCATCAAGTTCGTGTTCGACGATGGCAAGGCCCACACCATGGGCCTCGCCCAGGGAGGCCTCTTCGGCCAGCTGGAACACCTGCGGGCCTGGGCCATGGCCCGCCTGCCGGAAGCCTCCGCCCTGCGCACGGGCCTGCTGGTGCCCCTGGTGCTGGTGCTGCTGTTCGCCTTGAAGGGCCTCTTCACCTATGGCGGCACCCTGCTCATGGTCCGCAGCGGCATCCGCGCCACCCAGGCCTTCCGCGAGCGGCTCTTCGCCCACCTGCTGACCCAGGAGCCGGCCTTCTTCCAGAAGCATCCCGTGGGCGAGCTGATCACCCGCAGCATCAGCGACGTGGGCGCCGTCCAGGGCATCGCCAGCAACCAGCTGGCGGAGGCCGTCCGCGAGATCTGCGTCGCCGTCACCATGTTGGCCACCGTCCTCTATATGGACTGGAAGCTGAGTCTCACCCTGTTCCTGGCGGGCCCCCTGGTGGTGCTGCCCGTGAAGCGGCTCAGCCAGCGCATCCGCAAAGTGAACCACCGGAACCAGGAGGCCTCCAGCCGTCTGCTCCAGCGCCTGAAGGAGGTGTTCAGCAACATCCGCGTGGTCCAGGCTTTCGCCCGGGAATCCTACGAAGTGAGCCGCTTCCAGGTCCAGAACAACGAGCTCTACCGGCTGGGCATGAAGAGCGCCCGGGCCTCGGCCCTCTCCACGCCGATCATGGAACTGGTGGGTGGTTTCCTGCTGGCGGGCCTCGCCGCCTATGCGGCGGGGCGCTTCAAGGCCGGCACCCTCACCACCGAGAACTTCCTCACCTACATCTTGGCCATCTACGCCCTCTACGACCCCCTGCGCCGGCTCACCAAGCTCAACAACGAGATCCAGGTGGCCTCCGCCAGCCTGGACCGCGTCTATTCCATGCTGGACCGGAAGCCGGAACTGCCCGTGAACCCCGCCCCGAAGCCCGTGCCCACGCGGCCCAGCCTGCTGTGCTTCGAGGGCGTGGCATTCGCCTACGACGAGAAGCATCCCGTCCTGCGCGGCATAGACCTCGAGATGCGCGCCGGGGAGACCGTGGCCCTGGTGGGCGGCAGCGGGGGCGGCAAGACCACCCTCGTGAACCTGGTGCCCCGCTTCTTTGACCCCACCGCCGGGCGCATCACCCTCGACGGCATCGATCTCCGCGACTTCGACCCCCGTGAGCTCCGCAAGATCATCGGCATCGTCACCCAGGAAACCCTGCTCTTCATGGACACGGTGCACGACAACATCGCCTACGGCAAGCAGGCCAGCCGGGAAGCCGTCATCGAGGCCGCGAAGAAGGCCCACGCCCACGATTTCATCATGGCCCTGCCCCACGGCTATGACACGCCCCTGGCGGAGACTGGCTCCAGCGTGAGCGGCGGCCAGCGCCAGCGCCTTGCCATCGCCCGGGCCCTGCTCCAGGATCCGCCCATCCTCATCCTCGACGAGGCCACCAGCGCGCTCGACACCGAGAGCGAGCGGGCCGTGCAGGCCGCCCTGGAAACCCTCATGCAGGACCGCACCACCCTGGTCATCGCCCACCGCCTCAGCACCATCCAGCGGGCCACCCGCATCTGCGCCATGAAGCAGGGCCGCATCGTCGAGCAGGGCACCCACGAGGATCTGCTCGCCCGCAAGGGCGAGTACGCGCGGCTGCACAGGCTGCAGTTCGCCGAAGCGTGATGCCGGCCTGATGCTGCGCTCCGCCTTCCACTTCGACCTCCCGCCGGAGCTCATCGCGCAGCACCCGGCTCCGGACCGGGACGGGGCGCGGCTCCTGGTGGTGGATGCGCAGACGGGCCGCTGGTCCCACCGGACCATCCGGGGCCTGCCGGAGCTCCTGCCCGCAGGCAGCCTCTGTGTGCCGAACGATGTGCGCGTGCGGCACGCCCGGCTCTTTCTGCGGCGTTCGGGCGGCGGTGCGGGCGAGGCCCTGCTGCTCCACGGCCTCGGGGGCGGCGCCTTCGAGGCCATGGTGAGGCCCGGGGCGCGCCTGAAGCCCGGGGCCTCGGCCACCGTGGTGGATCCCGTCTCCGGTGCCGAGCTGGCCCGCCTCGACATCCTGGAGACCCTGCCCGAAGGTCTCCGTGCCGTACGGGTCCACGCTGAGCATGGCCTGGACTGGGACGAGATCGACCGCATCGGGCGCCTGCCCCTTCCGCCCTACATCGAGCACCTGGCCGATGGCGACGATGAGACCCGCTACCAGACGGTGTTCGCCGCCCGGGAAGGCGAGGCCGTGGCGGCCCCCACCGCGGGCCTGCATTTCACGCCGGAGCTCATCCATGCGCTGGAGGCCCGCGGCTGCGGCTGGCATCCGGTGCGGCTCCACGTGGGCCTCGGCACCTTCCGGCCCATGACCGCGGAGCGCCTCGAGGACCATGCCATGCACGAGGAGCGCTTCGAGATCCCGGAAGCCACGGCCGCGGCCGTGGAGCCCGTGCTCCGGGACCGCTCCCGCCCCGTGCTGTGCGTGGGCACCACGTCCCTGCGCACGCTCGAAGGGGCCTGGGATGGCCTCCATCTGGCGAGAGAAGGCGCCACCCGCCTCTTCATCACGCCCGGGTACCGGCTCCGCACCGCCGACCACCTGCTCACCAACTTCCACCTGCCCGAGAGCACCCTCTTCGTGCTGGTATCGGCCCTGCTGGGCCTCGACATGGCCCAGGCGGCCTACGCCGAGGCCGTGAAGGAGCGGTACCGGTTCTTCAGCTACGGGGATGCGATGCTGATCCTCAACGCACGTCCCGGGATCAGAACCCCGTCCAGCGGGTGATCACGGGGCGGTGATCCGTGGTGGTCTGGACGTAGCTCCCCACGTACTGGTCAGCCCGGAAGGCCTCCGCGGAGCCCGCCTGGTAGCGGGCCGCCCAGGCGGCGGAGACAACCTGGTGGTCGATGGGGTCGGAAAACCCGTAGGCCGGAAGGAAGGTGGCCGTCCCCGCGTCGGACAGCGCGCGGGTGGGCATGAAGTAGCGGGCGGAATCGGCGGCGAAGGCCTGGTAGGGCGAGGGCTGGCCGGCGGCGATGGACGTGTCCAGGTCGTCGTTGAAGTCCCCCAGCACCACCACCAGATCCTGGGGCCGAACGGTGTCCAGGTAGGCCTTGAGGGCCGCGGCCGCGCTGGTCCGCCGCTGCCAGCTGGCGGCATCGGCGCCGGCCTTGGCGTGGAGGACGATGACGAAGAGCGTCCCTGACGATCCGTTCAAGGTCATGTGGAACCGCGCTTCCAGGGGCGGGCGCCCCGCGAAGTCGTGGGCGTGATCCACCAGGATGAGCTGGGCGGCCTCCAGCGTGGCCAGGGAGGTCTTGTACACCAGGGCCACTTTCTGCTCGGCGGGGCCATAGTAGGCGGCTCCCTGGCCCACCCTGGGATCGCTGGCCAGGAGCCCCGCATAGCCCGGAAGGCCCGCCAGGAGGGTCTGGAAGGCGGCCCCATCCACCACCTCCTCCAGGCCCCAGAGGTCGCAGTCCAAACCCGCGAGGACCGCCCGGACATTCCGCACCTGCAGACCATCGTCCGCGGGCCCGTGGAGCGGATCGCCGAACCAGTCCAGGTTCCAGGTGGCCAGATCGAGGGTGGCGGACCCGCCCCGGGCCGGCACGGACACCGAAACCGACGGCGGCGGGACCGTTGTGCCGCTCCCGCCGCAGGCCAGGAGGCCCGCAATGAGGCCGAGCGCCGCCAGCCTGGCCAGCGGGCCGGGGCCGCCCCTCAGGCGGTCCTCACAGGTAGTCCACAAACTGGTGGATCACCGGGATGCGATGTTTCTTGCCCTTGGTGGCCTGGAGGATGCTCGTCACCGACATGCCCAGGCACCAGAGCAGCCACAGGGGCAGGAAGAAACGCACGGAGATGGCCCCGAAGATGGGGAACAGCCCCAGGATGATCATGGCCAGGGTCACGGCGCATTCCGCGAAGGCCAGGATGACGCCCTGGCGGGCATGCCAGAGCAGCTCCGAATCCTCGCGGTTCCGCATGTAGGGCAGGAAGGCCCAGGGCCCCGCGTAGCACAGGATCAGGTCTCGCAGGCGCTCCCCCACGTAAAGGGGAGTCGGGGCATCCAGGGGCACGGCAACCTCCGGAACGAGGATAGCGCAAGAGGGGAGGCTACCGGCCCCGCAGGACCACCAACAGGGCCATGAGCAGCACCACCACGGCGTAGCTCTGCTTCAGCTTCGCGCCCTGGATGCGGGTGGCCACGCGGGCGCCCCCCAGGGCCCCGGCGGCGAACCCCACGGCCACGCCCGCGATGACCGCCCAGGGGAGGCCCCCCTGGGCCCTGGCGTAGACGTAGACGCCGGGCAGGCCGATGGGCGGCAGCAGCATCATGAGGCTCGTGAGCTGGGCTTCGTGCTGGGTCATGCGGAAGCGGAAGGCGAGGAGAGGGATCACCACCACGGCCCCGCCCAATCCCGTGAGACCCGACACCACCCCCGCCAGCAGGCCGATGGGGAAACCCCAGGTCCAGAGGCCCGAGGACAGATCCAGCGGCTCCACCGTCCGGTCCACGGGCGGGGGTTCGTGCCGGAAGAAGGTCTTGACGGCCAGGAGCACCAGGAAGGCCGCGTAGCCCCAGCGCAGAGGCTCGGAGGGGATGAGGTTGGCCACCCGGGCCCCGCCGTAGATGCCGAAGAGGAAGGCCAGCACCAGCACCCCCACCAGGCGCAGGCTCGTGTGGATGCCCCGGCTGCGGTACTGGAGCACCGCAGGCAGGCCCGTGGGCAGCAGCATAGCCGCCAGGGTGGCGCCCTGGGCGCGGTGCTGGCCCAGGTGCAGCACCAGGGCCAACAGGGGCACCATCACGACGCCCCCCCCGACGCCGAAGAGGCCCGACAGCATGCCTCCGCAAAGGCCCGTGCCGAGGCCAGCCAGCAGGTGGTTCACGTCCAGGCTCACGGCGCCTCCTTCCCAGGATTCTGAGGTTCCCTGTGTTCCAATGGAAGGTTGGAGGGTCCCGTGCAGGTCCAGCTCAACCAGGATGTGGTGCTCGACAGCCGGAGGGCCGTGTGGCTGCCTCGGCAGAAGACGCTGGTGCTGGCGGATCTCTTCTTCGGCATGGGCGCCGCCCGGCGCCGCCGTCCGGACCCCCTGCCCCCCCCGCAACAGACGGAGATCTGGGAACGGGTGTTCAGCCTCATCGACGACTACGCGCCCGCCCAGATTGCCTTGCTGGGGGATCTCAAGCCCAGCCAAGGCACCGTGGAAGGTGACGAGGCCGAGGAGCTGCGCACCATCTTCCGCAAGCTCAAGGGCGGCGGACGGCAGGTGGTGCAGGTGGTGGGCCATCCGGACCGCAGCAGCGGCCCGGCCCTGGAGGGCACCGGCATCGAGCCCGTGGAGCAGCACCGGGTGGGGCCCTTCACCCTGATGCACCGCCGCCGCATCTTCGTCTACCCGCGCCACGACTCGCCCCAGGGCTTCTGGATCAACGGCGGAGTCCATCCCCTCTTCGCCGTGCCCAGCCCCGGGCCCGCGGCCGAACCGGACTGGATGCGGCTCCCGGCCTTCCTCTACACGGGCTTCGCCCTGGTGATGCCACCCTTCGTGAGCTACGCCCAGGGCTTCGAGGTCATCCAGGCCGAACGCCTGCCCCGCCAGGCCCGCGCCTGGAAGCTCCTGGCGGACCGCCTCAGTCCCCTGGAGCTGACAGAGCTTCCACCAGCCCCGGAGCACCTGCGCACCCTCACCCGTCCGCCCCGCAAGGGGACGCCCAAGGGCGCGGAATGACGCCTACTTCTTCTTGGCCTTGGGCAGGGGCGCGCCACCCCGGAGGCCGCGGCCGTCGTCCAGGACCAGGTCCCAGCCCAGCCGGTCGCCCTTCTTCAGGCCGATGCGCTTGAAGGTGCCCGCGGCGAACTCGATGAAGTGCCGGGCAGGAGCGCTCCCCCCGTAGGTGGGGCAGTCATCGCCGCGCATGGGGCTGCACGGGGGCACGTGTTCGGCCGTCTCCACCACGCGGCCCTCGGCATCCACCCAGGCCACGTCCAGGGCGATGAGGCAGTTCTTCATCCAGATGGCGTGGCTGCCATCCTCGCCGTAGACGAAGAACATGCAGCGGTCCTTGGCCAGGCTCTGGCGGTACATCAGGCCCTTCGCCTTCTCCTGGTCCGTGGCGGCCACCTCGGCCATGAAGGCCGTCTGTTTGAAGGCCACAGTGCCCCCGCCGCCCGCCAGCAGGGGCAGGGACAGCAAGGCGGCGAACAGCATGCGCATGGCGAATCCTCGAAGGCTCATGATACCCCGCCTCAGATCGGCTAGAGCCAAGGTCAGCTGGCTGTTCCGCTGAGCCAAACCGCGACTCGCGCCACGTCCGCCTCCGTGTGGAACCCGTGGAAGGCCACCCGCAGGTAACCCTCGCGCACGGAGGCGAAGACGCCCCGGTGGTAGCCGGCGCGGAGCAGGGCCTGGAGGTGGTCTGGGCCGCTTCCGCCATGGTGGAAGGCCAGGAAGGAGCCCAGCCGTCCGGCCTCCAGCAGGTGGCGCAGCCGGCCGCATTCCGCAGCCCAGGGAGAGTCCTCCAGGGCGTCCAGGAGCCGGGCCTGGAGGTCGGCCACATGGTCGGCGATGGCCGGAACCCCGGCTCCGTTCAGCAGCCGGAGGGACTCCAGGAGGGCCGAGGCCTGCAGCAGGTTCGGCCCGCCCGGCTCAAGGGCCCGGCCGTCCGGCAGCCAGGCCCGGTCGAAATCCGTGGAGGGGCGCGAGAAGTCCGTAGCCTGCTCCACCGACAGCCAGGTGCCCGAAGGCGACAGCAATTGTCTAAAGGGTTCCTCGGTCCAGAGGAAACCCATGCCCTGAGGCGCCAGCAGACCCTTGTGGCCCCCCGAGGCGAAGGCGGAGAGGCCCTCCAGATCCACGGGCACCGTGCCCGCGGCCTGGATGCCGTCCACCACCAGATGGACACCCCGTTCCTTGCAGGCGTTCCCAAGGCGTTGCAGGTCCAGCTTCAGGCCGTCCTGGAAGCGCACCCACGAAAGGGCCAGGATGCGGGTGCGGGGCCCGAGGGCGGCGATGAGACGGGTCTCAGGGTCGGCTTCGGCCCTGGGCGGCAGGCTGGACCAGGCCTCGGCCCCGGCCCGGTGGCCTTCCCACAGCGGCACCTCGCGGAAGGTCACCCCCCGCGCCTTCAGGGCCAGCCACGGCCACGCATTCGACGGGAACTCGCCCAGGGGCGCCAGCACCTCATCGCCGGGATTCCAGGGGAAGCCTTGGGCCACGGCCACCAGGCCCGTGGAGGTGCTGGGGCTCAGGCTGATGTCCTCGACCCGCCCCCCCAGCAGGGCCGCCGCTTCGCCGCGCAGGGCCGCCGGAATGCCCTGGAAGTCCTCTTCCCAGCGCACCTCCCAGGGACGCAGTTCCTTCAGCATGAACGCCCGCACCACGCGCAGCGTGGCCCGGGGCACGGGGCCCTCGGAGCAGTGCATGACCCAGAGGTGCTCCTTGTCCAGGTGGAACAGGGCCGGGTTCAGGGGCGGGGCGTTCATCCCTTGCCGGAGGTCAGCAGGGCCTTGAGGCCCACGGGATAGATCGGCTCCACCACGGTCCGCACGGCCGCGGCGTACTGCTGGATCTCCCACTGGGCGTGGCTGTCGGCCCGCAGCCGGATGAAGTGGGCCACGGCCTGGAGACTCACGGTCCAGTAGACCTCCGAATAGAGGGCCACCGGCAGCACGCAGCGCGCCTGCTCCCGGCACACACCCAGGGAGAGCAGCTCCTTGTAGTGGGCCACGGCGCCCCGGCAGCTCTCCAGGTAGCTCTCCAGGGCCCGGGCGCGGTTCGCTTCGTCGATCTCGCCCTCGCTGCCCTGCTTGTTCACCTTGGCCTGCTTGCGGAAGCCTGCGGGCACGAAGAACTCATCCTCCGGGAACTCCACGTAGCGGCCGCTGATCTCGTTGAACTCCGACCCGATGCGGTGCTTCATCCACTGGCGGAAGACGAAGATGGGCGCCTTCACGTGCAGCGTCAGGGCCGTGTGGCGGAAGGGCGAGGTGTGCTCGTGTTCGGCCAGGTAGGCCACCAGCTTGGCATCACCCTCCTCGAGGGCCTCCTTCCGCTTGCCGAAGGATACCCGCGCCGCGTTCACCACGGACAGATCCGAGCCCATGTGGTCGATGAGGCGGACGAAGCCTTTGTCGAGGACGTTGATCTCTGGGACGGGCATGGAGGCTCCAAGGGGTCGGCCCAGTTTAGCCCCGGCGGCTCGGCCCGCTTCCTATGGTTCGGAAGACAACCACAAGATCTTCTTCAAAATCATTGACGACGCCGAAGCTTGGGCTGCCCCCGCCTGGCGATTCCCTGAGAGAATGGAGGTTCTGACGTTCCCGGGAGCCACGGATGAAGTTTTTTATCGACACAGCCAACATCGACGAGATCAAGCGCATCAACGCCCTGGGCGTGCTGGACGGGGTGACCACCAACCCGAGCCTCATCGCCAAGGAGACGGGCAAGCCCTTCGAGCAGATCATCGCGGAAATCTGCGGCATCGTGGACGGCCCCATCAGCGCCGAGGTCATCGGCCTGGAGGCCCCAGGCATGATCGAGGAGGGCCGCCGCCTCTCGAAGATCCACAAGAACGTCGTGGTGAAGCTGCCCCTGATCGCCGAGGGCCTCAAGGCCTGCAAGGCGCTCAGTTCCGAGGGCATCCACACCAACGTCACCCTCTGCTTCAGCGCCACCCAGGCCCTCATGGCCGCCAAGGCCGGCGCCACCTACGTCTCGCCCTTCGTGGGCCGCCTGGACGACATCGGCCTGGACGGCATGGAGCTGATCCGCGAGATCGTGGCCATCTTCGACAACTACGGCTTCGACACCCAGTGCCTGGCCGCCAGCATCCGCCAGCCCCGCCACGTCACGGACGCGGCCCTGGCCGGTGCCCACGTGGCCACCATCCCCACCAAGGTCTTCGACCAAATGCTGAAGCACCCCCTCACGGACAAGGGCGTGGAAGGATTCCTCGCTGATTGGAAGAAGAGCGGGAGGTAGCGCGTGGCTGGGTCGAATCCATGTGAGCCTCGGCACGAGGCGAACAGAACGATGCGTCTGGTGCGCTTCGATGTGCCGGGACCATGTGAGCCTCGGCACGAGGCGAACAGAACGATGCGTCTGGTGCGCTTCGATGTGCCGGGACCATGTGAGCCTCGGCACGAGGCGAACAAGAAGAGCGGGCGTTGATGCGCCGGGCCCTCGCCCTCCTGGCGACCCTGGCCCTGGCCGCCTGCCAGGCGCCCCTGGCGGTCGCGCCGGAGGCTCAAGCCGCCCCGCCCAGGACCCAGGCGGCCCCAGCCCCAGCCAATTGCGTCTTCTGCAAGATCGTGGCGGGCACGGCACCCTCGCGCAAGGTCTACGAGGATCCGTACGTCCTGGCCTTCTGGGACATCCGGCCCCGGGCCAAGGTCCACCTGCTGGTGATTCCCAAACAACACGTGGCCAGCCTCAAGGAGCTGGATGAGCTGCCGGTGGAGACCCGCGCCGCGCTGCTCAGCGCCTGTGTGAGGGTGGCCCGGGACCAGGGCATCCTCGACGAGGGCTTCCGCGTCATCTCCAACGCCGGCAAGGACGCCAGCCAGAGCGTCTTCCACCTGCACTTCCACGTGGTGGGCGGGGAGAAACTGCGGGAGGACGCCATCACGAAGGATCCCCTGGGGCGGTAGCCGTACCGGGTTTCGTGATCGAATCGCCACCGGGGCTCACTACCATGGCTGAAGGCCCGGACCGGGCCGGAGGTCTTTTATGGATGCCATTACATCTGTCCTTCGCCGCTGCGAGATCTTCTCCGGGCTGCCCGACGCGGACCTCGGCCTGATCGCCAAGGCCGCCCGCCGCCGCGAAGCGCCAGCCGGAACGCGCCTGTTCACCCAGGGCGAACCCCGCCGGGGCGCCACGGTCATCGCCGAGGGCCGCGTGGAGATCACCCGCGACAACGGCGACGGAGCCGAACCCGTGGTCATCCTCGGCCCTGGCGATGTGGCGGGCGAGCAGTCCTTCCTTTCGCCCAGCCCGCACTCCGCCACGGGCACCACCCTCACGCCCGCAGTGCTCCTGGACCTGGACCGCGAGACGGTCCTCCAGAGCCTCAGCCAGGACGGCGCCGCGGCCATCGCCGTGCTCAGCAAGGTCGCCAACGTCCTCCACCGGCGCATCCTCTACTCCGCCACCCCCCGCACCGGGCGCGAGCAGGCCTACGCCAGCGGCCAGACCCGCCGGGAATCCGACCTCCTCGGCCCCCTGGAGGTGCCCGAGGACGCCCTTTTCGGCGTGCAGACCCTGCGCGCCGTCCACAACTTCCCCATCACGGGCACCCCCACCAGCCACTTCCCCGCCATGATCCGCGCCCTGGCCATGGTCAAGCAGGCTGCGGCCCGGGCCAACGTCCGCCTGGGCCTGCTCGATCCGGCCATCGCGGACGCCATCGACAGCGCTTCCCAGGAGATCATCGACGGCCACTGGCACGGCCACTTCCCCACGGACATGGTGCAGGGCGGCGCCGGCACCTCCACCAACATGAACGCCAACGAAGTCATCGCCAACCGGGCCCTGGAGCTGCTGGGCCACAAGCGGGGCGAGTACGCCCACTGCCACCCCAACGACCACGTGAACCTGGGCCAGAGCACCAATGATGTCTATCCCACGGCCCTGCGCCTCAGCACCATCTTCATGCTGAAGAACCTGCTGGACGCCATGGAGCGCCTGAAGGCCGCGCTGCACGCCAAGGGCCGCGAGTTCTCCGATGTCATCAAGATGGGCCGCACCCAGCTCCAGGATGCCGTGCCCATGACGCTCGGGCAGGAGTTCGAGGCCTACGCCGTGACGACCGGAGAGGACATCCAGCGCCTGCAGGAGACCGCCCGTCTCTTCCTGGAGGTGAACATGGGCGGCACGGCCATCGGCACGGGCATCTGCGCCGATCCCCACTATCCCGAGGTGGTGGTCGAGGAGCTGCGGAAGGTGACCGGCCTGGAGATCCTGCTGGCCGAGAACCTCGTGGAGGCCACCCCGGACACCGGCGCCTTCGTCATGTTCTCGGGCGTGGTGAAACGGGCCGCCGTAAAGCTGAGCAAGCTCTGCAACGACTTGCGCCTGCTCAGCAGCGGCCCCCGCTGTGGCTTCGGCGAGCTGAACCTGCCGCCCATGCAGCCCGGCAGCAGCATCATGCCCGGCAAGGTGAACCCCGTGATCCCCGAGGTGGTGAACCAGGTGGCCTTCTCGGTCATCGGCAACGACCTCACCATCACCCTGGCCGCCGAGGCGGGCCAGCTCCAGCTCAACGTCATGGAGCCCATCCTGGCCTACAGTCTCGCCACCAGCCTGCGCACCCTGACAGCGGCCGTGAACGTGCTCACCACCAAGTGCATCGTGGGCATCACCGCCAACCGGGACCGCTGCCGCGATCTGGTGGAGCACAGCATCGGCATCGTCACCGCCGTCATGCCCGCCATCGGCTACAAGCGGGCCACCGAGGTGGCCAAGGAGGCCCTGGAGACCGGCCGGCCGGTCCGGGAGATCATCCTCCGCAAGGGCTACCTGAGCGCCGCGGAACTGGACGAAGCCTTCAGCCTTGAGGCCATGACCCAGCCCAGGGCCATCCGCTAGAGGCCTCGCCCACCCGGTGGGTTAAACTGGCAGCTGATCCCCCCCGCGATCCGCTGCCCGTTTTCCGCACCCGGGAGTCCCCATGCCCCTCCAAAAAAAGATTGAGACCCTCAAGGCCAAGCATGCCCAGGCCCTGGCCGGTGGCGGCGAGGCGCGGGTCCAGAAGCAGCATGAGGGCGGCAAGCTCACGGCCCGGGAGCGCGTGGCGGCCTTCCTGGACGAAGGCTCCTTCGAGGAGATGGATGCCCTCATGGTCCACCGGGCTTGGGGCGTGGAGAAGATTCCCGGCGATGGCGTGGTGACTGGCTTCGGCCGCGTGGACGGCCGCCCTGTGGCCATCTTCGCGCAGGACTTCACAGTGTTCGGCGGCTCGCTCAGCGAGGCCTACGCCAAGAAGATCTGCAAGATCATGGACCTGGCCATGAAGGTGGGCTGCCCCGTCGTCGGTCTCAACGACAGTGGCGGCGCCCGCATCCAGGAGGGCGTGGTGAGCCTGGGCGGCTACGCCGACATCTTCCTGCGCAACACCCTGGCCTCGGGCGTCATTCCCCAGATCAGCCTCATCATGGGCCCCTGCGCCGGTGGCGCCGTGTACAGCCCCGCCATCACCGACTTCATCACCATGGTGAAGGGCACCAGCTACATGTTCGTGACGGGCCCGGACGTCATCAAGACCGTCACGCACGAGGAGGTCACCAAGGAGGAGCTGGGGGGGGCCAGCACCCATGCGTCCAAGTCCGGCGTGGCCCACTTCGTCACCCAGAGCGACTTGGCGGCCCTGGCCCACACCCGGGAGCTGCTCTCTTTCCTGCCCAGCAACAACCTGGGCGAGGCGCCGCGCCGCGCCCCGAAGAACCAGATGCCCCTGGAGAACCCGGACCTGGACCTGGTGGTGCCGGACGATCCCTCGAAGCCCTACGACATCCGCGACATCATCCGCGGCGTGGTGGACGACGCCCACTTCTTCGAGGTGCACGAAGCCTTCGCGCCGAACCTCGTGGTGGGCTTCGCCCGCATCGACGGCCGCAGCGTGGGCATCGTGGCCAACCAGCCGGCCTTCTATGCCGGCGTGCTGGACATCTCCTCCAGCGAGAAGGGCGCCCGCTTCGTGCGGTTCTGCGACGCCTTCAACATCCCGCTCATCACCTTCGAGGACGTGCCGGGCTTCCTCCCCGGCGTGACCCAGGAGCACGGCGGCATCATCCGCCACGGCGCCAAGCTGCTCTTCGCGTTCTGCGAAGCCACGGTGCCCAAGATCACCATCATCACCCGCAAGGCCTACGGCGGCGCCTACTGCGTGATGGCCAGCAAGCACATCCGAACGGACTTCAACTTCGCCTACCCCACGGCCGAGATCGCCGTCATGGGCGCCGAGGGCGCCATGAACGTGCTGCACGGCAAGTCCATCGCCATCGCGCCGGATCCCGCCGCCAAGAAGGCCGAGCTGGTGGCCGAGTACAACGAGAAGTTCGCGAATCCCTACATCGCGGCCGAGCACGGCTTCGTGGACGAGGTCATCCTCCCCCGCGAGACGCGCCAGAAACTCGTGAAAGCCCTCGCCTTCCTCGACACCAAGCGCGACACCATGCCGCCCAAGAAGCACGGGAACATCCCCCTCTAGGAGCCTCCATGCGCGCCGCCCTGCTCGTCCTCGCCACCCTCACCCTCACCGCGCAGGACGAGCGGGCCTTCCAGGAATCCATGGCCCGCCTTGAGCGGCAGGAGCCGGGGGGGAAAAAGGATCTCGAGGACGGCAGTTCCCTCCGTGCCGCCGCCCTGACCATGGACTCCGCCAAGGCCACCGAGAAGGCCCGCTACGCGGCAGCTTCCTGGCTCTGGGCCGCCAACATGATACGGGGTCTCCACTATGGGAAGGAGCAGACCTACCTGCAGGCCGCCCGGGGGCAGGCGGACCTGCTGAAGGCCTGGTCGCTGCTGGAGACCGTGGGGGGGGAGCTCGCCCGCTCCCGGGACGGCATGCGGCTGGAACTGGCCTGGCGGCTGGTGGACCTGAACCGGATGAGGTCGGCTTATGCCACGGTCTCCGCCCGCCCGGACCTCAGCGTCCGCGAGCTCGTCCACTGCTTCTTCGTGTCCGCCCACCTCGGCGAATGGACCGCCATGAAGAAGCACGCCCAGGCGCTCAAGGCCCAGGGCGGAAAGCTGGAGGGCCTCCACGCGGCGGCGGAGAACACCCTGACGATGTTCGACTATGAATCGCTGCTCAAGGCCGTCGAGACCGGCCATCCGGACCAGGCCGCAGGCCCCCTGGCCGCCCGGAGCTACCGGGTCACGAAGCAGCGGGTCAAGATCCGGCGCGTTTCCGGTGATGACAAGACCCTCCTCAAGGAGTCCGAAACCTGGCCCAAGGACTGGGTGGCCAAACCCGACGCCACCGCGGGCCTCCTCCAGGTGGGTGCCGCAGCCCACTGGGTTGAAGGCACCGCCCAGCCTCCGGTCTCCGGCTTTCTCGACGCAACCCGGCTCTACCTCGTCGGGTACCGGGAGACCAGCGGCGAGCCTGGTGACTCCGGCCGCCAGGAGCAGGTGTGGGATCTGCGCCCGGACGCCCAGGCCCCGGGCCGGTGGCGTGGATCCAACACGCTCACGGTCCGGCGGGCGGGCACGGATCCCAAAGCCGGTCCCGCGCTCCAGGTGACTTTCGACGTGGAGTGGGATCTGCGCCCCACGGAAGCCTATCCCGAGGCGCCCCCGGCCGTCCCGGCGGCCACCGTGCCATCCGGTTTGTGAAGAGGCCTTGGGGAGCCTATGCGCAGCATGTTCATCGATGACCGGGGCGCGGTGCGCAACGGTTGGAAGGTCCTCGGGTTCGTGGTCCTCCTCAACCTCGTGGGATTCGGCACCGCCCCCCTGATCCGCCTGTGGCCAGCCGCCGGGCGGGCCATTCTCCCGGGGCGCTGGTTCGATGCCGCCACCTGCCTCGGGGTCACCTGGCTCTGCCTCCGGGCCGAGGGGAATTCCCTCGCCGAGGTCGGCCTTCGCCCCGACAGGCGCTTCCTTGGAGGGTTCGCCCTGGGCACTCTGGGCGGGTTCACGCTGATGTGGGTGACCGCCAGTCTCATCCACGGACTGGGCGGGTTCCACTGGGTCCGGACTCCCGGAACAGGCCCCGCGGTCCTGGCCGCAGGGGCGTGGTTCTTCCTGGCGGTGGCCTGCTTCGAGGAGATTCTCTTCCGTGGCTACGCCTTCCAGCGGGCCGTACGCGGCCTGGGGTTCGGCGGTACCCAGCTTCTCTTCGCCCTGGCCTTTGCGGGCGGACATTGGAACAACCCGGGCATGGTCGGCGCCACCAAGGCCTGGGCCACGCTGAACATCGCCCTGGCGGCCCTGCTGCTGGGTCTCTGCTGGCGGCGCACCGGCAGCCTGGCCCTCCCCATCGGCGTGCACCTGGGCTGGAACTGGACCCAGGGCAACCTCCTCGGATTCGGCGTGAGCGGCACCGAGACCCCGGGCTGGTGGACGCCGGTCTTCCACGGCCGTCCGGAGTGGCTCACGGGCGGCGCCTTCGGCCTGGAGGCGAGCGCGGTGTGCGCCTTCGTCAGCGGCGCGGCGGTCCTCGGGCTGTGGTGGTGGAAAGGGATCCCGCCTAGCGGCGGTGCTTCCACAGTTTCGGCGTCTTGATCCCGGCGCCCATCACCAGGCGCATCTCGCTGGTGGGCACGAAGCCCATGCGCTGGTAGAGGCCCTCGGCCTCGAGGCTTGCGTGCAGCTCCATGATCTCCAGGCCCAGCTCGCGGGCCAGGTCCAGGGCCGCGTCCGTGAGGCGGGCGGCCAGACCCTGGCGGCGGTGCGTGGGCTCCGTGTAGATGTTGAAGAGGTAGCCCCGCACAGACAGCGGCGTCACGGGCGTGGGGAGCGTTTCCCGCATCAGCATCAGCACGCCGGCCACGGGGCGGCCGTCATCCTCCATGAGGAAGCCCCGGCACTGGCCCGTCACCAGCCAATTCCGCAGCTGGACACGGAAAGTGTCGGCCATGCGGCGGAGGCCGTCCTCGGAGCCCATCTCCATGTCGTGGAACAGGGCCACGCGATGGGCCACGTGGATCTCCAGGTCGGCGGGCGAGGTGGGGCGCAGAGAGAGCTTCATGTGGTCAGTGTAGGCGCTATCCTTGGCCATGCACTACGCGGCCCTGGCCTCCGGTTCCAAAGGGAACTGCCACGCCCTTTCCGAGGGTGGCCTGACATTGCTCATCGATGCGGGTATCTCGTTGCTCCAGATCCGCCGCCGTCTGGAGATCGTGGGCCTGGATCCCGGCTCCGTCCGCGCCCTGGCCCTCACCCACGAGCACTCGGACCATATCGGCGCGGTGGGCGTGATCCTCCGGAACACGGACTGGACCATTCTCGCCACCGCCGCCACCCGCACCGCCGTGGAGCGGGCCCAGGGGATCGAGATCCCACCTTCGCGCTGGATCGAGGTGGAGGCCGGCCGGCCCTGTGGCTGGGAAGGCTGGCGCGTGCTGCCCTTCGCCCTGCCCCATGATGCAGAGGACCCCGTGGCCTATCGGATCGAGGCCGGGGGCACCGCCACCGCCGTGGTGACGGACCTGGGCCACCCAACGGCCCTGGTGGCGGACCACCTCCAGGATCTGGACCTGCTGGTGCTGGAGGCCAACCATGATGTGGACATGTTGCGCGAGGGAGACTATCCCCCCCAGCTGAAGGCCCGCATCCTGAGCCGCGTGGGCCACTTGAGCAACGCGGCCATGGCCGAGCTGCTGGGCCGGGCGTGTTCCCCCCGGCTGAAGCAGGTCGTACTCGCCCACCTGAGCGAATCCAACAACGATCCCGGCCTGGCCCGCTTCGCCGCGGAGGAGATCCTTCGCGGGACCGCTGTGGCCCTCCACGTGGCCCACCAGCGGGAACCCCTGGTCCTGCCCCCCGCCGTGGCCTGAGGAGTCCGATGTTCCGACGCGCCCTGTTCCGCCTCCTCCTGGCCCTGTCAGCCTTGGTCCCGACCCTGGGCGCCCAGGGCGGCCCGCCCTCCCTGCGCGAGGCCGTGGAGCGCTTCGATGCAGCCCAGGCCCAGGTGCAGACCCTGCAGTGCCCATTCACCTTGACCTTGCGCCGGTCCCTGTTGAGGACGCCCTCGGTGACGAAGGGCACCCTCTACCTCCAGGGTTCCGACTTCGTCCACTTCGCCTTCCAGCCGCCGGAGGACCTGGTCCTCCATCTCACCCCCAAGGCCCTTATCTCCTACAGCCCCGAGGCCCGGGCGGGAGAGCTGATGAAGATCGGCCTCATCAAGAACGCCAACCGGAAGTTCCTGGGCCTCGGCCAGAAGCTGAGCTACCTGTCCGAGTACTTCCAGATCCAGCTGAGCGAATCAAAGGACCTGCCCGGCACCTGGCTTCTGGCCATGACGCCCCGCACCCTGTCCATGCGCAAGCGGATGCAGGACCTCAACCTCTGGGTGGACCGGGAGACTTGGCTGCCCCGGCAAGTCCAGTGGATCGAACGCAGCGGGGACTCCTGGCTGGTGGAACTGGGGGCCCTCCGGATCAACCAGGCCCTGCCTCCTACCGTGACCGGCTTCAAGCTCCCAGAGGGCGTCCCCCTGCGGAGCGACTTCAGCTTCTTCGCCACCCGGAAGAAGTAGCGGTAGACTGCACGGGAGATCCCACGGGGGCCCGATGATTGTGGTGTGCCCGGCCTGCCAGGCCCGCTTCCAGTACGACGACAACCGGTTCGGCCAAGCCCGGACCAAGCGGTTCAAATGCCCGAAGTGCGCCCACCTCTTCGAGGTGGCGAACCCGACGGTAGCGGGCCCTCCAGCAGACGAGCCCGCTCCAGTACCGCTCACCATGCCCATATCCGTGTCCCTCCCTGAGCAGGAGCCCTCTTCCGAGGCCACGCTGGCCTCGGCGTTCACCACCGCCCGCCGGGATCGCGATTCCCTCCTGGTGGCTGCGGGAATCCAGGGGGCTGGCCTGCCGATGGGGTTCAAATTCAGCCTGGCCTTCCTCACCGGCCCCCAGGCCTCCACCGTCCAGGTGCTCGAACGGCCCCTGATCGTCATCGGCCGCGAGGAAGGCGACGTCATCACCCAGGATCCCGAGACTTCCAGGCGCCACGCGGTGCTGGAGATCCGGGGCGACGGGACGGCCTGGATCACCGACCAGGAATCCACCAACGGCACCATGGTCGACGGGGAACGCATCACGGGTCCGGTCCAACTCATCAACCGGCAGGAGTTCATCTGCGGGAACAGCACCTTCATGCTGCTGATCCGCAACACCAACGAGTACCCGCTGCACTGAACCCCTGACATCACCGAACCGACCCGAGCGACACCATGACGCCAGACCCCTACGCGCCCTACCTCCGCCAGGCGGACGACCTTTTCGCCCAGGGCGAACTCGTCAAGGCGGGCCAGATCTGGCAGGCGATCCTCAAGCAGCAGCCCACCCATGCCGCGGCGCGCGAACACCTGCTGGCTCTGCGCGAGCGCCTGCTTGCCCAGCGTGAGGCCGAAGCCCGGGAGGCGGCGGCGCCACCCCCGCCACTGCCGCCGGCCCCGGAGCCCCCTCCCCTCACGGAACCGGCTCTGGTTCCTCCGCCGGCCGCCGCCGCACCCTCCTTGGTGGAGCCGCACCGGCTGGTGATCGAAGGTTGCACGCTCTATGACATGGGTCAGGTTCCCGAGGCCCTCCAGAAATGGGAACAGGTGCTGGCCATCGACCCCACGCACAGCCTGGCCCTGGGTTATGCCAACGACGCCCGCCGGGAGCTGGGGCTGCCGCCCCTCCAAGCCGGCGCCCCCACCCCCATGGCGGCGCCGGCCCCTGTGGCCGAAGAGGATGTGGCCAAGCTGCTGCGGGAGGCCGTCCAGCTCTACGACATGGGGCTTACGGAAGAGGCCATCTCCAAGTGGGAGCATGTGCTCGTCCTGGAACCCCACCGGGAGGAGATCCAGGGCTATCTGCGCCAGGCCAGGCAGGAATTGACGCCGCCTGGGGCCCAATCGACGCCCCAGGCCCCGGCCCCCAAGCCCGCCCCTGCCCCAGCGTCCACACCCATCCAGGCCACGAACCCCGACGCACAGGCCCTGGCCCTGAAGCTCCGGCAGGCGGACCACCTGCTGTCGCTCCAGCGCCACGACGAGGCGGCCTTCACCTACCAGCAGGCCCTCGGTTTGGCCCCGGGCCACCCTGAGGCCCTGGCCGGCCTTGAGCGCTGCCACCGGCCCGAGGCCGCCCCCGGGCCTATGGCGCGTGGCATCTCCCTGGATCCGCAGGGCCGGATCGCCATGGTGGAGGAGGAGCCCACCCCCATCACCGCCGACACCGACAAGGTGGAACCCCCCGCCGCCCTCACCCGCACCGCCTCGGCCCCCCGGGAAGGCCTCAGCCTTCCGGGCCGCCTCCAGGAGGCCTCATCCGGCCTTCCCTGGCTGCGGGAACCCAAAGTCTGGGCCATGGCCGGAGGCGGCACCCTGGCCCTGATCGTGGGCCTCTACGCCCTCCACACCTACCGCCAGGACCAGGAGCTGAAGGAGGCCGTCAAGGCCGCGCGCCTGGCGGCCGTGGCCCCCGTGCTCCAGCAGGCCCAGGCGCCGGACCTCTCCGAACTCCCCGCGGCGATCCTCCGGGAAGGCGAGACGGTCCTGGGGGCGGACCCCCTGCGGGCTTACTGCCGGGCCCAGGCCGTGCTTGCCCAGAACCCCGGCGATGCCGCGGCAGCCCAGCTGCTGGAGAAGGCCCGGGCCGGCCTGCCCGGGGGAGCCAGCGGAGCGAGTCTCCCGGAATTCCAGAAGCACCTCCAGAACGGCGATCTGGATGCCGCGGCCAAAGTCATGGATGGCCTTCTGCGGGCCCAGCCGGATGACATGGGCCTCCGCGCCCGTGCCAGCCGCCTGCACCTGGCCCTCTGTGGAGCCCATGTCGGCCAGGGCAACTGGAACGATGCGGCCGAGGACCTGCGCCGGGGCCGGGCCCTCTTCCCCGGCGACAAGTTATGGCAGGCCCGCCTCCAGCTTCTCGAGCGCGTGAAGACCCTGCCCAAATCCCAGCAGGCGGCCTGGCTTCCCCTCCTCGGATAGGCGGTCTCAGCCCACCCAGGCTTCCGGTGGCACGGGATGGCTCAGGAAGTGGGTCATGCCCTCATTCAGCCCATAGGCCCCGGTGGTGCCGAAGGCGAGCAGGTCCCCGGGTTCCAGCTCCGGCAAGCGCACTTCGCCCAGCCGGTCCAGACTCGTGCAGAGGGGCCCGGCCAGGGTGTGCGGAACCGCGCCGCCCCCCTTGCCCACGGCCTTCACCGGGAAGGGTTCGCCCGTGAGGAGGGGGCGGATGAGGTGGTTGATGCCCCCCTCCAGAATGGCGAAGCGGGTGCCGCGGCTCTCCTTGGTCCGCACCACCCGGGCCAGGTAGATGCCACAGGGCCCGGCGAGGAAACGCCCGGGCTCCAGGATCAGCTCGCCCTTGAACCAGGCATGCTTCCCCAGAAGATCGGACAGTCCCTGTCCAAATGCCGCGAGATCGAGCGGCGCTTCGTCCGGTGCGTAGGGCACGCCCAGGCCGCCGCCCAGATCGATCTGCTCGAAGACGAGGCCGTGGGCCTCGTGCAGGCGCTTCGCCAGGTCCAGCACGGCGCCGTGGATGGCCCGCAGCTTGGCGGCGTCCCGCTGGTTGCTGGCCGCGAAGACGTGCAGGCCCCGGATGCGCACATGGTTCAGTTTCGCGGCCCTCTGCAACAGGGCCGGCACGCCCTCCTCATCCACGCCGAAGGCGGAGGGCCCGCTGCCACCGATGATCCGGTTGCCCTCGTCGATGTCGAAGGCAGGGTGCACCCGCAGGTTCACGGCGATCTCGCGGGCCGCCAGGGCATCGACCCGGGCCAGGTCCTCGAAGCCCTCCGCCTGGATGCGGACCCCCATGTGAAGGGCCTTCTGCAGCTCGGGCACCCGCTTTCCAGGACCGGCGAAGAAGGTGCGTCCGGGCGGCAGGCCCAGGGCCTCGACCCGTTCCAGTTCCCCGATGGACGCGCAGTCGAAGCTGGCGCCCAGGGATGCGAAGCACTTCAGGAGGTTCACATGCGGGTTGGCCTTCACGGCGTAGGCGATCCGCACCCGCGGGGGCAGCACCGCCCGCAGGGCCTGGAACCCCGCTGCCGCCACCACCCCCGAATAGGCGAAGCAGGGTGTGCCGTGGGCCTCCGCCAGTCGCTGGCAGGTGGCGTCATCGAAGGCGAAGAGGGGCATGAGTCCTTCCTTGCAGACATTGATGGTTAAGGGTGTGTTTTATAAATAGCTGAAAAACAATGCGTTACTAATGCCGTCTCAACACCTCAAACACACTGCTCAACCTTCTTGTGTCTGGGGTTGTGCTTTATGAGCAACTTTCCACTCCTCTGTGGTTCCGGCGTCATCCGTGGTCTATCGGTTCTTCCAGAACGGCGCCAGCCGCCGTACGCCTTCCCGGAGCTGCTCGGGGGTGGCGGCGAAGCTGAGGCGGGCGTGGCCGCGGCCGCCCTCGCCGAAGGCGAGACCGGGGATGAGCACCACCTTGGCCTCGTCACGGAGCTTGAGGGCGAAGGCCACAGGGTCGGTGTGGGCCGCCTCCGGCAGGGCCATGAAGTGGTAGAAGGTGCCATCGGGCGCCGTCACGGTCTGGCCCAACTCTTCGCGCAGGGCCACCGCCAGGGCCTCCCAACGCTGCTGCACCGCGGCCCGGGCCTCGGCCAGCACCGCGTCCGAATGCTCAATCAGGGCCAGGGCCGCCCACTGGGCGGGTGTGGCCGTGCCGGTCACCGCGTAGCCGTGCACCGTGCGGGCGGGCACCAGCCAGGCAGGATCGCCCACGGCCCAGCCCACGCGCAGGCCCGGCGCGCCCCAGCCCTTGCTCACGGAGCTGGTCACCACGCCGCGGTCCGTCACGTCCCGCAGGCTGGGGCAGCGGGTGCCGAAGTGCAGATCCCGATAGACCTCGTCGGAGATGAGCAGCACACCCCGGGCGATGCAGGCGTTGGCCACGCGCTTGAGCGCCGTCAGGCTCCCGCCACCCCCTGTGGGATTGGACGGCAGGTTGAGGATCACGGCGGAAGCCTCCGGCGTGGCGTCCAGCACGCGGATCAGCGCATCGGCATCCAGGCGGAAGCGGTCCTTCGACAGCGGGTAGGGCACGGGTTCGGCCCCCGCCATGCGCGCCAGGGCCGGGTAGGCCACGAAGCCGGGATCAGGCACCAGCACCTTGGTGCCGGGCTCCACCCAGGCCTGGAAGAGCGAGAAGAGCGCCCCCTGGGAGCCGGTGGTGATGAGCACCTCGTCCACATGGGCGCCGTGGAAGGCGGCGACGGCCTTGCGCAGCTCGGACAGCCCCGCATGGGGGACATAGGGACAGGGGCCGGGATCGCGCAGCAGGGCCTTCCGGGCCACCTCCGGCAGATCCCAGGTGGGCTCGCCGAGGCCCAGGGGAATGGCCCCCGGCGGCGTGCCGTCCGTGATGGCGCGGATGGGCGAGGGCTTCAGCAGGGATAGGCGTGATGCGACGTTCATCTCAGGGCTTGCTCCAGGGCGGTGGCCGCGTCGGTCCTGTCGTCGCGGTACTTCACGATACAGGGGGCCGACAGCTGGAGTCCGTGCGCCTTGGCATAGTCTCCCGAGGCCGGGCGCGAACCTGGCACCACCACGGCGCCCTCGGGCACCTCCTGGCGCAGCTCCCGGCCGTTCACCAGATCGTAAATCACGGTGCTGCCGGTGATGACCACGCCCGAGGCCAGCACGGCGCGCCTGCGCACGACGATGCCCTCGAAGAGGCCCACGAGGCCACCCACGAAGGCGTCATCCTCGACGATCACCGGACGGGCGCCCGCGGGCTCCAGCACGCCGCCGATCTGCGCGGCGGCGGAGAGGTGCACGCGCTTGCCGATCTGGGCGCAGCTGCCCACCAGGGCGTGGCTGTCCACCATGGTGCCTTCATCCACGAAGGCGCCCACGTTCACGTAGGCCGGCGGCATGATCACCACGCCCCGGGCGATGTGGGCCCCGCGGCGCACGGAGGAGCCGCCGGGCACGAGGCGCACGCCGTCCCCCAGCCCGAAGTGCCGGGCCGGGTAGGCGGTCTTGTCGAACATGGGAAAGCCCGGCCCCGGCATCTCCACGAGGTTCGTGCGCCGGAAACCGCAGAGGATGGCCTGCTTCACCCAGGGGTTGGCCTGCCAGCTGCCGTCGGGACGTTGTTCAGCGGCTCGCACGATCCCGCTCTCTAGGGCCGACAGGAGCACCTGGTGCATGGCCGGCGCTCCGGGATCGTTCGCCAAGTCCTCCGGGGAGCGGCCGAAGAAGCGGTGGACGGTATCCAGGTCGACAACCATCAGATCACTCCAGGGAAGGTGCCCTCGGTGGAGAGGCAGAGGGCTTCGGCCAGGCGGGTGCGCGTGGCGGCGGAGGCGGGAACCAGGGGCAGGCGCAGGCCATCCCCGCAGAGGCCCAGCAGCTTCAGAGCCGCCTTCAGCGGAATGGGATTGCTCTCGAGGAACAGGGCGTCCATGAGGGGCAGCAATTGCTGGTGGAGGCGCAGGGCCTCGGCGGCCTTTCCCTGACGGGCGGCGGCAACCATGGCGGCGGTCTCCCGGGGCAGCGCGTTGCCCAGCACCGAGATGAGCCCCGAGGCCCCCACGGCGAGGGCCGCCAGGGCCAGGTTGTCGTCGCCGGAAAGCAGCGTCTTCCCCTTGGGCAGCTGCCGGGCGATCTCCGCGATCTGGGCCAGGTTGCCGCTGCTCTCCTTGACGGCCACCACCTGGGAATTCTCCCAGAGCCGGGCCAGCGTGGCGGGCATCATGTTCAAGCCCGTGCGGCCCGGCACGTTGTAGGCGATGAGGGGCAGGCCGGGCGCCGCGTCCGCCACGGCGGCGAAGTGGGCGACCAGGCCGTCGGGCGTCGGCTTGTTGTAGTAGGGCGTCACCACCAGGGCGCCCTGGGCCCCCAGGGCCTGGGCCCGCTTCGTCATCGCCGCGGCCTGCCGTGTGGCGTTGTGGCCCGTGCCCACGACCACGGGGTGGCCGTTGCTCTCCTCCAGGCAGGCGGTGATGATGGCGTCGCGCTCCGCATCGAGGATGGTGGCAGCCTCGCCCGTGGAGCCCAGGGGCACCAGGGTGTCCACGCCGCCGGCCACCACGTGGCGGACCAGCTTCCGGAAGGCGGGCAGGTCCACTTCGCCCGTGGGCGTGAAGGGCGTGGCCAACGCGACGGCGAGGCCGGACAGATCGAGGGTCATGATCTTCCTCCGAAGGCGAAGAGGGGGTCGAGCAGGTCGGCGGCCAGGTCATCCATGGTGAAGACGCCCTTGCGGCCACGGAGCCAGCGGGCGGCCACCAGGGCGCCCTGCGCGAAGGGGGCCCGGGAGCGGGCCCGGTGCGTGAGCTCCAGCACCTCGGCGGGCGCATCGAGGCCCACGGTGTGCGTGCCGAACTCAGCTCCGGCCCGCACCACGCCCAGGCTCAGCTGGTGGGGTGCCGGGGTGCCGAGGGTCCATTCCGTCTTGCGGGGGCAGCCCGCCATCAGGGCCGCCGCCAGGGTCCTGGCCGTGCCCGAGGGCGCATCGACCTTGAGGCGGTGGTGGTGTTCCACCAGGTAGGGATCCCGGGCGGGATCCAGGGCGGCGAAGCGGCCCAGCACTGTGGCGAAGCGCGCCATGAGGGCCACGGAGATCGAGAAGTTCGAGGCCGAGAGCACGCCGATGCGCCCGGCCACGCGAGCTTCGAGGTCGGGGATGGACCAGCCGGTGGTGCCGATCACCAGGTCCGCCCCCGTCCCCAGGGCCCAGGCCAGGTGGGCTTCCACGGCCTCCGCCACGCTGGCATCGATGGCCACGTCGGCCTTGGCCTCCGGCGTATCCCCGCGGCCCACCTGCCAGGCCAGGGCCTCCCCGGCCTCCGCGGCGATGGCGGCTCCCAGGCGGCCCTTCCCGAAGAGCCCGATGCGGAGCGGGGTCACGGGGCCCCTCCCACCAGCACGCGGTGGAGGCGGCGCAGGGCCTCATCGCCCTGCTCCTGGCGCACCACCAGGCTCAGGTTGATCTCGTTGGCGCCCATGCTGATCATCTCCACGTTGATGTCGCCCAGCGAGGAAAGCAGGCGGGCGCCCAGGCCCGGCGTGGATTTCAGGCGCTCGCCCACGGCGGCGATGATGGCCCGGCCCTCGTTCACCTCCACCGTGGCGAAGGCCGAGAGGTCCTTGATCAGGGCCTTCAGGGGCATGTCCGCCTCCACCGTGAGGGAGACGCTGACCTCGGCCGTGGCCACGAGATCCACGCTCACCCCCCGCCGGCCGAACACCTCGAAGAGGCGGGCCAGGAAGCCGCTCTGGGCCAGCATCCGCGAGCTGCTCACCGTGAGCACCGTCACGGGACCCCGGCTGGCGAGGGCCGTGATGGGGCGGCCCGTGTGGACCTCGGCAGAGATGGTGGTGAAGCGGCCTTCCGGTTTCTGGGTGTGCCGCACGGTGACGGGGATCCGCGCTTCCACGGCGGGCTGGATGGTGGCCGGGTGCAGCACCTTGGCGCCGAAGGCCGCCAGCTCCGCCGCCTCCGCGAAGCTCAGCTCGGGGATGGGCAGGGCCTCAGGGACGATGCGGGGATCGGCGGTGAGCACGCCTTCCACATCGGTCCAGATCTGCACCTCCGCCGCGCCCAGGGCCGCGCCGAAGAGGGCCGCGGAAAAGTCGCTGCCGCCCCGGCCCAGGGTGGTGGTGAGGCCGTCCTCCGTGGCGCCGATGTAGCCCTGGGTGACCACGGCCCGGCCGGGCCCCAGCAGTGGCTTCAGGTGTTCCTGGGCCAGGGGGTGGATCGCCTCCGGCTGGGGCGCGGCCTCCCCGAACACGGCATCGGTGCGCAACACGGCGCGGGCGTCCACCCAGGCACCGCCCATGAAGGCCGCGAAGATCCGCGTGGACAGTCGCTCGCCCAGGGAGGCGATGGCGTCCATGCTGCGGGGGCTCAGTTCGCGCAGCATGGCCACGCCGCGGAGCAGCAGCTCCAGCTCCCCGAAGAGCTCCGTCAGGGCCACATCCAGGGCTTCGGGCACCTCGCCACCGAACAGGTCCTCCGCCGCCTTCCGGTGGGTGGCCATGAGCTTCCGCTGCCGCTCCATGGCGCCGCCCAGGTCCCCGGCCTCGGCGGCCTTCGCGGCGTCGAAGAGGCCGTTGGTGGTCTTGCCCATGGCGGACAGCACCACCAGGGGCGACTGGGGGAGGGCTGTCTTCACCAGGCCCGCCACCTGCCGCATGCAGGCCGCGTCCGCCACACTGCTGCCGCCGAACTTGAGGACGATCATCGGAGGTACCCCTTCGCATGGGCCAGTTCGGCGTTGAGGATGCTGCCACCGGCGGCGCCTCTTTCCGTGTTGTGCCCCAGCAGCGCGAACTTCACGCCGAGGATGGGGCAGGACCGCAGCCGGCCCACATGCACGCTCATGCCCTCGTCCGTCTCGACGTCGCGGCGGACCTGGGGGCGATCCTCCAGGGTGTGGACGTGGACGGGCACAGCCGGGGCGGAGAACAGCTTGAGCTGCTGGGGCTCGGGCCGCCAGCTCAGCCAGGCATCCCGCACGGCCTCCAGGGACGGGTTGCCCTTCAGCTTCACGCTGACGGCCTCCGTGTGGCCCTCGATGACGGGGACGCGGTGGCAGAGGGCGCTCACGAGCATGGGCGCCAGCTCCACCTCGTGGCCCGTGAAGCGGCCCAGCATCTTCGGGGTCTCCTCCTCCACCTTGGGTTCCTCGTTGCGGATGAAGGGGATGACGTTGCCCAGGATGTCCAGGCTGGCCACGCCGGGATAGCCCGCGCCGCTGATGGCCTGCATGGAGGTCATCATCACGGCCTCGATGCCGAAGGCCTTGTGCAGGGGCGCCAGGGCCATCACCAGCACGGTGGCCGTACAGTTGGCGTTGGTGACGATGCCGCCGGTCCAGCCGTGGTGGTGGCGCTGGACGTCCAGCAGACCCAGGTGATCCGCGTTGACCTCCGGCACCAGCAGCGGCACCTCCGGCGACATGCGGAAGGCCGCCGCGTTGGAGAACACCATGGCTCCGGCCCGGGCGAAGGCGGGCTCCAGCTCCTTGGCCGGGCCCGTGTCCAGGGCGCTGAAGATCACGGGCGACAGGGCGAATTCCGGGGTGCCCTCGGCCATCACCTGGTCGCCCAGGCCGCCGTAGGGCTCGCCATCGAGGCGCCAGGCGCAGGCATCGCGGTAGCGCTTGCCGGCGCTGCGCTCGCTGGCGGCCAGGTGCTCGACGCGGAAGAGGGGATGGCTGGCCAGCCGGCGCACAAAGCGCTGGCCCACGACGCCGGTGGCGCCCAGGACGGTGACGGGGATTTTCGTGGTCATGGTTCAGTCTCCCAGAAAGTGCAAGGCCAACCGGCGGTTGAGCTCCACGCCCGCCTCCAGCTCGGCGAGGGTGAGGTGTTCCTCCAGCGTGTGCGCCACGCGGATGCTGCCCGGCCCCGCCAGTACCACCGTGCGGTCCGGGACCAGGGCCCGCAGGGTGGGTGCGTCGGAGCCGAAGGGCATGGCCGCATGCTCGAAGCCGGGAATGTCGGGGTAGCGGTCCGGGGCTTCGTCGAGGGTGAGGGCCACCGAACCCTCGGGCGGGGCCAGGCGCCGGGCCTCCTCGGCGAAGGTGCTGCCGGGCAGGGTGCGGGCCATGAGCCGGGCTTCCGCCGACGCCGGCACGGAGTTGAGGGCCTCGCCCGCCCGGAGCAGGCCCAGGTTCCAGACCTCGGGGCCCAGGGCCGGGTCCACGGGGCGGGGCTGCTCCCGCAGGCACTGGAGCCAGTCCAGCAGGGGCCAGGTGGCGTCGTGGCCCAGCTCGGGGCTGCCGCTGTGGGCGGCGCGGCCGGCGCAACGCAGGCAGAGGTGCTGGGCGCCGCGCTGTCCCGTGGCCAGCTTCAGCCCCGTGGGCTCGCCGTTGATGAGGACGCGCAGCTCCCGCAGGTGGTCCGCCAGGGCCAGGGCCGCCGCAGCGCCGGCGCTGTCCGTCTCCTCGCCCACCACGCCCAGCCAGGCCAGTCCTTCCCGGCCCTCCGCCAGCAGGGTCTTCACCGCCCCGAGCTGGGCCACGATCTGGCCCTTGGCGTCGCAGGTGCCGCGGCCCAGGAAGACTTCCCCCTCCAGGCGCGGCGGCAGATAGGGCGGCACCGTATCGAGGTGGGTGGAGAAGAGCACGCGCGGCCTGCCCCAGAGGGCCAGCACATTGGTGCGGCCTTCCGCCACGGGCTGCTCGACCAGCATCGCGCCGAGCCCCAGCAACAGGGTCCGCAGCTCCGCCAGCCCCGCGTCCTCCCGGCCCGAGGTCGTCTCCTGGGCGCAGAGCAGCTGGAGGCTTCCGGTGAGCCAGCTTCGAAAATCGGCGGGGGTGGCGTTCATGGAAACCTCGGCGGGCCGACGGTGCCATCTGGAACGCGGGGGGAAGGATCCCGCCGCCGCGCCTCAGGCCCTCCGCGCCGGGTGACCAGCGCGACAGCCGCCGGGCTTTCGCCTCGACGTCCAGGGCGCGCGCCGATGATTCGCGAACCCTTCGACGATCCTCCCCTTTCCCATCGGGTCATCGGGTTCATCGCCCTCGCCGCCGGTACTGATGGGGACCGCTCCTCCATCGGAAGGTCCACCTTCCCATACCGGAGACCCTTTCCGCAACCGGCTACCTGAATTCTGATAGCAGCGCCTCGCCCCGGGGCCAGGGCCCGTGGCCCGAGGCGAGGTTCAAGTGGCCGCAGGGGCCCAGGTCCACGAAGCGGGCCCCCCAGCCCCAGGCCAGGTCCCGGGCGCGGTCCAGGGCCATGAGGGGATCGTCCGCCGAGGCGGCCACGATGGCCGGGAAGGGCAGCCGATAGCGCGGGATCGGGCCGAACGGCCGCAGGCCCTCCGGCCCGTCTGGACGTTCCACGTCGGCGGGGGCGGCCAGCAGGGCCCCCCGGATCTCCCGGTCGTGGCTCCCCGCCCAGTGGACGATGGCCAGACACCCCAGCGAGTGCCCCACGAGGATCGGCGGTTCGGTGCACTTGGCCAGGGCCTCGTCCAGGGCCTCCACCCAGTCCACCTTGTGGGGGAACTCCCAGTTGGGCATCTCCACCCGGGCGATGTCCCTGAGGCTGGCCTCCCACAGGCTCTGCCAATGGCCGGGGCCTGAACTCTGGTAGCCGGGGACGGTCAGGATCGCGGGCATGGATCACCGGGGGTCGGATCCATGGAACGCCTCCCGGCCCAGAAGATCAAGCCTTGCGGGAAGGCCGGACCGGAACCAGGGCGTCCGCCAGCTGGCGCACGTAACCGCTGAGGTCCGTCACCTCCTTCACGGCCCTGGGCGTGGCGCGCAGCAGCTGGAAGTAGCCTGCGTAGGCGGCATAGGCCAGCAGGGCGCGCTGGCGGGCCTCGGCCTCCGTCAGACCCAGGGCCATGAAGGCCTCCGCGCCGAAGGCCAGACGGCGTTCCGTGGCCCGCCGGAGGAAGGGTGCCACGCGGGGATCCTCGCCGGAGACCGCCAGGGCCGCGAAGAAGAGGCCGTTCTCCACGTCCTCGAAGGCGGCGAAGAGCAGCACACGCAGGCGGCGCCGGGGGTCGGCGATGCCCCCATAACGGGACACCACGTCCGCGCTCTGATCCTGCTCCCAGTCCACCAGGGCCGCCCGGATGAGGGCGTCCCGGCTCGCGAAGTGCCAGTAGAAGCTCCCCTTCGTGACCCCCAGGCCCTGGGCCAGCGGCTCTACCGCCACGGCCGAGACGCCCTCCCGGATGATGAGGGCCTGGGCGGCCTTGACCCAGGCCTCGGGGGAGAGGGGCGCGGTGGGGCGGAGCTGCTTGCGGGGGGTGGGCATGGCGGCCTTGGCAGGTGACCCGGCCAGCTTACCATACCATACCGTATGGCAACCATACGCAAGCGTATTGAGCTCCATGATCCGGGACGCCCCATGCGATCGTCCATCCTCTCCCTTCTCGCGGCGCTCGTGTTGCTGGCCGCGGGCTGTGGTGTCCCCGAGACCGTCCAGCGCCGCAGCAGCCTCTCCGCCTACATGGTGAAGGGCGACAAGAACGACACCACCTCCATGGTGGATGCGGCCGTCTATCACGCGCCTTCACGCACCTTCCTCTTCCGGGCCGGGGGCGTCGGCACGGCCAAGGGCAGCTCGACCTGGTCCCGGCGGGAGGAGGCGTTCCGCCAGCAGAGCCGGGAGAGCCTCGCCCTCGCCATGACCCAACTTTCCGCCTCCATCGACCAGGGCGTCGCCACCTTCAAACAGGACATCCTCAAGGGCGCCCGGAAGGACGTGCAGCTGATCGACAAGATCGGGAACCCCCTGGGCAGTCCCGCCTACGACCCCGCCCGGCCATGAACCCCACCTTCCGGGAAGGTCCCATGGGAACCCGGGGCGCTGGCCGGGGCTAGACTGGAGCCTTCGGAGCGCCCCATGTCCCTCGTCATCGCCGGCAAGACCTTCAGCAACCGCCTCGTTCTTGGCACAGGCAAGTACAAGGACTTCGCCACCATGCAGGCCTGCTACCAGGCGGCGCGGGTGGAGATGGTGACCCTGGCCGTGCGCCGCTTCGACCTGGCCGCCAAGGGCGAGGACAACATCCTGAACTGGATCCCCAAAGACATCGCCCTGCTGCCCAATACCGCCGGCTGCTACACCCGCGAGGACGCCCTGCGCGTGGCCCGCCTGGCCCGCGAGGCCCTGGGCACGGACTGGGTGAAGCTGGAGGTCATCGGCGATCAGAAATCCCTCTATCCCGACAACGAGGAGACGCTGGAGGCCGCCAAGATCCTCGTGAAGGAGGGCTTCACGGTGCTGCCCTATGTGAACGCCGACCCCATCCTCGCCAGGAAGCTTTGCGACGCGGGCTGCGCGGCCGTCATGCCCCTGGGCAGCGCCATCGGCTCGGGCCTGGGCGTGCAGAACCCCATGACACTGCTGCTCATCAAGGAAGTGGTCGAGTCCTACCAGCTGCCCATGATCGTGGATGCCGGCGTGGGCACGGCCTCCGATGCCGCGCTGGCCATGGAGCTGGGCGCCGATGGTGTGCTGCTCAACACCGCCGTGGCCGAGGCGGGCGAGCCCACCAAGATGGCCCAGGCCATGGATCACGCCGTGATCGCCGGGCGCCTGGCCTTCGAGAGCGGCCGCATGCCCCGGCGCCTCTACGCCAGCGCCAGCAGCCCCATCACGGGCGTGGTGGGCCGGTAGGCGCGTTCATGGCCGACCTCGACCTCGTCCCACTGGAATGCCGAGTCCTCGGCTGCCTGCTGGAGAAGCAGCTCAGCACGCCGGATGTCTATCCCCTCTCCCTGAACACGCTGGTCAATGCCTGCAACCAGTCGAGCAACCGCGAACCCGTGCTGGCCGTGACGGAACCGGAGGTGCAGGCGGCGGTGGATTCCCTGATCACGCGGGGCCTCGCGGAGCATTGGCCGGGCCGCGTGCTGAAGATCGCCCACACGGCCAAGCCCACCTGGAACCTCTCCGTCCAGGAGGTGGCCCTGCTAGCGGAGCTGCTGCTGCGGGGCCCGCAGACCCCCGGTGAGTTGCGCACGAACACCCGCCGCATGTACGTCTTCCCCGACCTGGCCGAGCTGGAAAGCTGCCTCGCGGCCTTGATGGAGGCTGAGCCGCCCCTGGCCCTGCGCCTGCCCCGGGCCCCCGGCGCCCGGGAAGGCCGGGTGGCCCATCTGCTCGCGGGCCCCGTGGCGCTGGATGCGACGCCCGGTCGGCCCCAGTCGCCTCCTGCCTCCGGGCGGCTGGACCAGCTCGAAGCCGAGGTCTCAACCCTCCGCGAAGAACTTGCGGAGCTGCGCGAGGCCTTCGAGGCTTTCAAGGCCCAGTTCTAGGCTCAGTCCTGGGCCCTTCACAGGTCCCGGAAGGTCACCTTCAGGGCGCGGAGGCCCTCCACCAGGTCCCCGCGCCGCGCGGGTTCCACTTGGAGCACCAGGTGGAACGGCTGGGGAGCCAGATCCTCGGCGACGTCCGCGAGCACCGCCATCAACGTGATCCCCTCCTCCGGGGGGGCGTCCTGGAGCAGCTGGTCCGCCTCCAGGATCAGGAAGGCCCCACCTTCGGGCAGATCCGAGAGGCAGTCCCGCAGGCTGTCCCAGGTGCCGCCGAAGTGGGGCGGGAACTGGGCCGCGGCGGCCCACTCGTCCATGAGCCCCTGGCGGGAGCGCATGCGGCTCCCCCGCAGCCAGCGGAGCATGCGGGCGCCCTCGGCCGGGGCCTCGTCCACGAGGACGGAAGCGGTCCCGGACCACACGTGGACTCGCGGCCGCTGGGTCGAGGCCAGGAAGGACCAGTCCATCCCTCTGGCCATCACTTCACCTCGATGAAGGTGCGGTAGTGGTCCGAGGTGTACCAGACCCGGCCGTCGCTGCCCGTGACGAGCCGCTCCGCCCCGCGGTTGCGGCCCTCAGCCTTGGGCTGCACATCCCACTCCCGGTATTCGATGCGCTTGCGGCGGGTATCGTAGCGGGGCAGCACGCCTTCGTAGTTCCCGAAGATGCGTCCGCCCACATAGCCCGATGGCGCATAGCCGTGCTGGCGGATGTAGGCCAGGGTCTCCCGGGCGTGCGCGGGAACCGAATCGCTCAGCGCCTGCTGCACCTGGGCCTGGGGCTGCGTCGGAGCGGGCGCCTCGGGGCCGCAGGCCACCGGCGACAGCAGAGCAGCCAGGGCGACCAGGCCAAAGGCCAGGTGCGCGAGGATCCTCCGCCAGCAAATCATGGGGCCTCCGGAAACTGGTCCCAGTCTACCCGTGCCGAAGCCCCGGGAGTCATGCCCGTGGGCCCGAACCCGCCTCAAGCACCCCGCCATGCCGCTTGTCGGCCCGCAGGAGCAGGAAGGCGAAGAGGAGCCCGAGCAGCCCCAGCCCCGCGAACATGATCTGCGTGGAGGTGTAGGTGCCCGTCTTATCGCGCAGCCAGCCGTTGAGCAGGGGGAACAGGCCCAGGCCAAGATTCTGAATGGCGGTCATGAGACCGAAGGCCGTGCCCACCCGGGATTCCTCCACCACGAGGGGAACCGAGGGCCACATGGCCGCGGGCACCAACACAAAAGCCGCTCCCAGGACGACCATCATGGGGATGGGGTTCCAGTGCGTGATTCCCAGCAGCAAGTGGGCGGGTATGAGCAGGAGGGAGCCCAGCACCATGAGGGAGGCGCGCCTTCCGACCCGGTCCACAAGGCCCCCGGCGAAGGGCGCGAAGATCATCGAGGCGGCGATCACGATGCTGGTGACCCCGGGCGCCGTGGTGAACATGTGGGTGAAGTTGTAGAACACCTTGGTCAGGAAACCACCTGCCATGGCGTTCACGGAGGGCAGGCCCCACTTGTCGTGGAACATGTCCGCGGCCAGATCCGTAAACGGGAAGATGGCGCTGTAGAAGGTCACGCAGAGCAGCACCACGAACCAGTAGGACGAAGTGAACTTCTTGATGTCTGAGAAGACGATCTTGTCCCCGGCGCCGGCTGTGGGCAGGGAGAGCACCTTCTCGCCATGCCGATCCATGACGACAAAGACCAGATTGCAGAGCACCGAGAACAGGCAGAGCAGGGCCGCGGCCCAGAGCGCCGTCCGGAAGCTGTGGAAGTGGTCCGCGATGAGCTCCTCGGTGTTGAAGGCGAACAGGGTTCCCAGGCGGCTGATGGCGAGGGCGATGCCGAAGGCCATGGCCATCTCCTTGCCCTTGAACCAGCGGGCGATGATGGCGCTCTGGACCACGATGAGGGATTCCGACCCGGCCCCGAAGATGAGCCGGCCCGTGAACAGCATCCACTTGGTCTTGGCCGCGGCCACGACGACCGCGCCGAGGAAGACGAGACCGCTGAACAGGAGGCTGGCCTTGCGGGGCCCCAGCTTGTCGTAGAGCATGCCCCCGAAGAACACAATGGCGATGGCGGCCACCGAATAAGCGGCATAGAGCTTTCCGATGGTGGCGCGATCGATGTGCAGTTCCTTGATCAGCGTGGTGGCCAGGGCGCCGATGCTGTCGTACGCGAAGTAGCTGCCCACCACCAGCAGGCTGATGAAGATCAGGATGGTGAACCGGTAGAGCCGGGTGCTCGGGTGGAAGGCGCCGGGGATCGCAGTCGTCATCAAGGGTCCTTGGTTCGGCCAGGGCGTCGGCAGAGTCGGGGGCGGGGCCGCGGCGGCCCAAAACCCCGATGGTGACAGGGCTCGCTTTGAACCCATAAATGGAATTGATTCTCATAAAAATTAATAACCCTTAACAGGGTGACTTTGCCTTCTGGCGCCTAGGATTCATCCACACGCATCAGACCTTTCCATCCCCATCCACCCACTTGGAGCTTTGGCTCCCTCGAGGTTACTTATGCCTTCCCGCCTCGCCCTTCGCCTTGCCGCCGCCGCGGTCCTGATGGTCCCGGCCTTCGCCGCCCGTCCCGTGGACAGCGCCATCGCCGATGAGGCCCGCCGCCACCTGGACGCCCGCGTCTTCCAGCTGGGCCTGGACCGCAACCACAGCTTCGCCACCAAGAACCTCTTCGAAGAGGCCACCGGCGAGGCTCACGTCCGCATGAACCAGTTCTACAAGGGCGTGCGGGTCTTCGAGGGTGAGGCCATCATCCACCTGCGGGGCGGGGCGGTGATCAGCCGCACGGACGCGCTGGTCCGCGGCCTCAACCTGAATGTCACCCCCAGCCTTGGCGCCTCCGAAGCCCTGGCCGCGGCCCACCAGTCCCTGGCCCCCCAGGGCGCCTACGCCCACTCGCCCACCTCGGAGCTCGTGGTCGCCACCATCGGCCAGCCCACCCTGGCCTACCACATCCACACCGAGCTGGAGAACGGCGCCGCCGAGACCCGCCACACCGACTTCCTCGTGGACGCCCACAGCGGCGCCATCCTGGAGCAGTGGAGCACCCTGCAGACCGCCGCCGCCACGGGCACCGGCCACAGCCAGTACTCCGGCGCCGTCACGCTGAACACCAACAGCATCGCCGGTGGCTACGAGCTGCGCGACACGGTCCGCGGCATGAACTTCGACACCCGCGACCTGAACCACGCCACCAGTGGCAATGGCACCACCTACACCAACGCCGGCACCACCTGGGGCGACGGGCTCAACTACAACGGCGGGTCCACCACCTCCGCCAACGGCCAGACCGCGGCCGTGGACGCCCACTACGGCGTGGGCCTCACCTACGACTTCTACAAGAACATCTTCGGCCGCAACGGCATCGACGGCATCGGCACCGCCACCTACAGCCGCGTGCACTACAGCTCGGCCTATGACAACGCCTTCTGGTCCGACAGCTGCTTCTGCATGACCTACGGCGACGGCTCCTCCTTTAAGTCCCTCGAGTCCATCGACGTGGCCGGCCACGAGATGAGCCATGGCGTCTGCGCCCGCACGGCCAACCTCACCTACCGCGGCGAATCCGGCGGCCTGAACGAGGCCAACTCCGACATCTTCGGCACCATGGTGGAGTTCATGGCCCACGGCGGCGGCACCACCACCGTGCCCAACTACAGCACCATCACCTCCACCATCAACGTCTACTGGACGGGCACCACCACTCCCACGCCCTCCACCAACAAGGCCGTCCCTGCCGCGAACTACCTCATCGGCGAGCAGCTGGCCACCAGCAAGTACACCCGCCCCCTGCGGTTCATGTACAAGCCCAGCCTGGACGGTTCTTCCGCGGATGCCTGGTCCAAGACGGTCGGTCGCCTGGATGTCCACTACAGCTCTGGCGTGGCCAACCACTTCTACTTCCTGCTGGCCCACGGCAGCCAGATCGACGCCTTCTCGGACGGCATCCAGTCCCCCATGGCCAACGGCGTCACCAGCGTCACCGGCCTCGGCAATGACAAGGCCGCCCGCATCTGGTACCGCGCCTTGACGGTCTACATGACCAGCAGCACCAACTACGCCGCTGCCCGCACGGCCACCCTGAGCGCCGCTTCGGACCTCTACGGGGCTGCCTCGGCGGAATACGCCTCCGTGAATCGCGCCTGGCTGGCGGTGAACGTCAAGTAGCCCCTTCCCACGCCCCGCCTCAGCGCCCCGGCTTCGTCGGGGCGCTGCATGTACGGCCGCCCTTCCCACCGGCCGTCCCCTGGCCGATAGTGGTGCGTGATGGCTTCCTCCTCCCGGCGCATCTGCCCCAGCTGCCAGACCCGCCTCTCCGCCCTCGCGGCAGAGTGCCCGGAGTGCGGCCTGACCCTGGCGCCGCCGCGGCAGGGGCGGCCCATGCTCTTCCAGGCTTCGGCCCTGGCCCAGGTCCCCCTCGAATCCCCTGCCCGGGCCCTGATGGCCCCGGCCCTGGGCCGCGTGGCCGCGGTGGCGGTGGAGGTGGCCGCGGAGGAGCTGGAACGGCCCCGTGACGAGCCCGCCCCGTCGGTGGCCGGGATGTACGGCCAGGCGGCCCTGGGCTTCCAGGAACCGGTCTCCAGCTTCTGGCCCCTGGTGAAGGTGGAGGCCACTGAGGCTCTGCTGCTCCTCTTGGTCCAGGGCCTGGCCCTGGCCCTTCCGTCCTGGGTGCTGGGCGTGTCCCCCTCCAGGCTCCTGACCGGAGCCTGGCCCCTGGTGGTGCCCTACCTGCTGGCGGCGTCCTGGATCCTCTTCATGGCCCCCCTGGCCCTCACGGGGCAGTCCCCGCTCATGGCGGCCTTCGGCGTGACCTTGCCCGAGAACTCCCCGGAGCGGCGGATGGCCTTTTCACTCGTCCACCTGCTCTCGGTGCTCTGCTTCCCCCTCAGTTTCCTCTGCATGGTGCTGGGTCCCCGCCACCGGACCCTGGGGGAGCTGCTCAGCGGCCAGGAGTTGCTGGCCCGGCCCACGGGCCGGATGCGCTGAGCGCGGCTAGGGTCTGTTTTCAAAGTGGGGTGTGGCCGCGCAAGGGGCGCCGCCCAAGCGAGACAAGGAAAGCGACGATGACAATAGCGGCACTATTGACGAGGAGCTTGACGCAGGTTCGCGCCGGGCGCCGCCCCTTGCCCTCCGGGACGGGGCCAGCCGCGCGACCAGCTGCGTTAGCGGCCCTGGCTCGGGCCTGCGGCCCTCGGGGCTTTGCCCCCGCCATCGGCTGCGCCGATGCGGCCCTATCCGCTGCGCGGATGGTGAACGATGCACCACATCGCCCTGCGGCCTCTGCCTTGCTGGATCACGCGGCTGGATCCGTCGCGGCTCGCATCCACTTTGAAAACAGACCCTAGGGCAGGAGCATGGGCACCGACGTGACAATCACGCCGGGCTTCGTGAGCAGGGCGGCTTTGATCCGCAGGGCGCTCTGGTTGTGGAGGAACTGCTGCCACCACTTCGGGGCGATGAACTCCGGCAGGATCACCGTGAGGACCAGCTCCGGCTCGGCGTTCCTGATGTGGTCCACTTCCACCAGGATGGGCTCCACGATCTTCCGGTAGGGACTGGGGATGCAGCGCAGGGGCACGCCCATGCCGTAGATGTTCCAGTCCGATCGGAGCTTCTCCATGGCCTGGCTTTCCCGGGTGCCGTCGGAACCCAGGTCCACGGTCAAGGCCTCCACCCGGTCCCCGGCGATATGGCGACCGTAGAGCAGGGACTGCACCACCCCCCTGTGGATGCTGTTCACCAGCACCAGGGCGTGATGTTTGGTGGGCAGGAAGGCGTCCGTCCGGCTGGCGGCGAGCTTGCCCTTCACGCCCACATAGTGGCGCCGGATGTTGTAGTGGATCACCACCAGCATGGGCACCAGCAGGATCACGATCCAGGCGCCATGAATGAACTTGGTGATGGCGATATCCAGCAGGACCACGAGTGCGGTGATGGCGCCCAGCCCATTCACCGCCGCCTTGGCGTGCCAGTGGGTCCCCCGGACTTTCCGCCAGTGCGCCACCATGCCCGTCTGGCTGATGGTGAAGCCCATGAACACGCCCGCCGCGTAGAGGGGCAGCAGCATGTCCGTGTTGGCGTGGAAGGTCCAGACCAGCAGACCCGAGAAGAAGAAGAGGATGAGGATGCCGTTGGAGAACACCAGGCGATCGCCCTGGCTCGCGAACTGGCGGGGCAGGAAGCCATCCCGGGCCTGGAGGGCCGCCAGGCGGGGGAAGTCGGCGAAGGCCGTGTTCGCGGCCACCACCAGGATGGCGAAGGTGAAGCCCTGGACCACGTAGTAGACCAGCTTGGGGAAGCCGTGGCTGACATCCCCGAGAATGGCCTTGTTCAGCTTGGACATCAGGGTTTCCGCGACCACCGAAGGGTCCAGGCTGTGCTGGTAGGTCACCCCGAAGCGATGGGCCAGGAGGGTGATCCCCAGGAACATGACCGCCAGCAGTCCCACCATCCACACCATGGTCTTGGCGGCATTGGGCCCGGCGGGATCCCGGAAGGCCGTGGTGCCGTTGCTGATGGCCTCCACCCCCGTCAGGGCCGTGCAGCCGGCGCTGTAGGCCCGCATGAACACCCACACCATGGTGAGGCCCGCCAGATGGGTGCCCTGCTGGGCGGCCTGCTGGACCTGGACCGGCGTGGGCCCTCCCTGGAGGGCGAGCTTCAGAGTCCCGTAGCCCAGCATCAGGAAGACACTGATGACGAAGCCATAGGTGGGGATGGCGAACAGCCCACCGCTTTCCTTGACGCCCCGCAGGTTCATCATGGCGATGAACCCGATGGCCAGCAGGGTCAGGGAGACGTTGTGGCCCTCCAGGGCCGGCAGGGCCGCCGTGATGGCCGCCACGCCCGAGGAGGCGGACACGGCCACCGTGAGGATGTAGTCGAGGAGCAGGGAGGCGCCGGCGGTCAGGGCCGCGAGATCACCCAGGTTCTCCATGGCGACGATGTAGGCGCCGCCGCCCCCCGGGTAGGCGAGGATCGTCTGCCGGTAGCTGACGGCCAGGATGGCCAGCAGGCCCACGATGCCGAGGGCCACGGGGATGGACCAGCCGAACAGGGCGTAGGCCGTCGCGCCAGCCAGGGCGCTGGCCCCGAGCGCCTGGCCCATCGTGCCCGCGAGGGAGGCCATGATCTCCTGGGTGGCATAGGCCACCGAGGACAGGGCGTCGGAGCTGAAAACCGCCAGGGCGACGGGATTGCTGATCTTGGTGTGCTCGGTTTCTTCGCTGGCCAACCGCCGGCCCAGCAGGATCCGCCTCAAGCTCTGCATCCGTCACTCCCGGACAGAAAGCTACTCCAGTATGGGCTCCAGGTGGTAGGGGATCGAGATGACCACGGTCTTCGGCTTCATGAGCAGGGTGCCCTTGATCCGCCAGGCGGTCTGGTTGTGCAGCACGTTGGCCCACCAGTGGCCCGTCACGAACTCCGGCAGGATCACTGTGATGGTGTATTCCGGCTCCACGCGGCGCATGCGGTCCAGCTCCTCCACGATGGGCTCCACGATCTTGCGGTAGGGGCTGCGGATGGAGCGGAGGGGGATGCCCTCGCAGTACCTCGGCCAATCGGACCGCAGCTTCTCCAGGGCGGCGCTGTCCCGGCCGTGCTCGTCGGGGAAATCCACGGTGAGCGCCTCCACCTCGCCGTGATCCGCGATCACCTTGGCGTAGTTCAGGGCCTGCACCACCCCGGAGTGGATGCCGGAGACCAGCACCACCACCCGGTTCTTGCGGGGGCTGATGAAATCCGCCCGGCTCCCAGCCAGGATGGACTTCACCCGGATGTAGTGCCGGTGGATGTTGAAGAAGGTCATCACCATGAGGGGCAGGACGAGGACCACCACCCAGGCGCCATGGGTGAACTTCGTCACGATGATGACCATCATCACGATCAGGGTCGTGAGGGCGCCGGCCCCGTTGATGACCGACTTGAGGGCCCAGCGCTGCCCCCGCAGCTTGACCCAGTGGCGGACCATGCCGGTCTGGGAGAGGGTGAAGCCCAGGAACACGCCCACGGCGTAGAGCGGCAGCAGGTGGTGCTCCCGGGCGTTGAAGATCCACAGCAGGATCCCCGACAGGAGCGACAGGATGAAGATCCCGTTGGAGAACACCAGCCGGTCGCCCTGGCTTGAGAACTGCCGGGGAAGGAAGCCGTCCCGCGCCATCATGGCCGCCAGCCGCGGGAAGTCCGCATAGGCCGTATTCGCGGCCAGGCAGAGGATCAGCATCGTGAAGGTCTGCATGATCAGATAGGTGGCGTGCGGAAGGCCCCCGCCACTCCCCAGGATCCGGTGCTCCAGCATGGACAGCAGGGATTCGCCCTCGCCGGTGTACACGATGCCGAAGTGGTTGGACAACCAGGTGATGCCCAGGAACATGGCGCCGAGCATCAGCACCATGGACACCATGGTCTTGCCCGCATTCCGCGCTGTGGGCTCCCGGAAGGCGGACACGCCGTTGGAAATGGCCTCCACGCCGGTCAGGGCCGTGCAGCCGGCGCTATAGGCCTTCATGAACACCCAGATGGCGATCCAGCCGGGAAGGGGAGGCGCCGCCACCGCGTGGTGTTCGCCCACGGATACGCCGCCCGCGAAGTAGCGCCAGAACCCCAGGCTGATGATCCCGAACATCGAGATCACGAAGCCATAGGTCGGCACAGAGAAGACCGCGCCGCTCTCCTTGACGCCACGCAGATTGATCAGCCCGATGATGGTGACCACCAGGAAGGCGAGGGCCACCCGGTGGGCATCTGCGGCGGGGAACGCGCTGGTGATGGCCGTGACGCCGGCGGAGACGCTCACCGCCACCGTCAGCACGTAATCCACCAGCAGGGAGGCCCCCGCCACCTGGGCCGGCACCTCGCCGAGGTTCTCCTTGGCCACGATGTAGGCGCCGCCCCCGCTGGGGTAGGCGAAGATGGTCTGCCGGTAGCTGATGGTCAGGATCGTCAGCAGCAGCACGATGCCCACGGCCACGGGCCAGGACCAGGACAGCACCGCCGGCCCGAAGGCCGCCATGGCCATGTAGGGGCCGAGCACGGCCATGATCTCGCCGGTGGCGTAGGCCACGGAGGAGAGCGCATCCGAGCTGAACACCGCCAGGGCGACGGGATTGCTGATGCGGGCCTCGTGGCTTTCCTCGCTGGCGAGGCGGCGGCCCAGCAGGAGGCGTCGGACATTGGCCATCTTCGGGGCTCCTGGTTCAGCGGGCCATCAGCCAGAGGCCGGAAAGGGTGGCCGCGAGCCCCACCAGCTTGGAAGACTGGAGCTGCTCGCGGAAGAGGACGAAGGCCAGCAGGGCGACGAGGATGAAGTTGGCATTCATGACGCCGATGGCCACGGCGGTCTTGGCTCCCCGGAAGAAGCTTTCGTTCACGCAGATCAAGGCCGCCGCCGTGAAGATCCCCGCAGCCAGGGCCCAGGCCGTGCCCCCGGCGGCGCCGCCGGGGCGCCCGCGCCACAGCCAGTAGGCCAGCGCCAGGGGCACCTCACCGAGTACCACCCAGAAGAGGACGGCAGCGGGATTGAGCCCCCAGTGCCCAGCGGCCTTCATGCCCAGGTTGCCCAGCCCCATGAGGACCATCGACACCAGTGCCCAACCAAACCACGCCATACCCGACCCACTCCAGGAAAACCCACGATGTCCAAGGGAACTCATTATGGCGGTAGGCGCCGGCTGTGGGGACAAGGGTTGACGGACGCCACACGCCTTTCAGTGTTTCCCGGAGCCGGGCTGGCGCCCCGACCGCCAGGGCGGTGGCTTGGCCATTCGGCCCTGTTACGGGAAACTGGAGGGCCAGGAGGCCCGATGGCCCGTTTCTCCAAGCGCGTGGGCCGCGAAGTCCTCGAGGGGCACCCCCGCCTGCCCGAATGGATCACCAAGGAACGGGTGAAGCTCGGCGACCTGCACGGCATGAAGAAGGACCTGCGGGATTCGCACCTGCACACGGTCTGCGAAGAGGCCCGCTGCCCCAACCGCACCCACTGCTTCACTCACGGCACGGCCACGTTCCTGCTCATGGGCGAGATCTGCACCCGAGCCTGCGGCTTCTGCAGCATCCAGAGCGGCAAGCCCCGCCTGCTGGACCCCCACGAACCCCAGGAGACCGCCGAGCGCGTGGCGGCGCTCAACCTGCGCTTCGCCGTGCTCACCAGCGTGAACCGGGACGACCTGCCGGATGGCGGGGCCGCCCACTTCGCCGAAACCGTCCTGGCCATCCGCCGCCGCAACCCGGGGGTGGGGGTGGAGGTGCTGGTGCCGGACTTCCTGGGCGACCTGGACGCCGTGGCCCGGGTCGTGGCCTCAGGCCCCGCCGTCTTCAACCACAACACAGAGACTGTGCCCAGCCTCTATCCTGAAGTCCGGCCCGCGGGCAGGTTTGAGCGCAGTCTTCGCGTGCTGGCGCACGCGAAGGCGATGGGAAAAGCGCTGTACGGGGACGCTTTCCGAACCAAGAGCGGACTCATGCTCGGGCTTGGCGAAGCCGAGTCCGAGCTGATGCACACGTTCGAGGCCCTGGCCAAGGCCAACGTGGACATCCTCACCCTGGGTCAGTACCTGCGGCCCACCCGCCACCAACTCCCGGTGAAGCGCTACGTGCATCCGGACGAATTCGCGGAGTTGGGCGCCAGGGCCAAGGCCTTCGGCTTCCACACCGTCTACGCCGGCCCCCTGGTGCGCTCCAGCTTCAACGCCCACGAGGTGGCGGAGATGGAGGGGATCAGCATCGCCTGACCCTCAGTCCCGCCGCGGCTCCACCACGATGGCCGCGGGTTCGGAAGGGCAGGCGAAGACACACAGCCCACACCCTGTGCAGATGTCCGCATCCACCACGGGATGGCCCACGGTCTCGCCCTCCCGGGGTACTGTGATCCGGATCGCCTCTTCGGGGTAGGGGCAGCGGTCCACGCAGACGCGGCAGGCACGAGGTTCCCGGTCCAGGTTGCCCCAGGTGACGCAGAGGCCGGGCTTCACCCGGGCCGTGCCCATGCGCACGGCCTTCGGCCCCTCGATCACCGAACCGTCCGCCAGGGTCCGCGTGGGCCAGACCAGGGCCTCGTCGTCACACTCCGCGATGCAGGGCAGCGTGGTGCAGAGGAAGCAGGGGATGCTCCTCGGGTCGAGGTAGGGGGTCTTCAGGCCCAGCCCCGCGCTGGGACCGGCCTTGAGGATGGCGTTCTCGGGGCAGGCCCGCATGCACTTGTCGCAGCGGGTGCACTTGGTGAGGAACTCCAGCTCATCCAGGGCCCCCGGGGGGCGCAGCAGCTTCGGCCCCAGGTTCGTCACCGCCTCCTCGACGCGGTTCGCCACGAAGCCTGCGAAAAGGGTCCCCAGGGACTTGAAGAAGTCGCCGCGTTCCTGGGGTTCCTCGAGCTTCTTGGCCATGGTTCCTTCCGTTCCTCAGTCCATCAGCCCCAGCACCCTCATGGTGGGTCGCAGGGTCCCCCACAGCACGGGATCAAAACCCAGGGTGAGGACGGCGGCCTTCCCGCCATCCGTCAGGTCCAGGTAGGCCAGCAGATCGTGGCTGATGGCCACGTCCCGGGAGCTGGGCGCTGCTTCCACCCAGGCCACGCCCGCCGGGGCCGCCTTCTTCGCCAGGGTCTTCCCCTCCGCCGCACGGACCTGGAGGATCAGTAGATCGCCATGGAAGGAGGGCACCCGGATTTCCATGAGCCGGCCCTTGCCCGCGGCGGGTGTCACCGGCACCACCTCGAAGGCCTGGCGGTAGCCCAGCTTGGCCAGATCGGGATCCTCGCCGTTGAGGACGGCCAGGGTCTGTTCCACGAGCCCGTCCAGGCCCCGGTCGCCCATCCAGGCCACGGAGCGCAGGTGGGTGCCGCCGACCTCGCCCACCCCGTCGAGCAGAGAGGGCAGGAGGGCCAGCACCTGCTCCAGGGCCGGGCGGCCCCTCAGTGATTTCGCACCCTGGGGCCAGGGACCCGCCAGGGGCATGGGATCGATCCGGGCTTCGGGTTCGGAGCGGAGGTCCAGGATGCGCCCCGGGAAGCCTTCCAGCAGGGCCAGGTCGGGCGTATCCGCCAGGATCACCGCATCGAGCCCCTCCAGCAGGAGCCGGCTCGGCGCGAACACCACCAGATCCCCCACCTCCTCTTCCACGGTGAGGGCGCCGATGGACAGCGGCAGCACCGAGGCCTCCCGGGCCTCCAGGGCGTTCACGAGTTCGCGGCCCAGCAGGGTCTGGGCGCCGATGACGGCGAGTTTCAGCATGTCAAAACCTTTCGATGTCAGACGCGGACAGCGGCCTCTTCGGCCGGGGCATGATCTTTCAGGGCGGCGGCCACCGGGCCCGCCAGGAACTGGCGCACCTGCTCCCCGGCCCGGCCGGTGAAGCGGTGGGCATCCAGCAGGGCTGCCAGTTCGGCCTCGGTCATGGCCCAGGCGGGATCCGCCGCCAGGAGCTTCAACAGCTCGTTGGGCCGGCCCTCGGCCTTGATGCGGCGGCCCGCTTCCAGGGCCGCGACCCGGAACCGCTCGTGGAGATCCTGACGGTCGCCGCCGCGCTTCACGGCCTCCATGAGCAGCACTTCGGCGGCCATGAAGGGCAGTTCCTGGCCCAGGCGCGCCTCGATCATCTTGGGATACACCACGAGGCCAGAGGCCACGTTGCGGAAGAGCACCAGGATGGCGTCAGCGGCCAGCAGCCCCTGGCTGATGGCCAGGCGGCGGTGGGCGCTGTCGTCCAGGGTGCGTTCCATCCACTGGGTGGCGCTGGTCTGGTAGGTCGAAGGCATCAGGCCCAGCACGAAGCGGGCGAGGCTGTTGATGCGCTCCGAGCGCATGGGGTTGCGCTTGTAGGGCATGGCGCTGGAGCCGATCTGCTTCGACTCGAATGGCTCCTCGACCTCCTTCAGGTGCTGGAGGAGGCGCAGGTCGCAGGCGAACTTGGAAGCTGAAGCGGCGATGCCGCAGAGCACCTGGCCGATGCGGTCCTCCAGCTTGCGGGTGGCGGTCTGCCCGCTGACGGGGATGGCCGGGAAGCCCACCTTCTCGCAGAACCGCTGCTCCAGGGCCTCCACCTTGGCGCCGTCCCCCGCGAACAGCTCGAGGAAACTGGCCTGGGTGCCTGTGGTGCCCTTCACGCCGCGCACGGGCGTGGTGCGGATGAGGTGGTCCAGGTCCTCCAGGTCCAGCAGCAGGTCCTGGAGCCAGAGGCTGGCGCGCTTGCCCACGGTGGTGGGCTGGGCGGGCTGGAAGTGGGTGAAGCCCAGGGTCGGCTGGTCCTGCCACTGGGCCGCGAAGGCCGACAGGGCAGCGATCACGTCCTGGAGCCGGCGGCGGAGGAGGACCAGGGCTTCCTGGGCGATGAGGAGGTCCCCGTTGTCCGTGACGAAGCAGCTGGTGGCCCCCAGGTGGAGGATGGGCCGGGCCTCCGGCGCCTGCTCGCCCCAGGCGTGGATGGCGGCCATGACATCGTGGCGCAGGGCGGACTCGTGCTTCGCGATGACCTCCAGGTCCACCGCATCCTGGGTGGCCTTCAGCTCCGCGAGCTGGGCCGCCGTCACCGGCAGGCCCAACTCGGATTCGGCCTCCGCCAGGGCGATCCAGAGCCGCCGCCAGACCCGCTGGCGGTACAGCGGCGAGAGCAGGCGCACCATGGCCCGGCTGGCGTAGCGGCTGGCCAGGGGATGCTCGAAACGCTCCAGCTCGGGACCGTCATGGGGCGGAAGGAAGGGCATAAGAACTCCGGACTTCCAGTGTCTCACAGGCTCCGACCTGTGATCCCGCTCACGAAGTGGGTCTCTTGGCCTTCGCGGACCGCGGCTAGGATAGGGGCATCACCCTGGAGCCTGCGCCATGTACGAAGTGATCCGAACCTCCGATCCCGCTGTGTTCCAGGCCCTGGAGCTGGAGGTGCAGCGCCAGCGGCATCACCTGGAGCTCATCGCCTCGGAGAACTATGCGTCCCGGGCCGTCATGCAGACCATGGGCTCCCACTTCACCAACAAGTACGCGGAGGGCTACCCGGGCAAGCGCTACTACGGCGGCTGCAGCCAGGTGGACATCATCGAGAACCTCGCCCGGGACCGCGCCAAGCAGATCTTCGGGGCCGAGCACGCCAATGTGCAGCCCCACAGCGGCGCCCAGGCCAACATGGCGGTCTACCTCGCGGCCCTCAAGCCCGGGGACACGGTCATGGGCCTGGACCTGGCCCACGGCGGCCACCTCACCCACGGCCACCCCCTGAACAGCTCCGGCATCCTCTACAAGTTCGTGCCCTACCACGTGCGCAAGGAGGACGAGCGGGTGGACATGGACGAGGTCCGAGACCTGGCCCGGCAGCACAAGCCGAAGATGATCGTGGTGGGTGCCTCGGCCTACAGCCGCACCTGGAACTTCCCCCTCTTCCGGGAGATCTGCGACGAGGTGGGCGCCCTGCTCATGGTCGACATGGCCCACATCGCCGGTCTGGTGGCCACGGGCCACCACCCCAGCCCTGTGCCCCACGCGGATTATGTCACCACCACCACCCACAAGACCATGCGCGGCCCCCGCGGTGGCATGATTCTGTGCAAGTCACAGTATGCCAAGGATTTGGATCGTTCCGTGTTCCCGGGCGTCCAGGGCGGCCCCCTCATGCACGTCATCGCCGCCAAGGCCGTGGCCCTGCACGAGATCATGCAACCCGAGTTCAGGGCCTACAGCGGCCAGGTCATCCGCAACGCCCACGCCCTGGCCAAGGGCCTCCAGGACCGGGGCTGGCGCATCGTCAGCGGGGGCACGGACAACCACCTGTTCCTGGTGGACCTGCGCGACCACGACCTCCTGGGCCACGAGGCCGAGACCTGCCTGCACCGGGCCGGCATGACCACCAACAAGAACGGCATCCCCTTCGATCCCAACCCGCCCCTCAAGCCCTCGGGCGTGCGCCTGGGCAGCCCCGCCCTCACCACCCGCGGCATGAAGGAGGAGGAGATGGATCAGATCGCCCGCTTCTTCGACGTCACCCTGCGGCACCGGGGTGATGAAAGCACCTTCGCCCGCGTCCGCCAGGAGGTCTTCCATTTGACCGATCAGTTCCCCATCCCCGAGTAATCAGCGCCTTTAGGTAAGAGAATCATGCCCCAGGCGCTTTGGCGCCTGGGGCATGATTCTCTTTGGGGGAAGATCAGAATGTTTGCTGACGGGTTGTTCGTCTATGGGGCGCTTCGGGAGGGTGGATCCAACCACGCCTGGCTGTTGCGTACTCATCCCGAAGGGCTGACCCGGGCCTGGGTGGCGGGGCGGCTCTTCCATCTGCCTGCGGGGTACCCCGCCCTGGTGCCGGGACCCGAGCCCCTGGACCCGCCCCCGGAAAAGGGTTGGGTCCGGGGCGACTTCGTGGGCTACGACGACGAGGCCGACCTCGACTCCGCCCTGGCCGACCTGGACGCCCTGCTGGGCGTGGAGGAGGGCCTCTTCACCCGGGAGATCCTGCCTGTGATCCTTGAAAGCGGCCACCACTACCGCGCCTGGGCTCATGTGTTCCATGTGGAACGGCTGCCCAGGCTGGAGCGGGAGGCCGTGGAGCTGCCGGACGGCGACTGGGCGGCGTACCTCTAACGCAGAACAGCGCGGGCAAGCCCGCGCTGTTCTGCGTATGCCGAGTTCCTCGGCGGAACTACAAGCCCAGCTTCGGCTGCTCGCCGCTCTCGTCCGGACCCGGGTGGGCCACTTCGCCTTCGATAAGCTCTTCTTCCTCGTCCAGGGCCATGGCGCTGGCGTCGATCTTGGCGAGGCCCACGACCCGGTCCTCGGCGCTGGCCAGCTTGAGGAGGCCGACGCCCTGGGCGTTGCGGCCGGTCTTGCGGACCTCGTCGATGAGGAAGCGGATGACCATGCCCTCCTGGCTGATGAGGAGGCACCCTTCCCCGGGCTTGACGAGCTTGAAGCCCACCACCTGGCCGTTGCGGACGCCGGCGCGGATGTTGATGACGCCGGTGCCGCCCCGGCCCTGGAGCCGGTAGTCCTGGACGAGGCTGCGCTTGCCGTAGCCCTTCTCGCAGACCGTGAGCAGCATGCCGTGGTCTTCCGTGCTTTCGTCGGGCTCCACGCCTTCCGGCAGGTCCGGCAGGGGGTCGGCCACTTCCATGTCCACGATGTGGTCCTTGGCGGCCAGCTTCATGCCCCGGACCCCCGTGGTGGCGCGACCCGTGGCGCGGACGTCCTCCTCGGGGAAGCGGATGGCCTTGCCCTGGGCCGTGGCCAGAACGATCTGCTGGGTGCCCGTGGACCGCCGCACGGCCACCAGGGTGTTGCCGTCATCGATGTTGAGCGCGATGAGGCCGTTGGCCCGGATGTTGGCGTAGGCCGCCAGGCTGGACTTCTTGATGGTGCCGTCGCTGGTGGCGAAGACCAGGTTCTCCCCTTCGGGGAAGTCCCGTAGGGCCATGAGGGTCACGACGTTCTCCCCGTCTTTCAGGGAGATGAGGTTGCGGATGTGCTTGCCCCGGGTGGAGGCGGCGGCCTCGGGCAGATCGTAAACCTTGAGGGCGTAGACGATGCCCTTGTCCGTGAAGGCCATGAGGGTGTCGTGGGCCTTGGTCATGAAGAGCTGCTCGACGAAATCCTCGTCCTTGGTCTTCATGCCCACCTTGCCCCGGCCCCCGCGCCGCTGCCGGCGGTAGGCGTTGAGGTCCGTGCGCTTGATGTAGCCCGCCTTGGACATGGTGACGACCATGGGGTCGTCTGGCACCACGTCCTCCATGCGGATCTCGCCGGAGTAGCCCACGATCTCGGTGCGCCGGTCGTTGCCGAACTGATCGGCCACCTGCTGCAGCTCCTCCTTGATGACCTTCAGGAGCAGCGACTCGTCCGCCAGGATGGCCTTGAGCTTCGCGATGACCTTCTCGAGCTCGGCCAGCTCGTCGAGGATCTTCTCCCGCTCCAGCCCCGTGAGGCGCTGGAGGCGCATGTCCAGGATGGCCTGGGCCTGCACGGCGGACAGGCAGAGGGTCGGGTCCTTCTTGATGGCTGCGGCGGTGGCGAAGGCCCCGGCCATGAGGCCGGCCTTGGCCTCTTCGGGGCTCTTGGCGGCCCGGATGAGCTTGATGACCGCGTCCAGGTGGTCCAGGGCGATCTTGAGGCCCATGAGGACGTGGTGGCGCTCCTCCGCCTTCCGCAGCTGGAACAGGGTGCGGCGGGTCACCACTTCGCGGCGGAAGCCGATGAACTCCTGCAGGATCTCGCGGAGGGTGCAGACGCGGGGCTGGCCGTTGACGATGGCCAGCATGGTGATGGGGAAGCTGTTCTGGAGCTGGGTCTGCTGGTAGAGCTGGTTGAGCACGATGTCGCTGGGCTCGTTCTTCTTCAGCTCCACCACCAGGCGGATGCCTTCGCGGTCGCTTTCATCCCGCAGGTCGCTGATGCCGTCGATCTTCTTGTCGCGCACCAGTTCGGCGATCTTCTCGATGAGGGTCGCCTTGTTCACCTGGTAGGGCAGTTCGGTGAAAACCAGCTGCTCCCGGTCGCCCGCCCGGCGGATCTGCTCCACATGGGACTTCGCACGCACCACGCAGCGCCCGCGGCCCGTCCGATAGGCGTCCACAACCCCCTCAGTGCCCAGCATGATGCCGCCGCCCGGGAAGTCGGGGCCCTTGATGTGGGCCATGAGGGCTTCCATGGCGATGGCCGGGTGGTCGATGAGGTCGATGAGGGCCCGGCAGCACTCCCGCAGGTTGTGGGGCGGAATGCTGGTGGCCATGCCCACGGCGATGCCCTGGGAGCCGTTCACCAGGAGGTTGGGGAAGCGGGCGGGCAGGACGAGGGGCTCCTCCATGCTGCCGTCGTAGTTGGGTCCGAAATCCACCGTGTCCTGGTCGATGTCGCCCATCATTTCATTGGCGACCCGGGACAGGCGGGCCTCGGTGTAGCGCATGGCCGCGGCGGAATCGCCATCGATGGAGCCGAAGTTGCCCTGGCCATCCACCAGCACATGCCGCATGGAGAAGGGCTGGGCCATGCGGACCAGGGTGTCGTAGATGGCCGAGTCGCCATGGGGATGATACTTACCCATCACATCGCCCACGGTGCGGGCGGACTTCTTGTAGGCGCGGTTCCAGTCGTTCCCGGCCTCCTTCATGGCGAACAGCACCCGGCGATGCACCGGCTTGAGGCCATCCCGCACGTCGGGCAGGGCCCGGCCCACGATGACGCTCATGGCGTAGTCCAGATAGGACTTCCGCATTTCCTTTTCGATTTCCAGGGGCTCGATGCGATTCAGGCTCATGTGTTTCCCGGTGTTCTACGTGGAACTTTGCTCGACATCCTGCAAAAAAAGGACTTAGATGTCGATATTCTCCGCGAGGAGGGCGTTGGTCTCGATGAAGCGACGGCGGGGTTCCACGGCGTCGCCCATGAGGACGGTGAAGATCTCGTCGGCCTCCACGGCGTCGTCCACGCGGACCTGCAGCAGGGTGCGGCGCTCGGGATCCATGGTGGTCTCCCAGAGCTGTTCGGGATTCATCTCACCCAGGCCCTTGTAGCGCTGGATGCCCAGGCCCCGCTTGCCTTCCTCCAGGACCATGGCCAGCATCTCTTCCGGGTCGGTGAACACGTGCTCCTTGTTGAGCTTGGGGGCGCCCTCCTCGACCTCGTCTTCGGCGTCCTTGTCCTTGGGCACGTCCTTGATGTCCTTGAGGCGGCGGAGTCGCAGCTCGCCCCCGCGGAACCCGGCCAGCTCGACCTGGAGGGTGGCCAGCCGGCGGAACTCGCCCCAGTGGGCCACCTGGCTGTCGATCCAGAGGGTGATGGGGCGGCTCAGGTGCATCCGCACCAGCTTCAGGCGGTGGGCGGCGGGAATCAGCAGAGGGTCGGCGCCCTCTCCTTCCCCAGGCAGTTCCATGGCCTCGACGGTCTCGATCTCGCAGGTGCCGAGCTTCTCCCGGGTGATGGCGGCCGCCAACTCCTCCAGGCCCTCGCGGCTCTGGAACCGGTCGGCGTCCAGCAGGCCCTCGGCTAGCAGGGCGCGCACCAGGGGCCGGGCATAGCCGCGGCGGTCCAGCTTGCCGAAGAGCTGCTGCACCTCGCCCCACTTCTTCATTTCGCGCACCAGGGTGGCGCCCTTGTGCTCGGTGCCGTCGGGCAGGCTGAGGGTCCAGCCGTCCAGGGCCTTCTGGAAGAGGAACTCCTCCAGGGCCCGCTCGTCCTTGAGGTACTTTTCCGTCTTGCCCTTCTTCACCTTGTAGAGCGGCGGCTGGGCGATGTAGAGGTGGCCGCGCGCCACCAGCTCCGGCATCTGCCGGTAGAAGAAGGTGAGCAGGAGGGTGCGGATGTGGGAGCCGTCCACGTCGGCGTCGGTCATCAGCACGATCTTGTGGTAGCGGAGGTTCTCGACCTTGAACTCCTCCTTGCCGATGCCCGTGCCCAGCGCCTGGATGAGCACGCGCAGCTCGTTGTGGCCGAGGATCTTGTCGAAGCGGGCCTTCTCCACGTTCAACACCTTGCCCTTGAGGGGCAGGATGGCCTGGGTGGCGCGGTGGCGGCCCTGCTTGGCGCTGCCGCCGGCGGAGTCGCCCTCCACCAGGAAGATCTCACTGAGGGCCGGGTCCTTCTCCTGGCAGTCCGCCAGCTTGCCCGGCAGGCCGCCCCCGTCGAGGGCGCCCTTGCGGCGGGTCAACTCGCGGGCCTTGCGCGCGGCCTCCCGGGCCCGGGCGGCCTCGATGGCCTTCTCCAGGATGGCCTTGGCCTCCCGGGGGTTTTCCTCGAAGAACGCGGAGAGCTTCTCGTAGACGATGGTCTGGACGATGCCCTTCACCTCGCTGGAGACGAGCCGGTCCTTGGTTTGGCTGGAAAATTTGGGATCAGGGACCTTGGCGCTAAGTACCGCAGTGAGGCCCTCGCGGACGTCCTCGCCCGAGAGGCTCACCTTGGCGCTCTTGAGCAGGTTATTCTTCTCGGCATAGCTGTTGATGACGCGGGTCATGGCAGCCCGGAAGCCCTCCAGGTGGGCGCCGCCATCGCGGTTGCGGATGTTGTTCGTGAAGCAGTAGAGGGTCTCCTGGTAGGAGTCGTTCCACTGGAGGGCCACCTCCACCGTGGTGTCCTGCTTCTCATCCTTGATGAAGATCGGGGGTTTGTGGAGGACCGGCTTGTTTCGGTTCAGGTGCTCCACGAAGGCGCTGATGCCGCCGGCGTTCATGAAGTCGTGGGTGTCGCCGGTGCGTTCGTCCGTGATGCGGATGTGGACGCCCTGGTTCAGGTAGCTCAGCTCCCGCAGCCGCTGGCTGAGGGTCTCGAAGCTGAAGTCCAGGACGTTGTTGAACACTTCGGGATCGGGCTGGAAGCGCACGCGGGTGCCGCGCCGCGCCGTGGGGCCCACCAGCTTCAGGGGGGCATCCGCCTTGCCCTGGGAGAAGGTCATGGCGTGCTCCTGGCCATCCTTCCAAACCGTGAGCCAGAGCTTGGAGGACAGGGCGTTCACGCAGGACACGCCGACTCCATGCAGGCCGCCGGACACCTTGTAGGCGTTCTTGCCCTCGGTGCTGGTGTTGTCGAATTTCCCGCCCGCATGGAGCACCGTCATGATCACTTCGGCGGCGCTGCGGCCCTCTTCCTTGTGGATGTCCACCGGGATGCCGCGGCCGTTGTCCTCGACGCTGCAGCTGCCGTCGTTGTGGAGGACCACGTCGACGCGGGTGCAAAAGCCCGCCAGGGCCTCGTCGACGGCGTTGTCCACCACCTCGTAGACCATGTGGTGCAGGCCACTGCCGTCATCGGTGTCGCCGATGTACATGCCGGGCCGCTTGCGGACGGCCTCGAGGTCTCTCAGGACCGTGATGTTGTCGGCGGTGTAGCTGTCGGTTTCCAGGGGGGTATGAACGCGGGCGCGGGAGACTTCTTCAGACATCAAAACTCACTTGGTTGGGTACGCGTGGTGTGCGGTGCGGTGCGGTGCTGCGGGCGCCGATCAGGCGGTGGCGCTGGTGGCGAAGCGGACGGGCATGAGGACGTAGCGGAAGCTGAAATCCTCGAGGCTGGGGGACATGAAGACGCCCTGGCCGACCTCGTCCTTGAACTGGTAGACGACCTCTTCGCCCGGCAGCCGTTCCAGCAGCTCGGTGAGGTAGTCGATGTTGAAGGCCAGCTCGAAGGGCTGTTCCTCGCCCGTGAAGGGCAGCGTGGCCTGGTTCACACCCTCGTCCGGGTGCTGGAAGACCGTGCGCAGATTGGGGAATTCGTAGAACAGGCGCACGTTCTTGTTGTAGTCGTCCTTCTTCAGCCCCACGAAGCGCAGGGTGCGAAGGAAGACCTCGCGATCCATGATCACCCGCTTGGGGAGCTCGGCGGGCAGCACCTTCTCGTAGGCGGGGTAGTTGCCCGTGACGAGGCGGGTGCTGAACTTGAGGCCGGGCTGGTCCAGGAAGAGCGTGGTGCCATCCCAGCAGAGCTCCACCTCGCCCTCATCGCCGAGCAGCGTGGGAATGAGGTCCAGGGCCCGCTTGGGGACGATAAGCCGGACTTCATCCTTCAGCTTCGTGTCGCAGGGGACCTCGGCCACGGCCAGCCGGAAGCCGTCCGTGGAGACCACACGCACGTGATGCTTGGAGAGATGCACCAGCACGGCCGACAGGGTGGGCTTGGTGGCGTCCTTGCTGACGGCGATGGAGCCGAGCTGGATGGCCCGCTTGAACCGCAGCACGGGGATCTTCACCACCGGAAGCTGTTTGCTGGGCCCTGGCAGCTCCGGGAAGCCCTCTCCAGGCTGGATGTTGTGCTCGGAGTTCATGCCCTTGGCACGGAGCCACAGACGGCCCCCAGCATCCGGGCATTCCAGGCTCAGGATGCCCTCCGGGAAGACCCGCACGGTCTCAATGAACTTCTTGCCGGGTACGGCCATGGTCCACTCGCCCTGGCCTTCGCCGGGCACCGTGGCCTCGAAGGCGAGCTCCATGTCCGTGGCCTTGAGCACGACCTCCTTCGGCCGCACGTCCACGAGGATGTGCTGGAGGATGGGCAGTGTGACCCGGCGGTCCAAGGCGTGCTTCAGGATCCCGAGGGTACGGTCCAGACGATCCTTGGAAACCTGTAACTGAAGACTCATGAATCACCCTTGATGATGCTGAAGCCCAGGACAACCTGTGGAATGACGTCTCAAAGCCCTATTCTACCGGAGTTTCCCCGCATGGGACAGGCTGTGGAGAGCCCCCTTGGAGGTGTGGAACCGGGGAGTCTTGCGGCGCCCACGGGGGCGCTTCGGCAGATTTGTGGATACCGCTGACCGCAAGTCTGTGGAAATCTGCGTAACACTATTTTAATCAATGGATGCTATTCAAGAGGGCCTGGACCATCCTGTGGAAATCGGGATCCCGCTTCATGCGTTCCCGCACGGAGTCGATGGCGTTCATGACGGTGGAGTGGTGCATGCTGAAGGAGCGCCCGATATCGGTGAACGGCGCGGAGGCGATCTCCCGGGCCAGGTACATCGCCACCTGGCGGGGCAGGAGGACGGCCTGCTGGCGCGAGCGCTTCTTCATCAGGTCGACGAAGGGGAGGTTGAAGGTCTCCGCCGTCATGCGATAGATCCGCTCCGGAGGAACGGCCGCCGTGGGCTCCTCCCCGCTCTGCCCCTGGAAGGCCGCGTGGGCCACTTCCAGGGTGGGCGGCACACCGATGAGGCTCGCCTGGAAGATGACGCGGGTGAGGAGGCCCTCCAGGTCGCGGACGCTGCCCTTGGCCTTGTGGGCGATGAAGGTGAGCACGTCGCCGGGGATGGGCGGAACGTTCTTGAAGTCCGCGTCCTCCAGCTTCTTCTTCAGAATGGCGATGCGGGTCTCGAAGTCCGGGGGCTGGATGTCGGCCGTGAGCCCCCACTTGAAGCGGGTGATGAGCCGCTCGTGGCAGCCCTCCAGGCGCTGCGGGGGCTTGTCCGAGGTGAGGACGATCTGCTTCCCGTGCTGGAGCAGGTATTCCAGGATGTAGAAGATCTCCTCCTGCGTCCGCTCCATCTTCCCGAGGGTCTGCACGTCATCCAGCAGCAGCACGTCGTTCTGCTGGTACTTCTTGCGCATGGGCTCGGTGTTCTTGGCCTTGATGGCCACGGTGAGCTCGTTGAAAAAGTTGTCCACCTTGAGGTAGGCCACGCGGAGCCTGGGATTGCGCGCCAGCAGCCCCTTGCCGATGCCCACCATGAGGTGCGTCTTGCCCAGCCCCGCCCCGCCGTAAATGAATAGCGGGTTCATGCTGAGGGGCGTGGCGGCCTTGCCGTAGCTGTCCACCACAGCCTTGGCCGCGGCGAAGGCCAGCTGGCTGCCGGGGCCCACCACGAAGCGATCGAGGGTGTAGCGGTTGAAAAGGTAGGGAAACGAGGTGGTGGGCGCTTCCAGCGCGGGATGGCTGCCGGATTCACCCTTCTTCCCCGGCGCGGCCTTCGGTTCGACGGGCGATACGCCGGAGACCTGGAACACCAGGTGGAGATCCGCGAGCCCGCCCTGGGCCAGGGCATCGTTGAACTCCTCGGGCAGCTGCTGCTCGATCCAGAGCTTGGCGGCGGCGCTCGGAACCTGGATCCACAGGGTTCCATCCTCAACCTTCACGGGCGTGCAGGGGGCGATCCACTCCTTGAAGCTGGCTTCAGGGAGCTGTTTGGACAGCCCGAGTCGGATGGTGTCCCAGAGGGTGTTGGGATCGGCGGAGCGCATGGGTTCACCGGGTGCGGTGGTGGGAGCGGCTGACGTGGCAGAGGGCGCGCAGGCGCGCAGCTTCGTGGGCGGGCTTCGCACGCCCTCGGCCACGGGAGACTCGCGGGGAGGACCCCAAATCTAGCACCCCGGACGGTGGATGGGAGGATGGAAATGGCCTTGAGCCGCGCCCCCTCCGCTGATACCCTCGAAGGTTCGTCCTCCTCCCCGGGAGGGGACCCCCGAGGTGGAACCATGAAGCGCACCTTTCAGCCCAACAATCGCCGCCGCGCGAAGACCCACGGCTTCCTGAGCCGCATGAAGACCAAGAACGGCCGCCTGGTGCTCAAGCGCCGGCGCGCCAAGGGCCGCCACGTCCTGGCGGTTTGACGCGGGTCCCGTGATCTTCAAGGGCCGCTTCCGCACGGTCCGCCACAGGGACCACGCGGTGCCCGCGCCCCTGCCCCGGCCGCTGCTGGGGCAGGACGCGTATCTGGACATCCGCGCCTGGCGCCGGTCCGGTGGATCCGGGCTCCTGTTGCTCGTCACCTCGCCCCGGAAGACCGGTCCCGCCGTCCGCCGCAACCGCTTCCGCCGCCAGGTCCGCATGGCCTTCCTGTCCCTTTCCGGGCGCCTCGCCGGCCAGCCCTGGGTCGTCTGGGTGCGCCCCGCACGCAGCGCCCCGCCCCTCGACCGGCTCACCTTCCGGGATATCGAGGGCCAGCTCGCGCTGGCCCTGCGCCGTCTCCCCCCCACGGACACGCCATGAAAAACCGCAATGTCCTTCTGTTCGTCATCGGGAGCGTGATCCTGCTCGCCGCCCAGTTCTGGCTCAGCTCCCGCTATGCCAAGCCGGTCGCGGGGACGCAGGCCCAGACCCAGGTCCAGCCGGCGCCCTCCGAGGCCCCGAAGCCGGCGGCGCCTGCCCTGGTGGCGCCCGCGGCCCAGGCCGCGCTCGAACCCGGCGTGAAGGCCGCGGATCCCGCGGCCACGCACATCCTGGCCACGGCGGACTTCCGTTTGACCTGGCAGGTGGCCACGGGCGCCCTGAAGCAGGCCACCTGGCTCCAGGACGGCACCCAGTTATTCCCCGACGCCTTCGCGGGCCTGGGCGCCTTCCAGGGCGCGGGCTTCGAGACCGTGCACGAGGAGAAGCAGGCCGGTGGCACCGCGGTCATCTTCGAGAACGCCGCCGGGGAGCGCCTGAGCTACCTCGTGCCCCAGAAGGGCTACGAGATCCGTGTGGTGGGGCTTTCACCCCGGAACACCGCCCTCCAGCTGGTGGCCAACCCCACCAGCGACGAGCCCGTGAAGCACCTGGGCCGCGTCTTCACGCTCTCCGAGAAATCCGTTGATGCCGTGACCTGGGCCGAGACCCTGCACGACCCCTTCTTCAGCTTCGTCGGCGCCAAGCGCAAGGAGCTGCCGCCCTCCGCCGCCCGCCTGGGCCTGGACGCGGGCGTGGAGAAGGACGCCAAGAGCCAGCGCAACCACTACTTCGCCGCCCTCTGGAAGCTGCCCCGCCCCGCGGGCCGCGATGCCTCCGGCTACCAGCTGCTGCCCGAGAACGGCCGCCTGGACGCCGCGCTCTACCTGGGCCCCAAGCAGGCGGAGCCGCTGCTCGCCTTCGAGAAGCCCTTCACCCGGGTCATCGACTACGGCTTCTTCGGCGCCGTGGCCCAGCTGCTCTTCTGGATGCTCCGCATGGTCTACCGCGTGGTGGGCAACTGGGGCTGGGCCATCGTGCTCTTCACCGTGATCATCCGCCTGGCCACCTGGCACCTGAACACCAAGCAGACCATCTCCATGCTGCGCATGAAGGACTTCGAGCCGCACCAGAAGGCCCTCCAGGCCAAGTACGAGAAGTTCGGCGGCGACATGACCAAGAAGGCCGAGATGCAGAAGGAGCTCATGGAGCTCTACAAGAAGAACGGCCACAACCCCATGGGCGGCTGCCTGCCCATGCTGCTCCAGATGCCCATCTTCCTGGCCCTCTGGTCCATGCTGAATGCCGTCTTCGAGCTGCGCCACGCGCCCTTCTTCGGCTGGATCGTCGACCTCTCCGCGAAGGATCCCTACTACATCTTCCCGGTGCTCATGGGCGCCTCCATGTTCGCCCAGCAGGCCATGACGCCCGCCGTGGGCGATCCCGCCCAGCGCAAGATGATGCTGGTCCTCATGCCCGCCATGATGACCTTCTTCTTCGCGCAGAGCCCCGCCGGGCTTACGATCTACTACTTCGTCTTCAACATGATCGGCCTCGCCCAGACCTGGTGGATCATGCGGTCCTACCAGCCCCAGCCGATCAAGGTCTAGGAGTTTCGCCATGCGGAAGAGCGGCGCCCCACTGGAATCCGTGCCGGAACTGATCTCCCGCTGGTCGGCCCACCTGGGTCTGTCCCTGGAAGCGAAGCCCGCGCCCTCCGGCGATGAGGAAGCCTTCCCCAACCGCTTGGCCGTATCGGGTCCCGATGCCGGCTGGCTCGCCGCCGACCGGGGCGCGGGCCTGGACGCCCTCCAGTTCCTGGTCCACGAGGCCCAGGGCGAGCGCGACGACACGAAGCTGGCCTACCTGGACGTAAAGGGCGTCCGCCTCTTCCGCATGCAGGAGGTCATGGCCATGGGCCGCTTCGCTGCGGACAAGGCGCGGGAGCTGGGCAGCCACACCCTAGGCGCCCTGAGCGCCCGCGAACGCCGTTGGGTGCACCTCGTGGTGAGCCGGGAAGAGGGCCTGGGCACCGAAAGCGAAGGCACCGGCACCTTCAAGCCCGTGAAGGTCTTCCGGAAGTAGACTGGCCCGGTGAGTATCACTGATCCCATCTGCGCCCCCGCCACTGCGCCCGTTCCTTCGGCGGTGGCCCTGGTGCGCGTATCCGGAGCCGCGCTGGCAGCCCATCTCGCGCCCCTGCTGAGCCTGCCCGAGCCCCGCCTGGCCTCCCTGCGCGCGCTCCGCTGGGACGGGTTCCGGGAGAAGGCCCTGGTGCTGTTCTTTCCGGCACCCGCCAGCTACACGGGAGAGGATCTGGTGGAATTCCAGGTGCACGGCAACCCCCTGCTGGTGCGGCGGCTGGTGGCCCACCTCGGCGGCCTGGGCATCCGCCTGGCGGAGCCCGGCGAGTTCACCCGCCGGGCCCTTCTGAACGGGAAGCAGGGTCTGTTGGAGGCGGAGGCCCTGCGGGACCTGGTGGCCGCCGAGACCGACACCCAGATCCGGCTGGCCCAGGCCCGGGCCGGGGCCTTGCCGTTCTGGATCCAGGAAGCCCGCCAGGCCCTGGCCCCCTGGGTGGCCCGGGCCGAGGCGGCGGTGGACTACGGCGAGGAAGAGGGCATCTTTCTGGATCTCTTGGATTTAAATCGAGATTTGGGCGCTGTCCGGCAGCGGTTCCACGTGGAACAATCCCGGTCCCGGGCCGCCCGTCACCTCCAGGGTGGCCTCCGCCTGGCCCTGGTGGGCCGCCCCAATGCCGGGAAGAGCACCCTCTTCAACGCCCTGGCGGGCGAGGACCGCGCCATCGTCACGGACGTTCCCGGTACGACCCGGGACGTGCTGGAGGTGCGCTGCGAATGGCGGGGCCTGCCCCTCCGCCTCTACGACACCGCTGGGTTGCGGCACACGGAGGATCCCGTGGAGCGCCTCGGCGTGGCCCGGGTGCGCCCCGTCCTGGAGAACGCGGACCTGGTCCTGCACCTGTGGCCGACCCAGGACCTGGACCCTGATCCCGTCCTCCAGGCGGCCCTGGCCCCCTTCGCCGGCAAGGTCCTGGAGGTGCGCACCTTCGCGGACCTGGCCGAAGTCCCGGGCGTGGCCATCGCCGCCCACCGGGGGGAACTGGATGCCCTGGAAGCGGCCCTCAAGGACCGGCTCCTAGGCGGGTTGGCACCGGATGCCTGTCTGGGGGCCCTGGCCACGGAACGGCAGGGGGCGCTCCTGGACGACCTGGCCCGCCAGCTGGATCTGCTTGCGGAGCTGGAGCCGGGGGGCCCCCCGGAGCTGCCGGCCTCCCTGCTCCAGGGCGCCTGGAGCCTCCTGGCCCGGCTCACCGGTGAGGACCGGGCCGAGCGCACCCTGGACGAACTCTTCAGCGGCTTCTGCCTCGGGAAGTAGGCCCCGGCGAAGTAGACTGGCCCGAGGGGGGCGCGTGAAACCTGGGTTGGAAGCCATCATCGGTCTCGAAGTCCACGTCCAGCTGCGGACCCGGTCCAAGCTCTTCTGCGCCTGCCGCAACGCCTACGGCGCCCCTCCGAACACCCAGACCTGCCCCATCTGCCTGGGGTTGCCGGGGGCCCTCCCCGTCCTCAACAATGCGGCCGTCCGCCTGGGCATCACCCTGGGCCTGGCGGTGGGGGCCCGGATCCGGGAGCGGAGCGCCTTCTACCGGAAGCAGTACTTCTACCCGGACCTGCCCAAGGGGTACCAGATCACCCAGGGGCCCGTGGCCCTGGTGGAGGGTGGCACCCTGGAAATCGCGGGCGACCCCACGGTGCGGGGAGGGAGCGGGCCTGTGCGCATCGGCCTGGAACGGGCACACCTGGAGGAAGACGCCGGCAAGAGCACCCACGACCAGCGGCCGGACGCCACCCTGGTGGACCTGAACCGGGCCGGAGTTCCCTTGTTGGAAGTGGTGGGAATGCCGGATTTGAGAAGTCCACAAGAAGCCTCTGACTTCCTGAAGGCCCTGCACCGGCTGGTGGTCTTCCTGGGCATCTGCGAAGGCAACCTGGAGGAAGGCGGGTTCCGCTGCGATGCCAACGTGAGCCTCCGTCGGAGGGGTGAAACCACCTTCGGCACCCGGGTGGAGGTGAAGAACCTCAACTCCTTCCGATTCGTGAAGCAGGCCCTGGCCTTCGAGATCCAGCGGCAGGCCGCCCTGCTGGAGGCGGGCGGGATGGTGGCCCAGGAGACCCGGGGCTGGGACGCGGAAGCGGGCGAGACCCGGGCTCAGCGGAGCAAGGAAGCCGCCATGGACTACCGTTACTTCCCGGAACCGGATCTGCCGGCCTTGGAGGTGACCGAGGCTGAGATCGCGGCCGTGCGCGCCACCCTGCCGGAGCTACCGGAAGCCCGGGGCCGCCGCTGGCGCTCGTCCTTCGGCCTCGGCGAGGAGGAGGCTGCCACGCTGCTCCAGGATCCTGCCTTCGCGGACTACTTCGAGGCCCTGGCGGCCGCCTCTGGGGCGGGCAAGGCTGCCGCCCACTGGATGCTGGGCGAGGTGAGCCGCACCCTGAACGAGCGGGGGACCGGCCTCGAAAGCTTCCCTGTGGCACCGGAGGCCCTGGCGGAGCTGGTGCGCCTCGTGGAAGCCCGCCAGATCAGCTTCGGCGCTGCCAAGGACCAGGTCTACCCCGCCCTGCTGGCGGGAGAAGGCAGCGCCGGGGCCATCGTCGCGCAGAAGGGGCTGGCCCAGGTCGGTGATCGCGGCGCCATCGAGGTCCTGGTAGCCCAGGTGCTGGCGGCCAATCCCGGCCCCGTCGCCCAGTTCCGGGCGGGGAAGACCAGCCTCCAGGGTTTCCTGGTGGGCCAGATCCTGAAGGCGGGAGGCGGCCGGCTGGATCCCAAGGTGGTGAACGAAGTGTTGGCCGAAGGACTGGCCAGGGGCTGATCCGCAACGCATGCTGGGCCCATGAGCAACGAGATCCCCCCCTCCCTTTCGGCGTACCTTCCTGGTGTGGGCCATGTGTGCCAGGGGTGTGGCCGGGTGATCGTGGATGCTGTGGAGGTTCCCGGCGAAGCCTTCCGCTGCCCGGACTGCCGGCCCTCCGATCCGGCTCCCGAGGAGGAGCTGACCCGCGCGGCCCTGGCGGACCAGGAGCCCACCGCGCCACCCGAGGGCCCGCCCACGGTGTGGCGGCTGATGGCGGTCATCGCCTTCGCGGTGGTGGCCCTCGCCCTGGTCTTCTGGAAGTGGTAGGCCGGGCCAGGCTTCCGCGCCTATGCTTGGTGGGAGGAGCCCCGGTGCTCCGCTGCTCCCGTTGAGGCCCGCATGCCCACACCCTGGGGACCCACCACCACCGCCATCCATGCCGGGAGACGGTTCAACCCCACCCGGGCCGTGACTACGCCCATCTTCCAGACCTCCGTATTCCAGCTCATGGAGAACCGGGAGGGCGCCGAATTCGCCTCGGCCGTCGAGCCTCCGGCCTTCTACACCCGCTGGGGCAACCCTAACGCCAGCGAAGTCGAAGCCGTGCTGGCCGAGCTGGAGGGCGCCGAGCGCGCCCTGGTGGCCGCCTCGGGCATGGCGGCCTTCTCCCTCGTGTTCGAGGCCTTCCTGAAGAGCGGCGACCACCTAGTGGCCCCCGCCGCCATCTACCTCGGCACGGAACAGCTCATCCACCGCTGGGAAGCGGAGCGGGGCCTGCAAGTCACCTGGGTGCAGAACACCCTGGATCTGGGTGAATGGGAGGCGGCCATCCGCCCCGGGACCCGCATGATCTGGGTGGAGACGCCCTCCAATCCCACCCTGGCCCTCACGGACCTGGCCGGCGTGGCGGCCCTCGGCCGGACGCACGGCATCCGCACGGTGGCCGACAACACCTTCCCCAGCCCCATCCATACCAAGCCCCTGCGCTTTGGCATCGACCTCAGCGTGGCGTCCGCCACCAAGTACCTCGCGGGGCACTCGGACGTGGTGGCCGGCGTCATCGCCGGCTCCGACGCGGATGTGGTGGCCTGCTGGCACCTCACCAAGGTCATGGGCCCCACCCTGGATCCCATGGCCGCCTGGCTGCTGCACCGGGGGCTCAAGACCCTCGCCTTGCGCGTGCGCCGCGCCTCGGACAACGCCCAGGCCCTGGCCCAGTGGCTGCTGTGGCAGCCCCACGTGGCGCGGGTGGACTTCCCGGGCCTGCCCACCCATCCGGGCCACGAGATCGCCGCCCGGCAGATGGAGACGGGCTTCGGAGCCATGATCGGCTTCGAGCTGCGGGCGGGCCTGGAGGCGGGCCGCCGGTTCTGCGAGGCCCTGGAGATCATCACCCGGGGCGTGAGCCTGGGCGGCGTGGAAAGCCTCATTCAGCACCCCGCCAGCATGAGCCATCTAAAGACGGCCCCCGAGGTGAAGGCCCGTCTGGGCATTACGGATGGCCTGCTGCGGTTCTCCGTGGGCATCGAGGACCAGGCGGATCTTGTCGCGGATCTGGAGCAGGGCTTCCAGGCCGCCGCTGTGGGGACCCCATGAAGCTGCACCTCAATGGCGAGGTCCGGGAGGCGCCGGACCTGGCGACCCTGGCCGACCTGGCCGCCTGGCTGGACCTGCCGGCCTTCGGCAGCGCCGTGGAGCTCAACGGCGAGGTGGTCCGCCGCGCCGACCACCCCGCCACCCCCCTAAAGGAGGGCGACCGGCTGGAAGTGGTGCGGCTGGTGGGCGGAGGCTGAACGCTCAGTTGATGCTGAGGGTGTAGCCGTAGGTCCCCGTGGCCGTGGTGGCGCCGGCGCGGACCCGGGCCACATAGGTGCCCGCAGGCAGGTTGGCGAGGTTCAGCCCCCGGGTGATGCCCGGGTTGCCATAGCTGCCCGCCACCCAGCCGCCGGGGCCGATGAGCTCCAGGTAGAAGTCCTGGCCGCCCGTGGGCGTCATGACGATGGTGCGGGCGCCGCCGAGGTGGACGAAGCGCCAGGCCTGACTCTGGTTCCGGTTGTAGTAGCGGTTGGCGCTGGCGGCGTAGGTCTGGAGGGTGCCGCTGGCGTTCAGGGGGATGGTGACGGTCTGCCAGAGGGCCGTGCCGGCGAAGTAGGTGGCGTTGGGATTCGGAACGGATTCCAACGCCAGCTCGTTGAGGATTACAGTCCAGGTGGTGGCGGTGACCCGGGTGTAGACGCCCTGCAGGTAGGTGGGGTAGCAGCCCAGGGTGGCCTGCTCGTACTCACCCGTGCCATCCAGATAGGGCGTGGTGGAGCGCACGGCGGCCCAGAGGGTGTTCAGGCCAGCGGCTCCGCCGCCCAGCGCGTTCTTCCAGAGGCCCCACAGGCTCGCGGCGATGGAACCCCGAGCGAACTCGCCCTTGACGGTGGCGGGCACGTAGGTGTGGTCCGCGAGGTCGAACACATCCACCCGGGGCACGCCCGTCGTGTCCACGTAGCTGTCGAGGATCTGGCTGTTGTTCCGGACTGCGGCGGAGAGGAAGTCTGAGAAGCCGGCCACGAAGCCGGCGGTGGATTCGCTCTGCACGGCGCGGTCCACCCAGACGTTGTCGTTGTCCCGGCGCAGGAGGGAAAGGATGCTGCTGCCGTCGGGCTTGAAGCTGTAGTCCGCGAAGAGGAGGCGGGCGAAGGTCTCCTGGAGCACCCCGTCGTCCCACTCGTCCGTCTCCGTGCCCGGAGCGCCGCTGCCCAGGCCGTAGACCTGGTGGCCGAAGAGGGCCCGGCCGCTGTCGGACACGAGGCGGGTGGAGCCGGCGCCCGTCAGGACCGCGGGATAGGAGCGCTGCTGGTCCGCCGCACTGCTGCTGGTGGTCCAGAAGGTGTGGAGGTTGGGCAGGCGCAGGGTGGTGGAGTTGTCCATGTCGCGCACGGTGGCCCCGAAGGCCACGGCCTGGTCGGCGATGTTGAAGGCCCCCGCGATGCGGTTGGAGGCCAGGGCCGTCACGGCCAGAGTGCCGTCCCGGTCCGCCAGGAAGGTGTTGCTGGTGACGCTCCAGGTGGGGATGGCCGTGAAGGCGCTGAGGCTCAGGGCTCCAGAGGGCTCGGGTGCGTTCTTCACGCTACCCCGCATGAAGAAGCTGGTGGGATCGGCGCTGGGCACCTGGTACTGGGCGAAGACCTGCACATAGATTTGGAGCCCCCGGGGCACGGTGGCCGTTCCGGTGCCGTCGCTGCCCAGGTAGCCGGAGGACAGCAGGGCCCCCGACGTCGCGTCCCGCACCTCGGCCCAGCAGTAGCGGGCGGGGCGCGGGGTGGTGGCGCCGAAGCCCGCGGGGGTGAGGGGCCGCTTCTCGAACTGGGCCTGGAGGGTGATCCGCGCCTCGGAGCTGTAGAAAACGCCGGAGCCGCTTCCGCCCCCGCAGGCGGCGAAGGGCAGCAGGAGCAGGAGGCCGAGGAGGAATCGCCAGGATCGGGGGGACATGGGAGCTCCTGAGGTGGGGGATCAGGCCAGCTCTTCAAGGGTCGTGCCAGGGAACCCGGCAGACCAGTCTAGCGCCAGACTTCCCAGCGGCCGCCGGGCCAATGGCCCTTGGCCCGGAGGGTCCAGGCGGCGGGCAGGGCCAGGGGAATGGGCGTCCCGCTGGCGGGAGCCTCGCTTTGGAACCGGTGGAATTCGTCCACCAGGTCCTGCTCGAGGAAAGCCTGGGCCAGGGTGCCGCCCCCCTCCACAAGCACCCGTCCCACCCCCCGGGCCGTGAGTTCGTGCAACAGATGGCGCAAACTGCATCCCCGGGGCTCCGGGGGCAGGCGCAGGTCCTCCACGCCCCGCAAGGGCTCGGGATCGCCCGTGACGGCCCGCAAGGCGGGCTGCCCCGCCACGGGCTGCCAGATCCGGGCTCCCGCGGGCACTTGGCCGGCATTGTCCAGGACCACCCGGTGGAAGATCCGGTGAGGGGCCGTGGGGGCGGGCCAGCGGTCCGTGAGCTGGGGATCGTCCACCTCGGCCGTGTGCCGGCCCACCACGATGGCCTCCGAAGCCCGCCGCAGGGCGTGGCCCAGGCGCTGGACCTCCGGCGGGGTGATGGGGGTGGTCCGGCCCGCGGGGCCCAGCGAACCATCGGAGCCCAGGGCCAGCTTGAGGCTCACCCAGGGCAGGCCCGTGCGGATGAGCTTGAAGAAGGGCGCGTGGAACCGGGCGCAGGCCTCGCCCAGCACGCCTTCTTCCACCGCGACCCCCTGGGCCCGCAGGATGGCCAGGCCCCCGCCATCCACCCGGGGGTTGGGATCGCGGACGCCCACCACCACCCGCGCCACGCCCGCCTGGAGGAGGGCCAGGGTGCAGGGGCCCGTGCGCCCCTGGTGGCAGCAGGGTTCCAGGGTCACGTAGGCCGTGGCGCCGCACACGTCCTCGTCCCGGGCTTCGGCGTCGCGCAGGGCCATGATCTCGCCGTGGGGATCCCCGGCCCGGGTGTGGACCCCGGCCCCGATCACCCGGCCCTCCTTCACCAGCACGCAACCCACGGGCGGATTGGGGCTGGAGAGGCCCACGCCCTTGAGACCCTCCCCCAGGGCCAGGGCCATGAAGCGGGCATCGCCCGAGAGGGAATCCGGGTCGGGCCAGGGGCCGCCCGTGGCCAGGGCCCAGGCCAGCGCGGGGGTGAGGTCCAGCTCAGGCATCCAGCAGCCCGTCCACGAAGGCCTCGGCGTTGAAGGGGATGAGGTCGTCCACGGCCTCGCCCACGCCCACGAAGGCGATGGGGAGTTTCAGGCGGTCCAGGATGGGCACCACCACGCCGCCCTTGGCGCTGCCGTCCAGCTTGGTGAGCACCAGGTCCGTCACGCCGGCGGTGCGGGCGAAGACCTCGGCCTGCTGCAGGCCGTTCTGGCCCGTGGTGGCGTCCAGCACCAGCAGCACGCGGTGGGGGGCGTCCGGGATGACCTTCTGGAGGCTGCGGCGGATCTTGTCCAGCTCCTTCATGAGGTGGTCCTTGGTGTGCAGCCGCCCCGCCGTGTCGATGAGCACCCAGGGGGTGCCCTTGGCCAGGGCGCTGGTGGCCCCGTCGAAGGCGATGGCCGCCGGATCCCCGCCCATCTGGTTGCGGATGACCGGCACGCCGGCCCGCTCGCCCCAGCGCTCCAGCTGGTCGATGGCGGCGGCCCGGAAGGTATCCCCGGCCACCACCAGCACGCCCTCGCCCCGGACCTTGAGGAAGGCGGCCAACTTGCCCAGGGTGGTGGTCTTGCCCACGCCGTTGACGCCCACCAGGAGCACTACCTGGGTTCCCGAGGCCACGAAAGGTCTGGCCGGGCGCTGCCGGAGCAGCTTCAACAGCTCGTCCTTCAGCACGGCCTTGGGATCGATCTCGGATCCACCCCGCAGCTCGGCGCGGAGCCGCACCATGAGCTGGTCCACAGCCTTCACGCCCAGGTCCGCCTGGAGCAGCAGATCCTCCAGCTCCTGGAGCTGGTCCTCATCCAGGCGCCGCAGGCCCAGCAGGCGGCCCATGGGCGCCAGCACCAGGTCCTGGGTGCGCTTCAGCCCCTGCTTGAATTTGTCGAACAGGCCACCCAGAAGACCCACGCCCACCTCGCGGATCCAGTCTACCCAAGGGGACGGGTTTCCCGCCCTTGTAAGGGCGTTCCACGTGGAACAACCGGCCTAGAGTCGCGGATTTGCCCCGGAAGCCCGGACAAGGCCTTCAGGGCTCCTGCGGATAGGCGGCGGCCATCTTCTCCGCCTGGCGCAGGTTCTCCTGGAGGACGGGATCGCCGGGCCGCAGGGCCAGGGCCGCCTTGAAGTCGTCCCGGCTGGCGGCGTACCGCTTCAGGTTGAACTGGGCGATCCCGCGGTTGAACAGGGCCTCCATCTGGCCCGGCTCCAGCTTCAGGGCCTGGTCGAAGGCCGCCTTGGCGTCGGGCCAGGCCTTGTGTTGCAGGGCGGCGCGCCCCAGGTTGTTCCAGGCATAGGCGGCCTTGGGGTTGGCCTGGACCGCCTGCTTGAGCACGGTGGTCGCCTCGTCGAAACGCCCCAGATGGGCCAGGGCTTCGCCCTTCCAGCCCAGGGCGTCGGCATCCTGGGGCTTGCGGGCGAGGAGGGTCCCCGAAAGGGCGAGGAGGGCTTTCCAGTCCCCAGCCAGCCGGGCCTCGACGCAGGCGTTGGCATACCCTTCGGGCTGCCCCAGCCTGGCGTTCTCGGCATGGGCCGCCATGGCCTCCCGATGGCGTCCCAGCTGACTGAGGGCCTGGGCCCGGTAGAGCCGGTAGGTGCCCAGACGGGGCTTCGACTTGCCCTCGAGCTGCGGGATGAGGGCCTTGCAGGCGTCCGCGAGGCGGGCCCAGCGCTGGCTCCGGTTCAGGGCCTGGAGCCAGTACTCGTAGTGCTGGCGCCGCACCTTCGGGGTGGCCTTCTCGAACCAGTCCGCCAGGCCCGGCCAGTCGTCGGCCTGGATCAGGGCCTCCATGGCGGAGGGCAGCCCCTGGGGGCCCAACTCGAGCACCTGGGTCTGGACAGCCGGGGGCTTGGGCGGGGGGGCCGCGGTGAACAGCAGCAGCATGGGGACCTCAATGCCGGGATTTGGACGTGGGCTTGGCCTTGGATTTGGGCGCGGACTTGGATTTTGATATCACGGTCTCGGGCCTTTTCCAACCCACCAAGGCCAGCTCGAAGACCTCCTCCACGTGCTTCACGGGGTGGAAGTGCAGCTGTTTCCGCAGCTCAGGATCGATCTCCTCCAGATCCTTCTGGTTGGCGTGGGGGATGAGGATGTCCTTGATGCCGAGCCGGAGGGCCGCCAGGGCCTTCTCCTTAAGACCGCCGATGGCCAGGGCCTCCCCGCGGAGATCGATCTCCCCCGTCATGGCCAGGGTGTTCTTCACTGGAATGTCCTTGAGCACAGACAGCAGCACGGTGGCGATGGCCAGGCCCGCGCTGGGGCCGTCCTTGGGGATGGCGCCCTCGGGGAAGTGGATGTGGAGATCCTGCTTCTGGAAGACTTCGGGGTCGATCTGGAAGGCCTCCCCCCGGCTGCGGATGTAGCTGAGGGCCGCCTGGGCGCTCTCCTTCATCACGTCGCCCAGCTGGCCTGTGAGGATGAGGCCGCCCTTCCCCGGCATCTTGAGAGCTTCCACGAAGAGCACGTCGCCGCCCACGGAGGTCCAGGCCAGGCCCGTCACCACGCCCACGCGGGGGGCCTTCAGCCGCTCGTCCTGCAGAAGCTTCACGGGGCCCAGCAGCTCGTGGATGGACTCGTCCGTGAGCACGAGCTTCTTCTTCAGCGCCCCCTCGGCCACCCGGCGGGCCACCTTGCGGCAGACGGCCCCGATCTCGCGCTCCAGCTGGCGCAGGCCGGCCTCGCGGGTGTAGCCCGTGATGATGGCCTTCAGCGCCTTCTTGGGGATGGACAGCTGCTGGCGCGTCACGCCGTGCTTCTCCAGCTGCTTGGGGATCAGGTGCTGCTCGGCGATGCCCAGCTTCTCCTCCAGCGTGTAGCTGTTGAGGTAGATGATCTCCATGCGGTCCTTGAAGGCCGGGTGGATGGGCTCCAGCTCGTTGGCGTTGGCCAGGAAGAGCACCTGGCTGAGGTCCAGCGGCACGTTCAGGTAGTGGTCGCGGAAGGTGTGGTTCTGTTCGGGGTCCAGCACCTCCAGCAGGGCCGCGCTGGGGTCGCCACGCTGGTCGCGGCCGATCTTGTCCACCTCGTCGAGCATGATCACGGGGTTCATGCTCTTCACCTGGTGGAGCGCCTGCACGATGCGGCCGGGCATGGCGCCCACGTAGGTGCGGCGGTGGCCCCGGATCTCGCTCTCGTCGTGGACGCCGCCCAGGGAGATGCGCGAGTACTTGCGGCCCAGGGCCCGGGCGATGGACTTGCCGAGGGATGTCTTGCCCACGCCCGGGGGGCCCACGAAGCAGAGGATGGTGCCGCGGAGATCCGGCTTCAGCTTGCGCACGGCCAGGAACTCCAGGATGCGGTCCTTGATCTTCGCCAGGCCGAAGTGGTCTTCGTCCAGCACGGTCTGGGCCTGCTTGAGGTCCAGGTTGTCCTCGGTGAAGGTGCCCCAGGGAAGCTCCGTCATCCACTCCAGGTAGGTCCGCGTCACGGCGGTCTCGCTGGAATCCGGATGCATGCGTTCCAGCTTCTTGAGGTTGCGCTCGATCTCCACCAGCGGATCCTCGGGCACCTTCATCTTCGCCAGCTTGTCGCGGAAGGCCGTGATCTCCTCGGCCAGCTCCGAACCCTCGCCCAGCTCCTGCTGGATGGCCTTGAGCTGCTGGCGGAGGTAGTACTCCCGCTGGCTCTTGTCCATCTCGCCGCGGGCCTCCATGGTGATCTTCTGCTGCACCTCCAGCAGCTGGATCTCCCGCTGCAGCAGCTCGTTCACGCGCTTGAGGCGCAAACCGGGATGGGCGATCTCCAGCACTTCCTGGGTCTGCGCCAGCTTGAGGTCCAGGTTGGAGGCCACCAGGTCCGCCAGGCGGCCCGGGTTGTCCAGGTTGCTGGCGATGACCAGCACCTCCTGGGGCAGGGTCTTGCCCAGGGCCACAGCCTTCTCCAGCGTCTGCTTCACGCTGCGCAGCAGGGCATCCTGCTCCAGGTCCGGGGACTTCATCTCGGGTTCGCCCAGGGGCTCCACCCGCGCCTTGAAGAGGTTCTCGGTCTCGGTGAAGTACTCCACGCGGACCCGCTGGAGGCCCTGCACCAGGGCCCGGATGCGGCCGTCCGGCAGCTTCAGCACGCGCATGATCAAGGCCGCCGTGCCCACCTGGTAGAGATCCTCGGGCCGGGGGTTGTCCATCTCCGTCTGCTTCTGGGACAGCAGCAGGATCATGCGGTTCTCCACCAGGGCCGTATCCACGGCGCGGATGGACTTCTCCCGGCTGACGCTGAGGGGCAGGATCACATAGGGATAGACCACCACGTCCCGCAGGGGCAGGACCGGCAACTCTTCGGGCAGCTTGGGCTGTTCCTCGGTGGGGGTGGGCAAAAGAACGTCGTCGGCCACGGAAACCTCGTTCTCCAGGATACCCCTACTTCCTGCGGGTCCTCAGCACCGGGGCCTCGGCCTCGCCGGGGAACAGGGCCGGGGAGATGGGTTTGGCGGGTTCCGGCGCCGCCACCGCCCCGCCCCGCTCCATCGCCTCTTTCTGGGCCTCCTTGTGCATGAGGCCCTCCAGGGCCTTCACGAAGTCCGGCAGGTCCTTGAAGTCGCGGTAGACGCTGGCGAAGCGCACGTAGGCCACCTGGTCCAGGGCCTTCAGCTCGTCCATGACCAGCTCGCCCAGCTCGCGGCTGCGGATCTCGCGGTCGGGCCGCTCCATGAGCCGGGCCTGCACGTCCGCCACCAGCTCCTCGATGCGGGCCAGGGACACGGGCCGCTTCTGGCAGGCCAGCAGCAGGCCCTTCATGAGCTTTGTCCGGTCGAAGGGTTCGCGCCGCCCGTCCTTCTTGAGGATCACCAGGGGCACCTCCTCCACCCGCTCGTAGCTGGTGAAGCGCCGGGCGCATGACAGGCACTCCCGGCGGCGGCGGATGGAATCCCCCTCGCGGGACTCGCGCGAGTCCACCACCTTGTCCTCGATGTGCCCGCAGAAGGGACAGCGCACGGATGCTCCCGGACCGGTTCCTAGACTTCCACCACACGAGGTGTCATTACCACCTCGCAGGTGACGGAATTGGCCACGAAGCAGTACTTGTGGGCCTTCTCGAAGAGCTCCACCACCTTGGCCATGCCCGTGCCCCGCGGCACGCGGATGACCGGGCGCAGATGCACTTCCGTGATGCGCGTGACCTTGTCCACCGTGTCCAGCACGGCTTCGGCATGGTCCTCGTAGCCCACCACCTCCACCTTGGCCTTCGCGCAGAGGGCCAGGAAGGTGAGCATGTGGCAGGTGGCGAGGGCTGAGCCAAGGAGGTCTTCGGGGTTCCAGCGGCCGCCGTCGCCGGCGTATTCCGCCGCGCTGCTGACGGCCAGAGGGTGCTTGCCGGCGGCGGTGACGGTGGCGTTGCGGGTGTAGCTGGCGTCGTGGGTGCTGCCGGTCCAGGCGAGGGTGAGGGGATAGCGGTGGGCCATGGGGTTCTCCTCGGGAAGCCTGCGCCCAGGATGCCACACCCGGCGTGCCGGGCCGGATTCCCCCGGGCCGCGCTCCCGCCCTTCGCGGTTCCGGCCTTTCCAGCGATGATGGGACTCCATGCCGACTCCCGCCCGCCTCCACGTCGCCCACGCCCTCCACGAGGTTTTCGCGGAGAAGGGCCGGGTGCCCGATATCTGGGACCGCGACCTGGGCGAGGACGCGCACCTCGCCCAGGCCCTGCTGGGCCTCTGCCTGCGCCGCTGGGGTCGCCTCCAGGCCTGGGTGAAGCCCAAGCTGAAAGACCCCGCCCGGGGCGTGCCCCTGGGCACCCAGGTGGCCCTGGCCATGGGCCTCGTGCAGCTGGCCTGGCTGCCGGGCGTCAGCGACCACGCCGCCGTGAATGAAGCCGTGGAGCTGGCCGCGAACCGCGAGCTGGGCTTCGTCCCCCACAAGGGCCTGGTGAACGCCATCCTCCGCCGGGCCGCCAAGGACCGCGCCGCCCTCGCGGCCGAGCTGGAGGCCCTGCCCGCGACCCTGGACCGCCCCGCCGCCGCCGAGCGGGCCCTGCGGGCCGCGCTGGCTCCGCACGGGGCCGCGGACGGCCTGGAAACCCTCTGGACCCGTCTCCAGCAGCCCCCCCGCCCCAGCTTCCGGGCCCTGGCGGGCGAGGTGCCCGAAGGCCTGATCCCCGAAGCCGGCCTGCCCGGCTGCCTGCGCCTGGCGGAGGGCGCCCCCTTCCCCCGCCCCTGGCTGGAATCCGGGGCCGGGATGGTCCAGGACCGCAGCTCCCAGGCCCTGCTGGCCTACGTCTGGGAGCGCCCGGTGACCCGGATCCTCGACGCCTGCGCCGCCCCGGGCGGCAAGACCACCACCCTCGCCCTGCGCCACCCCGGGGCCGAGCTCACGGCCCTGGAGGTGCATCCGCGGCGCGTCGCCCGGCTCCGGCAGACCCTCCAGCAGCGGGGGCTCACCGCCCAGGTGATCCAGGCCGACGCTGCCGAATGGCTGGAAACAGCCCATGACGCCACCTTCGACCTCATCCTCCTGGACGCCCCCTGCAGCGGCAGCGGCACCCTCCAGAAGCATCCCGAGTGGCCCTGGCTGGCCCACGACGACCTGCCCCGGCTCCTGGGGATCCAGCGGCGCCTCCTGACGGCCGCCACCGGCCGCCTGGCCCCCGGCGGCCTGCTCATCTACGCCGTGTGCTCCTGGCTGCCCGAGGAGGGCGAAGCCCACCGCGAGTGGGTGGCCGAGGCCCGGCCCGACCTGCGTCCCGCCGAGGTGTGGCCCGCCACCCTGGGGGTGCCCGCCGACGACAAAGGGGGCCGCACGGCCATCTTCCGGCCCCATCCCCTGCGCTGGGAGGGCGAAGGCTTCCAGGCCTTCGCCCTCGAGCGAGTCCCCCGCTAGGGCCTGGCTGGCACCCGGACTGGCCGGGCGGGACAGGCCCACGGGGGTGGGTTCATCGGGCGAATCTGGACCAAAGCGAGCGCATCACCCAGGCAAGGTATGAAAAAACGCTCTTGTTGCGCCGGTCCCGCTGCCTTTGTTCGATGGGGAGCGTGGGAAGCTCCTGCTGTCTCCGATCAGCCTTTCGCCTCTCCTCCCGGCGGATCGAATAAATCGCCAAGCCGAAAAAGACAATAATAATGAGGGTTGTGTATATGAGAATTTTCACGAACACCCCTGATTAGTGGTGGACCTTCCGGTGGCCGTCCACCCAGTGTTTCCAGAGAAAGACTGGGGAAACCATACCGCCAAACGGGTCCCGGCGGGCTAGGACCACCCCGGCGGGCCCATCGGGCCACGCGGCGACCGGGTGGCGTGCCAAATCCTGATCAGATGAGGTTTGGCATGCCCGTACCAGTAGCGGATCAAGTCGATCCGCCGCCGGTTTGATTCGCCGGCCAGGAACGTGCCGTCGCCCAGGGCGAAAGAGGCATCCATCCCTGGCCCCAGTACGTGGAAAGTCTCGGGCGCGTGCGCGGTTGACCTGATCTCGATGTGCAAGCCCTGCGCGAAGTCCGCGATGGGTCTCCCGGAGAGCAGCAGGGGCTTTTCACCATCGAAGAACACACAGGCCCCGCTCGCCAGCGCCTTCTGGAGATGGTCCTCAAAGTCTTCGATCCGATCGAACCCGGCCAGCTGGTCGAATCGAAGCCGTGCCTGAACAGCGGAGATCACGGACCCGGACGGGTGGGCCATCCGGGTGGGCGCCGGTGCCTGGCCCCAGGTGAACGGGATCCCGGGCCTGAGGAGGCCCATCGCGTGCAGAGAAACTGAGGAGGCCTGGGACATGCCGGGTGGAGTCCTTGCGGGAATCACCCATCAGACACGACCCAGGGGCCAGGCGAGGCCTAAACCAGCCGAACGGTAGTTTCTGGGGTCCCAATGGTCGCCACCACCCCGCCTGGCGCCAGAGAAACCGGCGACCAGGGGATGGGGCCATCAGAAGCTCTGACGAAAGGAGCCGGCCGGATCAGGCGCTTGTGCCCGCCCCTTATTAAAAATTGGTGGAGGCGTTCACAAAGACCTCCACGTGACCCACGAAGGAGTTGAGCAAGAGCGGGAGGCAATGCAGGTGGGGTCTGACTTGAGCGGAGGGGTTAGGCTGCAGGGTAATCAGGCTTGGTTAAGGGAAACCACTAAGTTTCAGGCTGGGAAACCATGTGAAGCACCCCCCACCCATGGCCATCTGGGTCGACGAAGCTGTGTGTGTACATGAATCCGAAATCCTCGGGCTTATCGTAGGTTGAACCACCGGCCGCTAGGGCCTTTGCGACCAATTCATCTACCTGCTCGCGGCTCTCACAGCTGAGAGAAATCAGGACTTCCACCGCCTGACTTGTATCGCAAATAGCTTTGGGAGTGAACTCACGGAACTTGGCATGGGTGCCCAACATGACAGAAATTGCATCATTGATGACGATGCACGCAGCCGTATCGTCACTGAACTGTGGGCTGTGAGTAAATCCGAGCGCCTTGAAGAAGGCGACCGACCTCTGGAGATCAGCGACCGGGAGGGTAAGGAAAATCTGCTTGATCATGCCAATCTCCTTTGACCTATTGGTTACGGCGATGGGGTTGCGGCCTAACGAATGAAGCTAACCGGCCCCGCCTGCACCGAGGCGCTGAGCGGAGCCGAGGAGGCAAGGAGACGAGAAGGAGCGGAAGGCAATGCAGGCGGGGTTCGAGTTGAGCGGAGGGTTAGGCCGACGACGAGGCTAGGACTTGGATTGTCGAAGAGTCTGAGCGTCAAGGCGATCCTGGGGCCTGCCAGTGGCTTCTTTATTGCGAATCAATTCATCGATGCCAATGACCATCACGGGTTGATCCCCGTAGGCAGACGGTACTCGATGCTCCCAAGCTTCCTGGAATTCAACTCCATCAATGACGGTGATGATGTCGATTCGATTTGGCGGGAGACCCATTTGAAAAACGATGCCTGGAGTGGAAAGGTCTTGAAGGGTCAGATCCAGGAATGGTGCACCGAATTCATCGAGAGCATTCCAGACCTTTTGGGCATTATCTGGATTCGCTTTGACCCAGACATCGAGATCTTTGGTGAATCTGGGCGCGCCGTGAACCGCAAGAGCATAACCGCCGATGATGAGGAATTCAGCGTGCGCGGCGTTCAATGCGGCAAACAGATCTCTGAAGTCGGGGTTCACACTCATTGGGCTGAGTCCAAGTGAGGTACTCGAGGGTAAGATCCCACAGGGCCTCCATGCGCGCCTGAGCTGTCTGGTTTACGAATGGGTCCATCTCAATGGGTTCTGGCTCATGAAGCCGTGTGATTCGAGATATGCCTTGTCGTCGGCGTTCCGCGGGAAGCATATTTCATTCTAGCACTTTGCGCCCATAAAGGGTGAGAGGCCTAACGATGGAAGCTAACCGGCCCCGCCTGCACCGAGGCGATGAACGAAGCCGAGGAAGCGAGAAGCTGAGAGAGAGCGGAAGGCAATGCAGGCGGGGTCCGAGTTGAGCGGAGGGTTAGGCAACTT